>BNJT01001169.1_pt1 | contig 324361 bp, 576 predicted proteins | sample 8540491 | NCBI WGS metagenome assembly BNJT01 (sample SAMD00202455, study PRJDB9452) | human saliva metagenome | host: Homo sapiens | reverse complement strand
GGGGTGTTTAACATGATCTAAAGACGTGTAGGGGGTGCCTTCCTGGGCTGTTGGTGTGGTTTATTGGGTGATGCTGGTGAGTGTGAGATAGAACCCGTACCCGTAGCATGCTTCTGCGTAGGCGTTGTCTCCTTCGATGGTGATTGTTGTGTCTTCACAATAGATGAAGACGCTAAAGGTGTCACCATCCGGGTCGTTGTCTTTGTATCCTACATCCATGACAACACCTTTTGTGTTGCTGCTTTTGAGCACCCATTTTGCCCACCCGTTGTTACAGGCTCCGTAGCCTTCGTTACATTCTATGGTGAGAATGTACCCGTTTTTGAGGGTGATTTCGGTGTTGGTGATGTTGGTGATTTCTTGTCCGACAATATTGTTTTTGAGCCATTGCGCGGTTTCTTCACCCGTGTGGTTGTCAGTGTTCGGGGGTTTCCATGAGTGTTTCCTTCCTGTAGTTTTTGGTGTGTTCTTTTATGATACTGGAAACACCCATATAGCAAATATGGCACACCTTTTTTGTGTGTGGGATGTACCATATTCACTAACTGTAACCTATGAGGTTTTTACCAGCGTGACCAGTTCTCGTATTTAGACATGTCCGTCAAATCAGCTAAATCATAGTAACGTTCCATATGGTCGTCTTCAAGGTTATGTTCAAACGAGGACTTGTCGCGGCGTTCAATGCCTACCCAGTAATAGTTTTCTTTGGGGGCACCTAAATCATGGTGACTATGTACATGGTTGAACTCACCATCTGAGACGACAATCACATACGGGTCGCCGTTAATTTCTTCACTCACTTCCTTGGCGTACTCGAACACCAAGTCAATGTCGGTTCCCCACTGTTCGCTAGACGTTACGGTTTTCGTCCCATTCCACCACATCATTAGACCAGGTGATAACCCTCACATCCGCCCCTTCGGTGGGGATGGTGTCTGCTAGAGCCACAATGACTTCAAGGAACCATTCGGGGGTTGAACCTGAATAGTCGAGGGCGAGAATAATGGTGGGTACAGCATTGTCGTCCCCGTCAGGGGTGCCGTCTTCACCAATATGCCCTGGGATAATGACGTCTGGGTAGAAAGTGGCGGGAGGGCGGTAGACGCGGGCGAAGGAACGCTGCTCCGTGTTGTTGAATGCTAGTGTTTTTCGTCCGACGGTGAGGATACGTGGGTCAATTTCTTTGAGGAGACGCGCCCAGTCTAACGACATGTTATCAGGAATGTTCACATCATCTGTGTCCCTGGTTTTCCCGGTGGGTGAACCAATGGTGAAGCCGGTACCGGATACCATGTTTTCGTCTAGGGTGCCGTCACTGGTGGCTTCGTTGATGAGGTCAGCGAGTGCTTCGTTCATGGTGTTGTTGTTCATGGCGTCTTGGAGGGCGTCTTGTAACCATTCAACGATAGCTTCTTGGATGGCTTCGTCACTGAACTCTGGTTCTGCTCCTTCTCCCCCATCATTGTTGGTGTCGTTTTTCGTTGGTGGGGTCTTGTGAGTCCTCACCATCGTTATTGGGGTTTCGAGAGCAGGTGCCCGCCTGGTTGTTGAGGATGTCGTCGATAAGGTCGTCTAGGGTTATCCGCTTCTTCCTCGTTACCTTCGCCTTCACTATTAGTGTCGGTGCTGTCTTCAGAGGTTTCACCGTCTACCCCCGTTATCATTGTCACCGTTTTTCCTCGTTATCGTTGTCCCCATCTGCTGCTTCACCTTCACCATTGGTGCCGTTGTCTTGGGGGTCACCCTCAGGTTCCTCAGTGTCAGTGTTGTTGGGGTCAGCGTCAGCACTGGTTCCATCACCATCTTCGGGGGTGTTGGTGTCTTCTTCGTTGTCGCCCATGTTCTCAGGGTTAGTGTCTTCACTAGTTTCAGTGCTCTCAGGGTTTTCCTGGGGTTCTTCACCCTGAGGGTTGCCTTCACTGGTGTTTTCGGGTGTTTCCTCAGAATCGTTATCTTGATTATCCGTGTTTTCTCCGGTGTTGCTGGTTTCACCCTGTTCGGAGTTTTCGCTCTCCCTTCCTGTGTTTGCCCTATGTTGTTGCTGTTGTTCTTCTTGTTTCTTTTTGAGAAGTTCCACGAGCTTCGGGTATGCTTGCGGGGTTTCCCACCCGTCAAAGTTGAATTCGACTTCATCACCGAACACACCCATACGTTCTGGTTCTTCACCAATGGGGGTGTTTGGGTTCATGGAGTGGTGTCATGTTGTAGGAACCTGATAGGGGTGTCGTTAATCAACATTTCGTGTGCCATGTTGAGGATACGCGGGTTCGGGTATTTGTCCTGGAGTTTGTGTTCTTGGAGATGTTTTTTTAGCAACATGTAGGGACTCGTAGGGAGATGAGGAACGCCACCTGTTCTGGGGGTAGTTTTTTTGAACAGGTCAGGGGTTGAGATTGAACACGATTTTTGGGTACATCGGTGTCGTGGTCGGGGTTGCGTTCAAAGGATACGCTTGCGGTTTCAGTGTTGGAGTCGAAGCGTGGGGAGCCCTAGTGCTTTGACGAGGGCTGTAGAGTCCTGAGGATGCTAAGAATACTTCGTCCAGGGTTTGGTTGTATTTGTTGGTGTGCCAGTTTTTGTTTTTGCGTTTGAACATGATGTGTTGTTCCTTTCTGTAGTGTTTTTGGTCTGCTATGAGTGTACCATATGTGCTTTTTGGGGTGGCAAGTTTACATGGGGTTGGTGGATGTGAGAATGTACACATGTACCATATTTGACAAATGATAATAATGGGTTCTATAGTGGGATACGAAACAACTACCCAACACGGGTTTGATTGACAGTCCTCATCCTACAGAAAAAGGAAACACATCTCATGGCGAAACTCAATGCCAAGAACGTTCGTAATTCTTTGGAAAACGGTAAGAACGTTTTCGTTATTGAGTGCTCATGGTACTGGTAAAACCGCTATTGGATTGGAAGCTATTAAACAGACCGGTGAACCTTATGCTTACCTGTCGTGTTCCACGATTGACCCATACCTGACTATTGTGGGTACCCTGTCCCCTATGATGACCCTGAGAATCCGGGCAAGAAGAAAATTGACCTTGTTCGCCCCCTCAATCTTGACAATGTTAAGTATTTGATTCTGGATGAGTTCACTCGTTCTATTCCAGCGACGATGAACGCATTGATGGAGGCTATTCAGTTCAAGAGCATTAATGGGCAGAAACTTCCCAACCTCAAGGCTATATATGCGGCGAGTAACCCAGCTAACGGTGAATACTACACCACTGAGGTTGATAAGGCTATCATGGACCGTTTCGATTTCTTCTACCAGGTAGAACCTGAATGTGACGTGAAGTACTTCCGTAGTAAGCATGGGTACCATGTGGGATGCTACCGCTGTGAAATTGTGGCGTGAGTATGAGAACGCACGTTTGGAGGCTTCAGAGAAGAACAAGGTGGAATATGTTTCTCCCCGTCGTATGGATACGTTGGTGGCGAATTTCCTGTGGGAACCCACTGTTGATACGGTGCGTGCGTCTATGCCGTTAGAGGTTGAGTTCTCTGCTGAGGCTTGGCATCAGGCGTTGATGGAGGCGCGGGATGAGGATAAGGCTGCGAGTGTCCCTACGGATGTTGAGGGTGCTGTGACCTTTGTGAAGGACGCCCCGGTTGCTGAAATTGTTTCGTGGTCACCGGAGTTTGTGCGTGATTTCTTGGGTAACTTTGAGAATAGTGACCGTGTGAAGGTGGCTGAGGGTTGCTGTCGCGTATGGGTGAGTCTGAGTTTTCGGTTCCTGTGATTACGGAGAGTTTTTGAGCCGGTGTTTGAGCATGTGTCTGCGGATACGGTGTCGGCTGTGTTTGACCTGTTTGATGTTGGTTCGCCGTTGTCGGGTAAGTTTTGGGCTTTGATGGATTCGCTGCGTATCCGTGCTCTCCTAGGGGTAGAGTCACAATTAGTTTGTTGTGAAGCGCATGGGGTCTTACATTCTCTCTATATGGGGGTTGTGAGGCTCTGTGTGCTTCTCTGACAGGATTTTTCTTATTATCAACCCATGAGTGTTATGGGTTGCCTGGTTGTTGGCGCTGAGCGGCTATAAGGTTCTTCTGCCGCATTCCCCTTATGCCTGTGTTATATACCACACCACCCCATATTTGGTAACCATATAGCATATGTGGTACACTTGTTGTGACAAACCAGAAAGGAACAACTATTACTATGAACACGTACAGTAGCGCCGCGAACGACCTCAATCACAGCTACTTCCACAACCCCGACATTTTGGGAAGTACAGCACGCCCTCCCCACCGACGACGATTACTGGGACAAACAGGGTCTCAACCATCCCTGAAGAGAAGCAGGAAACCCTGGAGGATGCGCTCAACACCACCCTAGATGACACCACGAAAGCTATCATCCTCACCTATCTTGCCCTGAACCCGGTGTGGGCGGCTAACAACCACACCAACATTCTTATCCCCTCTAAACAGAAAGAGAACATTAAGAAGCTGCTGTGGTGCGCCCATGACACCACCCACCCGCTTCATGGGTTTGTGTCTACTATTATCACCACCCTACCCCATGACTGAACTCACAAAAACGGCATGTGGGTAAAATCGTAGACCACTGGGACAACATCAAAAACACCCAACTCAAGGATACGGTGACACAGGTTCTCACCACGAACCCGTACCCACGGTTGGCAGCCTATTTATCGTTCATTGTGTCCGGGTTGAATCAGGTTGATTTCAGTAACCAGGATGTGACAGATGTGGCACAAACCGTCCTTGAGGCAACACCGAAACTGATTGCTCTCCAGGGGCATGATAAGTATATGACTCGTGAAGAATACGGTGGGGATAAGACCCGTGAAATGCTGACCCGTATCTGCTCCAACATTGGGACAGCTACTAGCAACCCTGATGTGAAAACGTTCCATAAAAAACATGGAAATGTATATGAGTAAATGTACGGATGGCACCCTGAAAAGCCGTGTCCTCAAAACCCTTTAAGGATACGGTGAACAGCCCTGAGAGCATGGCGGCTATTGGTAATGTTCTGATTATGACGTCGTTCGTGTTCGCCTCGACCACGAATAACCATAAATACAAGTTCATTGATAGTGTCCTTTCAAACACGGGTGGGCAGGAGTCGTTCACGTATGCTTTTAGATACGTTGCTGTGGTTTACAGTACCAGCGGCACGCAACACCCCCGCACAGGAAGGGTAAACCCAGGCGGTGCCCTTGTTGTGGGCTGGTGGCACCATCTGGTAAGATAGGTGGTGCCCCATGAGTCAGTTTCACTTAGTGTTCCCCAAACTCTTGAGCATCCCATCAGAAAGGAAAACGTGATGCGTAAAATCAGTCAGGTTCTTGCCGCCGCCCTCATCATTGTTGGTGTGTCATCTATCGCCGGAGCTGGTGCTGACGGTGGTGGTCGTGGAGACCAAAATGTGTGCGGAAGCAACGGTATATATGGGCAAAAGCCGTCAGCTGTTTTAGACAAGTACGAAAAATCCGGTGTTGAAGTGTACTGTGTGACTGCTAACGTGAACGGTATGAGATGGGAGCGATACAGCGGTTTCCTGCGACTGGGAACACGCTAAACACCCAGACAACAAGTAATCGTTGAGCTACAGAGAGTATGAGAGTAAACATGTTTTGGGTAAAAAGGAAAAATACTAACAGGGAAACTCAAGAAAAACTGTACTGAAAGACCCCTAAATCAGCTACATCTGTTCACAGCATCTTATGCAGGTGATAATTTATCAGGAATTTCTATTGGCCCTTTCTCTGGTAATGAGGATATATCTAGAGAGATACTACGTACTTTTGAATGGAACGGCAATAAAGTTCTAGAACATCGCCAAAACTATTGGCGGCACAGCTTTTATTTACCATCCGATATACCATCTAGTGTTTCACTGGGCACCATTCGGGGCGCTGCTATCAGCATCCTGTAGAGCTACAGGTGTTTATTGATGCGGTACGCGAGTATAAGCATGCTACCTTGACTCAAGGTATGTAAAGCGAAAAATTAGATGCTCTCAAAGAAGCTAAAAAGAACCTGTTGTTGGTTGTTGTTTAGTGTAGAGAAATTATGTGAAAGCATATAATCCGTATTTTAGGTAACTTCTTTTTATAGAATGTTATCAACTAAACGTTATATAGATACGGGCGGGATTTCACCTAATGCGGGACCTTTCAATGTTCGCATGTAAACACATCTCCTGGATACGTCATGATATATTGAGTGATGAAAGAAACATTGCTACCCAAAAATCACCACAGGTGTGTTGGTAGAGGGAGCTTTCATAATGGGTTTTTCTACTGTTATACCAGAATAAGTAACACCGCACACATCAAATACGGAAAAAGTTAGGATCATAGAAAGGACGACCAGATGAGCGTTACCCGCACTTACTCTCCGTCCTTTCACTGTGTCGATAAGAAAACCGGTATCGGTCTAGACCTTCATGATGTGTTAGAGGAATTACGCAATGACGCTACGCTATGCGCAGAAGAAGCATACAAACACATCACCCTGAATAATCTCGAAAAAGTTTCTGAGTATGATGGTTTGAAGCCCGCTGAGGCTGGCCGCCAGATAGGGGATAAAACTATCTTCAACTGGTCGGGGTACTGGTCGTAGCCGGTTTGAGAAAAATGGTCCAAGAGTACGCTATAACAATGCTTCGCGCTGGCATGAGAGAACCACTAACCCGAAATAATAAAAGATAGTAAATATGTGAGCGCTGGTTATCGTCGCACTAATAACGGGAATAAACCTGATTTTTTTGAAGCCTCGTCTCGCGCTCAGCGCTACGGATAAAAAATACCATACCGTTAGACTAAATGGCACTACTATTGAACTTGATATGGTTGTGAATCAACGGTGGGTCACCTTCACATTCAAAGCACCTGAAAGATTCATTGAACCAGGTGTAAGGGTTATTGCCCCAACGATCAGTATTAACGATAACAACCGTGTGATGTTCAACTGGTATATAGATGTTCCGGTTGAACGAGCACCTTTTAGCACTAAGTATGTGGTCGGTGTTGATGTTGGTTTAACTAATCATACTACCGCTGTAGTCCGTAACATTGAAACGGGCGAGGTTGTTGAAGCGTCGTTCATGAACCAGCGTATCAGGTCGTTAGAGAATAAAATACAACGTACCAAGACACAAATCGCAGCACTACACCGTAAAGGGACGGGTTAGTGAGGTAGAACCTCACCGCAAGGCATTATCGAACCGCAGGAAAGAAGTAGCTATTCTGATCGGTCAGAAGTAGCAGACCTGTCCTACAATTATGGTAATGCTCTAGTCGCAGTAGAAGACCTTTCAAATATTACGAATACTATGAAGTATGGCCGGTGGGTACGTGGACTTATTGTTTCACGCATCACTGATATGGTTGAATCAAACGGTGGGCGAGTAATGAAAGTCAATCCCGCGTATACGTCACAGCTGTGTCATAAAGTGTAACACCAAGTTAGACGTGTCGGATTACCATACACCTATCTGTGTGAATTGTCGTGTTGGTTGGGATCGTGACGAAAATGCTGCCGCAAATATTGCCGCCCGTTTGAAGGACAAACACACAAAGTCGTGTACGACTCGCAAGAAACACGCCTCATCGAAGCGTCGCAAAAACTCCAAAGGATCGTTACACCCACTCAAACACCCCTGAAAAAGACCAACCCTACACCAAAGGCTCCACAAAACAGGCCAAAGAATCGAAAATACCCACAACATTCATCACAAACACACTGTGATTAAGAAGCGTGGGGAGGTGTTTACCGATTCTGTGCGCAACAAACCAGTCATTACATGATAGTAGTGTGAGAGTTCCTGCTGTGGCTTATGCTCATAGGGTCAGACAAAAAGCCGCACGACTATCCAACTAGTAAACACAGATTGAATAATTTGTGTTTATCTAAGGAATAGTCATACTCTCAGAGTTTTTTTGGTGTTTTTTTGATCGGCTCTGAGGCTTCTTTCTCTTCTACCTGTTCCACTGTTTTTCTGGTATACTAGGATTACGTATCACTAAACAACACAACCATAATACAGAAAGTCGTGAACTATGCTGGAGCTTGAAGACCCTCTATACCCGTTCCTAGATACTGAAGACTGCGACTATATGGAAACCACATGGGTGAACATCCACCACACGGAGCTAACTAAACCGCTCACATTCCCTACACCAGATAAGGTGTATGTTGGGAACGCACCGGAGCACCTGACGCGGGTGCGGATGTACGCGAACGCGGTCGCTGCGCACCAGGATTTTTCGCTACGTCCGGAGCACACACCCGTCTATAATTCCAATGATGATGGTGGTATAGAAAGTATTACGTTGGAGACTGGTTGGCATGGTTCTGGTGTACAACTACTGCTCCCACACACTAATGCCCTTGACGAAACAGGGATGATGACGGTTTATTTGACTCGTGTCGGTATTGAGCAGGCGCTCACATTGGAGGCGCGTGCTGACAGTTTCAGCAGTAATGTAATCCCTAATCTGGTTGATGGGGTCACGGTGTGCCGCCCACAGATCCTTGAAGGCCCGGTTGTGTTGCGGTGCGCCATCATAAGGTACAAGGGTGATGACCGGAAGATTCATATTTTCCCGCCGCACCAGTACACTATCGAAGAGAACAATAACGGGTCAGTGACGCTGCGGTTCAAGCGCGATGCGGCTGCTGTGCGCAACTGGGGCGACGTGTACGATAACCCCTCATGGAATCCGGTGCGGTTGGAGTTTTGGTGGGAACCCGAGCACGAATATATACTAACCGAGGAAATGGACGGATTCTAAAAGTACATACTAGCGGAAGAGAAACTAACATGGAGAAACCGCTTTACCCCATTTATGATGACACCAGTAAACCATATATAGCAGAAACGGTGTGGAAGAATATACATTATACTGATTTAAAGGACTCTATCGTTTTTGATGATCTACCAGATACGGTATCAGTTGGGTGTAGTGAAGAACATTTATCCCGTGTACGAGTGTATGTGCGAGCTGTGGCAGCACATAATAACCTTTGTGCTAGATAGTGATTCTCACGTACCCATCTACACTTACGATGAGTACGGGCGGGCACACAGTATACCCTCAAACCACAGAAATATACCGCTGATTCATTGCCTCGGATCGTAGAGCTGGGGAACATGGTTGATGATACTGGGATGATGACTATTTATGTTACTCGTGTCGGTATAGAACCCGCGTTGACGATAGAAGCCCCTGCCGATGATTTAGAAGAGGTTCTGTTGCCGAACCTTAAAGAATTGGTGATACCGCGTCCGAAGAAACTAGAAGTTGCTTCAGTGTTCCAGTGCCGCATTCGTATATCCTACCCTGGGGAGTCGGGTTATTCTTCCATTGGGTGAAAACCATTATCTGTCGGAAGAGCACGGGGAGTATATGGTTTTTAGTGGTAATGATGATGTGGTGCGGTTTGCTCCCATGGATACGATCATACGTTGCCTGTGGTACTGATCCGGTACGTTTGGAAACCTGGTGGGGAACCGGAACATGAGTTGATGTTGGATGATACTGTACGCTGGTACGGGTCTTGAATGTTAGACAGAAAGGGCGGCTACATGTGAACTGTAGCCGCCCTCCTTGTTGCTAGAACCCTTATTCTACTGGTTTTGTTTTGGAATGATGAGGCCGGGGAGTTCTTCTCGTGCCACTTCTAACATGCCCCTGTATTCTTCTATTTCCTGCTTGGTTGCGAGTTCTGGTACTTCCATGTATTGGGTGTCCTTCTCAGGAGTGTATCTTACCCCTAGTTTGAGGGTTGGTGCTTTGAATAACTCAACACAGTCTTGTGCGTGGAAACAGATGTCACTGCCGCCGTTTAGGGTACTGTAGGTAACCGCATAGTGTTTGTTGTCTTCGGTGGTGAGTACCGCCTGGTAGGTGGTGTACTTGCTGCCGATGTCTTCGATGTGTTCGTGTTGAATACGGTCATTGTCGAAGTAGTGTTCTAGTTCTTGTGTACTGAAATACTGTGTACTCACAATAATACCTCTGTTCGGTTTATGGTTCGCGTTGATGTTTGGTGTAAATATTGGAGCCAATAATGAGGGCGATGAATCCACAATTGACTCCGCACATGATGGAGAGAATAATGTCTGAGAATGGTAGGAGGTGGAGACTGTCGAAGGCACCCACAAACAGGTCAAGGGTGAGAACCGTGAGCACTATACGGAGCTTATATATGGTATCTTCTGTGAAACGGGTCATGAAGTTGCTGATAATGTTGTTGAGTTTGGGTAACATCATGTTCTCCTAAGGTGTGAGGAGGGGTGTGGGGTGTGAAGATTTAGAAGAAGTCTTCAAAATCAACCCCTGCTTGTTTAAGGATCCAGGTTGCTGATAAACCCCATAACCCTATGACTGTGACGAAGAAAACCCAGAGGGAATCTTCATTTGGTAGCACATCAATATAGGTACAGCACACAATTGTGATGGTGATGGGGATGAGTAATGATAATATGTTGAGCGCTACCTTAGTGTTTTGTGTGATGAGCCTGGTGATGCGTGTGATGAAGTTTTTCACAACAATGACTCTCCTTCTTCTCGGAACATGTTTTTACTATGGTAGCTTCGTGTTGATTGAGTGGGTGTATTGTGATTGTACACCTCTCTTTGGTTATCTTTAGTTTTTCTTGGATTTGGTGTAGTGCTTGCTGTAGTAACCCAATGTACATGTTTTTTTCTGTTCTTCACTCATGTTTTGGGGGACATCCATGTTTACGTGGGGTTCAGGATTGTCGGTGTATTTTTTTCACTGATGCTGATAATGGGTGTGAAGAACATCTCTTCACAGTCGAGGATGTTGAAGTACACGTCACCATATTCGGGGACTTCCTGGTAAAACACCCGGTAGGTTTTGTTGTCGTCTGCGGTGAAGAGGGCTTCATAGTAGACATCGTATTTTTCTGCTTCGGTGACTTCAATATTGAAGAAGTCGCCGTTGTTGTAGTGGTGGTGAAGTTCTGCTTCTGTGAAAGTGCGTGACGCCATGATGTGTTTTTCCTTTACTGGTCTCATTCTGTTGTGTTCATATATGATAATACCCTACTTCCTAATGGTTAGCAAGTAAGGTTTAGACATGTTTTAGGTGTCAGTGGTGAGGATACTCCCGTAACCTGCCATATAGGTTTCTGGGATACCACCATAGTGTCCTTCCACGTATTGGGTGAACACTTCCCCAGGGTTATAGTCTTCACCTAACATGGTGTTGAGACTTACCGTGTCGGTACCATCCGGGGTGTATTCTACGAGCATGATGTGGTGTTTCTGCCCAGCATGGGGTAGGGTCATGAGGTGCGCCATGATTGCTGTGTTCTGTGTCGCATACACTATGTGGTATGGTGTCTCTGGGGTGGAGCATGCTTGTAGGCTGGCAAGGAACGTGGTAGCGGTTTCTGGGTGAACATTGTTCCCAAAATCATCCATGATAACAAGTTTACCGTCGGTGAGGGCGGACATGACACCGATCATGGTGTTCACCCATTCCTGGTGCGCCTCTGACACTGAGTCGTTGGGGACACCAATGGTTTCGAGGATGCTGGTGGTGAGGGTTTCACGAGTGTACCCTGCCTCCATGAGTTTCGGGGAGAGGTAACTGTTCCCTGGTGTACCCCAGAACATGGTGGCAATATATTCGAGTACCTGGTGCGCGTCTTCTGGGAGGGTTTTGTTGTGTAAATACTGGTACCCTGCGAGTTTATGTGTGGGTTCGGTGGGTGTGTGAACATATATGTTTTCCAGGTCACCTAAATCCTCAATGTTCTCGGGTTTGGTGCGGCGGGATAATGATTCGTAGGGTGATACCGGTTTCCCCAATATGTACACATACTCCCAACTGTATTCTTCGGTTCCAACAGTGATATAGTGTTTCACGGTTTCCCCGTTCACATGTGGGGCGTAAATAACAGGGGAACCGTTCAGGTTCTCGCCCACAGTGTGTAATGCTTCTAGGATCATGGTTTTTACCGGCACCGTTGGGGCCGTATAGTCCGCAGCTCACGTATTCTGTTTTGTGGGTTGTGTGGTGTGGTGAACCCTATACCGGTGAAAGTAATGGTTTTGTAGTTGCCTACCACATATTCTTTGAGGAACATGTGTACCCCCTCTTGTGTGTTTTGTTTTGTGTGGTTATTGTTTGTGGATAGTATTCGGGTCAATCTCCGGGATCACGGCACCTCTTTAGGAATATGAACAACAGCTTCCACATCATTATCGGTTTTGTTGGTGGCGTCCCGGCAGTCTTCTGCTTTTCGTGAAACAGGGGTGCTCTGCTGGTGTGTCGTCCCCGTTTTCTGCTTTTACCAGGGGTTTTTGCTTTACCGTCACGTACTTCTTGTTTCGTGGCGGTACGCTCATAGGTGCCTGAGATTTTCGATCCAGGGTTCTTTGCCTTCGTCTACGTCTTCACGAATAGAGGCTTTACTGCAGGGGAATGAGTGCGTCAACGAGGTTGTTGTGTTCGTCATAGTAGCGAGCGTAAACATAGATTTCGGGGTGCCCGTCGAGTTGACCGTTGACATACCCGACACCGAGGAAGTCGCTGCGTCCTTCAAGGCTGCTGTGAGTGGTTTGCCCTGGTTTAGTTGTAACGACGTGAGTGGGGCACTGTAGGAATAGTGATCACTGATTTTGGGGGTGTCGAACTCGTTGTGAGCGCAGGCGGTGACACCACCAATAGCGGCGAAGAACGCGAAGAGTGCGAGCAGGAATAAGGGTACAACAGCAATTTCATCCATAATATTTATTCCTTCCAAAAAAGTATGGTTACTGTTTGTGGATAGTGTTCGGGTCTATGTCTGGGATAATAGCCCCTTTTGGGGATGTGTACAATAATGTTCACGTCTGTATCGTTTTTTTACTGGCACCGTCCCAACAGTTCTCCACCCGTGTGAAACACGGTCTAGGGGGCTGGGTTATCGTCTGCGTTCTTCTCACGTGCTGGGAAGAAAGTTTCTGGTTTTTTTGTGTTTATTTTTCCCGGAATTCTTGTTTTGTGGCGGTGCGTTCCCCAGGAGCCTTTGAATTCGATAGAACCTTGCTGTTCGGTAGCGTCTTCCCGTAGAGATACTTTGTCTCAGGGGAATGAGTTTGTCAATAATGTTGCCGTGCTCATCCTGGTACCGAATATACATGTAGAGTCCTGGTTTCCCGTCTCATTTGCCCGTTCACATACCCGACAGACCCGAGGATGCTACCAGTGGTTTCTCCATGCGTGGTTCCGTGTAAGGTTTGTGACTGATCGAGGTGTAGTGAGGTGAGTTGTGTCGTGTACCCCCAGTGGTCGTCTATGAGTGGGGTTACTCCTGATCGCTACAGGCACGAAACCCGTTCACACCAATGATAATGAGGGCAATAGCTAGGATAGCACCACCGATCCCTGAGGTTTTTATCACTCACATTTTCTCTTTCTTCTAGGCGAGTTGGTGGATAGAGATCCAGCCCACTGACACACCAACCAGGTTCGGTACTCTAGAAATACCATGGGTGACCTGTTCGTTTTTTCGTGTGTCGCGGGCTGAACAATACTTACATAATAACACACTTATTCGGGGTGTGTCAATTAGGTAGCCGCTGGTGGGGTTAGGGAAGAACGTCCCCAGGTAGTACCAGCGAGCTTTCTTCACTACACCTTTATCGTTTTGGATGAGTGAATCTGGGGTGAGCACCTTAGTATCGTAGGCGTTTCTGAGTAGACGCTGGGTCAGTTGTTTGACACTGAGTATTCCACTGCGGCGTTTTTACTTGTACCCCATACCATCATCTTTAACATGGTTGATGGTGTCAACTGTAGGGATGTTGAAGCTCCCATGCGCGGTATCCATAGGGTGAATCATACCCTACATTGATGCTATCTAGAGAGGTTTCTATGAGTAGTTCCCCATGTTCGGAGTATAGTTTCACCTCATGCGGGGTTTGTGTCATAGTGAACACGAAAAAGGTTCCTTCCTGTAGTTTGGTTTTGTTGAAATTACTGTTTGCCCAGATGTTCGTAGGTGACCCACAATGTTGGGTTCTTTTTCTGCTGTAGAGGGTTTGGTGAAGAATTTCCTCTAAATGCTTCACATGCCGTTCTTTTGATCTGCTACGAGTATTCCCCAGTTGCGGGATCATAATATACCTGGAATGCTTTCGTAATGTCTACGAGTGTGCCTTTGGGGGCTTGAACCCAGAAGTAGAAGAACCCGAGCATGTCAACATAGTGTTTGGGTTGCTCGTATCTTATAATATGGGTTGTAGCGGATGTTTTCGAGAACAGCTTTGAAGCTCATGTTTTCTGTGGTGATTTTTGCGCCTGGTTTGTTGGTCTCGAACACGAAGTCTTTCGAGAATTCTGGGTACTGGTTTTGTAGTGTTGAGGGTGTGGTTTTCGCTCATGGTTGAACTCCTAGATTGTTTGTTGGTTTATTGGCGTGATGTCACACCAATATTTTATAAAGTATACCATAGAATATTGCGCAACAAGCTATCTACTGTTTTACACATATTCGCATACCATGAGCAGGGCTTGGATGGTGGCATCTCTATCTTCAGTGAGGGCATGTAGGGTCTCCCGTATGTGCGTCTTGAGTTGGCAGAGGTGCCCGTTCTCGTGGGGTGATGGTGAAACCGTCAGTGAGGTTGTAGAGAGTGTTATCGTCTGTTAGTAGGAACACATGGTATGTTTTCAAGAGTGTACGGAACGTATTCAGTGTAGATACTGTAGGGTGGGGTGTTGTTGAGGAAGTTTTGAAGCAACATCATTTCGGTGATCCGGATAGCATGATCATTGTTTGGGTTTTGTTCTTCTGTGACTTGTTGGTACCAAGTGGTTGTCATAATGTACTTGTCGTTTCTGTTGGTGTTTTTAGTGGTTGGTTAAAGTTCGGTGAAGTCTGTGATGAGGATACCGAATCGTTCATTGATCTTGTCTTCTGTTTTGAGTCTCGTGTAGTGTCCGAGGATGCGTGCCATAGTGGTTTTCTGTAGATGGTCGGTGATCGTTGTGTTGATAACCGCTATGATGGGTTTTTGAGGGGTTTTCGCGGGCTAATACTCCTGCTACATCATCTGGTAGTGTACTGTGGCGCACTGATAATGCCTTCTCGTTCTGCGATGAGAAACGGATTGATAGGGTAACCTACCCAATGTTTGCTCTGGAGAATGTGAGCACGTTTCTCTGGTGTACATGTTTTCATGCGTATAGTATACGTGTTGAGTATGGTAATGGCAAGATGGGCGTTGTAGTGTTATATTGGTAGTATGGAACATCAGAATGCTAACCAGAATGAATCTAAGTTGACGGCTGCGGATTGGGTTAAAAATCCGGGCGCTTATCACACAAGCTGTTGCGGAAGCATACGCTGAGGCAACAAATGAAGAAATCTACCAGAAGGTCATACAACCCTTGATAGATGCCCGCAATGATCTAGTTGGTATCGTACCCACGGAAGACGATGAACAACTGGAATCCAGTAATGGGGCAGGAACAACCAAATCATAATAGAGAGAAAGTAGTACTATGGGTCTCTTCATCCTATGGCTAATCATTGTAGGCGTTTTTATTATCAGGGTTACTTTCTACTTATATGGCGGAACGTTGATTCCAGCACCCGCCATCTTAGAGGTGTAGAACGTTTAGATGCTTACCAAAAGTAGGGGCTAATTTTGGTTGGTTTTCCTTATTTTAGGTATCATATTATCTAGTGTGGTATATGTAATGATGTGATATACTTTATATTGAGGGTCGGGAGGATGAGTAGGGCACTTTACTAGAAATAAGTATAGGGAACCACACATATTAGTGGTTCCCTTGTTGTATATGAGCGCTTATTATACTGTAGTGATAGTGGAGTTATGTGTTGATGGGTTGGGTACTGTCGTCACTGTTGAGTGCGTTTCTAATGTAGTCGACGATTTGTTGATCTGGTGCCCCTGTGTTGATGAGGTGTGTTGCGTGTTGAATAATATGTAAATAGTTGATTGTCATAATAAAAACCATATCGTGGAGGTGTAGTATACTAGGGGAAGAACACGAAATGATAAGCAGAAAAGGGGTAAACAGCATGTCACAACGAAAATTAGGTACACCTTTCTCCTGGGATCCTTACGGGTGGGAGGAGTTACCGCAAGGAATGGGTTGATAAGTATACCCAAAAGTTCACGTATGCGCAATGGTATCAGATCGCGTCTAATACTCTTGGGTTCCCGTATTATCAGAAGGACAGGGTATGTTGTACACCACTCGGACGGAATACGTTTGACGGACACTCCAGGTACTCATTGGGATTTTGATGAACTGACGTTCGTGCCACACCCTGCGGATGTTGTGCCCCACCTAATTTTGAGAACATTTCGATGTGTCAGTTTGTGTTGCCGTCGGATACTCCGCAAGACGTTGTTGAACGTTTCATTGCTGACCATGATGCGGTTTTTCTCAAGTTCCTGAACTAGTGTTAACGGACACTAATGATGATGGGTATACGTTGCGTAAAATTTTTGATTGTGTCTCGTTGTACCATAGTTGGATGTCTGTGAAAAAAACAATGATGGGGAGGACACTATTTACACTTGGTCTGATAATCATTCCCAGAAAACTTTACAGATGGAACATATGGCTCTTGATCGTATGGTGAATTTCTTGTAGGGGTGTTGTTTATGTGGTTTCTTGGGGGCTGCTCAACGGATCATACGTTATTCTTCTAACTTGTTTTTCCTGTCACCTGATGATGGTTGCTTGTGCCATGTGTTGAAACTGGTTGGGGTGTCTGGTGAACCATGGGTGAGGGGTGTTGCCCTTGTTTTTGGTGTATCGTTGAGCGTCCTGGGTGATAATAGCGTGCTCTATATGATGTTTCTTCACTGGCACCTCATTTCCGGTGGTGGATGTGAACGAACCAATATGCGGGTACCTGGTTCCTTCTGTCTTGAATGCTGGTGAATCCTCAGGAATAAACACAACATCCACTATTATACCGGTTGGCGGGTTAGGAGCAATGTGTTCCGCAGAATGCTTCTAGGATACGGTCTTCCCCGCAGGGGTAGTGGTGGCTACCAGGATTTCTGCGGTGTTCTCCCGAGTGTTCACCACTGTTTTTGAGACACCGACATCCCCCATAGAGGCATACTGTAACACTTGTTTCCCTAGGGTGTCACGCGAGTTTTTGAGCTTTTTGTTTCGCGCATCGTACCTTCCTTCGTTGAGTAGCACGCAATAATTCACCTGTAGCATTCCTGACACCAGGTTTAACGGTAGTTGGGGTTATTCCGAAGAATAATCCTATCATGAGAAGCATATGCTGCCACTGATTCGTCACATCCCAGGCGAACATTTCACACACAGTACCACAGCCCATATGGCTATGATAGTGACCCAGCAGATGAGTAGCCGCACAAGCACCCGGTAGGGTTTGTTTTCTAGATTATCAACGTCTACTGTTGAAAGAACATACCCTACCACCCATAGCGCTGGGTATAACCACACCATGGGCACAAACTCCCAGAAATGTTGCGGGGTGAGTACCCATATTCCTGTTAGAAGGACACTAAGTTTACAGGCACCTATCAGGGAACGTGTGACTACCAAAATCATGTCCTTCCTCTTGGAATCATAGGTGTGCGGTAAATTGAAGTTCACTATGCTGTTTCCCTTGATTTCTTGGTATTATTTAGGTTGACTATATAACATCAACGATAAAATCAACCACCCTGCAATCTTCACCTCGGCATACTTTATCTCTGGCAGCAGGCTATCGGGGTTAATCATCAGCATACCTCCAACATAATATTTGTTGAATCGGGCTTGAGCTTCCAAACTGTTGATGTGTACAACAACACCAGTAACAATAGTGTTGTCTGCGTAAATATTAGCAACCCAGTATAACTCATCTTCTGCGACGGGTTTCTTCATGTATAGTGTTAGGGTTTCCGCGTTTAAAACACGTACTAGGTCTTGCTCCCATGTGTCACCCGTGAATTTCAATTCAATATGGGTGGTGATGGAGGGTTAATATTCCATGAGGTTCGGGTAACTGTTTCCATAGTATTGGTTCTTTCTGTAGAGTAGCTTTTTGTTGCTCTACCATAGTAACTATACTTTTCACTTAGAAGGAGAAAATGTTCTTGTTTTATTCGTAACTTTTGGTGGTACCACTGTTGCCGAAGTGCTAGGCGTGCCAGCCCCAAACCACATTAACCCATCAAAAGAGGTACCAGAATATTTCTCTATTCTCTGCTCCTGGAAGGAACGTTGAGGAGGGGTTCACGACGAGGCGGATTCTGGTATTTGTTCTTTTTGAACACTTCACGTTGTAGCCCACCACCAGGTAACGTGTAGGGTGTTTTATGTCTCTGTGACATGATTCTCCTCAAAGTATGTTGTCTAGTATTCTTGATGTGTGTCAGTGGTCGGCATCTTACAGTAGTACCGGATCAGTAACCAGTATACCATAGATAGTGTACACATATACGTCAGTATTATGTATTGTTACCCGTTTTTCTTCCATATACCGAATGTTGGTTACAAATATGGTTTTTCTTATCAGCCATGATGGTTTCACCCTCTCACCTGTCCTCTTATTGGCGTTTAGCGTATTCGAGAGCCTGGTCGGTCAGGCGATAGCATATACATTTCGTGGAAACTCCAATGCTTTTTCCATATTTGCTCTTTTGGTGATAACACCAGCAGTATAGAGAAGGTTTACGATTTTCCTCATGGTCTTCCCCTATCTCAATCGCAGCACTGTCCCGGAACCTAAAGAAATCATAGGGGTATTGCGAGAATTGTACCTCTTCTCCTCCGCAAGCATAGTAGCCAGTCACCTTATACCAAGGATTGTAATTTGGGTAGGGGCGTTTTAGGTTCAATATAGAGGTTGATTTCTCTTCCACGCCATTCATGGTTCTTGAGATTCAGCGTGTTCTGTTGATACGTCATATTCGTGTTTTTCATTGTCTTTTAACCTCTTATTAGTTGTTACTTGTTTACGGGCAGGTTCGGGTCTACACTAGGCACAACACTACCAGCTGGAACATGTAACACAATCTTATCGTACTCCCACTTCGCATTCATCCGGCACCCAGTATCCTTATCTTTCACACAGAGGTTCCCATTATTCTCGGCACGGAACATCGTATCCACCAAATACACAGGTGTGCGTTCCACATACGGTTCACCCCCCAGCAGGAACATCATCTTTCATCACAGCTTTTGACTGCCCATCATCCCCGGGCTCCTTCCACCATCCTCAGCCGTGTATATTCGTAACACACCATCCGGGGTGCGTTCCTGCCACACATGATACACCCGCAGCTGCCCCTCATCCGAGACCGTGAAAGACCCGGTACCAAAAAACAGGTTACCAGAACCCCCAGTTTTCTCAGTGTAAAAACAGTTTTTTTAGACAACAGTATACCACAACCAAACAAAAAGAACTTGGGGGAACCCGTGAAAAAGGGTACACTACACCCCTACTTACTCATCCGCCCGCACTAAAGAAACCCCCAAGATACGGGCACATCTCAAACACAAACCTCACCAAATCCGGGTTAAACCACGACCCCCAGGTTCTATAAAAACGTGAGCTGATGAAAAATCAGGCGACACTGCCACAATGTTAACCCAGCAAACACCCCAAACGGGTTATCACCAAACCTCCCATCCCCTCGCGGGGCGATCCAACAACCACCCCGCTCCTTAAGAGACTTTGTGAAATCTTTTCACCGTTGAGAACGCCGCCATAAAAATTATGGACAGCACCCATCATCCCATCCAAGACCTTCCGGTGATGCCGCGCCCTATAATGCTTACTACCCGGTTCATGATGATCCTTCACATCCTCCTGGTACCTATCCCACCCAATCGTCACATCAGCACCATGAGAACAAAACAATAACGCACCATACACCGACACCACCAAGGGACGGTATTCCTTGGTTTCCTCATCCTCCCAGCGGCGACGCATCCATGTTTTCCTAGGTACCATCATCATGCACGGGGTTATCACCCGCCCCGTTTCACGGTCATACACAGCGGTCACAGGCACATCACACGCATCAGCTGAACGATTAGCGGCCGCCCTATCCCGTGCTTCCCCAAGCATCCGCTCCGCCTTCGTGTCCCTAAACTCTGGGTTCACCATCAGCTTTTTGTGCTTTTACCAGTAGTAGCGGGGGACGTCACCGTGAGAATACCTGCTCTCCTAGATTCTTCAACGCCACAGTAATCATGTTCCTCGTCATCCCCACCATTTCATGAACATGATCGAACCCAGCTAACGCACCATCCGCCGTCACCATGAGATTCTGGAATGTCCCATCTAACGCCAGTAAAAAAACATGAGAGCATTCCGTACCTTAGCGTACCCAGCATGCGGCACACCCACCTGCTTTCAAAAGCGCAGCCGTCACCTTCTCCAGATCATACACCACACCATAGTGTTGCCCTCATCCCCGACACGTTTGATTTTCTCCGGTTTGCCCCTGCCATCCGCCGTTGTGTTTCAGGGTGCGCCCCAAGCATAGACGGGTGAGACCCATCCGGGTTAGCCGCCAACACCGTATCCTCTTCCTTTTCCCTACGTTTACGCCACGCTTTCTTGGAACCGACACGTTTCTTATTCTTCACCTCCGTGTCCTCACCAATAGTGGCACCATAGTCCTCCAAACGCATAGAGTACGGGTCTTCATCTGCTTTTTGTAATCAGCTGCGCCCCCTCAACCATCTGGTAGATACGCACACAATCAGCCACCAGAGCCTGAACATCTAACCTGGCACCAGTGGCGGTATCGTAATCCAAACCCCAGGGTACGCACCAGTAAGAAGGCACCGGCGGGGTTTTGAAAAAAACTATCTCACCGGTACCGGGCACACCTTGAACAGTCTACAGGGAACCGTAAAGTTAGGGTCCTACAGCTTTTGATAAGCAGGAGACCTATAAGATGTTCAACCCAATTATGTGTGCTGTCTGCCCATGGTTGGGGGTAACAGATGAGTCGTCGGACGAGAAGTTAGCTACCGCAGCTATGGTGAGTATAGATTTAATGCTACATGGTGAGAAGTATCCGCACCCGTCCCAGGGTGGCTTATTAGCTTTGATAGCTGATGTTCAACAGCCGTGGGAGTTGTTAGAGTCACCGTATGCGGTGTACGCTTCAGTACGAAACACCTACTACACCTAAAAACAATAGAGTGTAAAGAGAAGACCAAGAGCACTTTTATATGTGTCTCTTGGTCTTCTCTTATTATTAACAAAAACTAATACGTGTTATTCAGCCTCCAACGTCACCACCGTATTCTTATCATAAATAGGGTTCCCATGAGCATCAGTACGATCAAAGAAACACGTCACCAACACTACCGGTGCGTGCCCCCATGCCCTGGGGGGTGTAGGTGTCCTGCAAATACTGGTCTAACCCCGCCCAGGTCACATTATCATGCACCACACGGTACCGGACAGTACCCTCCCGGTACCAACAAGTACGGTGTCCCTCACGTGGGCGTCACCAATACCACCCATTGCTGTCCGTGCCCCAGTGTTATCCTGCCAGGAACCAAAATTGACGTGCCCCACAATCAGGGTGCGCCCCGCAACATAATCCGCCCCTCACCCACAGGGGAACTAGCTCTGGTGTCCCAGTCACCCACCCGGAGAACTGTGACGGTGGAATAGTAACCCTCATGCTCCCAGAACCGGTGAGCACCATAGACGTGGGGACAGGCCGTGTGTTCAACCACCCAGCAGGAGCACACAAAAAACCCAGCAGGAACCGTATCACCACACGTAGCATCATCAGGGAGCCTTGTGTCCTCAGCATGTGTAACCGTTTTATCAGGGTTCACATAGGTGTCACTATCCACCCGTGTTGGTGACCCTGTCCCCTGATGCGTGAAGGCAACCCTGTTCTCTTCCCCAGTAACAGCATCAGTGATCTCATGAACCGTATTAGGTACAGGGGTTTGATGCCGCACCTGAGCTGGCAGAAGCAACCACACCCCCACCATTGTTAACAACAACCCGCACACCATGAAGGCGCTTATCGTCAGGACTCTACGTTTACCCATCACAAACCAACTAATCTTACCTACTCGAAGGAAAAGGGTGGGACACTACATCTGCTGGTGCCCCACCCCATATATATTTTGTCAGCACTCGTATGACTATTCCTTAGTATAAACACAAACCATTGGTTTATACCGATTATTAGGATAGTCATGCGGCTGATTGTCTGACCCATAAGTATGGACCACGGCAGGAACGGTCACACTACCATGTAGTGGCTGACCTGCCGCGCACAAAATCTTGTACACCCCCTCACGTTTCTCGACAACCACCTTTTTATGGTGGATAGTATGGTTGGCCTTCGGCCTGTTTTTGCGGTGCTTTAGTAGGCACCCTCTTTTTGAGAGGGTGCTTCAACGGGCGGGTTGTGTTTTTAGAGTTACGACGCCTATTTTTAGAAGAATGCTTCTTCCTAGTTTGACACGACTTTTTATGTTTATCCTTCAGACGCATAGCAATATTAGCAGCAGCATTCTCATCACGATCCCAACCAACACGACACAACAAGCAAATAGGGGTGCGGTAATTATTAGGCTCTAATTTAGTACCACATCTATGACAAAGCTGCGACGTATACGCAGGATTGACCTTCATGACTCGCCCACCGTTCGACTCAACCATGTCAGTAATCCGATTGATGATAAGGCCGCGCACCCACCGGCCATTTTTCATGGTATTCGTTACAAAAGAGAGGTCTTCAACCGCAACAAGAGCATTGTCATACCGCCATGATAAATCCGCAATTTCTTGGCCGATTAGAATAGCAAGCTCTTTCCTGCGATTCGATAATGCTGTGCGGTGTGGCTCTGCTTCTTCGTCCCTACCTCGCTTCTTCAAGACCGCGATCTGAGTCTTAGCACGTTTGATTTTATTCTCTAATGACCGGACACGCCTGTTCATGAAGGAGGCTTCCACAACCTGACCGGTCTCAATATCTCTTACTACAGCTGTAGCATGATTCGCCAGACCAACATCAACACCAACCACATACTGTGAACTGAATTCTGCTTGCTCAACTGGTATTTTTCACGTACCAGTCAAACATGACCCTGCCCCGATCACCAACATAAACAGTCGGAGCAATAATTTTCACGCCAGGCTCCAAAAACCTATCCGGGGTAGTGAATCTGAACGTTACCCACCGTTTATTCACCACCATGTCCAACTCAAGAGTAGAACCAGCCTGACGGATCACATAATACTGCTGATCAGTAGCGCTGAGCGCGAGACGAGGTTTCAAATAAGCTGGTTTATTAGGGTTTGCTGTACGTTTGAAACCCGGAGATACGTATTTATTAGTTTGTTCGGTGTGTGCTTTACGGCGCTCGCTCCATGACCGTAACATTGTCTGACAGCGTATTCACGGATCATCCATTCAAACCGGCTACGACCAGTCCAACTACCTGGGACCGAGAATCGTATACCCATTCTCCTACCCGCTACGGCGGGTTTCACTCTGTCATGCTCAGCTAATTTTTCCAGGTTTTCTACAGTGATGTGTTTGATGTGCTTCATTAGCATAATATAGCGTCATTGCGTACTCCCTCTAATACGTCATGAAGGTCTAGACCAATACCGGTTTTCTTATCGAAACAAGCATAAGGGCGGAGAGGATGGGTGCGTGTCACACTAATCATATACCTCTCCTCCCTTGTTTTCGTATATTGTGCCTATGCGGGGTGTACTAATATTCTAGCACACAGTAGAAAACCCCAAAAACCCTAAACCCACAAGGGTTGGGTTATTCTTTGGGGTTTTTGTCAGAGAACCACCAACCTATTCAGTCATAGTGTCCTCTGAAACTTCATTGGCACGCTGGACCCGACGGTTATGCACCACCAGGGTCACACCTGCACCAGCTGACACCACACCCAACCCCAGGACACCAAGCCCTAGAGCGGAAGGTGAACCGTCATCATGGGCGAGACCTGACTTCACCAACACATTCTGCGGAGTCACCGGTGGTGTGGATGGTGGCGGTGTCACAGTCTTCACAGGCGGCACAACCTCTGGTGTGGGGGTGTACCCGGTGTTGGTGGTTCTGTGGGTGTGGGTGGTACCACTGGTTTCTCGGGGGTACGAGTCCATACCACGTTAGAATCCATGAGGTTACCGTTATATTTCTCGGTTACCTTATTCTCGATCACGTTCGGAGGGCTTTGGTGCGGGTGACGTTCATGTACACGTCCACACCCTGCTCCCTCTACCTGGTTCTTCTGGTGGTTCATGAGTGTGATCCACGACAGTTTAGCCTCAAACACCACAGTACCATTGATAGCGTCATGTTTCTGGGTGAAATGCTCAGTCACATCATCCCCAGTATGGTAGAGAATGTTCCCGTCTTCACCGTACACGTCGTGGCGGGTGAGAACCTTGAACACCCTCATTATACCTGTCATGCTCTTTTATCATACTTATCAATCAAGGATAGTTCCTTCATGGTGGACGCAGAATCCGCCGCCCGTGTATGTGTAGAGAGCTTGTAGTTGAAGGTGGTATCCAACGGGATTTCAGAACCGTTAATACTGTCCTTGTCTCCGACGTTGATAACCACATCCTTGTGCGGCTCAATCTTCTTGAGCCGGTTCACCACAGTTTCGGTCACATATTCGGTGTCGTTCACGAACTGGTAGGCAGTGTTCTTAATGTCACCATCAGTGTTCTTGATAACCTCAGCGGGAGAGTAATAATGTACCGGGCACCATCGGCAACACCAGGGAACCATCCTCGTTCCGGTTCATCTCAACAACGGCTTGTTTCCCGTCATCAGTGATGGTGAACTTGTCGGTCACATCCTTACCTTGGGCGGCAACAACCCCAGCAACATTGGATACCTCAGACAAATCCACTTCCGGGTTCACCTGGTACACTTTCACCCGATCCTTGAGGATCTTCACGAACTCCTCATCGTAATCATCACGCATACCCACACGGTGAACCGTATAAGCGGCGTCCGTGAGTTTTGTGGTATCCAGGTTCAAAGTGTAGTTCAGGATGCTACCAACTTCAACGGTTTTACCATCAATATTGGCACCACTTTCTGGGTGTAGATCGTACTTGTGCGGGTCCACGTTCGGCACATGGTTCCGCACCGTCTCCGTATCCTTCTCATAGTTGTTGGTGAACTGGGTTGCGGTGTTCGTAAACTCACCCGGTTTCGCGGTCTTCTTCACCGTACCATGAAGCACAATGTAATAGTTCCTACCGACACCCTCAGCTGGGTTCACCAACTCAATAGTGGCGACACCCTTCTCGTTATCGACAGTGACCTTGAACTTTGACGGGTCTTCCTCTACCATCTCATTCTTGACCTCGGCACCAGTATCCACGCCATCCTTGAGTGCCATAGGGGTAGAATAGATAGAGACGGGTTTCTCGGTGTCTACCTGGTAGTAGTCCTTGTTGAAATGGTCTACGATACCGTGTTTCGTGACCTCATCGGACAGGTTCGTGAGTGTATCCCCAGCAAGGGTGAGATGATAGTTGAGCTTCTGACCCGGTAGCACAGCATGAGAATCAGCGGAAAAACCACCCACCGTGCCCACAGTCTTATGCGGTGTCACGTTTGGAACCTGGTTAGTGACCGTGTTCGAGTTCTGACGATCCCCATTCGTGATTTGAGCAACAGTGTTCTTGAACCCACCCGCTTCGCGTCCTTATTCACATGCCCGAACAGAGTCCACTGAATGTTCTGACCCAGATTAGTGATGTCACCCAGTTTCTCGGGTTTCGCCGTGATAGTGGCTTTACCGTCCCGGTTCTCGAAGGTGAACCAGTCCGTCACATCAGTACCATCAACGGTTTTCGCCTCAAACACACCAGTGGGGGTGTAATAGTTCTCGTCGTAATCATCCTCAGACCCCAACGAATCCAGGGTTCCCTGAGAATCTTTGAACTTCGCCACATCCAGGGTTAGTTCATAGTTGAGTTCCTGACCGGGCAACACGGTTTTACCGTCCACCTCAACACTCAGCATGGTTTTTTTCACGGTCTTCTTCGGTGCCGGAATGTACTCGGTGTAGGTGTGGTCTTCAGTAAACACGTACTGGTCGTTCACTATACTGAACCCGTAGTCGATTTCCTGATCGGCGACACCATCCAACTCAGCTTTCTGAGTCACATTCATTGTGTACCGCTTATTAACACCCAAGTCCTTCAGGTGCTCAGGTTTCGCTTCGGCGGTGACCTGACGCACATGCGCCCCGTTCGGGTCAGTCACATCCTCCACCTTAATGGTGAACCAGTCAGTCACGTTCTCGCCCGCCTCATTTGTGACAGTTACTTTCGCGGGGTCAACGGATACGGGTGAACGTAACGTACCGCCCTCATCCTGAACGAACCTAATATTATCACCGAGCACGAACACGTCAGGGTCACGGTGCCCCGTAGACTGGCTAATGTGCTGTGTGGTTTCCTGACCAGCGAGCACAACCTTGTTCTCGTTATCCGCTACCTTCTCGGTTGCTGGTGTTGGGGTGTTCACATGAGGTTTTACCACATCCACAGTGGGTTTCGGAACCCTCAGGTATGTTAACAGTGATAGGGGCGGCCTCATAGGTGGGGCAGGTTTCGTCAATAGCTGCCGCTAACTGGTCCCCAAATCAGCAATGTTCGCGTTCCGCCAATAATCTTTCCCTCCACGGGGTTCGTGGAGTTAGCGAGTTTCTTGAACATTGCCTCCGACGCTTCAGGGTGAAGAGTCCATGGGGCAGGGTTCGGGTCGGACGGGTCAGCAGGGTCAGCGATCATAACCGGCAACACACGGGTACCGTTTTCTTCGAGACGGTAAATCACTTTCTGTGCTGCTTCCAGGGAACTAATGGAACCCCAGGCTTCACGGTCGAAGTCACCAGGTTGCTCGAGTTTATCACCACCGGAGGTGGGGACACCATCAGAGTTGATGAGGACAGCGTTGAAGTCTATCGAGTATTTTTGGGAGTATTTCTCGATTTCTTCTAACCCGGCCTTGGTGTTGGTGGAGAGCGCTTCAAGGTTCGCGGTGTCTTGGTTCACGGGGCCTTGGGGTACGTTTTTCCACATCGCGCCTGTCATCGGTCTTGCCGGGGGTGATCCCGTCAATCCAGTCCAGGGCTGCTTTGTTTACCTTCGGGGGTGGAGACAGCGAACGCGATAGAGGGTAGGTTACCGTCAATAACACGGCGTTCCCCGGTACCGGTGTTGTAGTCTACCGCTTTCTGGTAGCCGACGGGGAGTATTTGCCGAAGGTGAAGAATGTGACTGTGGCACCGGGGATGGTGGAGAGCTTTTCCACGAGCTTTTTGTTGGCGTCTTTGATTTGGGCAAGCTCACTAGGTTTACCATTAGCCCCGTGGTAGGTGATACTGTTGGAAATGTCGTTCAGGGAGGCAACATGAAGTGGTTCACATTTGAGTTGCTTCTTTGGTTGGACGATACGGTTTTGCGCTAACTGGGTGTCACGGGCTGTTTTCTTGTCTATGAGCGCCTGGATAGCCTTGATTTGTTCATCGTAGGCGGCTTGTGCGGTCGCGTAATCAGTTTTCACGTCTGGGGTTTGACCTTCGGTGACCATGATGTTCACGGTTGCTGCTTGCTCAATGATCTTGTGAAGCTCAGCCTTTTTGGTTTCTAGATCTTTTTCACCGTTGGTGATGGTTTGTTCACGGGCGGCAACGTCTTTCTCGTATTGGGTTTTGGCGTCCCGTATTTTTGATGCCTGCCTGGTAACAGTTTGTTCCGCACCCTTTGAGTGCTGCGGGTACCTTAGTGTTGGGGACGGTGGTGGGTGCCTCATCAGTAATGTTGATGGTGAACCCAGCATCTTGGGCTTCTTTCACCGCAGCATCGAGGGCAGAATAATCAACAGGGTACGTCTTGGAGATTATTGTTTGCGTCTGTGTTGCGGGTGATCGTGTTGATGTTGTGCCCGTTGATGGTGACCGCGAGAGCAGGGGTGAGTTGTGCCCCGGTGAGTGCGAGCGCGGTTGCTGCTAATGCTAGTTTTTGCGGCGCTGATGGGGGTGTTGGTGTTTGTGTTTCCGTGGGGTTGTTGCTGACATTGTTATTTTCCTTATGGTGTTATCGAGATTATGTGGGGAAGAGGGACCCGTGACATGGTTTTAGGCACACGCTTCTGTGGTGTGCCCTGTGTTTGTGTTGGTTTCTTCCCTTTATTGTGTTGGGATAATATCATCATGTGGTTGGTTTTTGCCTTGTGTTGGCGGGGTTTTGGTGTCACCCACTACTGTTGGTTTAGGTGTAAAGTTTAGGGGTTTTGTGGGTTTATGAAAACTACCGGTTGACGTATTTGTGATGGTTTCCCCGAAAAACATTACGGTGCGTATCTATAGTTAGAGGTTTTGAACACCACACATGGGATGATTAAAAATCACACAAACAAGTTTTTAGGGCACAACAAAACCCCTGTCAGAAGACATACTCCTCACAGGGATGATCAACCGTGCTCTTCTTGAGTTTCTAGGGTTACTAGGGAGTGGTCGCCCCTATTTTTAAGTGACACTTAAAAATACTAGTAGATGAGGTAAGGTTTTTCTCGTATCAAAGACCTTGCTGAGCAGCCGCCTAGACGAGTCTAACAAGCATGAGATACAGGTCAAGGACTAGAAAAAGGGTGTTGCCCACGATAAGGGATCGTGAACAACACCCAAATTATTGTTGGTACGCTATGGGTTATCCGAACCGTTTCACCACGAGGCGGTGCTCATCCACCTGAGACTGAAACAAACGACGATTAAAAACTGATGCCACAACAGCATTTCTGCCCGCGCCTGTCTTTCCTCCACATTGGTGAGAGCATCATAAGCAACCCGGTCAAACACGCCTGTGTCCATGACTCGTTCCAACATGGTAAACATGGTGGAAAGCCCTTCTGGTGTTATCTCATAATCCTCGGTGAGGATCACCATGTCGCACACCGGTTCATCATCCATCATCGACAGAGGAACAACACCACGCGGTTCCACATGGTACGGGAAAAACAAACACATCCTCCACACGCCCACTCTTCAATTGCTCTTTAGGGATAGGTTCAAACACACTGAGCGTGAACTCTCCCAATCCTTTTTGTCACGGGTGTAGGTGAACCCCCAGGCGAGAATAGGGCACAACCCCAACACAATAGACAACGGATTTTCTCCGCATGATTCTTCACCAGCAATCCACCGTACCCGATTCACATGTGTGTTCTCCATCACAATCTGGGTCAGTGTTATAGGTTTCACGTGGGTGTTCAGGATACGCAACATAATAATCTAACCCATCAATAGCAGTAGCAGCCGTAGCTAGTTGAACCTCTTGTGGAATTTCTACCCACATGTATCCTATCGAGGCATCGTTAATGAGGGTACCATCCAGCTCAATCAGCGTATCTGGGGGAAGAGTTTTGAGGAATGCTCGGGCAACATCTCGAACAGCATCCCAGGATGAATCATGCTCAGGGTTTTCTATGAGTTGTTCACTACCGTCGTTTTTGTTGATGACACGGACACCATGAGCAGCAGTGAGTACCTGGTATTCTGGGTCCTTAGCAACCAGTTCACCAATCACTACATGCTGGTAGATGTTATGTTCCACGAGGGTTTCGTGAAGTTTCTGAGCGGCATGGTTGAAGAACTCTTCAACACTGGTGACAGGGTTTTTGGTAAAGCCATGCGTCCCCTATCTTCTCGAACCCGCGCCGATAGGTGACACGGGTGTCTGTGGGTGGGAAATCGAAGACAGCAACAATACTATCATTAGAGGTTCGGATAGTGTACAGGTTCTGGTACGGGTCATAGATGCCGTCAATACTAACAGTCACGAGCAGTTCCTTTCTGAGTACTGTTGTTCTTCTATGGTACCATGTGTGTATGATAAGAACAACGTCATCGTACCTCACTAAACAGGAAACACTCGATCATTTAGAACACATCACGGGGACACGGTTCCAGCATCTACTCACCCCAGCACAGGCGGAGGTGCTCACCACCTATTACCGGTACAAACCCAACACCCCCAATATGGCACATTATCTACGGTTAACACTCACTGAGCACCCGACACCAGAACATATAGAACAATTGGTGGAGGAAACCCCGGAAGTGGTGATGCGGCACCTCACCGGGTACTATGATGCCATTAGGTGCCCAAGAGAGCACCAAATATGTTATCGATCTTCTCGCGCAGGCGGCACCATTACCAACATGGTTCTATTTTCACCACCGTTATGGGTGTGATAGTGGGACATTCACATATGTTTTACAGGTTCTTCATACAACAGGGTACACTCACTTGTTAAAGAACCCTGAGAGTGTCCCTGCCTTTGTTGAGAGTGTATGAAGAACAAACCCTTCCACAACGGTTTCCAACTCTTCAAGCGGATCGGGGGTGCCGGTGGCTTATCGCCCTGTTAACATTAGGGGAGGATGAGGCGGAGCAAGTGTGGGAGTGGTTCACACAGTTGGATTATCCGCACCATGATTTAGTGACGCTTCTTCACATTATCGCCCCACCGGCTGGGTATGATGTAATACGGGATGAGTGGTTGGGGATACCACTCATGGTTCGGGTTGAACATGATTGAGAATATACTGAAAGAATAACAGAAGAGCACCTCCCATAGAAGAAACTAGGTGGGCGGGTGCTCTTTTATTGTCTGTGTCAATGAGGGTTAGCCGAACTTAGTGTACCCATAAGATGACGGATTACGAGTCGCGTCCTCAAAAATACGGCGGTGAACAGTGTGCCATAAAGTAGCTTGTTCATGTGCTTCCGCCTGTTCCTGGGGTGTGAGCGCATCATAGGTTGCCGCATCGAATACACTGTTCGGCACTACCTTCTCAAGATAGAGAAGTCATGGAATTTACCGTTGCGCCAGAGCAGACTATGTGCTGGTTCCTCATCGTAGAATGGGTCGAATTCCCACGCTGTTCGCGGCTCATAAGCGTAGGGGAGGAGGAACGCATCTCATGGTGTCCTGTGCTAACACCTCCACAGGGATAGGTTCTAGGATGAACAAGTCAGGCAAAGTGGTGGTGCGGGCATAAGTGAACCCCCACCCCAGAACAGGATATGAATCAAAGACTGCCGCCATGACGGTTTCAGTGTTCCTGTAACACGCTGCGGCCTGTTGAAGATTAGCAATATGGGTGTTGGTGAACATGAGCCTAATCCTCCTCATCGTCAATATAATCTAGAATACCGTATTCGTAATGTTGGTTGACGAAACTTTCAACCGTATGAGTGATAGAGGCGGACTCTCCCATGTTTTCCTCATAGGCTTCACCATAAATCAGTGGGTTAGCGACTGTTATACTATATATTAGTATACACCGTATACATCAACACGCAACAACTAGTAAAACAGAAAGGACGCCCTTATGAGTAGTGTAACCCGCACTATTTCTTTACGTCCTTTCTCGTGTTTCGATAAGAAAACCGGTATCGGCCTCGACCTTCATGACGTATTAGAGGAATTACACAATGACGCTACGCTATGCGCTAGTGAGGCACTAAAAACACATTACTGTAGATAACCTAGAGAAATTACCTGAACATGATGGGTTGAAACCTGCTGTTGCGGGTCGCAGGATGGGTATTAAAAATTTTCTCCGGGGAAGTCTGTGACGGGTCGTAGTCGGTTTTGAGTGGATGATCCGCGAATACGCCGTGTCACAGCTTCGCTCTTGGCAGGAACGTTGTAAAAGTAAGCACCGGGCGGACTAATAAATACTCATCTCAGGGATTCAAACGCACTGCCAACCCCAATAAACCAGAGTCTTTTAAAACCGCGACTCGCACTCAGTGCCACTGATAAAAACTACCACACCATTAGACTAAAATGACCCTACTATTGATTTAGACATGGTGATTGTTGGGCCGTTGGGTGACCTTCAAATTCAAAGCACCTGAGAGATTTACTGAACCAGGGGTGCGTATTATTGCTCCCACCATTAGTATTGACGACCAAAAACAGGGTTATATTCAACTGGTATATAGAATTACCGGTTGAACGTACCCCTTTTAGCAGTAAATATGTGGTGGGTGTGGATGTCGGCATTACTCATCACACCACCGCTGTAGTGCGTGACATTACTACTGGTGAAGTGGTTAAAGCATCGTCTCATGAACCGGAGGGTAAGAACGTTAGAGAATAAAAATCAAGCGAGCGAAAACACAAATAGCATCACTACACCGTAAAGGTAAGATAAGCGAGGTAGAATCACACCGTAAAGCGTTATCGAACCGCCGTAAAGAAGTAGCTATCCTTATAGGTCAGGAAGTTGCTGATCTATCGTGGCGGTATGGTAATGCTCTTGTCGCCGTTGAAGATCTATCTTTCATCACTAATACGATGAAGCATGGTCGGTGGGTACGCGGTCTCATCATCAAACGTATCACCGACATGGTTGAGGCTAACGGTAGTAGGGTCATGACTGTTCCAGCCGCGTACACCCTCTAGGAAGTGCCATCAATGTGGCGAGAGCCTGGACATGACCGACTATCACACTCCTACTTGCTCGTCGTGTCGTGTCGCTTGGGATCGTGACGAAAATGCTGCCGCTAATATTGCCGGTAAACTAAAAGAAAAGAACCGGCATAAGAAGGCGTGTCAAACTAGGGAAGAAGTATTCTTCTCAAAAGAAGCGGCGTAATTCTAAAAACACAACCCGTCCCTTTGAAACACCCTGTTGAAGAAGATGGTGCCTACACCTAAAGCCCCGCAGAACCAACCCAAAAAACGGGATAATTCTCACCATGTTCATCATCAACACATGATGGTTAAGAAGCGTGGAGGGGGTGTACCCGATTTTGTGCGCGGCAGGCTGGTCATTACGTGATCGTAATGTGAGAGTTCCTGCCGTGGCACCCAGTCATGGGTGTTCAGACAAAAAGCCGCACGACTATCCAACTAGTAGACACAGATCGAATGATGTGTGTTTATCTAAGGAATAGTCATACTCTGTAGAGAACCCAAACCAGTGACCGTGAATCCCTCTGGTACACTATCGAGTCCTACCAGCAGGGGTGAGCCGCACATGGGTACCCTGTTTTTCCTGTTGGTGGCACCTACCCCAGAGTATAAGCCAGGGTATACTCTTGACACTAGTGGGGTTGTGGCTGATGTGGCTGGGCAGACGGTGGCTACTATCACCGGGTGGGTGGAAGGAAGTAACGCCTTGGATACGTATCTTCACGTTGACATAAAAACATACGGGTATTGCTTATCCTCCATGGATGGAAACGGAGGGGGAACGTAAGTTTGTAGCTCCCCTGAACCTGACGTTTACTCAAGATTCCCATGCCATATGGTTAGCTATAGTGTACACCCTTTTGGAGTTTTGTGAACGGAACACCACACCGTTATGGTTGGTGGAGGATGACACTACTGTGGGTGTGGTGTCGGGGGTCTGCCTCAGCAGGTGCGCACCCAAGTAGTAGGGGGTGATGCGTGAGAAGAGGGTTCACCCGTTGATGTTAGAGGTCATCACTGATGTACTATAACTTAAAAAGGGTAGATAAAAGGAGCCGCAAGGATGTTGATCCAGCGGCCCTCATTCTTATGGTTTTATTGTGGCCCCATGAGGTAGGCACTTGTTCTTGTAAGGTCACTGGGGCACCCTTGAATCAGAGCATAACTATCATCCGTATCCAAGGTGAACACGAGTTTCTTATATTCTTGAGCATAGGAAGCAAGAGCTTCTAAACTTTCCCCCATATTATCTTTGTCACGGGCATCACCGTAGGAGCAGATAGTGTCCTGTGACAGGAAAGCAAAAGTTGTGTTAGGATCTCGCTGATACAGCAGAGACACATTCCATGTAAAAATATGCGGCACTGTTGACGGTTTTGTATTCAGTAGTGATTTGAATTACTGGGGAACATGTTATCGTCACAAACAGCCATGTGTTTCTTCATGGCATCAACACTAGCCTGGTACGCCTCATATTTGGGGTGTTCCTTATCAGGGAGAGGCAGATGTAACGTGAACTCCACAGTTTTATGGGGAACCCAATCTGTGACATAGGTTTTGTGTACTTCCTGGTTGTTTAGATTCCTACGGGTGCGTTTTGGTGTATCGTAATTTTTCTCCTTCAACGATACGTTTCGTGTCGGGGGTGTCGAAGGTGAAAAACGAGTCGCCCGTATTCGCTGGTGTATCGTTCAAGTTTACGAATTGGTTCACACTCTAGTTTGTCGTCACCACTATAGGTGTATACGGCGTCCCTCATGGGGGAAGTTGTCGCCGTGGAGAGGGTGGTCTGTGTAGAAGAGGGCGATAGTCCAGGTGAGGTCTTCGAGGTTGCCGTCTACGTCCATGGGTTGTTCGGCGGTGACTTGTAGCCTGGGGAATTTGTTGTCTGGGGTGTTGAGAATGTGGGTGGCGAGGTCTTTGATTTTGTTGGCGTATTCTAAGTAGGTTGCGTCGAATGCTGAGGGGACGGGGAGGGCGAAGGTGAAGATTGCGGGTTCGGTGTGGAAGGTAACGGTTGACATGTGTTTATTTCCTTTCATTTGTTGTCTCACAACTAAGTATACCATATGTGGTAATGGTGTGGTGTCCTATCCGCTGTGATAACACCCACCACAATAGTGTCCTATGGTATACTTGAGAGCATGAAACTTGAAGAAGTAGAGTCTTTAACTAAAGAGTATATAGAACGTTACTGGGGTCTTCCTGGGGTCAACAAAGATAAGATCTCACGCTTTGTTTTTACTCTCAAAACCTGGGATTTCCGTAAAAAACCTGGTTGAAGATAAAAACAGAGAAGGCGTATAAGTATCTCACGAAAACCCTTCCCGTCTTTGAGGGACATGAGAAGGAGGCGCTACTGTGGGATGTGACGTCACGCTTCTATAAGCACACTAAAAACAGTGGTGGATGTGCGTAACCTTCCGAGTGAGGATTTTCTGGAAAAAAATGTAAACATGGTTTTTATACGGACGATTTCGCTTACGCCCACCAGAAAATCAACACGAAGCAACCACTCTTGAATTTCATAGAAACGTATCTACCGTACACCCAAAAACGGTTCTTCACCAATAAAACAGAGAAACTTGTTCGTGATGTAGGTATTATTCCTGGGTGTGTACTCTATAAGCTCCGCCCTGACGTGTTCGTGTCGAAGTCCACGTTATGGCATGCTAAATCCTGTTGGGATCATCATTTCCCGGATGCTAACGACTACCCTAACATCATGGAGCACCCCAACTATCAGGGATTCGTTACCATGCTTGAGAGCATCCCTGAAACCACAAGTACTCAAATGGGAGAAACCAGTTATTAGTGAACGGGATAAACTGAATTGTTTACCGGTTTCTACTGCGCGGAGAAACTCGCGCACCATTTGTTGTATGAGGATGCGCATCACCCGTTCCTCAAAAAAACTATATGAACGCCCTATCGTTACGAGACATGTTGTATTTTTTTGGAGGATGTGCGTGATGTGAATACGCATCTGCAGGCGTGGGAATGATTACTGCCGACATTTTGATGGTATTCTCGCCTACACGATCCCGTGGTTTGGTGTCACTGAGGAGTCCACGAACACGGATAAAGGGCTAGTGTTGTTTTTCACGTTAATCCTGTGGATGATACTGTTTAGGGATTTGGAACAGGACACGATTAAAGGACGCAAACCGAACCCGGTTGCTGGGTTGTATACGCTCATGTCGAGTGTTCAGGAACCGTGGGAGTTGTTTGAGATGCCGCACACTATCTTGTTGTCCTTACTGAAGAGTGTTTTAGCATCCCAGGAGCAGTAGTGCTGCGTGAACATATTATGGGGGTTACGGATTTTACGGTTCACCCAGCGGTTGCGGATGAGGTGAAACGTACTCTTGTGACGATGGTGGATGCTCTCACCCCTGCCCAGCAGACACCATTGGATGCGCTCACTACCTGCTCTCATGGTATGGGGTTGAGGGAGTATTGTGTTCTCTTGTCATTATACAGGGTGGTGGGTACGGTCGGTAAGAACCCGCCACTCGGTTCACCCAACAGACCCCTCTTCTTGGGAGTCGTCAATGTTGGTGGGGTTGTATCCGTGGGTTATGGAGCGTTTGGGGGTGTTGTCGCGTCGTATCCACGGGTATGTGGTGTTGTGTAAAGAGTTGCGGCGTGTGGGCAGTGACATTACCCTAGTGGAGACGATAGAGGCGTATAGGTTACCGGATGAGTGGGAGAAGTTTTTCTGTCCAGGTAACAACTGGTTTTGAGATGCTACTGTTGTGGGTGTCAGCACAGTATAGGGTGCCACCGTCTGAGGTGAGTGTGTTTGTGCGACAGTATATTGCGTATTCTTTGAAGAATAGGGTGGATTCTTTTGTGCCGGTGGCGCGTACCCCCTTTGAGCACCCGTTGATGGATCATAGTATAAAAATGTTCGATCATGCGCACTCCCGTATGTTCACGTGGGGTGGGGGGTGATGTGTTGAACACGTTCTGGGATTATATGAAAGGATCGGTGGAGGGGTTCACGAAAGAGTATTTGCGGGTAAACGGGTACACATATGATTCGTTCCGTGAGACTGTGTTATCAATTGGTGGGGTGCGGCGTATGGTGCCGTCAGCGGTGGCTTCTGTCGCGTTCTGGTTGGGTGTGGACGATCAGTCCCCAATAGTGGATAAGGCGGCGGTGTTGACGGTGGCCTGTGATGTGATACTAGCGTCACAAAAACATGGGGGACAGCTTGTGTCCTGGGTTGTGGGGAATGATCGAGGACGTGGGCAACCCAAGGGGGTTATTAGAGTTGCCGGGGCATGTGTATATGAGTGTACGTAACGGTTATTTCACCCCACAATAGAATAGTGACTATAATGGGTTAGTTGGTGTTTCCTACTGCGAATTGGGGCAGCAGGTATTGTTCAGTAATGAACTCTTGTGTCTCTGATAGTTTACCGGTTGTGTTGGGTGTCATCTTCGTACTCTTTTTTCCTGATTATTACTTGTTGTAGTATACCATATTGCTTTTGATGGCAGAATAGTTCCGTCTCTGGTGTGTTTCTGCCATTACTGTCACATTGTGTGTGTTCTGGTATAGTGTGGGTATGCGAGAGATTATTAATGAAAAAAATCGGTGGATACGTATTTGATAACCGCAACCTTACCGGTGGTATATGAGTCTCCAGCGGGGGTGATTGAGGTTTTTGACGATGGAGGATTTGTGCTCTTCGGTGTTGGATGCGTTGTATAACCAGCAGGGGGTTTGTGTGTTCACGGACGGTGGGGGCGGGTTCGTCGGGTGATGAGTGTTGCTGTTCGCCCTGAGTGAAGTTGTGATGTGGATTTGACGTAGGGGTGTGGTGTGTGTAGTATTGTAGGTGAGTCAATGATGTGACTTCCCTTTCATGGTAAAGGGTTCCTTTCTGTAGTAAGGGAAAAGGGATGAATCAGCCTTTGGTTTTGGTTGGTTTGTCCCTTTTCCTTGTTAAGAATATTTTTTGTTTGGGGTTACTGTTGTAGGCTTCTCTGAGGTGGCTTTTAGTGTTCTTGGTTCCCCTCAATGTTTTTTTGTTTTGCTGTGAGTGCGTGAGAGGGGTTTCTGTGGCGTTTGAGAGCATATTCTGATCTTGTCCCGTGTTTTTCCTTTAGTGTTGCGGTGCGGTGGTTTTGACACCGGGTACACATATGATACACTAGTAGTGACAGGAAAAAAACCCCTACAGAAAGAAAAATAAACATCATGGCGACCGTTGACTACCTCACCGGAAACCCCAACACCACTACTAAGATTGAAGAACTCAAAGTAGGTGACGTCCTCGTCTCTACCGGTGGTTGGAACTGTACATTTGTCCAGTTCGCTGTTGTTACAGCCACCAGTGACAGTAGTGTATGGCTCAAGAACATTAACCGTGTATACGTAACCGGTGATTGGAGTGAGCATACCGCAGCACCGAGTCGTAGTGATTATGAACAGCTCATGGCAGACATTCAGGAAGACCATAAAACCAGTGAAGAAGCAGAGCTTTCGCAAGAACATTTACTATAGAGACCGTAAGAAGAACCAGGTGGCTAATACTGGTCTGTCTGATGGGTGGTCTCACCTACTACACTCAGTGGAATGGTGAACTTGTTCATGGGAACTATGACTAAAAACTTAATATTTCTCAAATAGGGGTGGGTTGCCCGTGGGTGCCCACCTCTTTTGTACCCTAATTCACACCTATGTAGCTATCCAGCACCCAGCACCCGAAATGTGTGATGTGGTTAACATTTTGTTGTATCTGTAACGCGCTGACTAGGCATAATACTCTCCGCACCCTGTTTTCTGTCACCCCTATGTGTCTTCTAGTAACTCTAATAAATGTTTGGTTGTTTGGTTTTGGTGGTCTTCTTCGGTGGCAACAGTAAAACACATATGGTATACTAGAGGAACAGAAAAACATTGAAAGGAACCAAGCCATGGACTACTGCCTTTACACCGACCCGGAACCCGGGTACGTTCACCACCACCCACAACACCCAATACTACGGGACACTCGAAGACATACAACGTCCCTCGGGTACAGCCCCACACGCCACTACCTCTACTACGACCCAGAAAACCCATGACATGACACGCGGCGTGTTCATCATGGGAACCACCCTCACCCCGCTCTTCGCCTACAAAACCAAAGGCAACAACAGTTTCGACGAACTCAGAACCGTAGCGTCAGCAACGGGTGGCACACCCCTTCTATGACACCAAAGAGTTCGACAACCTTGGTTCTGAAAAAGATTCGTGTCCTCAACCATGCTATCCAGGAAGGAGAAAAAACCCGCCGCTCACCATGTTTGAAGGCACTATTGGGGCGGAAATCATGAACCCTGAAGACGTGTTCACCGCCTACGTTACTAACATCATGGGAGAAAAACCCGGGGAACACTACATCATCACCACCCCGACTATGAACCAGAGGTGGTGGCTGGGTTGTATCAGCTCCCCGATGGTGGGTTCTATGACCCGGACAAGGTTCTGAGTGTCCCAGCCTCCAAGGCACAACCCTTCCCTATTGCTACTGACCCGACCCGTTACCAAGCCTACATTCGTAGAAGGAGAATAAATACTATGATTGTTTCTATGTCCACATGGGATGTGACCGAGCCGGTGGAAACATATGTTACTGTTTCTTTCAGTGGTGATGATTGGGAGGACATGATGAACCGTGTACTTACTGGGCACCCGTTAGAACTTGAAGTAACTCGTTGTGACTCTGATTCCACGGAGGAGTTTGAGTGGGCACTCCATATGGGGGATACGAGTGTTCCTGTAACAGTGAACATGGATAATATGGAGGCTTATAGGAGGTTCACTACCCTACACGAACCATGATGTTTTCTTCTTAGATGGTGAGAGCATGGTGCGGAGAGGACACGCCGTAACTCAACGAATGGTAGTGTGACGTTTTTGGTGTCTGTCCTCTAGCGTTCTTCACTGGTGTTACCGTTGGTGTTCGTGTTTTTTGCCAACCCAGTAACACATATGGTATACTAGTTTTAGGTAACCACAAGAAAGGAAAAACCAACACCATGCTCACTATCACCGGGCACTACGACCCCAACACCAACAACCTCACCATCCGCACCAGTGACAACAGTGTTCTCGCTCACTCGTGACTACCCGCCCACACATTCCACCCTGAAACGTGACGACTACCATGGGGGAGAAGAATGGTTACATTACAACCCTGTTCATAATGTTCACCACTTTTTCATTGTTGCCGCCGCGAAACTCACCTGCAGCCCTTGCCAAACAGGGATGAAAAACCTGATTGTCAACACCGGTGAACTCACCATACGGGACGCCACCATGTGGAAACTCACGGGTAAAACTATCACCCACATTATCACCGGGCAAACGGTTTGCTGTCTTCCACAATGAGAACGACGCCCACCACTATTATGACACGTACACTCGAACCCTACCAGACCTCACCGAACAAAACCAGCGGCATTATCGACCTTGATGACGAACTGAATAAAAATAGATACTCTGGTGGAAGCTAAAGAGGAAGCTGACCGGCAGCTTAGTGAGAAAAACTGAGGAACTAGAAGAGGTAGAATCCTGGTGTGAAAACCTTCCGTAAGGACGCACACACCATGTACAACCTCCTCAAAACCATGCTCACCACTGAAGAGTTCGACGAAAAAGTAGCAAACATCCTGGAGTATTACGAATACGACAAAGATAACGACGAGAAACTAGGGTAAAAAGGGGGATAATCTACCCCCTTTTTTTGTTTGCTTATATTTATTGGTGCCTCAGGAACCGTATATGCCTGCGCGTGTTAGCATCCAACATGAACGACACAACCGCCACCACCAATGATAAGAACCCAGCCGAGGACACCACCACAACAGCATCCATCACCACCGGCGACCTCTCCCATCGTCAGTAGCAGGGTAATCACCCCTGATAGCACAAGATAGAGTGATGATGATTGATACAACGGTTATCCAGAACGTGATACGTTCCCCCGGTTCAAGACCAGTAGTTTCGTGATGTGACATGAGTTAATCGCTCCCTTTCTTTTTATGTTTTTCACTCTAGTGTACCATATGTGTCCACGTTTTAGTGGTACCAATACTCTATTAGGAGAGAGTCGTCTCCCACCGGCGTGCCCACTCATAGGGGAGGATACGCCGGTTGGGTTCCGACCATGTGTCCTCATAGGTGATTGCCGCCGCATAGTGGGGGTTCACCCATGTACCCATACTATGCCATGGGTTTGTTTTCATGGCACCTATAATATGTGTCCCAGTGGTGATACCAGCCCATGCTTGCCTCACTCTGTTGTGTAGGTGTTGGGGTTCCATGGTGTTGTGGTAAACACCCCACCCGAGTGACCCCTAACTGGTGTAGGGTACGGCTACTGAGGGCTACCGTGTATACGTGTTTGCCCCACCCGTACCCGATGAAACGGTCATGATGATCCGCGTATTTCACCCCAGAATTGATGGTGGCACGTACACAGGTGTGTTCCCCACGCACCGGGAGAGGAGCGGGGACGCTACGGTGATAGGTGCCCTGTATGTTCTCTAAGATTGGGGTAGGGTTTCGTTGATACTGTGTAGTGGCGTGTCGCGGGTGTAGAGGTTGTGTTCTGCGCCGCGATCCCGTACCTGGTACCCGAAAGAAGGGGCAGCCGTAGCAGGCGTGAGAGGGGTTAGTAGTGGTGGGGTGAGGAGGGCACCAGCCAGGAGTTGTTTCCTTGTCAATGTTTGTGTCATATATAAAAAGAGATGAGGACCACTCGAGTGATCCTCATTCATGTTTGTTGTTGGGAACCCCCAATATCAGTATCACATATGGTAACTTGCTTCATTTGTTACGTATATGTAACAAAACGGAGTATACTATGGTTCTGGGTGGTATTGGGCAGGTACATCTACTAGTAACGCACCAAATACTTCAGAGGCATCATACACCACACCCCCGTGTTTCAACCCCGCCAGGGAACCATCATCCCCGTCACGAGTTCCACACCCTCTGTGGGGGTGACACCAAACACACTTTCCTGATACTCATCCGGTACCGACACACCCGCACAATCCTCATAGGTGCCCCTCAAACCCGGTGGAGACGAGCTTTGAATGGGTAGGTGAGGGCGCGCATGGATTCAGCAGTCAACGACAACTCTGACCCCACCGGCTCATAGGGGCTTTCCCTGTCCCGCTGTCATCCACGCATCAAGGGGCGCACCAGGGTGTTCCAGGCACCCAACAAAACCAAACAGTGTGACCTCATGCTTCACCCCCACCTGGTGGTGAAACACAACATCCCCATAGTCTAAATAGTTTTGGGTTATATACCCGCCACCAAAAACATGGGGGATGAGTATTTTGTATTGTGCCTGCAGGTATAATGTTCCGGATCATATTCGTATCATCCGCGTAGGTGAATGAGAAAAGAACCCATGATTACCCTCCAAAAAGAAATAATGTTGAGATAGAAAAGGTGCGGGTAGAACAGTAAGTGTCTACCCGCACACCAGTTATTGTGGTTTACTTATTGGTTTTACGCGACCACACCAGGATAACGACCAACGAGAACCCTAGCAGTCCCATGGTTATATACCAGATGGGGTTAGCAAAACATGGCAACATCCTGATTCGGTAGCACAGCCACCAATAGGGACAACCGCAGCTAGAAGGGACAGGACAGCCGACCAACCCCAGGCAGGAGCTTTCTTTACGGGTGCGTTCTCATTGCGAGGTTTAATACTCATAAGTGTTTCTCCAAACTTTCTCTTAAACTAAACAATTCCAGGGCTTCTCACTCCCGTAGTGGGTGAGAAGGTCTTTCAGTGATTTCCCAGAGGGAATATTCCCGCACCCACTTCTAGTGCGGTTCGGGAGGGGAGATAATCATCCAGTTGAGGCGTTCACCCTCACTCATGGCGGGGACAAGGTTGGTGGAGTAGTGTTCAAACATGGTTTATGCCTCTTCTTTCGTGTAGTGGTAGGTTTCGCTGGGTGAGTGTACAGTATCTGGGGTTATGAATTGTTTTGCTAGGTAGGATACTTTCACGTCCGGGTTGGTGTCCTGTATCCCATTCAGGGTGGCAACCACACTGTTCGTGTCTTCGATAAGGTAGCGGGTTCGTTGTGCTTCCTCTAAACTGTCAAGGTTAGTGGAATAAGGTGACGGTGTTGGTGTTTTCTCGCACAATCACCGCGTAATGGTTATTCTCAGAGACATAGATACGTCCGGTGAGGATGCTTGGTTCATGTGTCATGATGTTGTCCTTTCCTAACACTACTAGTATACCATATGTGTTTCCGGTGTCTAGTCCAGGATTACATGACTTCTGCCACAATACGGGAACCGTCCTTATTGAAGAAAATGAAGACACACAGCATTCGACACAGATACAGGCTCTTGAACGTGAGGAACACACCATTATCCTGTAAATGACGCCGCACATTATCGTCAGGTACCGTCACCTGTGTCACTGGCATCACCACCATATATGTATCAACCTCCACCACCAACCCGGAAACGTCTACTACAGTATCATCTGAGATGCGAACATACATGTCCCTGGGAAGGTTGGTTTATCAACCAAAAAACTGGGCTTCTTTACCCTCATAGGTGAGAGTGACCCCACCAAGACGAGGTTCAGCGGCACCAACCTTAGCGATAGTATCTAACACCATAGTCTCTAGAGGGAGAGGTGACTTGGGGTTGATGAGGGTTGTTAGGTCTCCTACCCAGTATTCACCAGGCTCTAGGGTGTCATCGGTGATGGTGTACCCGGTGGTGCTGATACTTGTAGTGTGGGTTGGTTCAAGGTTTTTCAAACATGAGGGGTGTTCCTTCGTGTAGTTCTTTGTTACCACAACTATACCATATGTGGCACATGGTTGATGATGCGGGTAGGGTAAGTATTCAAGCACTCGCAATGAGGTGTGATGAATTGTGTGTTACCCTGTTTCCTGTGACGTCTCATGAGGGAACGTATCAGTGTTGGTAACGAGGGGGTCTCCTCATAAGGCACCTGGTACCTCTTATGCTGGTATATGGCGACACCCTAACACGAGGCACGCACCCACAATATAGACGATCTCCCCGGTATATTCCCGACCGCACCCACTATGATCTGATACAACAACCAGAAAACACCACTACCAATAGTGAAAAGTTTCTGTTGAATAAATGTGGGAACCATAATCACAACCACACTGGTGATAGATGCTGCCACAGCGAGAGTGTTGGCTGAGAAAACACTATACCCACGAACACCGTACTCGATAACACTGGAGAGAACAACGGAGGTGCTCAGGAAGAAGACTCTCACCACAGAGCACCAAGTACAGGGGTACTTGGCATCCAGTAACGCTACCACACTATAGGCAAGATTCACTATAGTGAGGGCTACGGCACCCACTGTGCTAGTGCCGCATACTGTGTGACGGCAAGCACTGACATCAGCAGGGATAGAAGGATGAGGGTGCGTCTGCGCACAGAAACGGCGTACACAATGATGGTGGCTGACATGAGTAAACCACTGTAGAGCGCTAAAGGATTCAGGAGATTCCCCCATCCGCGTTCACATAAACCACATCACTAACAATGCGTTGAATACGTTTAGTGAGCTTCTTCAACATTTCTTTCCGTTCATACGGGGTTCGAGCGTTTACAACGAAATGGTACTTCATGGTGAGATGGGCGGCGTCTACTTCAAAGAACCGGTACGCTTTATCGGTGTCACCAAAGAGCCAATACGCCAACGATTCGTGAGTAATGGTGTTGTCATCGTCCAGGAGCGCCCCGTATTCGATACTGGTTTTGATGACACGGGGTTTGGAAAGGGATCAATCTGGGGTTTGTGGATAATTCCATACGATGGTTGTTTAGGTTTTCCTTTCGTTGCTACACCACTAGTTTACCATATGTGTTGTTGGGGTTGTCAAGATACGACACACGAACACAAAAAACACAGCACCGAGGGGGACATATGGTACACTGATTCATAGGCAACAAAAACCACTACAGAAAAGCCCTTGAAAGGAAAAACCCTATTATGCTCTCCACGGTTATCAACCTCAAACTCACTCACCCTAACAACAGCACTTGCTGGGACGTCAAACCTGTCTGCACACCCAGTGAAAAAGCCAAACAAGACCTTCCACTACTTCAGGAATGGGCATACTGCCTCATCCTCCCCTACCACGAAAAAGGACATCACAACCCTCAGCAACCCTCATTATCAAAGATTTACAACATCTGCTCGGATACAACAAACCCATTATTCACAAGCTCTGGGCGTACACTGATGAAGACGACACCATCACTATAGTTCTCGGTATCACCCCAGAGCACACTAAACTGAGTATTGTTACTATCGGCATTGACCCTAAGGAAGATGAGGGGCATGTTTTTAGCAACCCACGGAAAAGTATCCAGCTATGCGTTATATGAAGTAAGGCAAGAACTGAAGCATGTGTATTTTTCTGAGAATTCGGCTCTGAAGTAAAAAGCATCAATAGCACACAAAGCCCATCATATTGCTGAGATTTTGAGCGATAATGGGGAAGAGACCTACCACCGTTATCACCAGCACTAATAGTCGTAATTGGTTAGTCTACACCTTTATTGCGGCACCACCACCTGTACAACATGCTCTAATAAGGTTAATAAAAGATTGCTGAACACTACCCATCCAGAGTATAAAGGGTTGAAGTATCATTGGGAATACCGAGCAATTGATAGGTTGTTAGGGAGGTAGGTACTGTGCTGATGGTACTCAGTGCGATTAGTCTTGTTTTCTGCTTGTTGTTTCCGTGGTGATACTCATTGTTTGTGAGCCTGTCATATGGTAATTGAGGTGGTGTCCCTCATTATTTCGGTTCTGATACACTCCCTCAACGCAAAAACTTTACTGTAAAAGTTTTGTTGCTTCTGGGGGATAACACCAAACCCACTATACGCCTCTTTACAGGCACTCCAACACTCATAAACAAGTATTCCTACCACCACACCCACAAAAACCCCTCACGGGGCAATACAGCCCCGCATAGAGGTAGTATAAAGAACAGCGCTACTGAGACTCATTAATCTAGGGTCAAACCCCATCAAACAGTTACATGTAAAAAGTATCCTTAGCGCCTACCCTCATCACATAACCCACCAGCCTAGCCACATCACATGTTTTTATCTGCGTTTTTCTCAATGCCCACTCTTACGAGGAGCATTTCCAAAAAGCGCCAACCTGAAAGACAAATCCACTACCGAACCTACTAGTATTAATGTCACTTAAAAATAGGGTCGTCAAAGCCGTTCTTCCCTAGAAATTCAAGGAAGAACAGCAAAGCGCCCTCGCATTCCCAGACCCGCTACTCAACAACAACTAAACTATCAGTCCCTAGAGTATGACTATTCCTTAGGTAAACACATCATCAAATCTGTGTTTTATTATTTGGATAGTCGTGCGGCTTTTTGTCTGAACACCCACTAGAAGAAGTGGACGCCACGGCAGGAACTCTCACATTACGATCACGTAATGACCAGCCTGCCGCGCACAAAACAGGAAAAACACCCCCTCCACGCTTCTTAACCATCATGTGTTGATGATGAACATGGTGAGAATTATCCCGTTTTTTTGGGTTGGTTCTGAGGGGGCTTTAGGTGTAGGCACCATCTTCTTTAACGGGTGTTTCAAGGGGCGTGTTGTATCTTTAGAATTACGCCGCCTTGTTTTAGCAGCGTGTTTCTTGCGGGTCTGGCACGACTTTTTGTGTTTGTCTTTCAGACGCATAGCTATATTTGCTGCCGCATTCTCATCACGATCCCAACCAACATGACAAGAGGTACAAATAGGTATGTGGTAATTATTAGCTTCTAATGTAGTGCCGCATCTATGACAAAGCTGCGACGTATACGCAGGATTCACTGTCATGACCCTGCCGCCGTTAGATTCTACCATCTCCGTGACACGTTTAACAATTTGGTGAGACCAACATCAACCCCAACAATGTATGTATCACTGAAAGGGGAACGCCTCGACAGGTAATTCTATATGCCAGTTGAACATCACCCTATCATGTTCATCAATACTAATCGTTGGAGCAATAACACGTACCCCTGGTTCAGTAAATCTCTCAGGTGCTTTGAAACGGAAGGTCACCCAACGTTGATTAACCACCATGTCAAGCTCAACGGTAGAACCTGACTGGCGGATTACTCGGTAGTTTTTTTATCAGTGACACTTAACGCGAGACGTGGTTTCAAAAAAATCAGGTTTATTAAGGTTAGCGGTTCGCTGATAGCCAGTACTTACATATTTATTATTCTGCCCAGTGCTTACTTTACAACGTTCATGCCAGGAACGAAGCTGTGATACGGCGTATTCTCGGATCATCCACTCGAACCTGCTACGCCCTGTACCACGTCCTGGAACAGAGAACTGTATCCCCATTCTCCTACCTGCTACCGCAGGTTTTTAGTCCGTCATGTTGAGATAATTTTTTCAGGTTTTCTACAGTGATGTGTTTCGAAATGCTTCTTCTGCGCATAGTGTAGCGTCGTTGCGTATTTCTTCAAGAATATTGTGAAGGTCTAGAGTTGATACCGGTTTTTGTCTCACGACACGCGAAAGGACGGAGAGAGTAAGTGCGGGTAACACTACTCATACTGACGTCCTTCCGTTTTACTCTTTTGTGTATCGTGTTTATGCGGTGTATACTAGTATTCTAGCATAACAGTCAAAACCCTATTAAACCCATGATAGCGGTAACCGCGAGGAGGGTTGCGGCAATAGTTTTCTTGAATTTCATTGTTTTGGTTCTTCTTTCTTGTGTTATGGGGTAATAATACGGTTAGGGTGGTTCAGGGGTAAATGAGGGTCAATGATAGGTGATGTTGTTACCCGCGCCCCGTCTCGTTCGCCAGCAATACGTATCGTGGTTCCGTCAGCGTAGTCTACTGAAATTCCATGGTATCCGCTCGCAAAAGACACGTTACTGATAGTGTTAATAGCACCATGTTCTATTGTATACGATAACGCTATCATTTCTGCTTGCTTGTCAACACTAAGGCATTTCACGTGAGTCCTCTCTAATTGTTTTTTTGGGGGTTGTTAAATTTGGTAGTAGTACAGAAGCACATCACATTAGATTCTGTGTCACCAACTAGCACAGTCTACGTATGTTTATGGTCCCTATTTTTTTCTGTCAAAGACTCTTTCTGAGTGAGGAGATGGTGAACTTTGATAAGCGTGTCTACGGTTTCATGAATACTCTTGGGTGCTAGTGTGTGAAATTCTGGTGTTTTTCCAAGCCCTTCAATGAGGTTATCTGATTCGTCACGAACAAGGGTGTCTTGAAGCCCCCAGAGTTCCGCTGTCTCTTTTTGTGGTGAGGATACGCCCCATGTGTTCTTGTTCGTCTGCCCGTAATGGTTCGTTGGTTCCAATTTTTTTCTACTAAATATTCGTCCAGGTAGGTGTGTTCCACTGTCTCTGGGGTGAACCATTGCCCACTATCGAATGGTACCCCAGCCTCTATCTGCTGAACACTGTTGACGGGTAACCTGAACCTAGGGAACACGTTGCGCACCAGGTAGTCTAGCTTGATACGTGAGGGCATAGTGTACCGTTGCGACACGGTTTTACCTTCCCTGTTGGTGGTGTGAACCTCATAGATTGAGTATTCAGGATGTAACACACCTAAATGAGCGCCTGCAGGCACGTACCTGCTCGTAGAGGCTCATCATGGCGGAGAGGACTAGTTCAGCGGTTGCGGGGACAGTGAACGTAATGTCATGTTCTTGAAGGTACTTCGGTACATCATAGTTCTTGAAGAAGTACTTGAGCTGGTAGCATTTCTCTATCTCATCTGGCCTGAGTAGGTGCCCCTAAAGTACTGGTGTCCCAGGGTTCTTTGTTGAGGATTTTCTTTTCATCCTCCGGTATGAGGGAAGCAGACACAATCATCCCCTCAGTGGGTGAAATGAGAGCCAGATAGTCCTCGATAATGAAGTGTAACCCCAAGTATTCTGGTGCCACATATGTTGCTTCACTATGATGACTGGTTGGTTCTGTCTTGTACTTGAAGACGGTGACCGCAGAATGTTTGTTCAGTACCATAGGGGTTCCTTTCTAAAAAAATGGGGTGGCTGATGTTCATAGCCCTTGTTGTTCTTAGTATACGATAGTTGCCCTCATATGGCAGCAAGAAGAGGGCATGAGATCAATTTTTGCGTTCTCATGCCCTCTCTATTGTGTGGTGGTTTTTAGTGTCCGACCCGGTGAATCTCCTGTTCCACACCATGAATCAACAAGTGTTCTAACATGTTACCTGGCTCCGTGTCACCATGTATACCCAACCCTCCACATCAGTGGCGTCAATGAAGGACGTGTGTAAAGGATTCACAAAAAGGTAGGTGGAGGCAACCTGTTCCGCTGGGAAGTCCCCAAACCATGCGATACGGTTATCGTAATCCACAAAACTATCGTCTAACATGTCTGGGATGTTTTCTTCTGCTAACCGGTTGTACACGTTCTCCGCGTTCTCGGTGGGCACCTTGAATACTAGGAGTTCTTTCACATCGGTAGCAGGGTTGAGAGTCTGTAGTACAATGGTGCTGGTTTCCTCTAGTCCGTCTTCTAGGTTTGTGTGAGTCCTCGTTACTCATGGGTTTGGTTGTCCTTTCCTCATGTTGTTTCATGGACTTGTACTGTGTTGTTTTGAGGAGTGGTGGTTGTGTCCTCAAAGAGAATGTTGTAATAGTGATCCGCGTATGTTTTATACCATTCAACCTGTGCCTGATAAGACGCTGGTGGTTGAGGCAACGTTTCCATGTCTTTCTTCACCTGAACCATCATATATTTATAATACACGTGCTTTTACCCATTCCTCTGGGTGGGCACTAATAAACTGGACTAATAAGCGCCGACCGCCCGTAGAAGGGACAGGGTACTTGACTTGATAAATACCGTACAATGGGATAGGGATAGGGGTTGTGATAGTGGAACCAATCACATAGATGCCACCAAACCTGGTTGAGGTGAGCGGTTTAACCAAGTATTTGGGGAATACATAGGTGACGAAGACGAAAGCTAAAAACCCCAAACACCAGGCATAAAAACACTAGGGATGAGAGCAAAAACAATAGTTGCTGCCACAAGGAGGAGGGACGTAACGAGTGGGTATACCCATAATCTTTGAGGTATAGGATACGTTTTCCCAGTGAAACTTTGTTCTACGTCCTCAAAACTAATAGTCCCCTCAGGTTGCGGTGCTATTGGGTTCACCATTCACTGTTCCCCGCTGACAGAATCAACAACACCAGTCTTGTTGGTTGATGAAACTGATTCAAACAACAAATCATAGTAGTAATCTTGCTGCTGCCTGTACCACTGTATCTGGTTCTCATAGTACACGGGAATATGAGGCTTATCTTCCCCAGGGCGGGGCGGGAACCCTTTAGTGAGACGCCTGATTTCCTGTTCCTTTTCCCTATAGTAAACATATTTCGTCCACACTACAGGTTGAGAAACAATAGCTTCCTTGAACATTTTGGCGGTGCTTATGCTGGTGAAATTGTATACGATTACCTTAGCTTGTTTACCTGTCCCCATAATAGGAGTAGGTGTTAATATTTGCCGAGACCCTTCTTCTATCCGCCCATAATCTGTTGAGGTGATCGCTGTATAGGAACCTGGAAATATAGTTCCCAAGATGAAGGTTTCTGGTTTGCTCCTCCGAAAAAGGTTTTCCTGTGAAATTTTTGTGCGGCTTCCTCAAAAACTGGTAACACCAGCTGGTTTCTCAACTTCCTGAGGTGCTGTTGCTATGGGTTCAGACATGAAAAATGTTTTCCTTCCAGGAATCATATTTAGGTTCTTGTTAGATCGGTTGTGAAAAACTATGGTAACACCAATAATGATTAGTTGTTGTGTTGTGTGAGGTAGTGAATATAACCAATACGTTGTTTCAACGGGAGGTCTGAAATGTCCCTCACCGTTTCCTGCGGTAACTGTCCCCAGGACACAAACTTTTTGGCATTGCTCCGGGGTGAACCTATACTGTGGGTATACGCCTGGTTTCATGAGTTCCTGGGCGTCATAAACCCCACCGATAACATCATAGAACCGTGACTCAAAACACTGTGGTATTTCCACTACCACTGGCTCTTTATCACGGGCACCATCATCGGTGAGGCGCAGGAACATGGTGTCACACACTATGGGGTGACATCCATGTTCGGGGTGGTGAAACCCTGTTGTGTGACCCAGAACATGAAATCGTGTACCGTATCCACGTTCACCCCATCACCATCACCCAGGGCGGCGGCAGTCACATGTTCAAACGTGTTCTCTAAATCCCCGCCAGCGTACTCGTAGCCACCAGCGTTATCAGTCGTGACACGCACTGGCACCTCATTCTTCGGGATGCTGTTGAGTAAGGTGTGTGCCTGTTCTTTGTTCCCAGCCACATACTCCTTAAAAACAGTGACTAACGTCACCTTATCGTGTGCCATGTGTGAATTCCTCCCATGTGATTCGTTGCGGACTTGTGCCTTCATTATCATATATTACGGGTTTTTTTCCGTGAAAAGTCCAACCATGCCCGTAACATTTTCTGCGCTCCCAGACTTAAAAACGCGGATTCGTAGGGAGTGTTCGCCTTGTTCACGAACGCCGGTAAATACCTGCCACCCTCACCCACATGGTTCTGTGTATACTCTTCCATCCCCTGCTGGTACCGGAAAATAGCGCGTTGACTAGAAACAGCGGGAGCAATGTCAACAAAAACACACCGCAACCGCTGGTACCCGTTCTCCTGGAGTAGCCGTATCTTATTTTTCACGGATTCAGTGTTTGACATGACACCATCCACAATAATGTTCGCCCGCCGCTGAGCTGCCCGCGCCATCACCACTTTACTAATATAGGATGCTTCCTCATGAACCAACGTCGAACATTCCATAGGTGTCAATCCAGCCACTTGAGGGATCATCCCGCGTTTCGCCATGATTTCTTTCACATCATCCGGGTTCACTTCCACATACTCACTCGTATCAACACCAACATGGTTTTTTTAAGGACAGTAGTTTTTCCGGCACCACCAAGCCCACCCGAGAAAAATAGCTTCCCCATTATATGTGATGTTGGGGTTATCCATAATACTGTTGATAATGTTCTCGTGCTGCCGCATACGATCCGTATCCCAAATAATGGTGCCGTCATCAAGGCGGGTACCGTAGAGGTTATCAGTGGTGAGCCGGTGTTTGATAGCGGTTTTGAGGGCTTCTTCCGCGTATTGTGTGCGTTCCGCTATTTGCTTTGAGTTGAGTACGGTTTTGGTGGTGTACGCATGTTGGAAGTCTTCTTCTACTTTCACCCCGAGAGGAATAGTGTTGGTGTGAGTGTAGTAGAGTGCTTCGTTGAGGTCTTCCTCATACGCCTCAGCGGCTTCTGGTGTGGCGAAGTGCGCCCCCCCAGTGGGCAGGTGGCTGGGGTTTGGGCGCGGCATTGAACCCATTCCCCTTGTTTTTGTCCTCGTTGCTGTTGGTGAAGCAAAACTTTCCCCCTTATCCTTGTTTGTAGGGTTACCTGTGAACAATTATGACATATCAACCCTACTATGTGTTTTTTTAGGGGAATATGAAGGCAATAATAACCCAGAGAGCAGTAAGAACACCAAGGACTACAGGGTGCTCACATCTGTTCGTGTGCCACCCGCTGATGTGGGTTTACGGGTTGCTGTGATACTAGTGATAATGGTTGCTGTCATCAACGCAACAGCAACCAGGACGTAAAGAAACAACATTGCTTTTATACTCCCCATAACTGGTTGAGGGGACCCGCAGCCGCGCACACTCGCCCCAAAATAGCGGCGTCATCTTCACCCACACTATTGAGAACACTATCGTTTCTCAGACGGTTCTCCACCTCCCACACCGGGAGCACACCCAAATCATCATGCGAAATGTAGGCGGTATAACCCTCACCCATGTAGAGGACGATACGGTCATCAGCGAACGTGAGAAGCTGTGAGTACCCTGTGACGTATGCGCCCACAATTTTTTTGGTGTCTCATGTACCAATACTGGGGTTAGTGTTGCCCCGCACATGGTGGAATCATCAATTATGGTGTCGAGCACATCCGCATAGGTGAGGTTACTATCATTCACGATACCATTGGTGATAGGTGTGTCAAAAACATTGGATTTAGTGACAGTAGCATCCACGAGTTTAGAGTTTTTCACATGGGAATCAGTGATAAAACTATCATGGATGGTGGTGTCTAGTCCGTCTACACGGCTATTAGTGATAACACTGTCCCCAGAAACAATGGTGCCTTCACCAACCCAGGAATCATCATCCACCCGCACACTCTGGTGAATGAACCCACCAGTGGTACCTGCTTCGATACCGTATTCGAGGAGGTTCTCGTTCGCGTACACCCGGTACCCAACCTGACCGTTAGCGTCTTGGGTAGAAGTAAAAGATAATTTAGCCATACCACCACTATACCACATACCATAAACATATGCTCATAGAAAAAGGTGCCAACACACCCACAACAAACAAGTGGAGTTTTAGCACCAAAAAAGATCAACACACAGCGGCAAGAAAAACAACCCCACAAGAACCAGTAGTATTCACAGTGAAAAAACAAGTATGCTACCATTACATTACCCACAGCCAATGACTGCTGAGCCAGGAATCGAACCTAAACCCCTTGCCACTTCCACTATCAACACTCTTGTGGGGTGTGAAGTACCCATGTCGGGGAGCGAGCGTATAACTACCTTACTATACACAAATCGTTCGATCTGTCTAACAGTAAGGTAGTCCGTGCGGCTTTTTGTCTGACCTATGAGTATAGGCCACGGCAGGAACGCTCACACTACTACGTAGTGACCAGCCTGTCGCGCACACAATAGAGCAAATCTCTATTAACAACTACTATACTAACAGGTATCAGTATAGTAGCAGTAGCCTCACCGAGAGTCGAACTCGGACGCCCTCACGGACACTGGAACCCTAAATCCAGCGTGTCTGACAATTCCACCATAAGGCTAGAAAAAAAGGGGTGCTAGAAGCCATGAAGAAAAAAATTTCAGGAATACTGAATCTTCTAAAAGACCCTCGCGCTCTCCTACTTGGACTCGAACCAAGAACCTTACGGTTAACAGCCGTATGTCTGCCAATTGAGCTACAGGAGATCAATCAACCGTAACCAAATATTTCTTTGATGACGATCAACCATATAGTCGTGTGTAGATTGAGGAACTATGTCTAGTGCCTCCAAGAGGCTATCACAACACAGCCCCTCTTTTTCACCCTATTACTAGGACTTATCCTGTACACAGAAGAAAAAACCATAACAAGTTTTTTTCTTGTGCCCCATACAGGAGTCGAACCTGTACACCAAGAATGATGCCCGAACTTAAATCGGGTGTGTCTACAATTTCACCAATGGGGGCTAAAAGAGAGGGGTGACGAATCTGTGGAAGGACTCAGGTGTACCTTCAACCAGGGAACTGTTTTTCTTCCTTAATAACCTGGAACCGCACCTGTTGGAATACAGAAACCACTCTGTCAGTGTGCGTGCTTTTTACACCGAATGCTGTTCAAGCAGTGTGTTCAGCCACACAGAACCACAGGCATCAGCTGACGTGCCCATGGTGTCACTTTCCTGGTGGTATATGTTACCCGTATAGGGTTCACATATACCCTTTGTCTATATGTAGGTTTTATTGTAGATAATACCTGATGTAAACGGAGTTAGCAACTTAGTTATCGAATACGAGATTGGAGGATCAGTCATCGAAGAACCATAAGCGCCGTATTATCTACACACCTGAATATAGATGTGGCACATGAAAACCGTATAGGTTCTACATGTACCCTACTGTTGGCTATGAAAGGTAGTTCACCAACAGGGTGCGCCCAAGTAGACTTGAACTACTAACCTCCTGGGTGTAAACCAGGTGCTCTGCCATATTGAGCTACAAGCGCACAATAGAACAATTACTTGCCCTATTGGTGGGTGTGGCAGGACTCGAACCTGCTATGTCGCAATGACGGCGGATTTACAGTCCGCTGGGCGTCCAGTCGCCCACCACACCCTTTGAGACATAGCACCCACACCATTGGGTGTGTGGTGTATTGGTGTGGGCACTATGTCTCTGGTGTACTGGATTAATAGGTTACAACACAAACACATGGTTTGTGTTGTGGTGAACACCACCCGGTTGGTGTTGGGGTTGGGTGGTGTCGTGGTCTCACCAGGAATCGAACCTGGGCGCACCGGGCTTCAACCGGTTGCTCTGCCCTACTGAGCTATGAAACCCTAGAACAGTGTGAGACAGGTAGACTCGAACCCTGTATCAGGCTTGGTGGCTCTGGTTTTTCCGTTAAACTACTCACAACGTCTAGTACCCCGCCATTGTTGGGGTAACGGGGTGGCTATTGTGAAGGTTTCACTGGTACCAGTGATGATCTTCTTGTAGCACATTCCCCTTGTGGTGTCCTCTGCGGGGATCGAACCCGCATCAACCAGTATGTGTGGTTGGTACCCCAGTGAGGACGTTTCTTTTTGCCGCTATTGTGTTGTCAAACATCAGTTGTTTTTTTGAGTTTAGCACATGTTATTGGTGTGTCAAACCCTGAGCCTCTTAACAGAATCGAACTGTTGTCTGCCGTTTACAAGACGGATGCTCTACCATTGAGCTAAAGAGGCGTATTGTTTCCCTGTTAGGGTGGAACAATATCTACTATAACAGGTGTTGTGGTGAAACACAAACCAGTTCACCGTGTTTTTATGTCACACATCGTTTGTATTTAGAAGACAGTACTGGTGAGTCGCATCTCCCCAACCCGAAGAGTTCACTGGTTAGAATCTCTTCCGGGTTCATCACCGCATCATACAGGACACTATGAACCTCCCGCAGATCCTCTAAATCTAGAGGGAGTTTATCATAGTTATGCCACACGGACACGTTATTATTGTATGTTGAGATAATGGTGACGGCTTCACCATCTGTTTGTTGAACTTCTCTTTGTGTCACAATAATGGTAGGTTTACATTCCCCAGCGGTTAGCATGGGAAGGAAGTAAGAGAACTTCTCCACTGTTATTGGGTTGTTGATGACACGCACCAGAATAGTCTGGTCCTTTTCGATAACGCAATTATCCAGGTTGATGGTGGGGAAGAGGGTTTTCACCATGTTCACAGGTAACCCGATGATAGTGTTGTCTTCTTGGGTGAGGGCTTTATCAACAATCGTGGAGTCACACCGTACCGGGTCATATAACGGGTCATCATCAGGACTCTGGTACACATCCAGTATCCAATGGTGAATACTACGGTGAATAACATCACGAGTGCCGCTACATTCGCATCCGAGAGCAATAAAACCTAGCACCCACATGATGAACGCCACATCTTTATCGAACCCTATGCGTGTTCGGTAACCTGAGTTCTTTAGTGGGGGCGACGGTGGTATCTTGTTTTTTTGTTTGGCTACCTGGAACCAGTGCAGACACTGTTAAAGCTATGATTCTTGAGATGATTTAGCATCCAGGTAAGCTCATTATCCTCTTTGTGCTCTAAGAGGTTTAGAATACTCTGTTTGAGGGTATACATGAATTCATCCACGATATCTCGCTCCTCCCCAGGTAGGGTGGGTATGAAAACAGAGAGAACATGTTTGAACGCCACATTATTGAGGGCTGACATGAAGTATGGGTGTTGTGGGCATTGTGCCACTAGGGTTCCCGTCATGCTGTGTTCCTTTTGCTGTAGTTAGAAGATGGTGGTGGTTTCTAGAACCATGTCCCCTAATTCTAACACGGATTCAGGTGCCTCCACCACTGGTGTGGTTTCTGTGCCACCACCCTGTGACGATCTGATAGAGTTGTAGTGATCCTTTTTTAAGTACCTCCGAGTCGATGCTGTAGGAGTCACCGTCATGGTGTATACGTATACCAGTGTCAGGGTGATTAGTGATAACCGATAGGTTATCCCCATAGACGGTACAGGTTTTATGGTGTGTTACTAGTAGCGTAGGGGTACTTGAGCCCCTCAGCCTAGGGAGCAACAACCAATAAGGCGGCATATTCTCAGGGGTGAGGACACGCACAGGAACACCGTTAGAGTAGATGAAACGCCGCCCAAAAAAATATTGGTCGCCAAATCGTCTGTACCCTCACAACACTACGATCATCTAACCTGTTCTCTAACATGGGTGAGGAACACCACCACGGATCCAAGATAGGGTCACCCTGTTGACACAATAGTTCTTCTAAATCGTTGAGGGAGAATTCTTCTTCCACAATTGCTTGATGATACTTTACATGAACATTTAACAACGGCTTGCTGTAAACGACTAAACGTTTCCGTGAGTTCCCGGTCGTCATACCAGGGGCGGTGAAACGTGAGAGCACCGTCGTCTGTTGGGAAAAACACCAATATTGTAGGCGTGTCGTGCCTCCCGGAATTGCTGGTGTATCACCTTGAACCTGTCCGCAAAGCAGGCTGATAACGACACGAAGCTCAATACCGTTCCGCACCTGCTTCTCAAAGTCACCCAGGGCATTCTTGTATTGTTGATAGTAGGAGGAATCTACCATGTAGAAACCCACACTTGGATTTATTAACGCCGTCACCAGGTCGTCGTGCGCTAGGCACCGGCTGATACGTCGTTTAGAAAACATGGTTTCTCTCCAAACAAAGGGGTTAAGGCTAGAATCGGTAACGGGTATCTAACACCATGCTCCCAAGACTATCACCCTGGGTGCTGGTGTCAGTTATTGTGTTCTTGGTAACCGTATTATACAAGATGGGGCATTCATTTTTCAAGCTCTCCCTGTTCACAATGTAGGTGTCCCCCATATGGTGTAACACAGGGTCACCCCCAGTGTGTGAGAGTACGGCAAGGTTTTTCCCCATACACGGTACAGGGAGTGTTCTCTGTTACTAGTAGTGTTGGGGTGGTATCTTCTGCCCTCAGTCTGGGGAGGAGAGGCCAGTATGAGGGTATGTTTTCTGGTGTGAGCACTCGCACCGGTATTGTACCGTTCTGGGTGGGGAACCTGCGTTTGTAGAAGAATTCAACAAGCTCTTGGGGCAGGTCAACCACATGGGTGCCCCCGAGTGATTCGTCCAATAATTGTGGGGAACAACTCTTAGGGTTGAAGAGTGGTTCTGGTTGTGGCGGGTCTACTAGTGCCCTCAGTTTTTGAGTAGGTTTCTGGTGGTAATAGTTGTTGATGGTGTCGGCAACTACAATGATAATATGCTTTCACTAGTAGGGAGAATGTGGTACTGAGTTCGTAGTCTTCTTCCCACGCATACGTGAAGGTCAATTCTCTGTGTGGGTTGAATGGTATCTTATTGGTGGTGTGACGCTGTGCCTGGTTGAATTGTTGACATATTGATTCTGCCCTGTCCTGTAGCATAACCATCATAATAATGAAGTCGTTGTTATGTGAGTGGATGCTGTGTGCCAGGTTGCCCATGATTTTCTGGTATTTGTCAGTGTATAGGGTGTTCGAGCATGAGCCGTCGAACAGTTTTACTGCTCAACGCTTCCACACAATACTGGTGCGCAACGCATTCTCGGATTCGTTTACCAGAAAAATAACATACTATTCTTCTCTCTCACACTAATATTATTTAGAACACGGGTATAGTGTCATCTAACCGCATGTCCCCTAATTCTACAGGACTTACACCACTATTCACAGTGGTGGGGGTGCTGTTCCCCAGAAGATACTGGTAGAGGGTAGGACAATGCTGTTTCAAGAACTTTTTCCGTATCTTGTAACTATCCCCATTATGGTGTACCCAAACTTTCTGCTTCTTCGTATAGGAGAGCACAGTAAGGTTCTCCCCGTATACTTCACAGTGTTTCTGGTGTGTGAGTATGAGGGTAGGTGTACTACGATCCCTGGATAACTTGGGGAGTAGCTGCCAGTAGGGTGTCATGGTGTCTGGTGTGAGTACCCGCACTTTCACCGGGCTGTCATAGAAGCAGGTATCAAAGAGTTCGTCCGCAAGCATCCCCGGTATGTTCATCAAGTTATCATCCCCTAACTCTTCCCCCAACAGGCGGGAAGAACAAGTCACCGGGGAGAGGAGCGGATCATCCTGTGGTGCGAAAAAAACTCTTCACAATCTTCTATAGGGAATGTTGGGGCTAATATTTTTCCGGTGATGCCCGCAAACACAGTTTTGCTGTGTCTCATAGATGATGCTGGAACGCGCCAGATAGTTCATAGTCGTGTTTCCAGGTGTCTGAGAAGGTGACATGTTTCCCGGTAGGGAACACTTGAGAATCAGCGACAGTACGTCGAGCATCCTGGAATTGTCGTAGTATCCGTGTGAACTGGGTATCTAACGCAACCTGGAGCACATAGTAAATTTCATGGGATTTTTCACCCACATGTTTGGTGAGGTCATAAACAACGGAGCGGTATTCTCTCTCAAACCCGATATAACACATGAGTTCAAATACGTAAACGTCTTCAAGAGCATGTTGGAGTGAGCCGTGTGCTGGGCATTCTTCGATGGCACGTTGTTTCTTCCATTGACCAAACATTGCTTTCCGCTCTCTTAGTGTGTGAATTCTTTTTAGAATGGGGTGGTGTTGGTGAGTGCCATCCTCCACGAATCAACACTCTTAGTAGTGCCACCACCTAGTGTGGGGTGTTTCAGGTGGATGGGTTGAGCTAACACTGGTTCTGTGACAATAATGTTCCGATGGTATTGACAGGAGCATTCATACGCAACACTGTGAAGATTACACACCAGGTGATCGAGGTCTTCAATCACTTGTTCAGTAATTCTTGTGTCAGCATCCACCCGTCCCCTCGTAATGTCGTATTCTCTTTCTTTCGTGATGGTGTCAAGTTTACGCACGAAATACCCGATAGTGCTGAACACCTCATACACGAGGAAACGCCCGGTCACCGTGTGGTGTGTAATGTTCCCGATAACTTGATGGTACCCGTTCACATTATATTTCGCGGCTGTTGTGAAAAACCGGTGCGCCTGCTCACCACCCAGGAGGGTGAGGAACTCGGGGGTGTTGCGGGCACGCAGCAACCTCAATCATGGCTTCATGAACCTTGTACCGTCTAAGCCACGTGTCCCTACCGAAACAGTCTTGACAATCACTCAGTTTCACGTTCACACTCTCTGGTTTGTGGTGGGTTTCTAATAGTTGATGTCTTCCACACGCCCATTGTTTGCTTCCTGAATGAGGGTTTTCTTCTCCGCCCCGGTGAAACGCCCCTGCTGGGGTTTAGTATCAGTCTCCCACGGGTCAGCCAACACCACATGTTTTCTCATCCCACGGTGTGTTCTCAACCCACTCGTTAAACGACTCATACCGTTTCACCAGCATTTTACCGGTCACCTGAATCATCTTCAACGGTTCCGTCGTCACAGTGAAAGCACCGTAAGCACCCTGGGTAATAGTACGGTTACGGGTGTTATCCACCAGGAACACCACACCGTTCACGCACAAAGTACCATGCTGGTACAAATCCTTATACTGGGTGTACTCAGGTTGACGAGGTACCTGCCCGGTCGCACACACCTGTTGAAGCGTGCTATGAACACTCTGATGCCCTGGGGCACGTCGAGACGGCGTATACAACACGGTACCGGCTGGGAGAAGGGTTACTTCAACACTAGTGTCCGGTGTGTTCTTCACACGCCCCAGCAACCCCAGATAAGTACTATACTTGGAGACAGGTACCACTAGAGTGAGTGTGTTCTGTACAGTATACACCTGGTAGGGTGCGTTCTTGTTCTTATGTTTGATACCCCATAGGCGGGTATCACGGTCTGTTTTACTCAAAACTATTCTTTTCCTTCCAAAAATCTAGAAACTGGGTTTATTGTTCGTCAAGGATACTCATGAGTGTACCATGAGTGTACCCTTCAACCACCCATTTACGGCGTTTCACTGTCTCACCAGGGGTTTTAGCGTACCGGGCGGGCACTTCAACGTCTTGTTCACGGCGCACACATAACGAACCGCACCGGTACCTCTCCGGTAGCACATAGTAGTCCACACCCTCAGCCGCCATCATGTTAATCAGGTCACGACTTGTTTTCTTCTGTAACAACCGGTGGGAGAACATGGAACGCGCCAACATGTGCTTCGAGTTCTTCACCGCATCATCAACACGCCATTTCACGCACTCCACAGCCTCCACCATATTCTGGGTTTGGAAGACACGGGCATCAAAGAACGCTGGTTTGCTCCGCTCCTCTTCTGGGATGAGGTTGTGGTAGAGTTCGTTGAACCGCATCGTTGCCATAGACGCCACAATAGACACAATCTTTTGTACACGCCCACCCAGGAACATTTCACTTTCAGGGTGCGGCGGGTGAGTACTAATGTGATTTCGTCACTTTGATGGTACCCTGAGGACACAACCTTGAATGTTTTCACACAAGTACTGTAGGGTGCCTTCAAACATGGTGATAAGAGCGTCACTGAATGGGGTGTCGCACCATGTTTGTTTTGTGAAACTGTGGAATGCTTTCCCGTCCAAACGGATAATAATCGGTTTGGTGGCGTCCAGGGTGGTTTCGGTTTCCTTCTCTAGGTTTTTTTGAACCTGGTTGCGTTAGGGTCTAGTGATTTCATGGTAGTTGTCCTTTCTTGTAAAGTTCTACCACCCAGTATACCATATGTGTACCCTTTTGTGTAACCAACACACCAGTCAACATAAAAATAGTGGCACATAAAAAATAGTGGGGGTTGAGCAGATCAACAATACTCAACCCCCACAATCATGGGTCATACTACACGGCACACTCCCAGTTGCCAGCCTGGTTGCTCACATCACCAAATCACTCACGCAACCAAACCAACCCACATTGGGGTTGATGTAGCAGGTACTCTTACACGCCACCCAACAGGAGTACCACATTATTTGTTGGGTACGGAACGAAGATTTTACAAACACCACCCAAACAGGGTTTTGTTTGTGTGACACCTACGCCTCCCGCCGCGAAGGACTAGACACCACAAGAAACAACATCTTGTAGCCTCGCCAGGGTACGAAAACCTTCCAAAAACGACACACACAACAAGTGCGCATACCCCGTGCCACAACACACAACAACCCATAGATGCTGTGTGCCCGAACGTCTTGCGGGACTCGAACCCGCGACCTAAGAATTATGATTTCTTCGCTCTACCAACTAAGCTAAAGACGCATACCGTGGAGGTGAAAGGAATTGAACCCTTAGCGTATGACTATTCTTTAGTAGACGCAACCCGTCAAGATTGCCCCATCATAAGGATAGTCGTGCGGCTTTTTGTCTGACCCACTAGTATGGACCACGGCAGGAACGCTCACATTACTATCACGTAGTGACCAGCCTGCCGCGCACAAAACAGACGCGCTACCAATTGCGCCACACCCCCAAGAGGCTATGAAATATCACAACCTATCCACCAATGGTTGGTGCGTGTTCCTGACCGGATTTGAGCCGGTGTGACCAGGGTGAAAACCTGGCAGGCTGAACCTGACTACCTCACAGGAACCAATACTCACATCATACCACATATAATCCCGGTTGTCAAACCACAATTATGTTGATGCGAAAGCAGGTGTGGCAGGATTTGAACCTACGACCCCTGGTTTTGGAGACCAGCGCTCTAACCAAACTGAGCTACACACCTAAAAACCCCCACCCCTCATATAAAGGGGTGAAGAATGAACTACTATATCAAGAATCCCTATACTTACCATAACACAAGCACTAGGACCCCTCATGATAGCAATAAAGTAGTAAACAGTGAAACACTCCTACATATTCCACTCAATCCCTCCAAAGAAACAAAAAAACTGTTCCCTAAAGAGGATCGTGTTTCCAACCGGGATCGAACCGGCACCACCACCGTGAGAGGGTGGCATCCTCACCAATTAGACTATGGAAACAAGAACCAGTAAAATAGTTCCATAAGTGGCGCAAATAAGGTTTACAGGATTTGAACCCGCATCCCAGAGTCTCCCCTGTGCTTTTACCCGTTAAAGCTATCACCCTATTCACTTAAACATACTAGGCGCTCACAAGTTTTATGGTACCATTATTATCCTGCTACTAGCTGTTCTGTTTCGTGCCCTAGGGAGGACTCGAACCTCCAACCTACTGAGTAAGAGTCAGCAGCTCTACCAATTGAGCTACTAAGGCAAGTGCCCCCTGTGAGGCTCGAACTCACGACCCACGGAGTAAAAAGTCCGTTGCTCTACCAGCTGAGCTAAAGAGGGCAATATAGGGCGGTAGGTTGGCTACCACCCTTGAGGTCATACCCTGGGGCACCCGCAAAGGCGGGTTGCCGGAATATGACATAGTGAAACCCGTGAATCAATTTCACGAGCGAACCCAAGTGAAGACCCTCGGGATGCGGATGGTGAGGGGATCGAACCCTCGCACGACATTCTGCCGTGTCCATTGGTTAGCAACCAAGACTATTACCGCTCTAGCAACCATCCATAATATTGAGTTGTAGTACCTATTATACAGGTGGTTTGATGTTTGTCAAACCCGTATGTGTTTGTAGGTACTGTATTGAGTATACCATATTTTTTGTGCTGATGCTACTCAATGCTTGTGCCCCCTGTGGGAGTCGAACCCACACTGAACGGATCCTTAGTCCATTGCCTCTGCCAATTGGGCTAAAGGGGCAGGGTGCTCTTGAAAGGAGTTGAACCTTCGTCCTCCGTTCCGGGAGACGAGCGCTCTGTCCGCTGAGCTACAAGAGCATTATGTTTTATAGTATATCATAAAAAATGGGGTGGGCACCAAATCGTTGTGTGGTGCCCACCCTGCGGTTGTTTGTTTCTTGCTATGCTCCTACGTTTTGTGAGGTTGCGAACCGGTAGATGAACGCTGCGGTTGCGTCACGGTTGGCGTTGTCGTGTGGACGGAAGGTGCCATCAGGCCAGCCAGTACTGATGTGGTTTTTGTGCCATCCAAGCAATAGCGTCTTTGAAAGGGGAGTTGGTGACGTCTTTGAATTGGTTGGCGTAGGTTTGGTCTACTGCTGGAGATCCTGCGGCACGGTAGAGGAACGCGGCGAGGGCTTCTCGGGATACAGGTGCCCAGGGGCGGAAGGTGCCGTCAGCCCAGCCTGTGGTGATGCCTACATTGTGTGCCCAGATGATTTCTTTGTAGAAGGGGTTGTCTGGGGTGACGTCTTTGAAGGGGGATTGTGCGGGGAGTTGAACGTCGGGTGAGCCGTGGAGCCTGTAGAGGAAGGCGATGGCTGCGGCGCGTTGTGTTGCTTGATGGGGTCGGTATGTGCCGTCTGCCCAGCCGTTGCTGATTCCTGCGTCTTTGAGCCAGTTGATTTCGTTGGAGAACATGAGGTTATCTGGGACATCAGTGAATCGTTGTGCTTGGGGTGTGCTGTCGTGTTGTGCGACTGCCCCAATAGATGTGCTGGTATTGGGGGTGCTGGGTGCGGCGTTTGCTGCGCCTGCGCCGAGACCACTGAGGGTTGCGGTGAGGGCTAGGGTTGTGCCGGTGGTGAGGAGTTGTTTGCGTGTTAGCATGATTGATTTTGTCCTTTACCCCATCGGTGGGGTGGTTATTAGGGGTTGGTACCCCATTTTTGTTTGTTTGTGCGGGTTTATATCTGGTTTTGTGGGGTGTTTGTTGTGTTTTTGGTGTGGTGTGTACGGTGGGTTTGTGTGTTTGTTCACACCCACAGTTTGGTTTACAGGTAAAACTTTTATGTGGTGGTTCAAAAAAGAGGGGTATCACCCAAAACCATAGGATGCTACCCCCTAAAAACCGTCTTATTTACTCACTGACAGAACCACCATCACCATGCTGAGAAGACCCGGCACATACAACACATACTTCACATCCTGAATCCACGCATTCACCCGACACCCAGAATCCACATTTTGATACACAACTGGTGATCCGCATCCACCCACGGTTGATGAACCAACACCTTATACTTCGTCTCCACCTGAGGCTCCTCTTCACCATCCGGGAACGTCTCAACCTTCACCTTATCCACGGGCACAGTAGTCTCACCCACACCCCTGAACACGAGTATGCTTTATACACCACACTGTGGGCTACCCCTGATGATTATCCACATCATAGAACGCTTTCACACCCGTATCCCCCGTATCTAAAGCATGAAGAGTCTCCACACGAGTATCCTCACTCTGTGTGTAGAAAACACCACACACCACACCAATCACTAAAAACACTGACCGCAGCAACCCCTAGTGTAGTATAAAAAAATCATTCGATGATGACGCACCATTTGTTTCACTGGTACCGCTAAAGCAATGATACCGATCATAGCCAAAAATAATAATGACAGGCCACACAACCCACATACATAACTCCCTTTAATTATGAGTGTTTTCACGAATATTATCTTCTAGGATACCAAAAAGCAGGGAACCACCACAACCACACTATGGTATAGTAGAAGCATGGTAACAATAACAGGGGCACCAGAAATAGCCCAAACACTACAAAACATAGCAGACATTGTACCAGGTGACACAATGGTACATATTCAAACACACCCCTATAAGTTGGGACGTATCATCATTGACCTGCACACCACCCAGAAACTTGACGGATTCTCTGAAATCAATCTTGATGATCGCCCACATCCCAGGGTATCAGGTGATTCAACAGAAAACATTGAACCTCAAAAAGTTACAGGACGTTGCCACCAACATTCTTATAGGGTACACCCTACAGGAGCAGCCCCTCACTGATGTGTTAGCGTTCATCAAAAACGGTGAGTTTTCTTTCACCCTCACCCCAACCACCAATTAGGGAAGGATAAACATATGAGTGATTTTGATAAATTCTCCACGACCTTGACCAGGACACCCAAACCGAAATTAACCGTATCCTATCTTATAAGGACGCGAACCCGGAAGCCCCCGAACATTATGGGGAACTCCACAACATTTACACCACCATTATGGATACCACAGTCCCCGATAGTATGCGTGCCGCAGCCCTGGAAACCACTCTTTCTGCGTATTCACATAAAGCACGCACCACTATTTGTTTCGCTAACAGTACACTACCCACGTTCTTCCTCCCTGATGCTGATTACACTGGTTCCACGATCACTGGAAACTTGGAGGGCTTATACGCGAACCTTGGGTTGGAGAATGTGGATCTCACGTCCGCAACCCTGGGTGGGGGTCATGTTCATTGGGTGTAACACTCAGGGTATGCGTATCAACCTGGAACAGCTCACCAGTGTTATTGTGACTAACGCAACATTACCGGATGGGAAGAGTTACCATGTGCTCGGGGTTCAATGTGGAGAAGAGTGGTAAACTCATGGAGTATATGCGCGGTAACACACGGTAGCCCCCGCCTTTTCTAAAAAAGAATAACCCCGCAACCTTGATCCTTTGGGTTGCGGGGTGTTTTTGTTGACGTGTGGTTTCCTTATTCTTTGAAATTCAGTCGTAGACACAGCATCACAATAAGCATCCACCGTTGTAGTGTACGCCATCTTCGGCAACTGTAACAAGTCCTGTGGCAGCTCATGGAGCATCAATAAAATATTACCAGGAGTATACCCCATATTATAGACGTACCCAGAATGGAATTGATTTTCCCTAAGAAGTCTAAAACCATGATAGTAACATCAGCTTTCGCACCCTCATCTGATGCTGTTGTCACATTAGCCCATGTACTCAACAAGCGATGAAAGAGGTCAATATATTTCCTGAGTTATATAATGTCTTGACATGGGATGTTGCGGATACTCTTGTAAGCCCATTCTAGAATGTCGAAATAGTTCATGTCACTAAAGTAGTTTGACATGAAATCTGTGTGTTCACATTTGTCGATGAACCAGAAGAGATGATTCACATGCGCAATACTGGGGAGTAGTTTATCAACCACGAAAGAAACGTTCACCTCAACATTGGGGCTACTCACCTCAGGCACCAGCTTCTTGTTGGCGACACTAACGAACAAATCCCAGTTCGGGTGAGACTCCCAATCCAAGACATATTTCGGGTCTACATAACGTTTCCCGTCATTATCAGGTGTGGTGAACAAATGTACCCATAAGGATTCTAAATGCTCATAGTATAGTGGGTTCCTCAACTCTGGTTTACATGCTGCTAGAATGTTTTCCACATAATATGAGACATGGTTACTGGTGTCGTCATGTATTTTTATCGAGGAAGGTATTCTTTTTCTTCACAAGATTCTTATAGTATGTGACTACATCCATGAAAGAAACATCACTATTGAGGGTGCGGGCTTGCTTATAGTTTTTATAGAAGAAATAAACCCTACAATCCATACTAGTGGTAATATAGTAAAGCCCAAAATTTTCTTTTGAAGCTCGCAATAGTTTTGTCAAGGTTTTTTTCATGACCTGCAGGGTTAACATCACGAGTGTAATATGTGACCTGTGATGCGTCTGAAATATGTGTAGCATCATGTAATATGTTCCAGAGAAAAGTAGCTGTATCACATAGGAGCTTCGGGTTATCATATTGTGATGCGGTTTGTAGGGTTTGTTGGAGGAATTGCTGATACTCCTCTAGTTCCTTATCTTCACCACCCTTTGGCGAGAGCAATCATTTGATGGGCAATATGCGGGAAGAACCCTGAATGTTTATGTTTCGGGGTGGACGGTAACGCCTCATAAGCGTCACAGAGTTTTTTTCCACTTGTTCTCGGACAGTAGTAGTGATGTTTCAATGTCTGCATGATATACTAGTATACACCACATAAACACAATACACAAATTAGTAAATCAGAGGAAGGATTCCAGGATGAGTAGTGTGACCCGCACTTACTCTCTCCGCCCTTTTGCGTGTCGTGATAAGAAAACCAGCGCCGGGATCGATCTTCACAACATTCTAGAAGAAGTACGAGCAGACGCAGAATTATGTGCCGCAGAAGCATTAAAGCACATAACTCATAAGAACCTAGAACAGATCTCTAGGTATGATGGTTTGAAACCCGCTGAGGCAGGACGTCAAATAGGGATAAAAACTTCCACCTGGAAAAATCTGTGACGGGTCGTAGCCGGTTCGAGAAAATGGTTCAAAAGTACGCTGTAACAATGCTTCGCGCTTGGCATGAGAGAACCACAAGCCGAAACAATAAAGATGATAAGTACATGAGTGCGGGTTATCAGCGCACTAATAATGGAAATAAACCAGCTTTTTTTTGAAGCCGCACCTCGCGTTAAGTGCTACTGATAAAAAAACTACCACACTGTTAAGCTCAATAATTCAACCGTCGAATTAGACATGGTTGTAAATAAGCGGTGGGTAACCTTCAAATTCAAAGCACCTGAGAGGTTTTTAGAACCTGCTGTGCGTGTTATCGCCCCTACGATAAGTATTGATGATAACAATCGTGTGATGTTCAATTGGTGTATTGAACTTCCTGTCAAACGATCAGAATTCAGCAAAAAATATGTTATTGGCGTTGATGTTGGAATCACCAATCATACCACGGCAATTGTCCGCAATATTAAGACTGGCAAGGTTGTTGAGGCGTCATTCATGAACCGCCATATTCGCTCCCTGGAAAAATAAAAATTCATCGAGCGAAAACGCAAATAGCAACACTATACCGCAAAGGTCGAGCCAGCGAAGTAGAGCCACACCGCACAGCATTATCGAACCGTCGGAAAGAACTTTCTATCCTGATCGGTCAAGAAGTAGCTGATCTTTCGTGGCGGTATGATAACGCTCTTGTTGCTATAGAGGATTTGTCTCACATAACGAATACGATGAAGTATGGCCGGTGGGTACGTGGACTTATTGTTAAGCGTATCACGGACATGGTTGAGTCAAACGGTGGTAGAGTAATGAAAGTCAATCCTGCGTACACGTCACAGCTTTGTCATAAATGTAACACCAAGTTAGACATTTCGGATTACCACACCCCTACCTGTCATGTTTGTCAGGTTGGTTGGGATCGTGATGAGAATGCTGCCAGTAATATTGCGGCGCGTCTGAAAGATAAGCATAAAAAGGCGTGTGCGACTCGCAAGAAGCATTCTTCTAAAAACGAGGTGGCGTAACTCTAAAGACACAACCCGCCCGTTAAAACATCCGTTAAAAAAGACAGTGCCTACACCCAAGGCTCCTCAAAATCAGCCGAAAACCAACCATACTATCCACCATAAACATGTGGTAATAAAGCATCGTGAAGGGGGTGTTTTTCCTATTTTGTGCGCGGCAGGCTGGTCATTACGTGATCGTAATGTGAGAGTTCCTGCTGTGGCTCATATTTATGGGTCAGACAAAAAAAGCCGCACGACTATTCGCATGATGGGGCAGCCTTGACGGGTTGTGTTTATACTAAAGAATAGTCATACTCTGCCATACCTAGTTGCCTTCCTTTCCGGCTGTGTCACCATGTGGGGGCGGGTTGTTTTATAGGTGTTAATAGTGTTCACGGAGACGTCACCAAATCAGTGACCACACGCTCATTCCATTGGGAGATACCGGTAACCCCTAACGGGATGTTCGTGAGCGTGTCCGTAGTCGGTGCCGCCAGCCCATGAGTCCACAGCGTAGGCGAGCGCCCGCAACGTACCCTCATGGTTGCTAATAAAATCTTCCAGGTATGTTTGTGTCGCATCCGTATCAGTGGAGGAAGGAACGTAAATCCCTAGTGGGAAGAATACTGCGTAGTAGCCCCTGCTGTTCTGGTGCGGTGAACGTATCCAACACCCGTACTATGGTTTCCTCCCCCATGCTGGTTGGGGTGTAGAATATGACAACGGATTTATCTTCGAGGAAGAGGGCATGAAATTCTGGGGTGATAGTGTATTCAGCGAGTAGCCGTGATCTTGGTTCTGCTGCGGTGTAGTTGGTGAACATGGGTTCCTCCACAATGATGATGGGGTGGTTTAGGGGATGATGATTCGACAGTATTGTTCGGTGATGGTGAGGTGTTCTGGGGTGATGGTGGCGGTCATGAAGGGTGCGAGCGTGGATGCGGTGAGTTCACCTTCCCAGAGTATCGTATCATCTGATGCTATCAGGGTCACGGTCACTGGGGTTGCTGTGAAAGGGGTTTCTGCGCCTGGGGTATTGTTGGTGAGTGTGAGGGCGCTAATACGGTGTTGGTTCTTCTGGATAATGTTATAGAAGCCCGCATAAACATTATGGTTGGTGCTGTAGAGGTGGATAGTAAAGTTGTGTAGTTGAATAGTACTCATACCAACTATGATACCACAAAATCACGTCCTCATACCCTTGTTTTCTGGGGGTTTTTAGATAATGAGGTTCATAGTAAGGGAGGATCATATCTTACCGATACTATCCTTACTTGTTGTGTTGTTGGATAATGGTTTCTGCTAACTCTAACGCCTCTTCCCGGTTCAACTGGACACCCTCATCAGTGTTCAAACACTTCATGATTTGACCCAGCAATTTTCCGGGCGGAATATTGAAGTACTCCATCACCTCATACCCGTTAATAGCAGGGCGTAGACTCACGGTTATCCTTCTCCATAATATTGTTCGCGTGCGCCTCTAAATCTTTCAAACCGTTCAAGATACGGTTGCGTAGCCTCTTGTTCTTGCTTGTCAAATCTGCTTTGAACAGTATCAGTAGTTTCTCAAATGTTGGTACACCATCCACTGTTTTCGTGGTGGTGCCCGCCTGTTCCGCTACTGTTGCCATGAGACGACGTACCGCACGATCCGTGGTGACACCATTCTTATAGATGTGTGAACGCATATGAAACCGTATCAGGGTAGAGATTTCACGGATTTCTTTTTCGTGTACCCATGCTTTTTGAGGACAGGCTGAATGATACGTGCCCCCACAAGATCATGTTTATGGAAGGACACTTTACCACCTTCAAGTTTGTAGGTGAGAGGTTTACCGATGTCATGGAACAATAACGCGGTTTTGAGTACTACTGTGGCTGGTGTGCCCTGCTCAACGGCGATACGGATACCCTGTTCTAACACGGTAAAGGAGTGTTCCCACGTGTCCTTACTGTTTTTGATGTGCGGCATATGAAGCTGATTCAGTAGGGGTTCTAACCCGTGTTTCTCTGCTTCACTCATGCCCTCTAGGAGGGTGAGGGTAGCTGGGGATTCGAGAAGTTCCCGTAAATCGGTTGCCATAATACTGTTGTGTCCTTTCTAATACTTCGTATAGTATACCACATATGGGAAGAACACAACAATACTGGTTAGTAGATGGTGCTGGATGCGAGTTCTTCCAAATAGTTCAGGACGGCACCATCATTGTTGGTGCTAGGCAGAATAATGTTTGCTTGCTCTTTCACACCGTCTTTCGCGTTACCCATAGCAACAGCTGTGTCAGCGTAAGCAAACATGGGTGTGTCATTGTATTCATCCCCAATAGCGGTAATAGTGACCCTGGGATACGGATGTGCCCATCCTCGTCCATGAAAACGGGTGAGGTTGTTCGGGTTCGCCTTCAGTTGTTTCGCGGCGGTACTGATTTTAGAGTGTAACAGTAGGTTCCTGATGCCGGTGCCTTTGTTAATGTTTTTTTGGGGGTGACGGCGATAGCACCGTACCCTGAGGGCGCGAATTCTACGTGAGTGCGTCCACCAGGTAGTGTACTGTTGCTGATGAGGGTGTCAACAATAGGGGTGATGTTGTCGTATTCGGCGGTGTTGAGCGCGAATTTGGTAATGGTGCCCGCGTGGTGGGTGCGAACATCCCTCCCAGGTGGTGTAGGTGATTCCTGGGTAGATGTTGCTGAAGTAGTCCAGTGGTGTCTCATCTTCTGGGGTAGGCTGGTTTTTTTGTGGGTGTAGTAGGCTTTTTGGGGCTGCTTCTGCGATGTGTTGGGTTTCAGCCACCATGTAGGAGTGTGTGTCAGTGTTGAAGATGACAGCAACATGGTTTCCTGGGGTGATACCGTTAGAGAAGTTGCCTTTACCGGTGAGGGTGTCTGCATGAGCCTGTTAACGTCTTCGGGGTTGATGGTTTGCTTGAAGAGTACACGCACATTGTGGTTGTGTTCCTGGGTGGGGTTGTAGGCGGTGACGACCCTCCGTTGTCGCAGATCATGTATTCGACTGCTCTCCCATGCTTCACCGAGGTGTAGGCGTGCTCGTTCGACTGTGTTTCCCTAGTCAGGCGATGACGTGGGTGTTTTTTTGTGTTTGAGTTTTTTTCGGTGACTTTGATGAGCCTGTCGGTGTCTAAGCCTTTGTGGTCGGTGAGGAGGGTTCCGTCAAGGTCGATGGCTATGAGGTGTTGGTTGTTGCTGGTTTTCAGTGGGTTCACTTCCTTTAATGTTGTTAGTTTTTTTGGTTTTTCTTTCTTAGTGTATGGTTTTGTGGGGTGTTTGTCAAACAAAAGGGTTGGCTGGTGTTTATGTTTTGTTCTGTACCCTGTTGCGTGGGGCTGTGTGCTTCTCTGTGGGGTTATCCTGGGTGTGGTGGTAGGAATTAGTTGTTGGAGGGTGTTTGAGGGTCTGTGAGGGGCTTGTAGTAGCTGCGTGATGCCTCTCTGTTGATGCTAGGGGAATATGTACCCATCCACCAGGTTATTACGCACCGATGTAGGCAGGTTCAAAAACTCCCACGCATCCGGTACCTCCACTAATAAATCAAGGAAACCCGCAATACTGGTTGCCCTCATGTTCCGTTTCAGGTGAACGGGAGAAAGTATCCAACATGAATAACACTGTTGCCGCTACATCACCCTCATCTGTGCCGTCTACCCCCTAACCACCCCATAGTGAGGTGAGTAAGAAACGAGGTTTCCTTATCCCCTGGGTATTTTCCGATAACACGTTGTAACCAGGTGAGTATCCCTTCATCTGTTAAATCCTCAAAATAGGTGTTGATGAACGGGTGCTGTTCTTTTACTGGTTTGGTGAGGAGGTGTGTCAGGAGCGTGTTTACCCACGGGTTTCTGGTGACACCCATGTCTGGGAAAACAAGCAGGACAGGTGTCCCAGCTGGTTTCGGGGCGATACGGGTGTTCAGGTACTCTAGGGTGCGCATGAGTTTCTGGTACCCATTCGTATCTGTGAAATTCTGGTATGTGGGTTGTTCTGTTGGGTACAGGTGCCTCCAATACGTATCCATGATGAGGAGAATTTGTTGATGCGCTAACACGGCGGGCGCATGGTGTGCTAACAGGAACACCAGGAGTGGATGAAAGTTTATTCCGAGTGCCTTTAATCAACCAGAGCGGCACGTGTTCGTATACGCCCCAGTGTTCTTGGAAGAGGGTTGCTTGTGGCACCCCTAAAGAGTGTGCGTACACAGGGTTGAGGGTGCCAATGGTGGTTTGTGGTGCTGTTGAGGGTCGTTCTCGTAGCGGGTGAGAATGGTATCCACCTGGTTCAGGAATGCTTGAGGGGGTAGATTGTTGAGGTCGTAGACGGGTGTGTCAAGAGTCTTCTCTGTTTCTATGTTTTGGTAGGCGGTGAGGAATAACCCCTAACCTGGTGAGTTGCTGGTGATACGGGTGTTCCCAGAGTTTGTTGGCTTCACGGTTGATGAACAGTGTTTGTGGGGTGGCAAGTTTGTCAGCAGCGAAATAGATAGGGTTATCAGGGTAGGTGGTGTTGTAGCGTTGAATGAACTGTTCGGTTTCTACTGTGTGCTCTTTTGGTGGTATTCATGGCGTGCGGGTTTCTTTCGTGTAGGGGGTGAAGAGTTTTTTTCTTTCTTCCCGTGACATAGTAATCACATGGTGCGGGTCAATTGTGGGGTTTGTGAAAAGATGTAGAAGGTTTCTTGGGTTATCAACAGTGGTGTTCGCCATGACTTCTGCGGCGAGCAGGTAGGCGCACACCCATTCCTCTAACGGATCATCTGGGGTGAGACGGAACCATGTAGTAAAAAAAGCTGTACTATATACTCATAGTCTGTTTCTTCAACATGTTTACTGATGTTGTTGATGAACCCTAGCATCCACAACCTGTCCCTACCCTGGAAGAAGTGTTTCAGGTAGGGGTGTGTGGGGTTGCGGTAGAGAACATAATCAAGCACCTGGCTGAGAGGCCACATACGGTACGGAAGATGCTGACTGATGAGAGGTTCATCAAACATGGTGTTACAGTGCTCCCGTGTAGTACTGTGGGTTGTTTCAAGGAACCCTAACAGCATCCTGGAACCGTTCATAGTTTGTGGGGTTACCTTCTATGAGTGCCCGTAGTTCTTCCCAGCTCATGTTATCGGTGATAGTGGGGAACAGTTCACGCCAGTAATCGTAGAGCCAAGCATCCCACGGGTACGCTGGTACTTGCTTGATGTACTGTGTAGCTTCTAAAACACAGAAAAACCTGTGTAGGGAATGCTGACACACTCCCACCTAGGTGAGGTAAGGCATCCCAATAGGTGGTGAGAAGCGTATACACAGGGACTTTCAGATGATGGGAGGCGTGGAAGATGAAGCTGATGGCTTCGTTTCCTATGGTGTCGCCGTGCTCAATCACCTGATAGTATTCTTGAACGTCTTCAGTAGACGGTAGAGTGGTGGGGTAGATACTGTATTGGGTGGGTGCTTTCTGTTTCCCGGCTTTACGGCATAACGTGAACCCGAAATCTACGAGGGTACGGGGGCGCATGGTTGTTGAGGAGTGGTCTGCTTTCCCCAACACGTATTTGGTGGTGGTGTCATAGTTTTGTGCCCGCCCTTTGGGGTAGGGGAAACGTGCTAATTCTGCTGGGTCATCCTCATGGTAGAGGTTTTTGTAGAGTTCCCTGGTGCTAATAATGTGTTGTGTGAAATGGAACTTATCATAATGGGCACCCATCCTCTCCCCCTTTCCCTTTTTGTTAAATGTTTTTCATGGTGATGGTTCGGTAACTGTAGTGTTTCAAATATGGTTCTAGTATATTGTCTCGAACAGCTGTTGGCAACTCTAACACGTCAGCGGGTATGTCTTGTGTCATGCGTAGAATGTTACCAGTAACCGTGTTGAACGTGTTGCGCCCTCCACTGTAGAGTTTTTTTCAAACACATCTAAAGTGAAGAGGGTTAGGTCTGCTTTTCTTATCGTCCGGGGTGTTATCAGTGTGGTGTGCCCATTGGGTGAAGATACGGTGGAGGGTTTTGAAATAGTTGGTGGCGTGGATGCGTACATCACTGATTTTGTGTCCCTAACACCATAATGTCGAGCATGCTGCGTTTTTGGAAGTACCCGTTGATGAACGCGGTGGTTGGTTGTGTTTGGAGGAACCAGAGTAGGTCTTGGATAGCTTCTGTTTTGGGTAGTTTTGCCGCTAAATCTTGGACGGGTAGGGATTCGGGTTTATGTGTGTTTTTACTATTTCTCGCGGTGGTTCCTGGAGGGTGTTCATGAATAATTCCCAGTTGGGGTGTTTCTCCCAGTTGAGCATGTATTCACTATTGAATACCCGCCGCCCGTTCTGTGTGGGGGTGGTGAACAGGTTCAGGAAGAGCGCCAACACGTGTTCACGGTACGAGATAGTGTTGTACGCGAGTTTGAGGTTTGTGCAGTGCTAACACACCTTCCACAATATAGGGAAGCATGTGGTGTTATCGCTAATCAGTGGTACCTGCTTTCACCGTGATGAAGTTTTTGGTAGTATGCGGCAACATCCAGTAACGGCGGGGTGTTGAGGGTGTTAGCCTGAACATGAAGAAACAGGTATCGTTGATCCTTCATGTTTTCTTTGAGCTTAGGGAAGTCACCATAGTATTTATTACTGACGGTTTCCACCTGGTGCGCTAACTGTTGAATAGTTTCCTTAGTGGGGAGAGTGTCACCCCTATAGGTGATAGTGTTTTCTGGTGGTGTCCTCATGTCTGGTTGTGTCAGGAACCAGAGGAAGGAGAGTACATCCCACAAGTCTTGTGCCTGCTCATGGGTGCTCAACGGTAGGAGTGTTTCTTGAGCAAACGCTGTGAATGCCTCTGTTGGTGTTTCCCCTAATCCGCCAGGTTGTAACCCGGCGCGGGGGTCATTTGTTGATGGTAGGGTAGGGTGAACCTGGTGAAAAACCCTGTTGTTTTCTCACCCTAATGTTGGGTAGGTGTCAATGAGTGTTTGAAGATTCATGGTTGGTGTGTTCCTTTCTAACATCTTCAACATATTGTTTATCTTTGCCCCCATTGAGTGGTTTCACTAATTCGGTGTAGAACCCTGGGGGGTTGGCGACGGAATACGGTGTGAATAGTTTCTATGGGGATGTACTGATCCTCTATGGTGATACCTTCATAATCAGCGGTAATACAGTAGTAGAGGGTTCCCGCAAGTAGTTTTTTTCTTGATTTTCAAGAACATCACCATCATCTGTGATGTCAATAGTGTAGGTGAGGAGCACGTCGAATGCTGTTGATACCCACGCATAATTATAGAAGTTCAGGATGATGGTTGCCCAGGTTTTTATAAACAGGGTCTAAATCATTATTTTTTTGTGGCGGTAATAACATTCAGGAGTGGGTGGTTTTCGGGGAGGTTGTGCTTTGTGAAGAGAGTTAATAACACGGTTCACCCATTCCCCTGTCGAAGCGTTGATCAGTGAGGTGGCAGGTGATAGCGATGTTGGTGAGGATACGTATTGCGGTACGGTTGTTACGGTTTTCCCAGAGTTCATCCATTATGGTCCAATAGAAGATGAGGGGTTCATGGGGGTATAACTCAGTGAACGTGTATTTTGTGTTGTCACAGATGAGATGGTATATGTACTCTTGTTTCTCTTCTATGGTAGAGTTTTCCCAGTTCATGGTGACTAGTATACACCAGCGGTGAATGTGTTGGGAAACTAACGAGTCATATTGCTCCCATGTTTTTTGTGTGTTCTTTCTTGATTTTTTCAACATATTGTTTACGGCGGGTCGTGTCTGCGCTTTCGGCAAGCCCGGTGGGGGTATGTTCGGTATTCACGGTAAAACACGCGAGTAATAGTTTCTAGGGGGATGCGTTTGTTTTCACTCCAATAGTAGAGGATACCGGCTAGTAGTTGTTCTTGTGTTTTAACAGCGGATTGCCCAGTAATGTTGAGGTCATGGTGTGTGAGGGTGATAAGTGCGCCTGCTGCCCAACCGTATTCTTCATAATGGAAGATAATGGTTTGCCAGATTTTATAGATTGGGTCGAAGTCGTGTGGTGCTTCTGCGGTGATAGCCCCGAGGATGGGGTGGTCTGATGGCAGGTTATATTTATCACAGGCTTCGGTAATGTTGTGTAGATAGAAGGTGAAGGGTTTAGTGGTGATGCTACAGGTGATCGCAATGTTGGTGATAGCGCGTATGATGGCTGGGTTGTTTTGGTGTTTCCAAATGTAGCGTGTGAAATCGTCGTCAAAAATAAGGTCTTGGTGTTTGTAGATGTCTCGAAGGTGTAGTTGGTGTGTTGGGTGATGGTGTGGTAGGCGTGTTCTTGTCGTTCTTCGGGACTATAGTCGTACCATGTTGTGTTAGTAGTCATACTGGTAGTATACATGATGACTGTGCGGTGGGAACAAAAAAGAGTGGGCGGCACCAACAATAACATAGGTGCCGCCCACTCATATATTCTTTATTGGTTAGTGTTTTTTTAGGTTCTCCATATAGGTTTTATAATTGTTTCCGATGGATTCCGTCTCATACCCTTTCTTCGTGACATGACCCCCAGGGTACGGTGGCTTCGACCCAGCCCTCATGGAACACACTATTCGCATGCGCCGCGATCATACCCCGAACCGTCTTCCAGTTCACGTTTCGCCGTTGATGCTCAGCAATGTCTTCCTCAGTGAACCGGTGATGCGCATACTTCTCTGGTAAATCCTTGTTGAACTGTTGGAGAGCTTCATAAGGTTTACGGGTACGCGGATACCGGCTCCCCACCTCCACAACACCACCAAGGTTCTTGTTCATATAGTATTCACCCACATGTTTCCCAGGATCCTGATAGTAGTCTTGTTCATCCTCAATTTTGGCTTGGTTCATGTAGGCGCGCCGCCGATCCATTTTGTAATGGTTGTAGTCCAGCATTTCTGGTTGTTTGAACCTGCCAGGGTAGTTGCGGGAACATTTACCGATCCTATCAGAGAGACCACCTATCCCCATGTCCTTAATAGTGGTGAAATAGACGCTGCTGCCGAGAGTGTGGTTAGTGGTGACAACTTCATCCACCATTTTGCGGGCGTTAAATTCTTTCTCTAACCCAGCTTCTTGGAGGATGCCGCGCATAGTGTCTACAGGGTCTTCCTGGTTTTCAAAAACACGAGTGGTAAACTTGTTTTCCACCTCTAAGGCGAGATAATCAGATTTCGCTGCGAGTCGTTCCCACGCGGGTTTACGTTCAAACCCCTCAGGGTAGGTGGCTGGTGCCCGCGTGTTGAAAACGTTAACATGCTCCGGGAATTCCCTATCTGTCTCACTAATGGGGGTTATGCCCGTAGTCTTGGGGTGAGTTTGACGGTGTTGTCCCCGTACATGTCGTATTGTTGTTCTAAATGCTTATCGAGTGCTGCTTGTGCTTCTTCGGGGGTGTTGGCGTCTACATGGAGTGTACCCGCTTTGAGGGTACACCGTATTTTGGCGGGGCACACCTCCATTTTTCCGCTGATGGGGGATTCGTGGTATCGTGTCATTGTTTTGTTCTCTTCTCTGGGGTTGATTATAGTGGTGGTTATATCCATATTTGGTAGGATATTTCGGTGTAAACCACCCCAACTATGTTTATCTAGTTTATTGAGAAGACTCTCCACCCTTTAGGGCGGAGAGGAAGTCAAGAGGAGTATGTGTCTTCTATGGTGTTATACCACCCTGTCCCGTAAAGACCCGAGCATCTACACGAAATGTAACGCCGGTAATGTAGCGGATTGCCGTAACCGTGGCGAACATATTGATGCCCGCAACGAACAAGAACTCACCCAGATCATGGAACAAAAACTAGTGGACGCAGGGTATGAGGAAGTCCCCTATAGTGGCACTAACAGTTACCATATGGGGTCACCAGTGGGGGAAACCCCTGTGGTACAGGACACAGGGTGCTTACTAACACCAGCCTATAACACGAGTATTAAGAACCCGAGAACAACAGGGCAACGGTTACGGTTGTTGAAGGAACGGTTAGGGTTACATGCGGTGCGTGCTAAAAAAACTATCAGGGGAACGATTATACCATAGCACCCGTGACGGTAACCCACCGGCGGGTGTACATCAGGTGCGGGATGCTACCCCAATGGGGGACATGGATCAGGCACGGAATAAACCGGCTGGGGCTTTATGGTTATCCGCTGGTGAACAACAACCCAATGGTGCTGTGGTGACGGAGTGGGGAGAAGTGGACGCAGGAAGAAGGGATGGGGTCTGTTGCTCAACACGTGATGAGCCGGTGTTTGATGCGCAAACTATTGTGTTGGATTTGGATGATGAGAATAATAAGGCGGGGTTAGCGTCGTTTAGACGGTCTAACCAGTATGGTTTGGGTGAGTACTATGATTATGATGCGCTCAAGAGTTTGGGGGTTGATGTGGTGGTTGGTGGTCGTGATAAAGAGAATTTGAGGGTGTGGGATGTGCGTTCTGCTGCTGTTCTCAACGGTAGGGTGGTGTTGGGGTGGCATCAGCATGATACAGGGGATGCTGGTACGAAGGGTTATTGGGATGACTGACTAATTGGTATGTGGATTATTGTTGAGGGAACCATGACAGCTTGGGCTTCCCTCATTTTTATACCCACCATAGGGAAAAGAATTGTTTCTATATAACGGGTTTATGGATAGAATTCTTTCTATATGGGGATCATTGAGTGTTCGTGTATGCGGTTGTTTTGACATCATATGTCAATGATGATAACCTGGGGAACAAAGCAACCACACTGTAGAAAGGGAAACCCTCATTGTGGCTAGTATCCGTCCACTCACATCACTAGAACGCAACATCTACACGAACGCCCTCAGCACAGCAACCCTGATCGCACCCGTGTTCGTGACCGCACTCAATAATCTTCGCCCAGCCGTGGACGAGGACTGCCCAACAGCCTATGTTGACCCGTGGAGCCGTGTCGCCCTCTCATCGTATTTCTTCGCTGAAACCACCCCAGTTAATGAGCGTGTGAGCATGCTTCTTCACGAGTCGTTACATGTGTTGAATAACCATTTCATTCGTGCGAAGAACGCTGAACACTCCAACCAGAAGCTCTCAATATTGCTGGTGACATGGAAATTAATTCCCTCTTGTTGTTGATGAAACAGTCTGAGGGCGTGAAGTTGCGGATGGATAATTGGGTGTTCCCTGGTAACCATAAGCCGCCGTTGCGTGAACGTCTCTCTATGGAAGAGTATTACCTGTATATGGAGGCGAACCTTCAAGGGAAACAACAGCAGAACCCTGGTGAAGGTAACTCTGGTTCCGGATCGCCGCAGGATGGGGATTCTGGGGGTAATGCTGGTTCTCCAGGGGACACGAACCCCGCTGATACTGGTGGTTCCGTTGATTCTTCTGGTACAGGACAGGATGGTGGGTACCCGGATTTCACGGAGGGTAACCCGTGTTCTGGTGTTGATACGTCCACTGCGGCTGAGAACGGGTTCGATGAAGCCGGTATTGAGAAGTCTTCCACTGAGGAGATGGTGAATGCTGTCCGTGACGTGGAGTATCGTGCCAAAGAGGCTGCCCGCCGTCAAGCTGCTAAGTCTATTGGTGCTGGTGCTGGCGAGAACTTCTATGATGTGCTACTGGATAGGTTGTCGCCGCCGAAGGTGAATTGGCGTTCCATGCTGCGTAATATTTTTGTCGCAGAACCGTGGTGAACAGCGACGTGGGAACCGTTTCCGCACCTATGCGCGCCCCGCCCGGTGGGCTGCTGGTTTACCAGATAAGGGCTTGTGCTTCCCGTCCAGGTTCACGTATCCCCCGTCGGTGATGGTGGGTATTGACACGTCCGGGTCTATGGGGGATGAGGATAACCAGGCGTTCCTAAGCGAGTTGAAGTCTTTGCTCTCGAAGTTTGGGGGACGTGAGGGTGTGCCCCTGTTCTCGGTGGATACGGTGGTTCATAATAAGCCTGTCATGGTGAAGAGGCTGGAGGACATCAGGTTGTAGTGGTGGTGGGGGTACGGACATGGCACCCGCCTTCACCTACATTCGGTCTTTGGAGAAGCACCGTAAACCCGGTGGTGGTACCCAAGCCCCAGGGTTGTTCGTGCTCGCCACGGATGGTTACGTCCCGTGGGAACCTGTGTTGGAGGAGCTACGGAAACCGCATGAGTATAAGTCTATTATTTTGGTGACGGATAGTGGTGGTTACCGTGGGGCACCTGTGGAGGAGTTGGAGAAGTATGCGACGGTGGTGGATGTTGGTGTCAAAGACAGTGACTATGACGGATAACACACCACATGTTGTGGTGTTTACCGGGTAGGTAGGCACCATATATGGTAGAATAGTGTTGGGAGTGTATATTCTCCTCCCTCTTTTATGGTTTGTGCCACATGGGGCATGAACCCTATAAACACGAAAACATCACCACACCCCTATACTCTTTAGAGGTGTGATGATGAAAACACACGAAACAGAAAGAAAAAAAGACACATGAGCAAGAAAAACAGTTGTGACCGCATTCGCCCGTTCCCTACCGCAGGATGCGTTGCTGAAACACTTGAAACGTATCCCGTTCCCCGCTACTCGAAAGATACGGACGGAACGACATTATCACCCCCGGCACCCCTGTCGCCCTAGTTGGCCCGCCTGGTACCGGTAAAACAGCTGCTATCCATGCTCTCGCCAAGGAGAAAGGGTACCGTGTTGTTGTCCTCCAGTTAGCAACGTTCATGCCTGAATCCATGAATGGTATCCCCACTGTCAGGGGAGATTGAGGTGTGGCAGGACGGGAAGAAGGTGCCGCAGAAAGTTGCGGAAGACTTGTTGCCGTGGTGGCAGGCAGAAGCCCTGTTGGAGGAGAATAAGAAGACTATTATTTTCTTGGATGAGCTGTCAAATGCTGACCCTGCTGTTCAGGCTACCGCTCTCACGTTGATTGAGGATAGGCGTTTACCGTCGAATAAGATTCTTCCCCGAGGACGGTGATTATTGCTGCCATGAACTCTGAGGAGGATTCCCCGAATGGTACCCAGATTGCGCCTCCGATGACGAACCGTTTCGCCTGGTTCGCGTGGAAGGAAGACCTTCGCCTGTGGGTGAAGGGTATGCGTGTGGCGTTTGGTAAACCGATGGATGCGGAGGAGAAGTTCTGGCGTAACATGATTGCGGACTTCTTGTTGAAGAACCCTAGTCATTTCTATAGCCGCCCTGAGGGGTGATGCTGGTGGCACTACCCCGGAGGAGAAGGAAGTGAATTATAATGCGTGGCCTTCTCCCCGTACTTGGGATAAGTTGTCGAAGATTTTGCCGCATTATGAACGTAATGATGTGATTTCGGTGGCGCAGGCGGCTTCGTCTCTGGTGGGGTTCGCTGCGGGCACTGAGTTTCAGGCGTTTTTGGTGTCGCAGATTCAGTTGTTAGACCCTGCTGAGGCGTTGCGTAACCCGAACCTGATTGTTGAGCAGAAGATTTTGGAGAAGACGAATGATACGAAGGCGCTGGTGCGTAATATTGTGAATTATGTGGTGAGTGTCCCGCAGGAGGAGGGGGACGCCCCGTTTGAGAATGGTCGTCGCCTGTTGAAGCTGTTGGAGATGACGATGGAGAAGAAAACCGGATGGTTCGGATTCTGACTTGTATCCGTTGCGTACTGAGTTTCAGGGGCACCCGGAGGCTTTGGGTAGTGCGATGCGTGTCTGTAAGTTGATGGGTGAGTATGTGAAGTTGGGGAAGAGGTTCTGGGAAGGTTTGAATGCGTCTCAGATTGAGGCTCAACGGGCGGCTGAGTTAGCGGCGTGATAGATTAAAGGAAAATGTTGGGGTATCTCTGTTTTTGAAGTGGATACCCCCAACATTGGGATCATTTTTGGTGTTGAGTGAGGTTTTTATGTTATTAGCTGATTTGGGGGTCTCTCGTTGATTATGCGATGTCGTGGATGTTACCTGTTGCGGCGTTGTTGGGGTTCTTGATGATTGTAATGGTCGCTGCTACGACTCGTAACGTTAGAGCTATTGCTTCTTCCGTTGTGATGGTTGGTGTTGGTCTTGTCTTACTGGTCTTTGTTAAGGTCACCGCCCGTCAGGGGAAGACTCAAAATTCAGGAAAATGGGGGCAAGATTTCGGCAATGATCTTGGCGGTGGTGGTAGTTCTGGTTCGCCTACGCCTTCACCATCCCCAACACCTGAGGGTGACGACGAGTAGTGCCGCACCAGCACCCTCTAATCCCCCGGATTTGTCGTGGGTTGGTGTCGTGTTTGGGGTGTTGGGTTGTATTATCCTGGTATTGGTTATTATTGCGGTCATAGTGTGGGGTGTGCGTCGTTTCCTTCGGTATCGTGTGCGGAGGCGGGAAGCTGAGGTGGAGTGTGTTGCTGCGTTGAATAAGCGTATTGAGGTGTTGAAGGGTAAACCGTATACTGCGGCACCGGAGTATACGCATACGGCTCGTAAACGTACTGTTAGGTTGTAGAAGAAAGGTTGTTTTGTGATGTTTGATGTGTTGAAGCGGCGGAAGCAACACCGTGAGTTAGTGTCTGAGTTCGCGCGTGGTGTTGTGATGCGTGTGGTGGAGGAGCCTGAGTGGTTTGTGTTGGTGTTTGAGCATGATGGTGGGCGCACTGATTTTGAGGTGGTGTTCCCGAATTTGCGGTATTTTCAGGTGACTCCTGAGGATTTTTATCGGTGGTGTGTCTCTGATGATGGGCGTGGGTTTGTGTCAAGGGTGTATGAGGCGGTGGGTGAGTATGTGCGGTACCGTGATGTGAAGGAGTCGGAGTCTGTGGTGTCTACTGCGGATGCGGTGGAGACTGGGGCGATGTTGTCGGTGGCGGATGTGCAGAATCGTTTGAAGCGTGTCCGTGAGGCTAAGGATGCGTTGGTGTCCGCTATCGTGGGTTCTGAGGTTGGGACAGTGTTTACGCTATAGTTTTGGGTATAAGTTTGGGGCACCCCCTGTGTTTTCCTGGTTTTTCGTGTGTACCAGGTAAACGAGTGGGGGTGCCCCGTTTTTTGTTGAGTGGGTGTTTATTGGTTGGTGTCGCAGGTTATTTTGTCAGCGGTGGTGCTGTTGTTTCCGGGGTTGTTGGTGAGGAGACAGGTGTGGGTTTCGTTGTTGGGGGTTTTGATGGTGATGGTGCGGGTGGTGGTTCCGTCGTCGTGGGTGGTTTTGGGGCTGCGGTGGATAACTTGGCTGTTGTTGATGAGGGTCTTCGTTGGTGTTGGTGGTGGCGCAGGCTGTTGCCCCAAAAAGTGAGGGTGATGGTGGTGAGGATTGTTGCGGTGATGGTTTTGGTGTTCATGATGGGTTCCTTTCTGGTTTTCTTTGTTTCCACCATACCATAGTACACATATGATACATAAGTTTGGTGTGGGGTAATGTATCTCATACCCCACTGAAGAAGCATCACAAAAAAACATGTGGTACACTCATAGTAGTTATACAACACTGAAAGGAAACCCTTATTATGGCAAACCATGCTAACACCCTCAATCAGGAATTTGGTGTTGATGCCACCTTCATCATCACCGAAGAAATCAACGACATCTATGATGATGGCATCCTCACCCAAGAAACCATCACACAGGTACTACGATACAACAACCCAGAGTACCATCACCTACCCAGCACCTCCCAAGACGCAGTGAGCGACCTCATTGACGGGTTCCCCGGTAAAAATCACCAAAAACTATTACTCCACCAGCAGGCGCAATAATAACCCGTGATAGTGAGGATACACCGCTCGCCTACGAATATGAGGGAAGCCAGTATAAGCGCCTACAACGAACTACTCGCTACCACTGGGTTAGATGAGAAACGAGTACACTTCGCTGATGGCGCCACCTGCTACCGTACCGAGAACGGTTTCACCTACAGCATCAACTAATAACCCCAGTAAACACAAACAAAAAAACCTCCCTCACACTGATCATGAGTGTGAGGGAGGTTTTCTAGTAGTAATTACTTTTTACGTCCCCGAAACCTCTTCTTCCCTTCCAGGTGAGCATTCGAGATAACCTTAAAAATGTGCGCGACCAGTCAACTCCAGGGCGCGGCTGCCTATCCTTGAAATACCATACAACACCCTCGACACCGCACCCATGCGCAACCTGTGACTCCACCGTATCTGCCTGTTCTAAAAGCAGTGAACCCATTCTTCGGGAACACCAAATCCAGAACAGGAACCCACACATCACTAAACAGGTTTTCTACCCTCTCATTGGAGGCACGGAACACCCTGAAATCAGCGTTATCACCTGTAGAGAACTTATAGCCCTTGCGGATACGGTTACAGAAAAATTTCTCCCTGAACCCAGTCCCCTACCTGTAGTTGCTCAAATAGTGTGTGGTAGCGTTCTAGGACTTCACGGAACATCCAATGCGCACCTTCCACATACTCTCCAGCTTTCACTGTGTTACGGCGGTTAGCGTACCGGATAGCACCGTTCTCGTCCCGCCAAAACGTGGCTGACATGCCATCAATTTTTTTCTGTCGCATACACTTCTGCTGGGTCAATGTTCTCAAAGAATGTTGGGGGAATGTTCTGGATACGTTCAGCATCAGTTTTTCGCCACGAACCCTGGATAGTTCTCAGCCCATGATGGGCGTTCTTTTCGCGTTCGGGTCAGCGTCCTCATCATATTTGATGATGACACCATCAAAATAGGTGTCAACCTCATCCTGTGTAGAATCAGCGGTGAGACCGTCCTCGAATTTGTCTAACTCAACGAGTAGACCCTGTGACCGAGTACCCCTCAGTGTCATAGTTTTCAAGAGTACACCTGTGAATACTGTCCCGTCTTCTAGGGTTCTGGGTTACCTGTTTCCCACGGATACCAGTAAACGCTGGGTGTGTCGTATCCAGGACAGTATCAATCTCAAAAGTAGACGGCTTTATCCCCTGAGATCATGGTTTTGCTGGTGACAACCTGCCAGAGTGTCCCAGCGGGACGTACCGCATGAATACTATCGGCGGGGTATACACATTCTTCGGTGTCCTCAATAGTGACGATGCGGGCAAGGTGACGGATACCATCAACGGCAGTAGACAAAATGTTTTCCTTCCTGTTTGAAATTTTTTTATGTCTCCATGATTGTACCATATTTGACACATGATGTGTTCGGTGGGTATGATGGTGGGGACAAAAGTTTTTACTCAACAACTATGGAAGGAAAAGAAGTCCGTTGTGACGGTTAAGAAGAAGTGGTCTGATGAAGACCTGGAATATGTGAAGAAGGCAGCGAGTGAGAATGTGCCGCACCAGGTGATTGCGGAAACCCTCAACAAACGTAACCCGCAACAGCCACGTACTACGGGGGCTATTACTCAGAAGCTACGGGATTTACGTGTCAAAGGGGACGCGAAGAGTAAACCCATGCCCCGGTGGACACCTGAGGAGGAGGCGAAGCTGAAGGCGGCGTGGGAGACGAGTACACCGCACACGAAGATTTGGGAGATGTTTCCGGGGCGCAGTAAATATTCGGTGTACCATAAGGGTCGTCGCCTAGCGCAGGGCAACAGCAACTAAACAACACACCTATCACCTAAATTGACTATCTTTTTTTGGAGGAACCACACATGGGGAAGCCACGCACCACCACTATTCACACAAGCACCGGGTCTGCTGAAATTATTTATCCTGGGGAAGAGTTGAAGAAACAACCTAATGTTGTGGCACAGTTTTTCTGTTGGGTTGGTATTATCCTGTGTGCCATCATCATTTTTGGTGCGTTTGGTGACCTGTTGAATGTTGTCTTCGGTATACTGGGTGTCATTTTTTCTGGGTTGTGGCCTCTTGTGAAACTGGTGGGTGCCACCTGTGTTGGTGTGCTACTGTTTAAAGGCCACGAAAAACTGGGGGTTCACGTGACAACTAGTGAATTATCAGCCCAGTATTCATGGTGGCTGGTTCAACAGGTGTGTAGGGAGGACGTCACGGTTTTTCGTGCCCTTCGGAAGAATCTGGGTGTCCCCTGGATTTTTGGTGTGGACGATAAGCGTCGCCTTGGAGTGTATGAGCCGTATACGGAAGAGGAGGTAGCGTCGTTACCGTTGGAGGAACTTCTGCTTCTTCCTCATCAACGCACCAATGGGGCTATTACCCCGATTCGTGCTGTCACTGATGTGGATCAGAACGATTTATTGCGTCTGGTAACGGAGCTGATTCATGGTGATTGTGAAGAGTACACATGGGATGCTGTCACCGATCAGGGTAGGTGGGGTGACCTTGAGTTATCTGAGGGTGAAGTACGTGACATGGTGGCGTATTATAACCGTATCCATACTGTCATGTACACGGTGCTAACGTTCACAGTGGAGGATTGGCAACCGTTTTTCGTTGAACATTATGGGTTGGTGAAGGATGTGCTGTGTCGCCATGAGCGTGTCGTGTTTGATGCTCCGGAGGGGATTCGTGAAGCTGATGCTACCCGTATTCTTCAAGCCTATTATGAACCTAAAGTTGTGGTGACAGCACAGGGGCTTGCGGATGTGAAAGCGTATTTGTTGTTGTGTCTGCTTCTGCCGTTGGGATTGGAGGCTACCCGCAACCCTGATGATGGTTCACTCATGTGGGGGGTCTACTGGTTTCGTTCCAGAGTTTATGGGTTTTTGGGGCGGGTACTGGTGGAATATGAGTTCCCAGTTGGGAAACTGTGTATAGATAATGTGTTCCCCTGGGCGAACCATGAGTTGATCCGGGATGTGGAGTGTACCTATAGTCTTTTGGATTATACGGAGCTTGCTGACACGTTGCTGTCACCCTTGTTTTTGGATGGAGTCTTTACTGGATGATACTGGGTTGTATGGTGTGATGGATTTTTCGTTACCAACGGAGGTGGTGGTTGGTATTTTGGGGGTTCGTGATGCTCTGTTGGATGAGGTGGAGCGGCGGAGCATGTTTGTGACCCGGTATGCGGATCGGGAGAAGGTTCCGTTTGTACACATGATTGGTTGTGATACTCGGCGGGAAGCTGTTGCGGATGGGTGGGTGCCACCGAAAGTGAGCGTGTTTCAACGGTTGATGTCAATGTTCCGTAAGTAGGGAATAAATAGGGAAGTAGGTAGATAGTAATGTCACTGCCGATTCAGGTGCGTCTCATGGTGGATAAGGTTACGGTTGACCGTGAGAACATGGTTGATTTGTTGCGGCGACTGAATGATGATGTGTATCATTTTGGTTTTTCAATATTTTTGGTGTCACCCCGACGAGGGAGTTGGGGGTGTATGAGCCGTTGACGAGGGCTGAGGTGGAGGCGTTACCTGAGGGGGATTTGTGGCGTGTCACTTGTTTTTGAGGGTAGGCGTTTGGTGCTGGTGCGGGCGGTGACCCGTAATCATGATTCCCATCATGGTGGTGTTGAATGGTATAAAATGTTCACGACTATGGTGGAGTTGGTGTGTGGTTCTGCTGACGTGTTTTTCTTCACGCCAAGATTTCCCTACCTGGGGGCCTGGGGATACGGTGTCTCGGGTGGAGGCCGAGTATTATAACCGGGTGCTAACTCTCCTATTCGCGGGCTTCACGACGGGTGATAAGGTGTGGGAGAAGAGTTTTTCTGCCGTCACTGCGTGGCAGAGTGGAGAGGGAAATTATTTTTTTCAGGGTGCTGGTGTGTCGGTAGTGTCGGATCGTCACCAGGTGTCCGTATTCTCTGCGTATCGTGTGCCGAAGGTGATGAAGGCGATGCGTCGGGTGTGGGCGTATGCGAATAATATGGATGCTGCGGCACGGTTAGTGTTGCTGGCAGGGTTATATACGTCTCGTGATAGTGCTGGAGTGTTACAATGGTGTGTTGATGATACAGTGGTGGATGCGGTGTTAGGGTTTTTCGGCGAGGTGATGCGGGTGTATGAGGGTACCGTTAGGGGTGGTGGTGTTGAGGGGTTTTTGTACCGATGGGTGGTGTGTTGGATAGTATGGCCTCATGTGAGTTGCGGGTGTTTCAGTTGGGGAGTTTGTTCTTGAGGTGCTGGGCACCATGTTGCGGGTGGGTGTTGCTGATGTGAACGGTTTTTATGGGGGAATGGATTTTTCGTTGCCGACCATAGTGTTTTTTTGGATGCTATTGGGTTGTCGTCTGTGTTTTTCTCAGGCGGAGTTGCCGAAGTGGTTTTCGTCGTTTTAATTCTGATAGTCAAGGCGTGTGGGTGAATTTGGCGAATGTGGTGGGGTGTGACCCGTTGCTGGTGGCGTGGCGTCAAGGGTGGCGACCTGAGGGTGGTTTCTGGGAGCGTGTGAGGTTCGCTACTCGGGTACTACTGACCCGGCGGGCACATATGGTACACTAGATGTAGATTGTTTATTATATGGAAGGATTATTTGTCGTGTTTTTGCCGTTGATTGCGTATGTGTCTACTGTGCCACTGGTAATGCTGGGGGTTGGTGTGGGTGCTGGCTGGTTTTACCGTCTCTTAAATCGCCCATATTTTGGTGGCGTCCCGGTTATGGTGGGTGCTGTGTTCCTTCTTGGGGGTGAATATGGTGGTGTCGGTTCACCATGAGGTGTGGGGTGTTGGTTTCATGGTGGGTGCCATGTTGGGGATGTTGCTCAATGTTGTGTTGCCTAGTGGGGTGAGTACGGCCCCGGTTGAGGACACTGTTTAGGGATACTGAAAAAATTGGGGCGGGTAGCTTTGTGGTTGCCCGCCCTTTGTTTTTTTCCTAGTTTTTTTGAATATATATTCCATATGTGGTATAGTGGTGTTATCACCCCCGAAAGAAGGGGTACATCAAAACCGCTAACCCGAAGGGAAACCCTGCTATGGGAGACATCATCAACATCGACGAAGTGAAAACCATCATCACCGAGAACACCGAAAAAATCAAGTACATTGACTACATTAGCCTGCTCGCTCAGGCTTTGGGTCTCACCGAATACGGTATCAGCCCCCATGATGCGTGGCACCCTCCAACCTGCCCGCACCGAAACCGTTACAGAAGAAACAGACCGCGCATCAGTGGCACCAGGAATCTTTGGAACGTGGCTACTACACGAATAACGATAATGTACATTATGATACCTCCCTTATTGGTATGTTGAAGCGTCGCCTCAAAAAGTTCACGGGACACGAAAACTATGGTTATGGTGGTGGGTTGGACTACCAGGATGTGTATGATGTGACCGTGGAGAACCCGCTCCATAACGTGTTCATGAACGGTGTTATTGACGATAATGCTGCGGCGGCATTGTATGCTTTCCTCCGTCTTCTAGGGTGCGCTATGCTTCCTGGTTCTGATGCCCGTGATGATGCGTTTTCACTTCTGCTTCCACCCCTGTTGTTCAAGGATTCACAGTACCATGTGTGGTTCGGTAGTGATGTGCCGCGCCGGTTTTAAAGCAGGTTGGGGCTACAGCTCCGCTCCCCTAACCTGGATGGTATGAATGGTATGGATGAATTGGCTATTGGGTTACCGGTGTTCACGGTACAGGATGTGAAGAACCTGGATGGGGGTCAGATGATGTGCTCTCCGGTGGGTGAAGCATACCGGAACGGGTTTGAGAACCTGTGTCAGAGGATTGAGGATAATAAGGTGAAGGCTGCGAACCTGGAACAGGTGCTCCCCTGCTTATTGGAAAGGATGCGCAGTAAGGTATGGTACAGTTTTTTTACGTTTGTGCGGAATTTCTTTTGAGGATAAACCGTCTGAGTTGCGGTTAGAATGCCTCACCGGTGCCTATACCCCATCTGTGGTGCGTTTGCGCCCGGAGAGCACGTATGTGTTGGAGGTTCATGGTGGCACGCTCACTGGTGACACTGGTCATGGGTCTGAGGGGTTCCAGTACTCGCATACTAGTGAGCTATCTGGTACAGAGAATTTCAATCGGCGACACTATTTTATTGGTGAATTCAAGATAACCTGTGAGGGTGTGTCGTATCCTCTAGATTTTTGGACATGAACAGGACGTATCAAACCTGTTGGGGCGGTTAGGGCACCGAAGTTTGGATGAGGTACTTCATGATGATAGGGTGACGGTTTCCGTGACGAATCTGCGGCTTATCACACCATAAACTCAAAAAGGTAACATAACAGGAAAAACCACTCTGGGAACTATAAGGATTGGTTCTCAGGGTGGTTTTTTGTTGTGGTTATGATGTGGGCATGTGTTCTTTAAACACATGGTATTTTGGTTGGGTACGTGTTTACTGAAGTTGTATGCTGGTTCCATCTTGCCCATGTTGAGAACAGTACGCATCACCCCATCAGGAGAAGCCCTAAAAGATCATCCAGGTTCGCACCATCATCAAAAAGTAGATGTTTTAAGTACAGTATCCGCTATCTGGTTCGCTATTTGTGGGGCGCACCACGAACACAGGAAATTTGCGGGTTTCGGTGTGGGTGCTTTTGGTGGCATCTATAAGTTGTTGGGGTTTCTGTATACTACTATTCAGAGGGGTTAGAACCCCCTGTAAACAGGTTTGTCTACCTACACGCATAACTTTACTTTTGTTGCGTATAAAGCTGTGAGAGAGCCATATAAGCCCTCTCATACTGGGTTATTCTTGAGGTGCTTTCCCGAGGTGACGGAATCTCTCGTTAATACGGTAGATTGATTCACCCGATACTTCTAGAACATCAGCCACCACATGGGTAGGCAGGTCAAACAAATCCGTGGTGACCTCTATATTGTTCATCACCTCAGCATGGAACATACCAGCTGCTACCCGCTCCGCTATGTCCAGCGTATCCAACACACGCACCACCTCCAATTCCTCATCATAGACGAAGGATGTGAGGGTCGCCGTATAGTCCACCACAAATTTGAGTGCCGCACGTGTGATGTCCTGATCGAACACCACCCCCGCCTCCGTATCGTGGTGGCCGGTTACTATCAGCATGGTACGCACTAGACGCCACACCAAGGGTTTTATTGATTCGACAAAGGACACACTATGATACGAATCAAAACCTTGATGGTTTTTCACATACTTGCTGATTTCTTGTACTAAGGGTTTAATCATGGTTTGAATACTCTTATGTGTCGGCATTTTACCGGCAACCAGGAGCGCATGGTGAACCTTATGGTACCCATAGATAGCGTGCTTCACGGTTTGAGTATCCGTATCAGATAGTTCCGCATATTTTTGGTTGAGGAACCCGTATTTCCCCCATACTTTATGCGTGTTGAGGGTGGTGCGCACCCATTGGGCTACTGGTTCAATAATCTTCTTATATTGGGTACGCATGTCGTGGTGAAGAGTGACACCTGTTTTATCTTCACCTAATGTAAGCCCACCTAACATAGCGCCCATGTCTTTACGGGTGATAAACTCATAAGGGATAGGAGTGAAGTAGTACTCATTTTCTCCGGCACGTTGGCAATCATGGATGCGGGTAGCGTACCGGTTCTCCCCATGAGAATAATAGTTCACATGACGGCTCCCTAACATGGTGATAGTGTCCTCTATCGTGGTGTTGTCAAGGTTCACGTAGTCGTGAATGTTCAAGCTGTTGAGGTTCCCCACCATTTCTCTTGGGAGGAGCATGGTCGGTTCTGGTTGATGCCATGACTCATGGTAGGCTTGTAGGCACGCATCTAATACTTGTGTTTTGAAGATGTTCTCTGCTGTGGGATTGTTCACGAAGGAGCGGGCAGCAAACGGTACATTATAGTGATCGAACACCCCAGGGTGTCGCCGTGTATTCATGTACCCTTCCAGGAAAAATACTGGCAGGGAAATCAATAGTACTATTGTCTTGGTAGGTGACACGCATCATACGCACCCCATCCACTAGGGGTACAAACCCCGTGTTTCACGTTCTTCTTGAGTTCAGTGAATACATGTGGTTGCCCGGTTTGGCATACACAACTGAAACCCGTCATGGTATATGGTTTTCCTTTCTTAGATAATACTACTTATATAGTTTACCAAATATTCTTTCACCGTGTCATCTGTGAGTTCTTCCCCCTTATCGAGGATCGGCAGCATAAATGCTATAACCCAGTTGATGTAGTGGGTTCTTGACGGGAATTCTGTGTTTTTTTGAGTTTCATGTAGGGGTCTTCTCCCTCATGGAGGATAAGGCCAATGATAAGGTGGGGTGGAAGTTGTAGCATGTCCTCATAGGGGATACCTTTGTTGTGGTGTGCCTCATAGATACGGTTAACAAGTATCTTGAGTTTCAGTACCATGACGGTTTTGTCTCGTTGATGAATAATAGTGTCATGGTGGGGTAGGGGTGATGTGGTATAGCACGGTGAAAAAGCTGGTGTGCTTCATCCGGGTTGAACACGAATTCTTGGGTGATACTGTTGTAGGTTGAGCACAGGGACGCTACCAAGAAAGCTAATTCTTCGTAGATGTTGTGGGTTAACCATATTTCTTCGCTATAGAATTCTTGGGTTACTATAGTGGTGAATTCTTGGTAGCAGGGTGGTTCTTCACCCACTGTGGTGGGGTATATGCCGAGGCGGGTAAGTTGTTCCTCCTGTTGCGGGGGTGACGGTGGGGTACATGTCGGCGTGGTGTACCAGGTTGTTGGCGAGAATACTGTTGATGGCTTCTTTCGTGTAGGTGGTGTACGGGTCGGGGGTGAGGGAATTGGTTGACAACCTGTTGGGGTACCTCAAATTTTTGGAGACCCTGGTAGAGTTCAACAATACCGTTTTGATAAATGTTGAAAAGGTAGCGGACTGTTCGTTTGTCATCATCCGTGAGGGTCGGGTAGGTGTTTGGGTTGTATTCGTGGGTGTCGGTGATGATCCCGACGTGTTGAAGTAACTTTTCGAGGGTGAGGAATGTTTGCGCGGATGCTGACACACCGCGAACACTGAGGGTTCGTCTTGTTTTCTTGGTGTAGTATCCCTAGCAGCCGGAAAGGGTTTTTTTCCCGTTTTCTAGGGCTTCTATCATAACTGTAAGTGGTGGTGTGTGCCTTACTTTATAGGTGCCCCTGTTTTTTTGGGTGTGGGGTGAACACACTGGATGCTACGAGATTGGTGGTGATGTTGTCTCTTAGTGTTTCCTCAAATGCTTGGAGGACGGTAGCGTGTTGTTGGGTTTGTGCTTTATATATGGTGTTAGAGAACATGTGTTTCTTCTTTGGGGTGATGTTTTTTTGTGACGAACTGCCGAGGATGGCTCGGTAGTTTTATCTTCCCATAACTACTTTGGTGAGTAACCCGAGGTCTTCACGTGCTCCGAGCATATATTTACCCCTTTCTGGGTGGTGGAGGGTTTCGTTGATTTTTCAGGGTGTCACACATAACCTGTGCGGGCATCACCAATAATTCGGGGATACGGTTGTGGAGGTTGTCTTCGATGAGCCGCAGGTAGATGCGGGTGAGAGTATTTTCATTGTCGATAGGGTAGCATTCGGTAATGTTACGTACCCATGCCACCATAGTGTTGAGTCGGTCTTCATCTATGGTGATGGTGTGGTTGTGGTAGGTGACGGTGAGGACACGAACCATGTAGAGCATGTGGAGTTCTAGTCCTGCCCCAGTATGGAGGATACGTTCGATAATGTTTTTTTGTGGTGTGGGTTGATGGCGGTGTCTAGGGTTAGGGGTGTTGGTGGCGGTGATGAACCGGTTAAGTTCGTGGTATTGTTCTGCCGCTGCGTCTACTTCCTGTTTACTGATGGTGTTGAGGTTTTCGTATGCTTCGGGGTGGAACCCTGTGTAATCGTATACATGGTGTTTGGTGAGGGTGTGTGCTATACGGTTGAGGATACGGGACACATAGTCTGGGTCAGGGGTTGAGGTCTTCATAGTAGGGTGTGGCTATTGTGGTGGGGTTGTGTGTGAACACGGTGATAGCGTCACGTGTTTCGGGTGGGTAGGTGACACCCCACTCCCTGTTTCTGGGTGTTGGGTGTAGAAGTTTGCGTAGAGTGCGTCTGCTAGTAGGTTTTGGTAGCTCATGGTGATGTTGTCCTTGAGCAGGTGGTAGAGGGTTTGTTCTGTGAAGAGGGGTTTCGTGTTCCCTGCTCGTGTTTCTGTGATGATGATGAGAGAGTCGAGGAGACGGTTAGGGTTGTTGGTTTCTAGCTTGTCGATACGGAAGTGTTTATTAATGAATGGGTGGCACCAGGTTTGATCCTCTACCCCAACACCCTAGTGCGTGTGGGAGGAAGTCGTCGAGGCAGGTCATGAATTCGTTGGCGGCTTCCCGTGTTTTCATGTAAACGGACGGGTCATTGATGGTGGGGTTATCGTTGATGGTGTCGCTTTCCATGAACATGTATACGAGGTGGGTGATGAGGGTGGGGATGAAGGTTCCGCTGTTACTGATGCTGCGGAAGTAGGCGTCAGCTAGTGTGTGCCACCGTGTACCAAGCATATGGTATGCGGTGTAGAGAACTCTAGATGTTCCATTGCTAGAAATTTTCCGGTGGTGTTGTCGTGGAGTGTTGCGGTGGTGTTGAGTTCCCTAGCTTCGAGATCGTAGAGGCTGAGTTTGATGTTGTTGATGGTTGTCATGGTGTTTGCCCTTCCTTAGTGGTGGTGTAGTGTGGTGGGGGTGATGTTGAGGATGCTCCCTGCTGCGGCTGTTGGAAGGTTCACGAGTTCTGTCCAGGGTGGGGTCGTGGTTTCTAGGGTTTGTGATAGCGTTGAGGCAGATGTATTGGGTGAGGTCGATAAGTGAGGGGTTTCGTGTAGTGGTGGGAGATGTTGTTGATGAGGTTCAGGCAGGCGTATGCTTCGTTTTCATCAATGCTGAGAGTGTTGGGGCTGGTGAGGGTGGCGCAAGTGGTGAGAAGTAAGGTGATGGCGTCCCCCTAACCCCCAGTTTTCTATGTTGAAATCTGTTGATGTGTTGTCGTAATCGAATGTGCCCATGATACGGGTATATAGGTTCCGTATTGGGGTGTCTTGTTCTTTGAGGGCTTCTAGAAGGAAGAATGTGTAGAATGTTTGATGTGTACGATGGTAGCGTTGTAGCTGTGTTGTGACCGTGTGTTGGAATTCTGTGTCATGGTGTGCGGCTTCTAGTATTGGTTGGTGGGCACCGTAAACATCTATGGTCTAGGATGGGGTACTGGTTTTCTTGAAGTTCTTGTTCCTGGGTGTAGAGAAAAATCTTTGAGGGCGCGAGGGATGTCCCCTAACCCTAGAGGTATAGTGTTGTTAGGGGATACGGTTGAACACGGTCAGGTTCTCTAGGGAGAGGGTGTTCACGTCCCCAATGATAGGGGTGAGGAGTGTACATTTTTGGGTGGGTTTCAGGGTTACCATGTTCGCTAACATGTGTTCGCAGGCAAGACTGAAATAGGGGTCGTTGCGGATAGTGTTGCGGGTGTCCCAGTAGGTGAGGTTCTCAGGGTTACTAATGATACGGTTGAGTGCCTGGGTGATACTCTGTTCGGTAAGACCCTGATGGGGCAGAATATAGTTGGGGACATATGGGGCTGTGTGCCCGTCAAGATTTTTGATGAAGTCAACGAGTGCTAGGTTATTGTTGAGGAAACCAATAAGATCATAGGTGTTTCCGTTGTGTTTATCTAATTGTTTCCTGGCTTCAATGATGGTGAAGAATAAACGCCAGGAATCTTCATGAAGGTTGTTAAGGTGTGCTTTGAAAATAATGGGTAGGATGAAACTGTAGGGTGTGTTTTTCGAGGGTACGGCACACATCCACAAGGTGCGGGTCATCAATCAAGGCTAGTTTGGTGTCATTGGTTGTGGTTTTGATGATGTGAACAATGTTGTTCATGTATGTGTAGTCGATACCGTCAATGCTGGGCATACCCGTGTGCCTTCCTTACTTGTGCTGTGGGGGTAACCCTAGTGTACCACATATGGTAAGGTTGGTGGTAATTTAATAGGTGATAGGGGTTGGTGGTTCTACCTCAATATTGGGGAATAAGGGCACAAGGGCAGGGGTTGGGAGTTCCTTCACGGTTTCCCAAGCGAATGTGCCCTGGTATTCTTGGAGGGCTGTACTCATTATCAGGTGTACGTTCGCGGGTTGGTATGCTGCCTTGTAGGTGATGAACCCGTCTCCCCAGTCTTGGGTACGTTCTGATTCGGGGACAGGGGTGATAGTAGTCTTGGAGAGTAGTTGCGGCATGTATAACCCCTTCTATCATGTCAGGGTTGATGGTGATGGTACCGTCCTCATGGGTGGTGGCTGTGTGCGCGGCAACAGTGTGAATGGTTTTGACCCATTTTTTTCTGGTATGTGGTTCCTTCGTGCCCTCCAGGTATGTTGAGGATGGTGGAGAGTAGATGGTGTGTTACTTCGTCTAGGGGGTTTCGGTTGGCATCCCCAGTAGGCGTAGTCTTCTAGGAGTGTGTAGGTGTTGTAGGTTGCCCGGTGTATTTCGTGGTAGATACGGGCGGCGTCTATGATCTTTTTCTGTTCCGGGTCGTCGGGTAGATTATTAGGTTGGAATTTTTCCGGTGTAGGGTGAGAACATGTCTGCGTCTATGAGGGTGCGGGTGATGTTCTCTAAAAAGTGTGTTGTAGGTGCTGGGTTTTTGGTAGGTGATGTTGAATACTCTAGTGTCAGCACTGTTTTGTTGGGGTGTAGCTAGAATGTTGGTTTCGTCCCCAATAATGGTGGGAACATAGAGTATTGTTTTCTGGTAGGGGTTGAGGACAGTTCGCCCAGCGGGGTCTTGTAGGTAGAGTGGGTTACGGTAGTAGGTGGTGGAGAGCTGATCGTGTTCCTTGTGTTTGAGGTAATAGTTGTCAAGGTAATCGTAGTCAACAGTGCCTTTGATGATGGGTGTGAGAGTGTCTCTTATGATCTTAGTGAAGTCTGGGGGTGTAGCGGACGGGTAGAGGCGCACATCAGGGAGTAGATGCTCCCCCATGTGTAGTATGGTTTCTTCGGTGAGCTGGGTGAACATGGTTTCTTCTTCCCAGTTTTTTTATTATATTTTTTTGGGCGTATTCTAGGGTACTGAAGAACATTACCCAGGGGAAGGCTCGGAGCGGTTGCGGGTGAGGATGTGGTGCCGATAGTAGGCGGCGAGAAGCGGTTCGTATCGTGTGCCTTCAAGACTGTGTGCTGAGGTGCGATGAAGAATGTCGAGGGTGTCGCCTTGATAGTGGATGCTGGTGTGTTGAGTGTTGTGCTGGTAGTGTAAACCGTCGGGGAGGTGGTGGGTGTGGTTTGGGTTTTTGTTGGCAGGGGCACAGTTCACATACATGAGGCGGGTTATGGTAGTAGGGTATTGATTTTGTCGGCGATGAGGGCTAGTTTTTCGTGTGTGTTTTGGGGGTTTTGTTTGCGGTAGTGTGTGTTGATCCCGGCGACACTGTTGTCTTCGGTGTAGATACGATCTGGGTTGGTGGTGTTTTTGTGGTAGTAGTAGAATTCGTATCCGCCGGTGGGTTTTGAAGGTGAGGGTGATGTTGGTGAAGATGGTAGTGGTGTGGTGTACCCAGGTGAGGTTGAGTTCTTGGGTTTGGGGTGTGATCGTTGTTTTGGGGGGTTTGGTGGTGGTGAGTTTGCTGAGGAGGGTGAATGCTTTTTTTCTGCGGTTTCTTGGTTTCTGGTGGGGTTGATGATGGAGTAGTGTTTGATGGTTTGCCGGGTTTCTGCCCAAGAGGGGTGGTTTTTCATGCGTGTTGTTTGTCCTTCCCAAAAAGGTGATGTAAAAAGTAATGATAGTTGTTAGTAAAAAAATAAGTATTGTTGTTAGAGTTCGGTGAGTATTTTTAACGCTGTCTTTGGTTTACTGCCACCCATGATAAGGATAGCCGCCAATGTACCTGCTAACGCTAATTGTTGCGGTAACGACAATACTCCCCCATGGTGGAGGGTACGCATACTATTAGTGACGGTGCTGGTGCGTTTACACCAGTTTGCTTTTGCTCATGACACGTTCCACTTTTTTTCAACTGCCCACTGGTGAGCTGATCGGGGAAGTAGAATCTATCAAAAAAATGATACTATAGGCGGCTTGTTCACATTTCCAGGCAATATTTTCTTTCTCTGCTGCGTGGGTGGCGTCCTCATAAATGTTGAGAATGTTCAGGTTTCGGTCCATGAGTGCCTGAAATGTTTCTGTACCCATGTGTTGTGTGAGCACAGTGTTCGCTACTGTGTGTTGGTGAAGATCCAATGTTTCCCCTTTTATAGGTTAGTGGTGGATACTATTGTTTTCTTCTCATAGTATAGGGTGTGACTGTCACCCATGTCAAACAGTCACACCCATTACACAGTAGTTTTTCCTATATTTTTTTATGGTTATTGTAGTTGTTCCTTGGTGGGGATAGTCTTCGGCAAATCCGATAATACGAGTTTCAGTAGACTACGCACCCCTGATTCTCCTGTGAAGAAGCGAGTGGTGCCCTCTTGTACCGCGTTGAACATGACCGCTTTCAAAATGGTTCGGGTACTCTGGGGGTTCGCCCCATGATGATACGTGCTTGAGCATCCCCATGCTCTGCCACAAGTTCCTGGAATTTATCGTAGATTTCTTGAACTTTCGCCTCCCAGGATTGGATACGAGTCACCACAGGGGTGAGGGCATCCAAGTCCCTGGTGTTCATGGGTTGGTTTTGTGCCGCCCACAAATCATCCAAATCGTCTTCCTGGTAGGCTCGAATAATGGCGGCAACCTTATTCTTCGTGTATTCTTCACCCCAGATGGTGGTACGAAGTTTAGCATGGTAGAACCAGTCTTGGGTTTTGAACTTGATAGGGTTCCCTGCGGTGTTATAGACCACGTACCCTTCGATACCGGTTGCTTCTACTTGGAGGCGGGTTACTTCATTCAGGGTCATAGTGTACATGTGGGGTGTGGTGTACCCTAGCTCCTTGCCGAGAGCCATGACGTGGTTGATGTCACAGTTCCCTGTGTTCTTGTTGACGACACCGATGAGAACATAGTCTTCTTCCTCATAGTAGACACCGACCATGTTGTCAGGTGCTACGTACTCGAAGACGGACAATAGTCGGGGTTGTTGGTGAGCCAGTCCACAAGTTTCTGGTTCGCCCCGAGCACAGTGTTTGCTCTCATGTTGTAGGGTAGGCGTGTGGAGCGGCTGGTTGCGGTAATGACTTCCCCATGGTAAAGTCCAGCGATTATCATGGTGCCGTCTAGTTTTTCGTAGAAGGTGACGGGTTCGTCTGGTTTGACGGTGAGGCGGGCATACGTGTTTTTGAAATCCTCGGTGTAGGATTCGCGGTTATCTAGTTCACGGTGGTTGAAGAATTTGTTGAATCCCCGAAGAATAATGTTCCCCTCATTGTCGAGGGTGAGTCCGCGTGCCTGCCGGTAGAGCGGATCGTTGAAGTCCACCCCAGCGTGTACATATTTGATGGTGGTAAGCCCTAGCGCGGGGTTGTAGGAGCGGGTGACGGTTTTCTTATAGTCACCGCTGCTGTAGGTTTCCAAGAGGTTCATGGTAGCGGGTTTCCTTTCTGTGTCCTGTTGTTTTTAGTGTACAGCTCACCCAACACTTTGTCAAATATGATAAACATGTTTAGAAGGTTACCTGTAAACCCTCATCATACCGTGTCATGTCAAGATACTGGTGTCGATCCGACGCAACATTCCAATACGCCGTCTGAACACGACCTAACGCTGGGGACACCACAAAACACAACTGGCACCGCCGTGACTCACCATTAATCACCACATCACGCACCCGTTTCGTGCGCACCAACACCCGCGCCTCCCCGTGCGCTCGTTCCGGTTATACTCAATAATCAACGCAGACCCCGGTTGCTGTAACGTAGAACGAATCAGACCCATCGGCACCGTCAATCCCTCACGTTCTTCCTTCTCCCGCAAATGAAACGATTTTTGTAACCGTTCAGTATCAATACGGGCGAGCGTGTCACGAATCAACGCGACCTCACCCTCACTCATCTGGGTATAATGCTTCTTGATCTGCCCACGGGTACGTTTCACCTGCCCCGTCTTCACACTCCCCCGATAACGCCCTCTAGGTGGTGTGACTTGGGTACCGTCCCGCCGATACGCTTTCACAGTCTTGCTAATAGCTTGCTGTACTGTTGCTCTACGTTGCGCAAACATAGCTGGGGAAGGCTTCGGGGGTTTCGGGTTTGTGTTCGGGATTTCACCGTATTCTTGCGCCAGCACCTCTTCGTGCCGCTGCTGCGCTTCTTCCAGGCTGTTAGCGGTCACATGTTGTTTATAGCACGGTCTTTCGTCTGCTCGGCATTCCACCATTTCACCATGAATGTTTTCGTGATACTTCAAAGGGTACCCTCCCCTTCACTGATTGTGTGCGGGTGTTACAACACCAAAATATCCAGGATACACCCTCTCGAACCATAAAAGAGTAAGGAACCAGATCCATAATATAGTGGATGTGGACCTGGTTCCCTCTAATAATGGTTTTACCTATGTGTTCTTGGGTTTAGGGTTTCCCGTCCCTGGCCGCCATTTCCGCACCATTTTAGACGATGACAAAAACCTGAATAAACCCCTCACCACTATCTCTGAGGTAGGCGGCACGTAAACAACCACCCATGAACTCTACAGACGCCTCCAACGGGCGAATAGCTTTATAGGCACTGGGGTGATGGGCGGGTTCACGGTGCCCAAAAATACTGAACAAAACCCAACGCTTCGGTCACAGTATCTAGGGTTTTCTCGTATCCCTGGTATTGGGTGTACCCGGATTTCGTGACACTCGTCTCCCTGAACCTGTGTAGAAGAGTTTGTTCGAGTAGTGAAGGACACGGTACCCGTCCGTAGTTTCTTCGTTCACAAGTAGGGGCGGGGTGGATACCAGCATGGGTTACCACCCGCACCTTATCCCCACTACCGGTTGTGAACAGGAACACTGGTACCGTGTGTGTGATAAGGTCACGAATCTCCCCTGGGGTGGCACCATGCGCTAGTAGCGTTTCCACGGTTTCCTTGGAGTCTTCTGCTGCGTTTTCTGGGTGGGTGAGAGCTTTCAACACTGCCACCTCATGGTTCCCTTCCACCACCACAATGTTACGGTTATGAACACGTTTACCCAGTAAATCGTAGACACGGGTAGGGTTAGTTCCCCTGTCGAACAGGTCACCTGCGAACACGAACAAGGTGGTGGGGTCATCCAGGGTTTCCGCTGCGGTTTTTACCATCACGAGTCAGGAGGGTTTCTAGTTCTGTACCCATGCCTTGAACGTCACCAATAATCATGACCCGCTCATACCCGTGTTCTTGTAGGTTCACTACTGGTACGGTGAGGATGCTGTCTACTTCTTCTGGGGTGATGTACCCGTACACAGTGTCACGGTATTGGGTGGGCACAATGTTGGTGATGTTCTTCTTGGTTGCGAGATGATTGTGGTAGTGGGATTCTACCTTCTTCTCTGGTACCCTTTTATGCCCGGTACGTTGATTATTCTGCGCCTTCACGTCCTCTAGGGTTTGTTCCCCTTGAATGTCAATAAGGTACACAGTGTACCCGTAGGTGTGGGCAAGCTGAACGAAGGGTTTCATGTTCCGCCACCGGGTGTTGGTGTTGTCAATGAAGATGGTGTCGCCTCGGAGCATTTTGTATTCGACACGCTTGTTGACGGTGTTGATGGCGTGTTTTTCGTCTGCCCGGTTGAGGGTGAAATGTACAGCACCAGTGTTGTCGATGAGGTAGGTACCGTATTTTTCGCGTTCTGTGTCCCATGATTCGGTGAGTGCCTGGTATTCGGGGTGTTGGTGTAGCCAGGTGCTTTTTCCCGGATCCTGGTGCCCCAGTGAGGAGGAAGAGTTTCCGTGCCATAGTTTGTGTTTCCTTTGCTGTAGTGGTTTCCCTAGTTTTTTTATACTACCACAAAGAACACATATGATACAAATGTTGGTGTTAGAACACGGTTGTGTCCTCTAGCCGCATACTTGTATCTTCAATAATGTTCCTGTTGTTGAGGCACCAGAGTTGGGTTTCTAATGGTAAGGGGGACACAACTTTGTCTGTGTTTTCAAACATGCTGGTTTCTTCCCCTAACGCTAGTTTAGTTTCCCAATAGCGGCGTGGCTGATACCCCACATTGTTGGTGACTTCTTGGTATGCGTATTCTCTCACTGGGAATAAGGTCTCAAACATTCGGGTGAAGGTATAGTATTGTTTCGGGGGTGAGTACTTCTTGTCCCTCAAAAAAATGTAGGTGTGGATCATGCCAGGTGGGCAATGCGCTAGGGTTATGCCGAAAGCGTGTGGGGTGTTCTTCATCATGGTGTATTGGTGTTTGAAATTCACAACATCATATAAATACTCTGGTGGGAGTATTAGGTTTTCAAAGTTGTGGTACCCGTATTTGAGGGCAACAATTACCATGTTTGCTGGGACGAGGATGTTGCCGCCATCCCTAGTGAGGAAGAATAGGGTGTTGTTTTTTTATGAATGTTCCTGCGAATTCGTGTGTTTTACCTTGCCCAGGAGTATAGTTTTCAGGGTGTACAAAAACCCCGTGTCACAGAAATATGGGTTGCTGTTCCGCCATTCATTCTGCTGTTTCACTTCTTCACTCAGGGCAGACAAATGTTCCTGAGTAAACCTGTCTGGGTTGAACCCGTTCATGTGTTCGAGTGGGTTCCGATAATAGAGGGCGCACATGGTGAGGGCTAGTGCGGCATGTGTACCATACTCACTGGTGTCGTGTTCTGCCCACGGAAACGCTCTCTTATGATCGTTGAACACCTCAGCATGAGCGAACATGTCAAGAATCACTCTACGCTCGTCAATCGGGTTGAACTTCCCAGACTTGTGAAGTCCCTGTGGTTGTTGGCACCCTGAATTGACGTTTAAGACCCCGTTGGCGGGTCTTTGGGCTGGTACCATTGGTGGTTGCCAGGGCTACTCAGTGCGGAACCGGCACGCTCAAGCCGCCTCTGACGAAGCAGCTCCCGAAGTCTTATATCTGTACCTCTCAAGGCAATCTCTCTGGAAGCGGCAACATCTCTGTTAAGTCTAAATCCACAAGAGGTACACACATTATCTCTCCTGTGTGTCTGACAGAAGAGCCGCATCGCGTACAGGTATTTGAGGTATCTCTAGCGCTGACGAATGATACAGGCACCCCTTTTTCTGGCGCAGGAGTTAGTGATTGCGTCCTGAATCTCACGGAAGTTCCACCGTCCTCCTTTGGATCCTAACCAGGACAGGTTCTCCATAACCACCTCGGCGTTCATGCTATAGGCTGTCTTAGCAATCTCAAGACCTATCTGGTGTACAGCCTCGTTCTTGACTCGCCTAGCCTTATCTCTGATGCCGCGTTGGTGCCGAGCAAGAACATCTGCTTTGTCCGAGTGGTTACTTGCTCGGCATCGGCTCTCCTTATTTCTTAAATGTGTTGCTCTACTCATTAGGGTCGTCATATTTACGACCAAGACCCTTGATTCTGTTAGAGGCGAAGAAGGGGCTGAGTGCCACAGTAGTGACTCGTTAATGATAGTGGCAACGAATGGTTCCACTTTACCAAGATCAACACCTATGATCTTGTTTGGGGTGATGTTTGGTACCGTGTACTCAATAGTGAATTTAAAGACTAGTTTATTATTCACTATCTGTACTATTGGTTTGGAGATTTTATCTCCTTTAAACCTATCTCCTTCTGGAATAGCGAATCTTATTTTCACCTGCTTTGCCAGCGGTTGGTAGATTACGGAATTTAAGTGTAATCTCTCGATTTGTGTAAGATACGCTTAGATAGTGCCCATCACAAGCGCTCAGATCAATCTTTGCTGGCGAACCCGGAAGACGAGCTGCCTGCTGATTCTTGTTATAGAACCTGTAAATATGTGATGAGATTTCATAATAACGCGGGATACGTGAATTAGGATACCTACCCTAAAAAAAGTTTCTTTACTTGTCTCACATCTATTTCTGTTGGGTTACCTGCCAGTACAGCAAACAATCCGTAGCTCACTGCGTATGTCTCAGCACGGCTCATAATTGAGGAACGAAGCATCTCGTTCATGTTATACGAGTTACACGGAAAAACTACATTAGGAACCACACCACGACCACAATAGTTCTTCTTTCCAGACACCTTTACCTGCCCAGAAAGAATGTTCTCAGCAAGATCCTGATATTCAGGACTAGCAATAAACGATGACTCAGCATCTTGGATCTGGTGAATCATCTCCATCAAATCCTCAATAACTTTTTCCTTATTGCCGTTAATAACATCAAACCTGAACAGAGACAATGATGTCCTAACCTTACCCATCTAACTTGCCCTTAGCCTCATCCAGAAGACTTCTCTGCTCACGTTTACTCCTTAGCCTGTAATAACGCCCAGAGAACGAAGCAAGAATAGCCATGAAGTCAGATAGCACCTCTTCAGAAGTGGATACACCAAGAAGTCTGGCGACCTCACCAATCTTCAAAGGTTTATCAGGCTTGACCATATATTTACTCACCTATCACAGTTATTAAGAAACTATGTGAAGTATATCAACTATAACATGTGTATCAAAGCGAGAAAGTGTAACAAATCAGGTTGCTACAAGCAACGGGGAGCATCATCAGTAGTATCCCACAGGTTTTGTAGAGTACCCGCCCATTCGGAGGCTGTTGGTAGAGTGGTGAGGTAGTCGTAGAGTAGTTGGAAGATGCGACTATTTTTTTCAGGGTTTCTGTCATGGATTGTTCCTTATGGTGGGTTAGAAGATGTAGGTGTCCTTGGTGGTGAGTACCATTTCTGGTTCGCTTGCGGTGTCTTCTAACCATTCTTTCATAGTAGCGGTAATGTCTGGGAGTGAGGTGGTGTCGGTTTCCTCAAAAATATTGTTCACCTGGTGGGTTGCTTTCAAGTATTCCCACGCATAATAGGCGTCATAGTTGACCCCTCTGAGGCACGTTGGTAAGCGTATTTTTGGGCTGGGAACATGTGCTCCATTTTTTTCTGCCCACACCTGATAGTCGCTACCTGTAATCTCTGCTATACGGTTGTGGAAGTATTTTTTTCTACCAGAGCCTCTGGGCAGTGGGTGAGTGCTATCATGGCTGCGGTCACAGTGGTGTCTGTAATGTTTTTCTGGTTGAATAGGGATTGTGCGCCCTCTTGTTCTGCCGCTGGTACCTTACGGTAGAGCAGGGTAAAAAAATCGCAAGAGTGAACATGTTTGAGGACAACAGGTGCCATCCTAACTGGTGACATGGTGACAGCCGCTAAAGCATTAACAAAGTTTTCTAACCCGAAACGGTAAATATGTGGGCCTGCCACCACATTCTCTGGTGACCCGTCTCTTCTGATAGGGATAATGGTTCCCTCAAAGGCGTAAGGGTTTTTCAGTCGCCACATGATTTGTTTACTGATCTCTTGGTGAACCTGCTGGTATTGTTTGGGTGGGAGGGTTTCTTTGAGGGTGATACTGTGTTCTTGAGCAGGGTGTTGCCCTAAACATTCCATAATAAGTTTCAATGGTATGTTCTTGGGGTTACCGAGGGTGACGACACTTCCCCAAGGGACACTATATTGGGTAGACTTAACAGTGGAGTTGGCGATCACATCAAGGATGACGTGACGGTGCTCATCATCAGTGGCACCCACAGGGTCTCTAGTTTCTGAGTGATAGCACGTAAATATGGTGTGGGTTCGTTGAATCCTCGAACATATTCGAGGAATAAGGGGAAGATAACACTATTTTTTTGAGGGTGCTCGTGGAACCCATTGATTTATCCTTTCTGTACACGTGTGTTTGGGTGTTTGTTTTTAGGATACCACAGAACTAGGGGAAGGAGGTTACTTAGCTTTAGAATACGGGGGTTGTGTCTTTCCACTGTTGGTGTGATATACTAGTATACACCACATAAAAACAAGACACGCAAAGGATTTAGTATGGGTTGGGTTAGAATCAAAAAAGCAGCAGAAATATTGAAATTATCGACAGAGACAGTGCGGCAGTGGTCAAATACCGGTCGTATACAGTGTTCCAGGTCGGCTGCGGGGCAGCGCGTCTATGACGAGGACTATTTAAGGAAGCTCGCTGATGAAACCACAGGAGAAGACACTAAACCTATCCGAGTGTTTTATGCGCGTGCTTCCAGCGGTCAGGATGTCTCTATCGGAACTCAACAGAAATTGCTGGAAAAATTCTACAAACAATCACATAAAACCTTTACTGATAAGGCGTCTGGGCTTAGTGAGAACCGTAAAGGGCTAAAAGCTCTTCTCGCATGGGTGAAGAATCACCCAGGAACAATAGTATGTGTCACAACGAAGGATCGTCTCACACGCTTCGGATTCACTTATCTGGAATCGCTTATCGCAGCGTATGGTGGTTCAGTTGAGGTGTTGGAGGATGAGACGGTCAAAGAGCCGCAGGAAGCTCTCATGTCGGATTTTTATGGCACTACTGGCGTCTTTTTTTCAGGTAAGTTTTACCGGTTGCGTGGTTGGGAACAGCAACGTCGACTTTTGAATGATGTTAGTATCAGGGTGGACAAGAAAGTAGCGGAACGTGTCTAGTGTTACCCGCACTTACTCTCTTCGTCCTTTCATGTGTGTCGATAAGAAAACCAAAACTGGAATAGACCTTCACACCATCCTGGAAGAAGTACGGTTAGATGCTGAACTATGCGCCACAGAAGCATTAAAGCACATAACTCATAAGAATCTGGAACAGGTCTCTAAGTACAATGGTTTGAAGCCTGCCGGGCTGGACGCCAGATAGGGGTTAAACTATCTTCAACTGGTCGGGGGACGGGTCGTAGTCGGTTTGAAAAATGGTTCAGGAATACACTGTGAGTCAGTTACGATCCTGGCGTGAACGTTGTAAAGTAAACACCGGACATAATAATACATACGTATCTACTGGATTTAAACGCACAGCCACCTCGCATAAACCGGAGTCTCTAAAACCGCACCTCGCACTCAGTACTACGGATAAAAACTACCATGCCGTTAGATTAAAACGTTTCTACTCTTGAACTTGACATGGTTGTCAATAAAAAGATGGGTGACCTTCAAATTCAAAAGCACCTGAGAGGTTTTTTTAGAGCCAGTAATCAAAAATCATTGCTCCCACCATCAGTATTGATGAACAAGACAGGGGTGATGTTCAACTGGCATATTGAAATACCTACCCAACTCACTGAGTTTAGTAGTAAATATGTTGTGGGTGTTGATGTTGGAATCACCAATCATGTCACAGCCGTTGTCCGTAACCTTGAAACAGGCAAGGTGGTAGAGGCGTCGTTCATGAACCGGCGTGTACGCTCCCTAGAAAAATAAAAATCAAGAGAGCGAAAACTCAAATAGCAGCACTATACTGTAAGGGACGGGCTAGTGAGGTTGAGTCCCATCGTAAAAGCTCTCTCCAATAGAAGGAAAGAACTCTCTATTCTTATCGGTCAAGAAGTAGCTGATTTATCATACCGTTATGACAATGCTCTTGTTGCTGTTGAAGATCTATCTTTCATCACCAATACTATGAAGCACGGACGGTGGGTACGCAGCATGATCGTCAAGCGTATTACGGACATGGTTGAGTCGAACGGCGGACGGATCATGACTGTCCCGGCGGTGTATACCTCTAGGAAGTGCCATCAGTGCGGTGAGCGTTTGAGACATGAAGAACTACCATACCCCTATCTGTGTGAATTGTCGGGTTGGTTGGGATCGTGACGAAAATGCTGCCAGCAATATCGCTATGCGTCTGAAAGGCAAGCATAAAAAAAGTCGTGTGCGACTCGTAAAAAGCATTCTTCTAAAAACCAGGCGACGCAATTCTAAAGACACGGTCCGTCCGTTGAAACATCCGTTGAAGAAAAAAATTCACCGACTCCGAAAGCTCCGCAAAAACAGACCCAAAACAAACCATGCTATCCACCATAAAAAGGTGGTTGTCGAGAAAACGTGAGGGGTGTACCCGATTTTGTGCGCGGCAGGCTGGTCATTACGTGATCGTAGTGTGAGAGTTCCTGCCGTGGCACCCAGTCTATGGGTGTTCAGACAAAAAGCCGCACGACTATCCAACTAATAGGGACAGATCGTCCGATCTGTGGTACCCTGAGGAATAGTCATACTCTGCAAAAATCGTTAACACCGGTTCGATCCCGGTCACCTCTCTTTTTGTTGTTTATCTGGAAGGGAATTACTGTTTATCATGGATTTCAGTGTTGATTATGATGTTGTGGCGGATGCTGTGGCGTGGGTGGCGAAGAATGCCCCTGTGAATCCTGCTCACCCGTTACTGGGTGGGTTGAAGATTATGGTGGAGGATACGGGTGTGGTGTCTTTGTTTGCGTATGATTATAAGGTTTCTGCACAGGAGGCTATTAGTGCTGATGTTACTGCCCTGGGGTGGGTTTGGTTCCTGCTCACCAGTTTGCGCAGGTGGTGAAGAGTCTTCCTCGTAAGATGGTGCGTGTGCGTGTGGATGGGGGTCAGGTTTTGGTGTCGGCTGGTTCCTCGAAGTTTAGGGTTGCCGTTGATGCTGGTGGATGATTACCCTAAGGTCCCAGAGCCACCAGCAGGGTTTGGTGTTATTACTGGGGGTGTTTTTGGTGAGGTTGTGCGGCAGGTTACGGTGGCTGCTGGTACGGATGAAGCGTTACCTATCCTGTTGGGGGTGTGTCTCACAGTGAATGAGGATGGGTCTGCTGTTTTGGCGGGTACTGACCGGTACCGTTTAGCTGAGAAACGGTTCACGGTGTCTGGTGATGTCCCGGTGGGTGGGGTGAAAATGGTTTTGCCTGCTAAATGGTTGCGTGATGTGGGGCGCGTGTTCGCGGGGGCTGGGGATGTTTCTGTTGGTTTCTGTGATGGTGTGGTTTCGTTCACGTGTGGTTCTCGGGTGGTGACAACAGTGGTGATAGATGGAGATTACCCGAATCTTAGTGCTTTGTTCCCGGTTGAGACACCATTGTTGGTGGTGATGAAGCAGGATACTATAGCGGCGGCTGTGCGTCGTGTGTCTGTGGCTGCTGGTAATAACCCCATCCGGTTTGTTTTCCTGGGGATGGTACGGTTCTGGTGTCTGCTGGTGCTGGTGACACTGTGGGTGAGGAGACACAACCAGTGACACAGGTGGCTGGTGTTAGTGATGGTTTCACGGTGGGGTATAATCAGAAGTATTTAGATGGTGGTTTACAGGTTGTTGCTGGGGATTATGTGAAGTTTTCGTTCACTGAGGCATCTAAACCGATGGTTATTACTGGTTGTGATGAGGATGGGGTGGATGTTGAGGGGTTACCGGTATTTGGTGATGCCTGTTCGCCTACCCCAACAACAGTAGAAGCACAAAGTGTGAGAAAGGGGAAATAAGAGGATGGATAGGTTTGAGGTTGAGGAGGCTCACCAGGAGTATGTGGACGGGTTGCGTGCCGATCAGGTGCGTGAGTTCCTGATTAATGATGAGGATTTTACTCATTTCTTAGGACGTAACCATAGGAAACTGGTTCCTGGGGAGTCGTTCACCTTGTGGTGAACGTATCCTGAATTTTAATCGTAATATTGGGTTGAACATTCGTGTCATGGTGAACACTGTTGGGGGTTCTATGGGGGAGCTTGGTAACTTCTTTATCCATGATTTCGTTGAGACTGGTTTCCCGTGGGGGTTGTTTTTGTCCCGGAGGGTTGTACCGGTTATTTTTGAGAGTGAACCTATCCCAGGTGGGTTGTGTGTGGTGTACCGGTCACGGTTGTATGATAGGACACGTTTTTAGTGATGGGGATTATTTTTGATACGGTGAAACGTGCGGAAGGGTTCTATCTTCGTATCCCTAATAAATATGTGGACGATGCGTCATGAGTAGGGTGGTGTGTCTTCATTGCCAAACCAATATTAGCGTATAACACAAGTATTACCCCTGTGTGGGGTTCTTGCCTTGGTAGCTCAGTTGGATAGAGCAGCCGACTTCTAATCGGCAGGCCGTGAGTTCGACTCTCACCCAGGGCACAATAGTAGAAAAATTATTAAGGAGGGGTTGTTGTGGACTGTGTTCGGGTGCGTGTGGTGTCGAAACTGGGTGGCACCTTGTTTCTGATAAATAATCCTGTTGGGGGTTGGTGGGTTCTGTGTTACATCATGAGAATCTGCCGGGTTGGGTGCGGGAGCATTACCCTGAGGGGGTTGTTCTGGTGTTGTGTTATGAGGATTATTGGTTTGATCCCAGAGAATCGTTGCGTGTTATTAAGGGTGCTGTGGATGATATGGTGGATGTTCGTGTGTGTGATGAACATGTGGTATTATAGTGGTGTAATGTTTCTGTAGCTCAATTGGATAGAGCGGCATCCTCCTAAGATGCTGGTTCCCGGTTCGAGTCCGGGTAGGAACACAGTAGAACCGTCCTGTACATAGTGTTTTGTGTGGGGCGGATTTTTTTGTTAGCAAGGAGGGAAAGGCGTTATGAGTAATATTTTGTTTGATAAGAGTTGTTTTAGTGTTGTGGTGGAGCATGTGCGCCCGTATGTGTATGTGGTGTCCCCAGTGGATGATTATGAGGGTGGCACAGTGTATGTGTGGGAGAGGTTCGGGGTGGGGGACACTGTTCAGGGTGGTTGGTTTCCCGGTGGGTGTGTCTATGTTTTTCATGGATGCTGTAGGGGCGCGTATTGTCCGATTGTAGCGGTTGAATAGGTTGTTTTTTTGGGTAGGTAAAAAGTGGGGCACCCTGTGTGGATGCCCCTTTTTCTTTGTGTTTTTTTAGTACCAGCCGAAGTAGTGTTTGATCCTGTCTAGTATGTTGGCGGGTTCGTGTGCTGTTGGGGTTACTGGTTCTTCGGGGGTGTGGTTTTCTTTCGGTGGGTTGTGTAGGTGTTGTAGTTCGGTTTCTGTGAGTAGGGTTGGGTTGCTGGTGAGGTATTGGATGAATTGTTGGGTGATGTGGTGTTGGTGTTGGGCTAGTTGTTGGTACCGGTTGTTGAGGTAGGTAACGAGTTTAGGGTCACCTGTGTAGGTGTTGGTGTTTTTGGGGTGTGTTGTGTAGGGTGTTGAGGATGGTTAGTGTTTGTTCTAGCATGTAGGTTGCGTATCGGGTGTTGAACCATTGCTGGTAGGCACGTTTACCAGTGGTGATGACCCATTGGGTGAAGAGGTTCGCATCATAGGTGGTGGCTGGGTGGGGGAGGGTGATGTTGCCGTAATGGTTTTCACCAGTGAAACGGGTTTTGAGCGTGTTTTTATGGAACGTGTAGGTGAGTGTTACTCCTTCGGGTTTGAACCATTCTGTGGTGCCTTCTCGTTCTTTCTGTGGTGTATTGGTGGTGAGGTAGGTGGGGTGTAGGTGTGGTTCTCGGGTGATGAGGTAGCGGATGCGTGCTTTTTCTGGGTCTGTGAGAACATTCAGATCAAAGAGTATGGGGGTGTTCTGGACGGTGATCTGGTAGGTGTGGAGTGCTTGTGTGAAGGTTTGGGTGGCGGTTTCGTAGGGTTCTGCGCCGGATGCTGGTGGTTTTCCGGGCTATTTGTAGTTTGTTGAGGGTGATGGTGGTGTTTTTCGTGGCGTTGTTTCTGGGTTTCGAGGGTGTAGAGTAGGTTTTTCTTCGTGGTGTTCGGCGCGGCGGTAGGTGATGTAGGCGTGGGCGTATTCGGTGAGGGTGTGGTTGGGGTCGTGCGCGGTGAAATCGTGTAGTGTTTCCCAGGTGGTGTTGGTGATGGTGGGGGTGCGGGTGAAGCCACGGGTGTTGTGTTGTTCGAGGACGAGTCCCTAATGTGTTGTTGGTGTTGTCGCGGTAGGTGATCGTAATGTTTCCGGTGCGGTGGGGTAGTTCTAGTGTTTTCATGTTTTCCTGTTTCCTTTGTTAGATGATGACGAGGGTCATGGTGGGGGTGTGGATGATGCGGGCGTTGGGTGCTTCTTCATATATGAGAGCGTTGGGGGTGTTGGCGGGTAACCTGTAGATGGTGTCGCCGCCTTTGCTTTGTGTCGTCAAAGGGTTCCCTTGGTTTTGTGCCTGTTTTGTGTGTTCTCTAGTATACCATTTTTTTGTTGGGTTGGTGGGGTGGTGAGTGTTGTTTCTCCTCACACTAGTTGTTACTATTTGTTATGTTTTTTTCATATAGTTTCATTACTTTACTGGGATATGTTTTTACTTCGTTTTTACCTTTACCTTGGAGTAACACCTGTGAGATACCTCGGCGGGAAATACCGTGTCGCACGTGAACTATCAACCCTCATTCACACACACGCCACCTACGCTAAAACCACCACAACACTCTACGAACCGTTCATGGGCGGCGGAAACATGTCAGCACGATTAGGGAACAAATACCAGCATGTACATTACTCAGACATACACGGACCACTCATAGCGCTCTGGCAACACGTTCTCCTCACCAACCACGGCACCACAGACGGGTTACCTGACACTGTGAGTAGGGAAGAATACTATGACATGAAGAAAAACCAAACCAACACCCCAGAATGCGGGTTTATAGGGTTCGCCGCATCCTTCGGAGGGCAATGGTTCGACTCCTACGCATCACTAAGAAAAAAACAAGGACGGCACCCCCAGCAGTACTATAGACGAAACACACCGCTCCATCAACAAATGGGCACCCAGAATGCTCGGACAAGAAACCACCACCATCACCCACCAACCCTACACCGCCCTCACCCCAGAGATCACAGACGCCACCATCTACTGTGATCCGCCCTACGCCGGAACCACAGGATACAAGACAGGAAAAATTCGATCACCAAAAATTCTGGGACTGGGCACGCACCATGAGCACCCACAACAGTGTTTTCATCTCCGAATACACAGCACCCAGCGATTTTTGTGACAGTATGGCAGAAAAACAGTACACTCCACCATCAACAGCAGAACCAACAACAGCCCCAGGTTAGAGAAACTATTCGTCCACCAAGACGCCCTAGAACGATTAGGGTTCACCCCGCCGGGGATAGTCTGTTTAACACCAACCCACTATTTGTGAACACCACACCACCTGTGTTACCATAGAAAGGTAACACAAATCATCAACAATAAACACATATAGAAGATTCTTCTGTAGTGTTTTGTGCGGTTGTAGCTCAGTGGTAGAGCGCACGCTTCCCAAAGCCTGATACGCGGGTTCGATTCCCGTCAGCCGCTCCACTCACAACCCCATCCTGGGGTGGTTCTTCCCTGTGGTTCACATCCCGAGACATCATAAAAAGACACGTGAGTACTAAATACAACTAAATAGTGGACTTCGTGCGCTACTAATCATGGATGGGGTTACGGAAACACCAAAAAAATTGTTGCCCGTAACCCCATTCCCTATACTATGTGCTTGACAACACAACCGCAAACCATATATACTGAACCCTAAGTAGGTAGAACACCCTGTGTTGCTACCCCATCAAAGGTTATAAACACATATATGAGTCACGGTAACATTCAAAATGTCACCAATGAATGCGAACAACTTCTCGCACACGCCCTCAACAATAATATTGAAGCACAGTATTGTGAGAGCATTCTTCAACACCCCTTTGTAGATACCCCAAAAAATCCTGAGAAACCTCACTGTTGACGGGGTTGATGCTCTCTTCAGAGGATACGCTCACACAATTCGTGACACCATACACCACACATATGGGGGCTGGGTTGTGCGAGCAGAAACCATCAACCACAGCAACTTCGCGCCAGCAGATCTACTACTCACCCTTGATAACCAGCGAAACATATATTTGGAATGTAAATTTGGGGCAGCCACCCTCGCTGGGATCGGTATTCAAACACTCACCAACATTCTTGGGGCACCAGCATTCACTGTCCCCCATCCTTACGGCAAAAACATGGTACACACCTATCTAGAGAACGGCACAGAAGCCGCACACACTCTGCTCACCCACCATATGGAAGAATACACACAAACATTCAACACACAACTCCATACAGCGGATTCGGCAGGGTTAGCGGCACTTCTCACCAGTAGCGGTGGGAGCAACATAATACCAACAGGGGACTACCTTTTTCGCTACATTCCATCCTGAAACCTCACCACAGTTAGTGACCTTCACCGATTTCAAAGTATCCCCTACCGACACATGGGACACCACCTGTAACATCACCAAAACCAAAACATCGTTGCGTCTCACCTACTGTTTCACCCGCCCCGATAACCGTTTCTACCTCACCGCAACCTACAATAATAAAAAAACTCCACCTACGTGTACCCTAACGGTGAACTAGTCCCCGCCTCTAAAAAGAAGGAGGCTAAAAACCAATCATGAGTGTGTACGCATCCCGTCCCTCGTTCAATGCGGTATCGGAAGCTACAATGTGTTCGTTCGAGGACACCAAAAAAACAGGGGAACACTAGTGGGGACACCAAGAGATCAGTTTTACACGAACCAAGACACCGCAACCACCTGCTTTTGCCACACTCCTCCCATATTTGAGGAACCCGTGCGAGTGTTTATTTGTGGAACCATCAGCAGGCACCGGTTCTTTTCCTAACCCCGCTCCTAAACACCAATTTACCGTTTGTGGCGTGGGATGTGGAACCGAAACACCCCCTCATCAGGGAAGCCAACTATTTCGCGGACACTACCCAAACAGAATTACGGAACCATGCGTACCATCAACCCGTTATCATGGTTGGCAACCCACCATTCGGGTACCGTAGCCAAACAGCTATAGATTTCATCACTCATGCGGTGACAGCTGGGGTTGCTATGGTCGCCATGATCTTACCGGTGAGCTTTACTAAATACGGGGTACAACATCACCTCCCCCCATCCTTAAAACTCATCTCCAGTACACCAGTCACCGGGTTCCACACGTACACTAAGGGTGGGGGTATGAAACCGTATCATGGGGTGAGATGTGTCTACCAAATCTGGGTTAACACCAAAAACCCCACACCATGTGCTCACCCCACACGCTGCTACTCTCCCCGATCAGAGAGTACGTGAGAAACCAGCAACTACGCACCCAGACTTTACGCTCTGGCTCTACAACTGTACCCGGGTGGCGGAAAAAAATATTTCACCTACCCTTGGGAGTTCGCTGTGCTACGGCAAGGATGGGAGCCCATGTACCCACTCTTCCTACCACAAGAACAATTGTCCCGTAGGAAACAGTGGATGTTCATCAAACCACACACACCACAAGCTAGGGAAACACTCTTAGGGTTGGATTACAATACACTCAGTGAAAACAATACTGCGGTGCGTGGCTTCGGGAAAGCAGATCTCATCACCGCCTACACACAAACCATCCACAACACCAACATGACACCGCAACACCCTAGATATGAGTCATGTTCTACCAACCCATGACTCAACCACATAAAGGGGTACGATTATGGCGAAATACCATCGTAAAGACGACGGCACCTGGGGAAAATGTGGGGCAACGAAACAACCCTGCCCTAAAGGTGGTGATCTTCACCATATTGAAGCCAACAGTGAAGAAGAACTCTACCAGAAAATAGAAGAATACGAGAAGAACGCGGCACTCCAAGAAACCCTCGCCTATGAGAAGAACGTGTACAGTCACCGTGGACGCTTGAAAGAGTTACGGAAGAAAGCCTCCGCAAAAACCAACCAACTCGTTGATGCCTCCACACGAAGTTAGAGAAACGTGTTAACCGTAAAGGCGCGTCCGCCCGTCTTATTGCGGAACCAGGCACCAACAAGGAACGTGCTGTAGCCCGCATCAAAGCCGCTATCGCCTACGCGAAACGTAACGGCAACGAATACCTTATGCAGAAGGTATCCCGTGCTAAAGTACTCTCCACCGGTTCCTTCCAAGACAAGGACGGGAAACGTTTCAACATTGATACGGTGTTGAAAGAAAAATCCCGGATCAACCATATTAATGAGCAAACCCAGACAGCATTATCGGAAATGTCTGAGGTTATCCGCAACCACTCTGACGAATTCAAAGACGGTGACAAGTTCCAAGTCAAAAACGAGGCTGGCTCCTTCACTGTGACGGTTGCCCCTCAGCATTGATCAGGAAGCCTATGACAACCTCCCGAAGACGTCAAAAAAACAGATTAGTACCGAAAAAAACCACGTACTCTGTTGAAAAAAAGCACGTGAACACTTAGATCGGCGCACCTATAACCGTCTCGTATCCCACACTGATGTGATGGATGTGGTGCTCACCAAGCGGGAACAAGACGACTTCACCAACATCTCCTACCGCACCAGTACCCTCGACGCGCGGGGTAAAACAGGGCGGGAAATGATGGAAGACTCCCTCAACCATGTGGGTGGCATGTATAAGCGGTTCCGTGAAGAAAAACAACGGTGTCGGGTACAAGAGTGCGGAAGCGAACTATAAGAAACGCACCACCCAGATCAAAGAATCCGTAGCGGAACGGTTCGGACGTAAAGACAACTTCATGTGCCCGCCCGATCATTACAGAACGGTGCCGTGATTTCGCATCGAGAATACTTCACGAAACCCTCCGAGCTTCACCTCAACGTCCCACCAGAAGTGTTGACAAAGATACGTTCAACACGGTTATCCCCGGATGTGAAGAAAGCCCGTGAAGTGCTCACCCCGGAACAGTTCAACCAAGTATTCCCGTTGAAAGCGAAAATGAGGAAAGTCCTCAAAGACTAACACAAACTTTTGGGGATGCTATAGTCCCCATAACAACAAAGAACATTCAACCTCTATAAGGAGCAGACTTTATGGCAGACCAGATCATTGAGTATGAGGGTTACCTTGACGAAACCACGGCGGATAACGTGTTCGCGGAAATGATTACACGGGTCTTCATGGAACAATTTGAGGGTATCCTCACCTTCGATGAGGCGAACCCTACCGTCCTCAGTCGTGTTGACGAGGAGGATGGCACCACCCGCACTATTAGCATCATTTCTGATGAGGGTCAGGGTGTGGTACAGATTTTTGCGGGCGACACCGACCAGCTTCTGGTGCTCTCCGCCATCTATACTGCTGACGACACAGACATTGATGACCTCACGGAAACAATCATGGACACTATTCTAGGGGAGCTAGAGTTGGGGGACGCAACCCCTGTAGACATGACACAGGAACCTGTGGTAGGATAGAAGAAACCACAGGTCACCCCCAAAAAAACCTATGGGGTATAATCCCACCTGTGGGTGCTCAACTAAACACGTTCCTTTATCCCCCTACATTCTGAGGAGAACAAACATAATGGGTAAGAAAGTATCAATTTTTGGTCGTATCGCACAGTTAGCGAAAGCAAACATTAACGCTCTTCTGGACTCTGCTGAAGACCCAGGGAAGATGTTAGAGCAGATGGTGCGTGACTACACTAACAGTATTGTTGAAGCAGAAGCTGCTGTCGCCCAGACTATCGGTAACCTGCGCCTGTTGGAGCAGGATCATGCTGAGGATTTGCGTGATGCTGAGGAGTGGGGTAGTAAGGCTTTGGCTGCCTCGAAGAAGGCTGACGAGTTCCGTGCTGATGGTGACACCGTGAACGCTGACAAGTTTGATAATCTTGCGAAGGTTGCGTTGGGTAAACAGTTGTCGGCTGAGAATCAGGCGAAGGCTGTTGAGCCTGCAGATTGCTTCCCAAACTGAGGTTGTGGAGAAGCTCAAGGATGGTCTCGCTAAGATGCGTGAGAAGCTGGACGAGTTGAAGGCTAAGCGTGACGAGTTGAATGCTCGGTCGAAGACAGCGGCTGCTCAGGCTCAGGTGAATGATGCTTTGGGTGCTATGAGTGTTCTTGATCCGACGAGTGAGATTTCTCGTTGGGAGGAGAAGGTTCGTCGTGAAGAGGCTCGTGTTCAGGGTCAGCAGGAGTTGGCGGCTTCTTCGTTGGATGCCCAGTTCAATGGTTTGGATGATTTGAATAAAGCAGGCTGAGGTTGAGGAGCGTTTGGCTAAGCTCAAGGGCAAGTAAAAATCAAAGAAGAGGACTAGTTTAGCCCTCTTAGGGGGTGGCAGATCATATATTCATCTGCCGCCCCTTTTTTGTTTATAGGGTTATGAGGTAACCGATAAGGTAGGTGCCGGTAGCAATGTTGAGGAACCAAATCATCACCTGGTAGAATATGGGTGGGTGCGCACATGCTCCCCGAAAACACCGGTTGCTGTACCGGTGAGAGAGGCATAAAGAAGCAGGGTAGTAGCGGATGCGATAATAATGGTACTACTCAAAACCAGGAAACCTCTCTTCCATTTACTGTGGTGGTGATATGTGCCACCAATAGAATATGTTGACCATATCAGTTTTTGTGGGTGATGAAAGAGTGAACTTTTTTTCACGGTTAGAGAAAATATGGGTGTCAAGAAACACCCCCAATATGGTGACACGCACGGATTACGGTGCGGCACTCATCTTCAGTGTTGGGGTGTTAGCTGCTCCCAGCTATCCTAGTGTTCGCAGCGTACCAGTCTGGTGTCCACGAATTCTTTGACCCTGCCACGTTATCAACGGTGACAGCGTATGCCCCATATGGTGGGCAAGTGGTGGGTATGGTCGCCTCTATTGTGTTCTTCGTGTTCTGCTATGTGTTTGTGCTCTGGGGTTTGATACCGGCGACACGGCGACGCTACACAAACCCTATACTCAAGAACGTGTGTACCGTGTTACTCGTAATACTCCCGGTCATTATTACCCCCGATAACATGGGTTAAAACCAACACCCACACCATAAACATCTATCAACAAAAAAATTTTCACCCTATAGTTTGCGTTCTATGTAACCCATAGGGTATTATATTTATATGACAAGTTTTAAAGAACAGGTACACACCCTGTCTCGTGGATGCTATACGTGCCCAGGACGAGGTACAGAAGCAGGTGTGGCGTTCCGTTCTCGCAGATTTCGAGTCAGCCGAGACAAGCGGGAAGACACGGGCAACTCTCACCCGTGAACAAGAGTTACGTGTCCTCAGGTCTGCTGTGAACCGTCGCCAGGAAACCTCCGGTATTTTTGTTGCCGCCGGTCACATTGAGAAGGCGCAACAGGAGACAACGGAAGCGAACCTGATTACAAGTATCCTCCCAGAAACGTTGGATAAAACCGGTATCCGTGCCCTGGTGAAGGACATTATTACTGAGACTGGGGCTGAAGGTCAGCGTGGTATCGGTATCATTATGGGTCGCCTCAAAAATAGGGAAGATGTTGACCCGAAACTAGCTGCTGTGGTGGCTCGTGAAGAACTACTTCCCGTCGTAGAAAAGGATTAAAAGGTAACATGGAACGTATTATTGATAAGAACGAGTTGAACCGTATTGCTACCCGTATTGGTGTGCCTGTGTGTGGGTTCAGGGCTTTCACTGATGGCCGTAACGTTGTGGTGAAGGTCTGTGAGAAACCGGAGCCTCAGCGGGAGGAACCCACGGTAGGTAACATTGTTGCGGATGCTTTACTATCTATCATTCGTGAGGGAGACCGTCGTTTCCGCAACCATGAGGCACCGGAGCAGGAGGAATCGTCGTCGTTGATTGATGATTTACTGGGTTCCCTCATGGAGGATGAAGAGGAACAGCAAACAACCAAGAAACCAGAACCCACCTCACAGAAGAAGACGTTCGCGGTACGCCGTAAGAATAAGGAAATCACTATCTACTATAAGCATGATGGTGAAGAGTCCCGCCTGTTTTCCTTCGATGTTCTAGAGTCCGCCCGTGAAGGTGACTACACAGTGGATTTGAACCAGGTAACCCGTGAGTTGATGGCGGATGTTGCTACAGACCATTACGATACGTTCCGTACCCTGGTTGAGTTACAGGATGTGCTCCAGGATGTAGAAAACAGTAACCTTCCTGAGGATGATAGGAAGGTTCGGTTTGATGCGGTCACCGACAAATTCTATGATAAGGTGTCCTTGTTCATTTATGACCTGTTAGAGGCAGCGCAGGCGGCAACAGAAGCCAAAAACCATGTTACTAGCAGGGAGCGGGACCGTTTGGATGCCCGCCTACGTGAACTCGGCATCAACATCTAACACACAAGTTCCACCTGTTTTGTTCCTGTCCCATATTTTTTAGGAGACTCAACTTTGACAACTTTCGACGGGCATGCCTCCTTCAACATTATTCTACTCGCCTACGTGCTGTTACCGGTCACCATACTTTTTGGTATCCTCACTATTGGGTGTCTCATTGAGGTGATAGCACATGAGAAGCACCGGAAGTTCGCGGAACGCACCCTCATTTTTGCTGGGTTCGTTACTGTCCTTACTGGTGGTGCGACAGGGTGGTGCTATTATGCGGGCACCCACGAAACCACTGTTAAAGTTGGGTCTACCCACACGTGGACACAGAACATTACTGCTAGTGAGCAGGAACTATCATCTTGGGTGTCAGATAAGTATGGTGTCGCCTATGACGGTTTCACCCCAGATGGGAGCATCAAAGTTGAGCAACTAGTGGATAACACGCCTGTGAAACGGGTGTGTTCCATGAATTTGACGGATGTGAAGAAAACCGGTGGCGGCTGGTTCAGTTATGATGTTCAGGGGAACGCAACATTGGTGTGTGATAACACACCGGGTAGCCCTAAGAATAGTGTGTCGGTGTTGAAACCTGTTACCCACTAATGGTATCCTATACACGCACCCAACATATATGGTAATGGGTGCGTGTATAGGAAGGGAATATTATCATGAGGACACCAGTTTTTGAGGACATTATCAAACCTGCGTTAGAACGCATCCATCTCGAAGAGCACCATGTGGTGTGTTACGGGTACTATGGTTCACAACTGTTGGGTACGAACGTGGATGCCTCTGATGAAGACGTTCTTGTGATTGTGGATACCCCTTGTAAGAAAACCGTACATCTCCCTGATAATGTGGATGTGCGGTTTGTGTGCGTTTACACGTTAGAGCAGGAGATGCGGGGTTTCTTTGATGTGTGGGCTACTGGTGGTTTCACATACCCAAAACATAATGTTGGTGGTGTACCAAGAGTGAACCCGTGGGTGCCGTATGTGAAAAACTTTAGGCCTTCCGCGTATCAGGCGCTTTATGATTTTCAACATGTTACGAACACTACACGTTCTTCACTCAAGAAAGCTGTGAAACGTGGTGAACCAGAGGAGAGGTTGCGGAAACTTTGTCGTAGAGTTATCAAACATGAGATGGTGGCGAACAAAATCAATGATTATGTTACCAGCATGTTCACCACCAGTAACCCTACCTATATTCCTTTGTTCACATCAACTGATAGGGAAACCCTGTTGGTGGAGACAGATACATTGTATAAGGAAACTATTGGAAGTATTGAAGAGGCACCATGATTCTTGATCGTCTGTTACGGTTCGGGGAGACAAGCACCAGTAAGAAACTATGGAAAACCGTTGAGCTTATTAACAGTGTTGAACACGTGTATGAGGGTATGAGTGACACAGAGCTACAGGGGCAGACCCAGGATTTCAGGGAGCGTCTCACCCGTGGGGATGATACGTTGGATCTCGTTGATCCCTGAGGCTTTCGCTACGGTACGGGAAGCTACCCGCCGTGTGTTGGGGAAACGTCAGTATGATGTTCAACTTTTTGGTGGGTTAGCTCTTCACTATGGGATGGTGGCGGAAGCTGCTACTGGTTCCGGTAAAACCATTATGGCGGTTGCCCCCGCATATTTGAACGCCCTCACCGGGGATGGTGTTCACTGTGGTGACAACGAACGATTATTTAGCAACGACACAGCAGGAGCAGATGGGGCGTGTCTACTCGTTCCTGGGGGTCCTCGTCGGCGGTGATTGTGAATTCGGATGATAATACGGCCCGGCGGGTTGCGTATAAGGCTGATGTTACGTATGGGACGAATAATGAGTTCGGGTTCGACTATTTACGGGATAACATGGTTTTCAACCCTAGAGGATAGGGTTCAACGTGGGCATGCTTATGCGATTGTGGATGAGGTTGACTCTATCCTGATTGATGAAGCCCGCACCCCCTGTTGATTAGTGGGGCACCGAGTGAGCAGAAACCACCGGTATGGTTTGAGGTGTTCGCTCATATTGTTCGGGGTATGCGTCGTGGTGAACATTATGAGGTGGACGAGAAGAAACGTACTGTTAGTATCCTTGATGCTGGTTTTGATGTGGTGGAAGACTATGTGGGTGTTGAGAACATGTTCGCTGAGGCTCATTCGTATTTGTTTGGGTTTTTGAATAATGCTGTGCAGTGCGAAAGAGCTATTCAAGAAGAATAAGGATTACATTGTTCACCACAATAAAACCATGAACATGGGGTGAAGTGTTGATTGTGGATGAGCATACGGGTCGCACCTTGCCAGGGCGCAGGTTCAATGATGGGTTACATCAGGCGTTGGAGGCGAAAGAGAATGTGCCTGTTCAACCTGGAGAACGTGACGAAGGCTACGATCACGTTACAGAATTATTTCCGTCTGTACACTAAATTGTCGGGGATGACGGGTACAGCGGTGACGGAGGCGGCAGAGTTAGCTGACACATATAATTTGACGGTGGTTCCGGTGCCGGATAATAAACCGAACATTAGGGGGATCAGCCGGATGAAGTGTACCGTGACGAGGCGGATAAGTATGCGGCTGTGGTGGCTGAAGTGAAACGCCGGTATGAGCGTCAGCAACCCGTGTTGGTGGGTACTGGTAGTGTCGCCAAGTCTGAGCATGTGTCACGGTTGTTGGATGATGCTGGGGTGCCTCACCGGGTGTTGAACGCTAAGGGCAGTGAGGATGAGGCGTTGATTGTGGCGTCCGCTGGTAGGTTGGGTGCTGTGACGGTGTCTACGAACATGGCGGGTCGTGGCACAGACATTATTTTTGGGTGGTAACCCTGAGGTGTTTAGTGGAGCATGGGTTACGGTCTGAGGGTGTTCACCCGGATACATGCCCCTAACTACCAGGATCGGTATGAGGAACGGTTGGCGTCGGTTGCTGAAGTAATGGGTGCTGAGGGTGATGAGGTGCGTGCTGTTGGTGGTTTATGTGTGATTGGTACGGAGCGGCATGATGCGCGGCGTATTGATAACCAGTTGCGGGGTCGTGCTGGACGTCAGGGTGATCCTGGGGTGTCTAAGTTTTTTTGTGTCGTTGCGTGATGATTTGGTGCGGCGTTTTGGTGGTCGTGGTACGGAGTTTTTGGCTGCCCGTATCCCGAAGGGGGATACGGTGGGGTCGAAGATGTTAACACGGGCGGTGGAGTCTGCCCAGTATTCGGTGGAGTCTTCGTACCGGGAGATGCGTCGTAATACAGTGAAATATGATGATGTGTTGAATCGTCAACGGGAGAGGTTTTATGCGGATCGTGAGAAGGTGTTAGGGTTCACCCCGATGAGGTGTGTTCTATGGTGGCTGGGTTCATTGAGGATACGGTGGCTAGGTTTGTGGAGGACACGTTGAATGTGGAGGGTGATTTTTGGGAGGATTGGGATGTTCCTTCTTTGTTGGTGGGGTTGAAGAATGCGGTGTATTCTCCGTCGTTTGGTGTGCGTGATTTGGTGGAGCATTTTGGGGTTACGTCTCGTGTGACGGTTTCGATGATGGTGCGTGAGTTTGTGGATGATGCGGTGGATCAGTGGGTGAGGTGTTTTGATGATAACCCGAAGCGTATGGGTGTGGTGGCGAGGAATACGGTGTTGCGGGTGTTGGATGAGGAGTGGTCTGAACATTTGATGGGGTTGGATGTGCTGAAGGAGGGATTGGGTTGCGGGCGTTAGCTCAACGTGACCCGTTGGTGGAGTATCAGCGTGAGGCGGCGGATTTCTTTTGTGTCGATGCTTGAGGGCGTGAAGGGGTCGGTGGTGTTTGAGTTGTTGTCACCGCGTGTGGGTCAGCGTGGGTTGAGTGTTGATCCTGCGGTGGTTGCTGCGGGGGCTGATTTCTTGTCGCGGGTTGGGTGATATGTGGTTGTGTCATGTTGTGATGGAACTTGAAGGCTTTTGAGTGGAAGGATACGGTTCTTTGGTGACATATGATGAGATGGTGTCTGCTGTGACACATCATGTGGCTGGTTCGTTGTTTCGGGATGTTTCTGGTGGTGTGGTGTCTGCTGGTGATGTTGATACGGTGGTTGGTGTGTTACAGGGGTTACGACAGAATATGGTAGATGGTGTGTTGACGGGTAGTGTGGTGGAGGATGTGGTGAACACGTTGTTTAGGGTGTTTCCGAAGCCTTCGGGGTTGTCGTATGCTGCTTACCATGAGTTGTGTGTTTTGGTGGGGAAGAATATTTTGGTGGATTCTGGGTTTACGATTTAGTTTCCTATGTTTTTGGTGGTGGGGTGCTGTTATTTGTGCCCCACCTTCTTTATGTGTTATGGTTTGTGTATGATTATGGTTAATGAACGTGAAGAATCTGTTCGGTTTTTTTCGGGGCGCACTATTAGCTTTGGGCGCTTCGACGGTGTTTTGGGGTACACTGGGTGGTATTATTTATGGTGTGTCTAGGCTGTTCTTATAAACTATGTAGTGGAGGTTGTGGTATGAGACAGAGGAAGAAGAAACGTAAGATACCGAACCCAGTGTTAGCGGAGGCTATGCGTGGGCTACGGTTCTCGAACGCTGCGGTTCGTCATGTCCCGAAGCCACGGAAGGGTACACGACGGACGAAAGCAAGTGACGCGATCCGTGATTCCCAACAACAATAAGTTGCCATATGTGTTCACGGTGTGTTAGTATCATAATAAGAAAGGAAAAAAACCATGTTCGAGATTACAATACACACCCCCAAAGAAACCATCACAAGACTCAGCGGCAACGAAGAAACCACGATTAGTGTTCTTGAAGAATACACCCATCAACGATTCTGTAACCCTGTCACCCTCAGCGACCCCTGTTTGAGAAAAGACGACAAAGACGGCTACCTATGGTTCTGCCTTGACGCCCCTCATCCCAGACACCGCTGAAGAGCAAGACGAAATATGTTTTGAGGGAACTGGTATCTTCCAAGGATGCGTGTTTATCTATGACGGAAACACATTTGATGGCCCCTCAGATTGCCTCCCTGTTATTGCTCACACACAGCCCCTCAAACCAACCCTAGAAAACATCAGCAAAATACGTTGAATACATCAACACCACGAAAGAACCACACGAACCAACCCTCAGTATCAAACACATCCCAGAAAAACACATTGCTATGATACTCACACCCCCAACACCCCACCCCTACACCGAAAAACACCAGTGACCTGTACCGCACCCTCACCACTAACACTGGGCAACCCATAGGGTATATACGGTACATCAACAACCCTGACACATGTCATATACTAGAAATTGAAATACACCCCACATACCAAAGGGTACGGGTGGGCGCGGCACCTCCTCACCCAACTCGGCACCATAGAAGACAAACCAGTAGTATTTGATGAAACCAACGTTTTCACCACAGCTGGTGCTCAAAGCCTTCACAACACCACCAGGTGCCCAAATTATTGATAAAGAACTATCCTTCTACGACTTTGAGCATCATACTCCCATACGGGGTGCCGAAAGGACTCTTCCCCACATGCTTTTTAAAACGTTCCTGTGATGCTGATGGCGGTAGCTTTTCTCTGCTACGCAGCTTCCAGGTTTATAGTGTCGTATTTAGTGTCTAAACACCTCTCCACCTGGGAACGTATCTGGTTCATCTCCCCAGCATCTATGATTATGGCGTTCGCTCTCGGGCTACTCATAACGAACATCCCCTAAAACACTAGTAACAAAGCAACAATAGAAGAAAGAGGCACCACCACACACCCACAAAAACCCCTCTGAGAAGTACACAACAGCTCCCACGCTACAATATGTGTACTAAAAACACCACAGCCTACACAGGGAGTATTATGGGGCAACGAATCCACGACACACCACACATCATCAATGGGGTAGACATCAACGAAATCCCCACCATCGAACACAACAAACCCATACCCTTCACCCACCCCATCTACAGAAAAACTCTACCCACACACCAAAAACCATGAGCGACCTCGAAAAAGGTCAACTACTCTACACCCCAGAACAATACATTCTCGCTGTCACCACCCACTACAGTACTGGGGAATACCCCAACCATGTTCTCGACCCTATCCTCGAAAAACACGAAAGCAAGGCTACGGTGGGCTGCCCTCGACATCACCCGCATACCCCCACACCGCCGCTGGCAAGTCGTCCACACCGACGGCACCCGCCGAGAATACCCCCACACCACACCCAACGAAACCCCCAGTGACCCCAATAACATTTATATGGGGACTTCACCACAAACCTTGAACTCGAACCCGAGAACAACACCAGAAAAAAACAACCGGAAACTATTCATCAGCAACCTCTACGGGCAACATCTGATCTGGAACAACCGGTACATACCACTCATCCAAAAAAACTGACGCCACCATCGGGTTAGGGAACTACATCTCGTCTCCACCCTTCCACACCCACCCTAAAGACGACAAAGACCCCAAAAAAATAGTGCCACGCGCCAACAACAAAAAAATCCTGGACGACATGCGTATCCTCACCAACTACCCCACCCACCCCTTCATCAGGGTCATTGGTGCCAACGAAATCATCTACCTCAACATGACACGAGATGAAGCATCCACCTACCTGCCACAAGACAACGTGAACAATATAGACCCTATCAGGGATGCGTGGCTCACCGAAGACAGTAAAACCAAACTACATCCCAACGAACGACTCCAAGTCGCCATTGTGGTTGATGGGCAACTCGTCACCCACGCTGGGTTATCCTATGGGGAATGGGTGAGTATCGGTTCCCCAGCATCTCCTATTGACGCCGCTGACAGGTTAAACGAAAAAAATACGCTGGCACCCTCTACCAAGGCCCCTGCTACATGCTCGGGGACGGGTTACGGTTAGACGCGAACCCTATCTTTGCGCACCCGCAACTAGAGACCTATGTGTCATGGGCGCTCGCTCCTCTACGGTGCCCTTTCGATCAGGTTCATGGTTCCTCCTCCATGTCGAATAGGCTCGCCACGGAAGCGTATAATTGTTCGGTTCACCCGTTAGCGCAAACAGATACCGTGTTCACCGGGTTTGGGTCTATCACCAATATTCGTGGTACCGTGTTCACTGCTGTTGACCCTGGGGTGAACGCCCCACAATAGTTGATGATTTGGGGACTAATAGTACACCGTATGTGTCAAAAACCCCTTTGGGATTTACCGGGTGGCCTGTATGTGCCGGAACCAGTGGTGACACCAGAGTATGCGTTCCCTGATGGTGTACCCCCAGTGGTGGATCCGCTCACGAAAACACCTGAAGGATAGGGGGTGTATACTAGTTGTTAGATAAAGCCACGCACTCATGAGGAATACATCATGTCTAGAACATTGTCTCGTTAAAAGCTATGTGAAGCCCACCACCGTGAACATGGCAGAAGAGAAGGTGGCAAAGATGCGTATCCTTCTTAGTGTGGTGGGTGTCATCGCTTTAACAAGTGCTCTCATATTAGTGATAGTACAGGCTTTTGTTGCTCTCTGTGCCCTTATTCTAGTGTCACTGGGGGTAATGCTTTGGTGTTACCCGGAACCATACCAACTCAACCCTGCTGTCCCCGGTACCCTGGAGATTACAGCCCGCATCATTGAAACCACCAACAACACAACCGCAACAACGGGTGACCTTGTTATCAACGGTATCGTGTTCCCCCTCACAGAGAACACGCGAACATTCATTACCCACCATCTTCACGAAGGCACTACAACACATCTACTGGTTCTCACCAGATACAACACTGTTGAGGCTGTTGGGGTTATCCTCGCTAACACACCCTATCATGAATACGAAAACATCTGTGATACCGCCGCTGAAACCTATATAGTGGGGAAAGAAAATTTGACACCCAACACGAAACTTGATAACCTCACTATACGTCTTTTTGGGCGGAAATAAACCATTATGGAAGGAACACGCATTGTCAACCACCCCATACACCATGAACCCTAGAAAACCTAACAGAGGCGTCATTATTGCCCTCATCCTTGGTGTCCTCACTGTTGCTGGTATCATTACCGGTGTCCTCCTCCTCAAGAACCATGGTGCTAACAACCCTGCTGTGTCCTCGAATGTGATGGTGACCCGTGAGAACCCCACCACCTTCCTGGTGCGGAACACCATCAACATGGACGCACCGGTTGTGGATGTGGGAAGACCCCATGTGCCCGTATTGTCAACGGTTTGAGAAGAATAATAATGCTGTCTTGTTAGGGGCGTGTTGAAGAAGGCACCATTGCTGTTCGGTACCATGTGATGACGGTGCTCGATAGTGCCTCTGACACCCGTGACTATTCGTCCAGGGTGGTGCGTGCTATGGATGCGGTATCGAATGATGGTGTCGTGTTCATGAAGTTCCATCAACTCGTTTTTGAGAACGCACCCCGTGAAAGGCTCTAGTCTTAGTAATAATGATTTAGTAGGGTTACTCCAAAAAGCTGAGGCGAATAATGAGCAACTGAATCGTTTCCAGGCGTTAGTGAACGATTTGGACGAACCAGTATTTGTTCAAGCTATTTCTGATTCCAGAGTAGAGTTACGGAAAATCACAGGGAAAGCTGGTGTCCCAGTGGTGTCATATCGTGGGCACGAGGTTGATGTGACAGCTTTGAACTGGTTAGATAACATCAAATAACACACCCTGGATTATCAACGGGTAGTAGCCCCTACATGTGGGAGGTAACTGTACGGTTACCTCCTTCTATTTTAACCAGATATTGCGGGTTTTTGTGATAAACCACACATGAGTTTGTGTGGTGTTTTCTGTAACCCACCCTACCCTTTTGGAGGCTCACTAAACCTTGGCAAAACGAACTACCCGCACCGCAGCCGCAGCAACCATACTCGCATCTGTATTCCTCACAAGTACAACAGTGGCGCAAGCACAAACCCCAGACACTATTGATGGTGTGAAACCTATCGCTGCCACACCAGAAGAAGGCGCACAAACCGGTGGCGCATCCCTCGGATACGGCGAAAAAACACTCACCCACCAAAACAACCCACAAGGAAACCCAGACACCAGCAACCAACCCACTATTGTTGCTGGTAACTGGCGACCTGGTTTCGGGGTACAAGGGCAAGACGTCTCCAACCATCAAGGCAACATCAACTGGGCGGCACAAGCGAACGCAGGCTCTAAATTCACGTGGATCAAAAACCAGTGAAGGCACCACCTATAAAGATCCGTATTTTAGCCAAAATTATACTGGTGCCCGTAACCATGGTCTACTGACGGGTGGATACCATTTCGCGTTACCCCCACAATCCTCGGGTGCTGAGCAAGCACGTACTTTTGTTAACTCTGGTGGCGGGTGGAGTGCTGACGGTAAAACACTTCCTGGTATGCTTGACATTGAATACAACCCCCTATAGTTCGTTCGGGAACACCTGCTATAACATGTCACCAGGGCAACTCACCTCCTGGGTGCGGGACTTCACCAACACATATAAGAATATGACCGGTAGGTACCCTACGATTTATTCAACGAATGGGTGGTGGCGTCAATGTATGGGGGACAGTCACGAGTTCAAACATATGCCGCTTCATATTGCCTCCTATGCGACTATGCCGGGTGTGATGCCTGCTAATTCTCTCAGCTTTGATTTGTGGCAGTACTCCTCTACTGGCCCGTTCGCTGGTGACTCTAATATTTATAATGGTTCTGAGGGGGAGTTCCGTAATTTTGCGGTGAACCCGAATTATCGTTCTAAATGGGGGTCTAACGGTGCTGTAGAGGTCTCTGATGTTCACGATAACGGTGATCGTGGTTTCGGGAACGGCGGGTTCCTGAACATTCGTACCGGTATCGGTTCCCATTGGGAGAAGAATAAGAATAAACTTGGTGATCCTGTTGGGCGTGAACTACGGTTACCGGACGGGTCAGCGGCACAGGATTTCACAAACGGGTACCGAGTATTCTGGAATAAGAAGAGTGAAACAGTTCATGATGTGAAGCTCACTGGTGCTATTGGTACCGCATGGGTGCGGAACGGGAACGAATACGGTTTCGGGTACCCCATGAATGAGGAAACACGGGTGGGGGACATGTGGTTCCAAGATTTTGATAAAGGCGTGACTCTCACCTGGACAGAGCAGAATGGTACCCATAAATTGTGGCGTCCTGGTGGTATCTACCATACATGGGTGAACCAGGGTGGGTATGAGAGGTTCGGGGCACCGGCTTCGTCGGAGATCCGTGACGGGGATACAGTGTACCAGGATTTCCGTACCCTGGTGGGCGTACCACGAGGATGGTGTGGTCTGCTGTGGATGGTTCTGTGAGAGTGTTGGAGGATTACGGAAAAAATGGTGTGACACAGCCGAATGGGGACACGTATTTCAGTAATGGTGGTTTCTTGAATACTCGTACTGGTATTGGTTCGTATTGGGAGAAGAATAAGGATAAACTTGGTGATCCTGTTGAGCGTGAAACTGATTTAGGTGAGCATTTTGAGTGCTCACGTGTGGGAGCAGGATTTCACGTCTGGGTATAAGGTGGTGTATTCGTCGCGGGATGGTGCGCACCTGGTGTGGACTCGTGGCGCTATTGGTGGTACGTGGGTGCGTGAGGGTATTGCCCGGTTTGGTGCCCCTGTTGGTGGTGAAGAGTATGATCGGGTGTCTGGGTTGTATACGCAACGGTTTGCGTCTGGGGTTACGTTGTCGTGGTCGGTGCGTTATGGTGTTCAACAGTTGTGGACCCAGGTGCTATCTATCATGAGTATGTGAAGCAGGGTGGTTCTCGTGTGTTGGGTGTCCCTGCGACTGGTGAGGTTCATGAAAAAAAGGTAGGGTGTACCAGGATTTTTGTGAATCGTAAGGGGAGCGTACTCGTCCTCGTGTTCACAGTTGGTGGGGGTGTGGTCGTGAATAAGGTGTAGTTGATATTTGGTGTTTTCTGCCCACCTGGCTTTTGTCTGGGTGGGTTTTATTTGCTATGATAGTAGGCAACAACCAAAAAAACCTTTTAGGAGAACTGTGGTATTTACGAAGAATATTCTAAACAATAGTGTGGTGCGTTACAGTGGCACACTCACCCCTCGCAACACTCACCATCATCGCCAACACTGGCGCAACCAAACCACCCACACTAGAAAAACACCACACCACCACCCACCAGTTTAACACCAACCCTCGCGCAACACGCACAACCAAACACACGCCGCCCCTACACACCTAAAAACACCACAAGAAGCCTCCAAAGAACTCGATGCTAAACGCACCAAAGAACTCGGCCTCAAACCAAGAATCACCGAAAACCCCACACTCATCATAGAAACACCGCCACAACCAACCCCAGGGAACATCACCTACAGCAACACACCCACCCCAGAACCCACACCAAACACTAACACACCACAAAAAAACCACCCCACCAACCAATACGCCACAACCTACCACTACAACCCCACACCACAACAAACCCCAACCAACAACAATACTGTCCCCATCAACTACCAGGCAACCGGTGGCACCAACACCAAAGCCCCCACAGCCACCAGCAACAACAAAACCAAGACCGCCATTATTGAGACCGCGAAAACCGGTATCGGAGGCACCTACATTTGGGGTGGCAAAAACTATAAAGCCTGGGACTGCTCCGGCTACGTCCTGGGTGCTCGCACAACACGGTATCAAAACCACCGCCTACACGTTCGCCATGAAAAACGAACTCAAACCCACCAGCACACCCGAACCTGGTGACATTATCTTCCAAGGCGGCTACAACCATGTTGGCATATACCTTGGGGACGGGATGATGGTATCCGCCCTCAACCCATCTGAGGGCACACGCATACACCCCGTCAGTATTATGCCTATTGATGGGTACTACACTGCCACCCTAACAACTAAACACCAAGAAAAAAATGGAGGGAAGAGTAACTTACTATTCTTCCTCTTCTTTTCTACCATCTAAGAATATGGTATACTAAACATTAGTGTACACCCACCACCATGGGGTAAAAACAAAAGGACAAAAACCATGACCGACAACCAGTTCCCAGACATTGATCTACCACCACTAGAAATAACCAGCTTCGCCTACGACTACGAAAAAAAGAAACCACCGGCGATTTTGTAGACATCCACGAACTCAACAAAAAAATCCAGATCCTACGGCACACCCTCTACACCGTATCCGACAAATACTCAGAAGCCGCCGCACGTTTTGAATATGTTAAAACCCTCTACGATCAAGCGTACCGGCGCGCCTACCTCAGCCTTGACGATACTGTTAAAACAGATGTGAAACGTAACCTCGCCGCCATGGAATGCGAACCAATTGAAGCCGATCTACTCAAATGGTCTACCAAAACCAAACGTTACAAAAACAGAAGTAGATACCCTCCGTGCCGACATCAACGTAGCTATCACCATCAGCCACAACCTACGACACACCACCAAATAAACCTGGAAGGAACACTGCTTGTGAAGGAAGAATGGGCACCAGGACACAGAACTGTCTACCTCTGGGTACTATGGCTCACCATAATAACCGGAATCCCCTGTCGCCGGTTTATGGGGGTACCTTCTCCTACCCACCGACAGTGTTCAACAACTCTTCAAACAAAACACCAGCACCTACATAGTTGCTAGTGACCCATGACCCCCACCCTCACCGACAAACAACGTATCACCCTCACCCACCCCAAAGAACAAAACCACACCACACGCCCGCGACATTATTGTGTTCACTGCACCCAAAACCTGGACAACCACCGGAACAGAACCAACCCTCATCAAACGAGTCAACGGCACCAGTGGTGACATTATCACCATCAAAAACCAGCGGTTACACATCAACAATATTGACACCATAGACCTCACCACCATCAAAGGATGCCAACTCACCAACGGGTACATCACCACCATCCCCAACAACACACTATTTGTGACCGGCGACAACCACGGGCACTCCACCGACTCCCTCACCCAACTCTGTAAACACCCCACCAACCCGCATGATGCCTTCATCCCCACCAACAGTGTCAAAAAACTATGGGGTAACCACCAATGCTTTAACCTGATCTTCATCAACGACACCACCACCGGTTGGGTACACCACACCCTCGAAAAAACCATTACCCAACACACTCATGAAAACCCCAACCTTATCATCACCAGAATAAATGACATACAACACCTCACCGGGGACAGTATCTTTGGTGAACCACAACTCTACCTCTACACCGCCAACGACAAAAAAACACTATTGATACAGTAATTGAAAGACTCAAAGAATACCAGGACACACAAAACGGTACAGACGACTTCTCCCACGGACTCATCATCACCAGTACACTCCCCAAAAAACAGGGTACAACGCCTGCTAACCTCACCAAAAACACTAGGTGGCACCTACTATACTTCGGAGAAAAACAACCCGCGCCCACGCCACAGAAGTGTTCAAAAACACCCCATTGAGCCGCACCGTCAAAAACATGATCCTGGATTGGTGGGGGACAACACCGAAGACATATATAGTACCCTCAACAGTATTAGTGCGCTCCCAGTAGAAGAACAGAAAAAAACTCACCCTGAAACTCTCTACCCGCACCTACCATACCAGCCCGGTGTGAAACCACCCTGGAACATCCCAGACGCACTCCTTGCTGGGGATGTGAAACAAAGCATCATCACATTACGGGGTACCCGCAACAACACCGGGTTTGTGATAGCGTATTTGCGAACCTATTTTGAATCCCTCTACACCATCAGCACTATTCTCACCCTCAACCCGCGTATCAGTGACAAAAAACCTGAGCCAACTCTGTCGGCATCAGCGGGTGGGTACTCAAAAAAACGGCGGGCACAAGCACAACAACACCCCCACAATCTTTCAACACATTCTTGATACTATTATTGAAACCAGCCAGAACATGACCGGTGGATCACGGGTAGACAACACCACCCTCCTAGAACACTGCTTCTTCCGCATCCACACCATCACCACCCCCAAACCAACTAAAGGATAAACATATTATGCGGTTCGCACACCTCTCCGACCTACACCTCGGGTACCGTACCGGAAACAAATACACGACAGACGAAATCAACATTCGAGAAGAAGACGGGTACACCGCGTTCCGTACCCTCATCCAAGACATTCTAGACTCCACTATAGACTTCGTTGTTATCTCCGGTGACCTTCCACACCCCGAAACCGTCTATCCGCAGCATCCTAGAACTACAGGACGGGTTACGGCGACTCGCAGCCGCAAAACATTCCGGTACGCATGATCGTTGGGAACCATGATGTGAACGACTATAAAGGTGATGTTGCCGCATCCCAGGTGGTTCATGACGCTGACCGTAACATTCTCTCCCACGCAGAACCCTATATTGTGTCCGAAGTCACCGACGGGGTGTTTAGGCACATGATCTCACACCACATGTACCGCACCCAAGCAGACACCATGAATCAAGTTAAACCCGTTGATGGTGCTATCAACATTCTCTCCACCCACGGGTCAGTGATAGACCCACTCTTAGAGGAAAAAAATTCGGGTCGAAGAATCCCCCGAGAAATCGTTATCCCTGACTTCTTCCTGCAGGGACATGTCCTGGGATGTGATGGCGCTCGGGCATATTCATGAACGCCGATGGGTAGGGGACAAAGAGGATGGTGTGTTCTATAATGGTTCCCTCATTAGGCGAGGCTTCTCAGATGGTGAAGGCACACTGGGGCGCGGGTACACTGTCTGGGATAATCATACTGGGGAATGGGTACCTGAATTCCATAACGTACCACAACGCCCCCAATACGACCTACCACCCCTAGATGCGGGCAACCTCTCAGCACCGGAACTCACGGAAACCATTATCAACCGGTTACGGGAAACCCAAACCACCGGTAGGGAATTCGTGGCAGAAATAGCACCCATGATCCGCCAAAAAAATTGTGAACATCACACCCGCGAAAGCCTCCGCCCTAGACTACCCAGCGATCAGTAATGAAACCACGCATGCTCTCACCTGGCAGTTGGAACGCACACCTGAACACATCTACTACTCACGACACGAGTACACGAGAAGAGAACGATTTCACCACGAACATGGTGGACTCTTTCAACACGTGGGTAGAAACAGCAGACGAAATTCAACGTATTGACGACACCGGGTTACGTGATACAGTGGTGTCACAAACAAAAAAAGTTTATCCAATATGGGCGGGATAAAGCCCTAGAAATACAAGAATAAAAAAAGGGGGTTGGTTATGGTTCGTGATCTGTTAGCGGGTGAGACCCGTGCCCTCATTGTTGGGGATTGGCATGGTAACCTGGGGTGGGTGAAACAGAAAGTACCTTATTTGTGCCGTAAATTTGGTGCCCGCCTCATTATCCAGCTCGGGGATTTTGGGTTCACCCCAGGGATAACGATTTTAAAACAGTTAGATACTCTCCTAGGGAAACATGGGTTAGTTGTGGTGTTTGTGGATGGTAACCACGAAAAACTATCCTGTGTTCAACCAGTACCCGAAGAATGACGGGTTTCAGAAGCTCGGGGACAATATTTACCGTATCCTCCGTGGCACCGTGTTCACCCTGGGGGACTAACGTGTATGGGGTTTGGTGGGGCTGGTTCCATTGATAAGCAATTCCGCACCCCCGGTGTTGATTGGTTCCCGGACGAATACATTACCGGGGCAGACGCACACACCGCCATCACCAACAGCCGTAACAAGCGGGTAGATGTTATGTTCACCCATGACGCGCCCGCCAACATTAGAGTCCCCATGGAAAAAAATAGGGTTCACCCCGCCCCCGGTGGTGGAGTCTGCGTGTACCATGAACCGTGTCCTCCTCCAAAGCGTTGTGGATACGGTTGCGCCACACCTACTGTTTCACGGGCACTATCACACCCAGTACGCCACCAAAACCACACTACACAGACCCATCACCCCAACGTTCACGGTAGAGGATGACATGATGGTGGTAGGGGTGAACAAGGATGAGAGCCACGGGAAACTAGAGCCCGGATTCGTACCCTTTGACACCCGCAAATATTGTGACAACAACACTATCTACAGCACCTACACTAACCCGTAAACAAGTAGGGGTTGGTTTGACATAACCCACCACTATACCATATACTATATGGTAGGTTATATAATATGAGGTAAACACCCATGACAACACAGTCTTTACTCCGTATGGGAAAGGAAGATTTTCAAGAAGCCGCGCACCAGGTGTACCAGAAAAACCGAGACGTTTTCGCCCGGATGATGGTGTCTTTCACACCCGCTGGGTTACATACTATTGTGACTCTTAAAAATAATGGTATGTACTGGGACGAAACCGGTATGAGCGAAGCCGAACATAACACCCACGTCTCCGAATATAAGCTCGCAGAAACTAAAGCGAAACAACGAGTCTACGACGGGTTCAAACAATACTTACCCTATAACACCCCTGTTGTCACGTTCGTAGCTGACTTCGTGAACGATACTTTCTATGAGGCTACGTTGGCGGACATGACACCGGGTATGATGATCTATGATTCACACACCACCACCGAAGAACCCTAAAACCTATACCCCACAAAACCTTGACCCCATCATGATACGGGGGAGGGTACACGGGACACCAGGGGCGAAACTGAAACGTTCCCCCTATAATCCTTACTACCGTTCCGCTGGTGTGGTGGGTGAGAAACGGTTCGGGAAAGCACTCACCCTCACCGGTGTAACTGAAGGTATGGATGTGTTCTTCTCAGTGCCCATGCCAAGAAAACAACGCAGTAGAACCGGTAAACTTGTGCGGGATAAAGGGTTACGTACTGATGTTGATTGTGTCCTCACCCTGGGTGATGTGATTGTTCTGGTGGATGTGAAAATGTTTAAAAACACCGCCTATTATACAACCCACCATAATATTCTGGTGGGACTCAATAAACGGGGTGAGACCGTAACACAGTACCGTATGTCACAGAACATGCGTATAGCGGTTGAACGGTTCCAGTGCTTGTTCCCGAATAAACTTATTATCCCTGTTGTTGTTCTTATCCCCACCAGTGAGCAGGTGCCGCAAACTTTAGGGGAGCTATTCTGGGTGGGTGGTATCAAAATATATGTGCTTCACGAGTTCATGTTCACTCTCCATAAGCTCTATGATGCTCTCCCCGGTACACATGACCCTGTTATTATAGAAGAACTAACCAACTATATGACCCCAACACGGAAAGACTAAGAAACATTGTTCAACAAATCCCGGATTTATCAGCAAGTAGAAGACTTCCACCGCACCTTTGGGCACCCCACCGGTGGGCACACCCTCAAAGACCCCACTGACACACGCACTCTTCAAGGGCGACTTGATTTCATAGCAGAAGAATTCTTTGAACTTCTCACCAGTATTGTGGGGGAAGAACACGTGAAACCCGTCTCCGACGCCTACCATAACAACATAAAAGTCACACCAGATTCCCCGCGTGATGTTATAGAATTCACGGACGCGCTCGTTGACCTTGTGTTCCTCATCTACGGTACCGCGATCATCTACAACATTCCTCTCGATGATGTGTTAGACGAAGTGTACACCTCCAACATGAGTAAACTAGACGAAAAACGGTAACCCCATCTACCGGGAGGACGGGAAAAATCATGAAAAGCCACCTTTTCACCCCGCCTCGCATTAAAGCTGTCCTCAACGCGAAGGGTGCCCTCTACCAGCAACCCACTAAGGATGATACTGATGCGTAACTTTCTCACCACCAGTATCGCGGCTGTGTCACGGTTCTGGGATAAAAACTTCAAAACCATGACCGGGGGCACTCGTCGCCGCTATCGTGTTAGCTGGAGCGTTCTACACCAGGAACCCGCAACTATGGTGGGTACCGTTCCTGTGGCTTCTCATGGGTGTTGTCGGGTTGTTCGTGTTCCAGGTGGCTCGCGCCTTCGTCAAAGCCGTGTTCTCCATTATGGTTACCGCCACCTTAGCGTCGATGGCTATTATGACGGGGAGCATGTTTGACCCCTACAGTGGGGATAACCTCACCTGGGCTTTCGCCCTATGGGCGGGGTGGGCTATCAGTCTCACCTACTCTTTCATGAGGGCAGCCCCCGTGTCTCGATGGTCTGTGCTCACTTGGTGTTCCTTTGGGAACCCTATATTGGGTCTGCTATGGTGGCGGCTGGGTTCCTGTCCCTCCTCGTTGCCGCTATCACTGCCGTCGTCTTATTCCCCGTTTTTGTTTTGGGTGTTCTACCGTGTGATTCCCAGGTGGCGTATCAACCGTGTAGCACCCACCATAGTATCCAAGGAGAATATTACGGATGCTGTTGCTTATGATGCGATGAACGCGGGCTGGTCTTTCGTAGAGAACAAGAAACGCACCGTATTTCAACGGCTACTACGGAAACCAGGTGCCACAGGTAACTACCTTGTGTGGGATGATAAAGCATACGTGATTATCCCTATCTTCCTGCGGCAAGAACTACAAACACTAGTGAAACATACCACTATCAGGAAACGAGTCACCGGGGAACAATATTTAGCGTACATGGGTAAACCTATTGGCCCTTGGCTTCTTGGCACTGTTGCTAATAATACCCCCATGTTTGGGGTGGGTGGTGCTGATGTGCGTGTCGTGTTCCTAGATGTGAATAACGCAAACGGGTTTGAACCGAAACTCATTGGTGTCCCATACCCAGACTCTAACAAAAATCCTCTACACAGGTATTATTCCTGCTGGTAACCTCCTCCACCATCAAGGGAAGAAACAGGGCAAGAAGAACCTGTTCGACTCACTCAACACTCTGGGGGATAAATTGGGTGCTTCACAGGCTCCCCTTACCCAGAAACAACTAGTGGCGTTAGCCAAAAAACTCTAACCCCCATCAACCCCCATTATATAACCCGCAAACACGGTTACCCACCCACCTTGTTTGTGGGTTATAATTTAAAGTACCACTACACATGAGGCAACACATATGACCGGAAAAACACCACCACAGTTCGTGTCCCTCCACACCCACAGTGACATGTCAATCCTCGACGGGTTCTCCACCATCCCAGAATATGTGAGGGAAGCAGCACGACTCGGGCAACCAGGGCTAGGGACTCACCGACCACGGCAACATGCTCGGTGTGTACACACTCATCACAGAATGCCAGAAAGAAGGACTCACCCCGTCCCAGGGTGCGAATTCTATGTGGCACCAGAACACTCGGACGGAGCAAAAAAACAAGAAACCCGTATTCTACGGTAACCCTGACGGCAGCAGTGACGGGGACGTGTCCGCACGCGGCAAATACTTACACCTCACCGTATGGGCGTACACCAACGAAGGTTTACGTAACCTCAACAAACTCACAGAACTAGCGAACCACCCCGACCATAAAATCGGGAAATGGCCTCGTATTGACACCAGCATGTTAGAAAACCACGCCACTGGGTTGATTGTTTCCACCAGGGTGCCCCTCCGGGGAAGTGTCCACCAGGTTCCGGTTAGGGACAGGATGAGGAAGCATACGCATACACGCGGCGGCTCATCAATATTTTTGGGCGTGAGAACGTGTTCGTTGAAATCATGAACCATAACATGAGTAGTGACCTGGAACGTGATCTGTTGCCGAAACAACTGAAACTCGCTGAAGATTTAGGGTTGGAGCTTCTCGCCACCAACGACTGCCATTACGCTCACCGTGGGGATCATACGCATCATGAAGAGTTTTTAGCGAAGCAAACACACACCCCCATGTCGGTGAAACCAATGTATGCTGGGGGAAACGTTTCGCGTTCGATGGGGAAGACTATTACCTCAAATCCTATGAAGAAATGATGACGCTCTTCCCGGAGGATAAATACCCGAGAGCCGTATCCAACACTGTCCGTATCATGGAGCGGGCGAAAGGGATACGGTTAGAATATGATGCCACTGCCCGCCCGCAACCCGTACTCCCAGATGGTTGGGATGATGCTGGCATATATTTGAAACACCTCGTATCCGTGGGCGCTAAAGAACGATTCGGCCACTACCCACCGGCGGAACGAGCAAAGATAAAAGAACGGTTAGCCTACGAATTGGAGGTGCTGATTTCCTCTGATTTCGCTGGGTACATGCTGATTGTGGCAGCCATGATTAGGGATGCGGTACAAGAGTATTCGATACGAGATGATGAGGGTAATGTGTTAGCGTCCCCTGTGGGGCCTGGGCGTGGTTCTGCGGCTGGTTCAGCGGTAGCTTACACACTTGGTATCACTGATGTTGACCCCATCAAATACGGGTTAGTGTTTGAACGTTTCCTCAGTGATGATAGGGGAATGTTCTCACGATTGATCTTGGGGGTGGGGCACAGTTGGAATGTTTAGCCTCAGAAGTGTTCACCACCACGGACGGGAAACAGGTGTATGCGCACCAAATCACACCGGGTATGGAATTAGAGTTAACCGAAGAACAAGAAGAACTCATAACAACAGAGGAAGGCGCATAAACATGGGTGACTATGTTGAACTATACAAAAAATACCAGCCACGAAAGTTTAAGGGACATTGTTGGGCAGACCCAAGTGGTGCGCGCCCTGGAAGCTGACATTACTGAAGGCACCATACCGTCAGCATACTTGTTCACAGGGTTACATGGGTCCGGTAAAACATCTGCGGCTATGCTGGTTGCTAAAGCTCTTCACTGTTCACGTAGGGACCCTGGGGTGGCTGACCCGTGTAATGAATGTGATGATTGTGTGATGGTGGATGAGGGTATACACCCTGCGGTGAGGTATGAGTCGATGGCTAACCGTGGGGACGCCGCTTCTGTTCAGGCGCTCATTGATGAAGCGAAACTTGTTCAATCCGAGAAGAAGAACATTATTATTTGTGATGAGGTTCACCGGTTATCAAAAAAACCGCGTTAGATAAATTCCTGATTCCATTAGAGAACAGGGATAATAGTTTGGCGTCTATTTTTCATTTTCTGTACTACTGAGGGGTTGGCGGTTTCCCCTACCGTGAAGTCCAGGATTATTGAGTACACGTTCTCACCGGTACCGTATAAGGTGTTAGATACGCTGGTGCGCCGTGTTGTAGCACAGGAGAACCTGGAGGTGTCTGATGCTGTGATAGCGGCGGCGGTGAAGAGTGCCCACGGTTCGGTACGGGACGCTTTGACCGGGTTAGAGCGGCTGCGTCGTACCGGTGTTGTTGAAGGCACTACTGCTGATGCTTTACTGTGGGCTGTAGCGCACACCGATCTTGGTGCCGCATTAGCTGTCGTGAACACGTGTGAAGACGACGGGGAGGACTACACCGACGTGTTAGAGAACATGATCGAATCCGTCCACAACGTTTTATTATTGGTTCATAAAAACCCCCGCCGATCTACGTGGGAAACTACCGTTCCATGGGAAACGTGACGATGTTATCGAATTCTTTGAGTGCTTCGGCACCACCCCCACTGAACGGCGAACAAAACTCGCCGATGTTTCCACCATCATGATGGGCAGGTACACAGAAATGGTGACAACACCCATGATGGATAAACTACTCTTAACAGCATGCGTACTCGATTGTGTACGCCTCATCAACCACACCACCACACAAGGAGAATAACCCCATGAGCACATACACAGTCAAAAAAACGTATCCGTCACCAAACCCGGTTCACCACCAGACATTGACACCGACTACAACACTGTTCACCGGGACAAAGTCATAGAAACCGTGCGGCAACAATACGGAGTCAACAAAACTGCCCGCATCGGTACACGCGGCATGCTCAAAGCAAAAATCATCTTTCAAAGACATGGCAACCATCTACGAAATGCCATTCAAAGAAGCCAACCGCATCTCCGCCCTCATCCCCGGCACCAAAGACGGCAAAGAATGCTCACTCGAAGACATCTACAACCCTGATTCCCCACGCTACGAAGACGGGGTAGCATTCCGTGAAACCACCAACAGTGAAGAATGGGGGAAAATAGTAGACGCTGCCCGCGCTATAGAAGGACGCACCAAATCTGTAGGCACCCACGCCTGCGGTGTCATCCTCCTCACACCCCCTCAGTGATGTTATTCCCGTAGGAGTAGATAAAAAAATGGGGACGCTATCACCGAATACGAATACGCCGCCTGCGAAAAACCTTGGGCTCATCAAAAATAGACTTCCTCGGCCTAGATACTGTAGACATCATCCAAAAACACAATACAAACCATCATCAACACCAGCAAAACACCACCCAACATGATGAACATCATCAACGGTGACATGGACGACAAACCCACCTACAACCTACTCTCCCGAGGCGACACCATAGCCGTATTTCAACTCTCCTCACCCGGCGTACAAGAACTACTACGCAAAAATGAAACCCACCAAAATAGACCACATAGCCGCCATCACCGCCCTCTACCGCCCAGGCCCCATGGGCATGAACGCACACCTCAAATACGCAGACCGAATCGGCGGACGCGAACCAATCGAACCCATCCACCCCGAATTCGCAGGCACCATCCTAGACAGTATCCTAGAACCCACCGCCTCCTCATTGTTTTCCAAGAACAAGTCATCGAAATCGCCCAAAAAAATCAGTGGCTTCACCGGAAAAAGAAGGCGACAAACTCCGCAAAGCAATCGGCAAAAAAACAAACCAGCATCATGGAAACAATGCGCACCAAATTCCTTGATGGAGGGCAAAGCCAACGGGTACAGCCTAGAAGCCATGACCGTACTGTGGGGAACGATTGAAGACTTTGCGCGCTATACATTTAATAAATGTTTATATGGTTATACAAAAAAATTCTTACTGATGAGAACACTAAAAGTAAAGGTGAAAGACCTGTATGAACGCTGGGAACGCGGTGAACGTGACATTAAAATCATGTCTATGAAAGAGGATGGTTCTTTCGGGTTACACCGTGTCGCTGAGATTGTGAAAAACTGGTGTTAAAACCGTTGTGGACGGTGAAGACTGCTTCGGGTCGTAGTATCCGTATTACTGAGGACCATAGGATGCTCACTACTGATGGGTACCATACTGTGAAGGATGGTGGGCTGGCTGTTGGTGTTGACCTTATTCATGATCCTCATTGGACTAAACGGTTCTCTGATGATGTTCGTCGTATGCGTAGCGCCTATATAACGAAATACAATAAGAGTGATAAGAATAGGGAAAAAGGCTAAAGAATGGATGACGTATTATCAATCAACCTTATCTTTTGAAGATAGGTCTAAGCATCAGAAGCGTATAGCACAAATACATCCTGAACGTGGTATTAAGCTCGCTCAGAACATGCGTGAAGCATTACGCCACCTTTGGGCTAATGATCCTGAATGGTCTAAGAGAATACTAGACAACCAACAAACCCAACGTTCTCAAGGCGGACATAATAAAGGTTACGGGAAACCTACTGTTATGGATGATGGGCGTGTAGCGGATAGTATTTGTGAAGCTGTGGCTGGGAACTATTTGTTGGCGCGTGGCGTGGATTTTTGAGATACATAAAACTTTTACTAGTGTGAATGGTACTACCCGTGTTACTGATTTTTTTATGCTGATGGTTTTGTATTTTTGAGATGGATGGTTTACGGCGTGGGCGTGACTGGTTTGTTGAGAATAAGTATGGGGAGGACATACCGTTTGTTTATTTGACTCCTGAGAATTATCGTGATGAGATTGATGCTGCGCTTATGCGGCACCATATTGAGAACGGTGACCGGATTGTTGAGATCATCCCCGAAAAACGCTGAAGAACGGTTCTGTGCTGCGGGAGATGACCTATGACATTATGATGGCTGATGATGGTCCCGCGAACTTTGTTGCTAACGGTCTTGTGTCCCATAATTCTCATTCTTATTCCTATAGTGTTCTTGCTTATCAGACGGCGTTTTTGAAGGCTAATTATCCGGTGGAGTTTATGTCTACGTGTATTGAGCAGACGTTGTGGTCGAATAGTAAGGAGAAACGTTTTTGCTTATATGAAGGAGGCGGAGCGTATGGGTATTCGTTTTGAGAGTATTAATGTGAATACGTCTGGGGTGAAGGTTGCTCCGAATCCGTTGTTGGTGGATACGATTACGTATAGTTTTTCCTGGGGTGAATGGTGTGTCGGCGCAGGTGGCTGAGACTATTGTGCGTGAGCGTGAGGAGCACTGGGTTGTTTACGGGTGTTGAGGATTTTTGTGTCACTGGTGTTGGCGGGCTGGTGTGGTGAGTCGGCGGGTGTATGAGAATATTGCGTTGGCTGGTGGGTTTGATGTTTTTGGGGGTTTCCAGGAGGCAGGTGTTTGAGAGTGTTGGGGATGTGTTGTCGGGTGTGCGGCATGAGTTGTCTGATACGGATAGTATTTTTGGTGATGATACTCTGGTGTGTCGTGATTTTGGTGGGGAGGATTATTCGTTTTTGGAGCGGCTTCAACGTGAGGGGGCTATGTTGGGGTTGTATTTGTCAGCTCACCCGTTGTCGAGGGTTCCTGAGCGTGTTCCTGGGGTTCGGGACATGTTGATTGGTGATGTGGTGAAGAGTGAGCGTGTTGTGCGGACGACGGTGATGGGTGTGGTGTCGTCGGTGTCTACTGTTTCTAAGGGTGGTCGTAAGGTGTCGACGTTTGGTGTTGAGGATGGTACTGGGTTTTTACGGCTCGGTTGGGGCGTGATGTGGAGTTGGGTGTTGATGTGTGGGGTAAGCAGCAGGTGGTGAAGGATGCTTATTTGTCAGGGGAAGACGAGTGTCCCTGAGGGTGTGCGGGTGGTGGTGGATTCTCCGCCGGTGCGTGCGGTGCCTGAGGTTGTGGAGCATCATGTGTATTCGTTTGATGTGGTGTTTTTATCCGGCGGGTGAGGATTCGTCGGGGTTTGTGCGGATTGTGGGGGTTCGTGAGGTGCCGTTGGGGTTGAATGGGGTGTTGCCGGTGCGGGTGCGGTTTGATGCGGCGCAGGTTCCGGACAGGGGTTGATCCGCGTCGTGTGTTGAAGAAGAGTATGGATACGGTGCGTGGTGAGTATGGTGGTGGTGATACACCGTTGTGGTGGGCTGGTTTTTTTCGTCTGCTGCGGGGGTGTCTCGGGTTGATACAGACGCGACGTTTAAGGATGCGCTTGTTGGGTTGGGGACTGTCCCGGTGGGGGAGCGTTCGTGGCCGCCGCCGCTACTCGTGATGTGGGGGAGTATCAGGTGCCTTATTCAACACTGGTGGATAGGTTGCCGTATAAACCTGTGAGTTTTATGGTGGAGAAGTGTAATGGGTTGGATGTGTTGTTGGGTGAGTTGTTTGGTGTGGATGGGTATGATTATGGTGTTTTCACACCGGTTGATGCTGATGGGTAACGGTGGGTTCCGTGTGTGGGGTGGATATAGTGGGTTGTTAGAGTTTCTAGGAGAGTAGGGGGTTTGGTGTGGGTGACACCATGATTGTTTTAGAGGATGACGGGTTTGACCCGGATAAGGACGCTACTGGGGAACCTGTGGTGTCTCCTGCGTCTGGGTCGCAGGGTACTGGTGGGCGTGTTGTGACGTCGCTGAGTGACATGTTTGGTGAACCAGACACCAGCAGTAGTAGTGTTGGTTCTTCTCAGAATGGTGTGTGGGCTATTGATGTGGATGATACGGAACCCGCAGGACCTCAAGAACCAGTGACTCTCGGCGATTATGAACCTGCTACTGTGGTGGGTGAACCTGATCCGGTGGAAGACATGTCGGATGCTGAGTTCCAAGCGTATATTGAGTCCTTAGAGAACGAGTGGGGAAGAACAACCCTCTACTACTTCACAGTACACCCCTGTTGAACCTGTGAACAACCCCACTCCTGCTGTTGCCTCCCCTGCTCACACTACACCTGGGAAAGGTTCTGGTTCTCATCCTGGTTTTTCTGTGAATGGTATAGTACAGCAGGTGGCTCGTGTCCTTGATGGTACGAGTAGGCGACTCTTCACCCTCCCTGGTGTGAAACGTTTCACCCACAACCTGAAACCGGGGACTGTGTTCACTCGTGCTATCACCATCACTGTTCTACTGGTACTGGTGGCGGTGGGGTTCAAAATATTAGGGGAACCTCAACACCACTGAGGGGTGTCAGTAAAGCTGATGCCACTATTGAGTTACCCGATCATGGTATGCTCTCAGTCACCCAGATAGAGCGGCGGGACGGTAAAACCTACGCCACAGTCAGTAACACTGGGGAACGTGTCGAAAAGAACATTAGTGTTGATGCTGCTGGTAAAGCCTCCACCCTCATCAACCCGTTAACATGGTTCAAACCCACAGATGCTGGGTCATGCCACGGAACGATACCCCTGTTAGAGGCAGACCAAACACAGGTGGTGGAACTCACCTGTGATAAACAAACAACTGGTTTCCGTGTCACCTATGATGTGAAAGTGGGCGCTGATGAATAACATCACCATTACTGAACCTTCTAACCCAGACGATCAAGTGTCACAACTGGTGTATCGTGCTCTACAGAAGGGGAGACGGTATTTCGGGTCTTCCGGGGCGTCTCTCACACACCAGGTACATAACCCGCCGGAGGGTTCACCGATCAACCAGAAGTCCGCTAAAATCGGGTTGGAAGGGGAAAGGGACACCACTAAGTTTTTTTGAGGGAATGGTGTGCTGATAAACCTAATGTTGTGCTTGTGGATTCGGTGAGTATTCAGTTCCCGAAGGACGGTTCCCCTGATCCTCGTTTAGAGGTCATGTCCCCCGAAGAGGTTCAGGAAGAGGACGAGAAAGAGGGGGGCTGTGGACGAGGAAGAAGGTGTGATTGATAATAAGGACACAGATCATATTCTAATTATTGGTGAAGAAGTTATCTTGATTGATACGAAGAAGTGGAAGAAGGGTTTGTATACGTTGTCCCCGAAGGGTGAGGTGATGCGGAACCGTAAACCGACACCGTTCCCTGGGGGAAGGTTCGTATGCGTGGTGCTGTGGAGTTGTGGCGAAAATATTTGGGGTACACTGATAAGAATGATCCCCAGTGGCGGAAACTTTCAGGTATTGTGTTTGTGAATAATGAGGACGCGAAAGTGGTGCGGTCACTGGAACTGGTGGATTCTGGGGGGGCTTGGCGTGTAGTGGAGCAGGGAGCGGATGCTACAGTTTTTTTGGATAATAAGTATGGTGATGATAAAGCGTTGTCTCCGGTGGATAGGTCGCATATTAATACGGATTTGGTGGCGAAGATTGTGCGGTGTGCTGTGCCGCCGTATGATGAACGGAAACGTGTACTGGATTCGGCTGCGTTACGTGACTTTGGGATATAAACGGTACGTTTAGTTTCTTTCTAGTGTTTGGAGTATTTTTGTGAAACTTTTGGCTAATAAGGTGTCTGCTGATTTTTGAGCGTTGGTTAGCGCAGGAGCACCAGTTGTTTGGTGACCCTAAACAGTTCATTCGTGCCTATAATTCTGGGATGTTGAGCACCACGAATGATGATGTTAAGGTGATTGCTACCCGTTTGGAGGATGCGTACCGTAACGTTTCTGTGATGAACGGGTCTATCACGATTCAGCCTGAGGATTTCGTGTTGACACGGGAGCTGATTGAGGATTTGGAGCAGCTTCAGTTGTGGATTGAGCTTCGTGAAGCAGCGGTGGAGGCTGTTCAGTCTCTAGGTTCTGGGGGCGTCCTTGTTTTTGGAGGAGAAGAAGTTGAAGAAGTTCTCCACTATCACAGAGGACGGTGCTGTGATTCCGGTGGATGCGGTGGTGTTGCCGAAGTATACGCAGTCGTATATTCATGTGTTACCTGAAACATTGTTTACGGAGGTTTCTGCCCCTGATGATGGTCGCCCCTTGTTCAAGGTTGATGTGGAGGCGTTGAAGGAGCATGATACGTCGGTGGTGTATCGTTTAGCACAAGTAACACATAGCTAACATATTTTCTTCTTTGTTTGGTGTCTACCCATGTGGGGTGGGCACCATATTTTATGCCACCATGACACAAAAAAACCCTGGGGGTGGTTTACTGGCGGTTACCTGTGGGTTGATATGTTCCCTCAAAACCCCCTTTTTCAAGTTGAGAGAAACAACCCTATGCGTATTCGACGAATAACTGAAATCCCGGCGGTGAAGTCCCGGTGTATTAGTGTGGATTCCCCTGAAAAACTTTTTAGGGTAGGTGGCCCTGACGGGGTGTCTGTTATCACCCATAATAGTGTGGTTCAACGCAGTATCGTGTTTGGGTGTATTATGCGCCCGGATGAGTGGCGGTTCCTTGGTATTGACTTGAAAATGGTGGAACTCTCCGAGTACCGCCAGTACGCCCCGAACGTGTTGGGTATTGCTACGAACCTTGAGGACGCTACAACAGTGTTACGGTTCGCGTCGCAGGTGATGATGGATCGGTACGCGAAAAATGGAGTCGGTTGGGGCTAAGAAATTTGATGAGCTTGCCGCTACTGGTGAGAACACGTGCCGGTTGATGGTGATGGTGGATGAGGCTACCGAGTTGATGGATCATAAAGCCGGTAAGTCTGATGAGATTAAAGCCATGAATGAGATGGCTGATGAGTGTAACGTGTTGGTGGGGTCTATTGCTCGTTTGGGGCGTGCCGCTGGTGTTTATTTGGTGTTGGCTATGCAGAGGCCGGACGCGAAGATCCTGGGTGGTGAGATTAAGAATAACTTGGGGAACCGTGTTGCGGCTGGTAACTTGAACCCGACTGCGGCTGGTATGGTGTTGGATGATCATGCGGGTGAAGGTACGAAGATCCCGTCGAAGCCGCCTGGGCGTACTTATGTGAAGACGGGTAGTGTTGGTGTTCATGGGCAGGGTATTTTTACACCGGATGCGTCGATTCTTAATACGTGGTGGTCGCGTAATCATCAGGATTTGTTGGGGGATAATTCGATGATGTCGAATATTCGGCGGGAAGCAGAAGCCCAAAACAACACTACTAATAATACTACTGTTCCCCTACCCAACAACAATAATGTGGGTTCAACCCCGGTGGATAGATCTACTACTACGATGTTTGGTAAAACCATGAAGGGTGAGGACATGACGATGACGTTAGGGAATGAGGCTTTGTCTACGCGCCGCCCTGAGGATGATTGGGATGATGTTATGCAGAGCATTCATGATGCCGCCTAAAAAAAGGGGGTGTGATATGTGGGGTGATTTTGTATTCTAGTATGTGAGCAGGCTTAGGGTTATGTTTGGTTTTGGTTCTAAGACTCCGAAGAGCCGTTGGCATTATGACATAGATTCGGGTACTGTGAATCCTTGTGATGCGAAGACTCAGGCGGCGTGCCCGTACCAGAAGAATGGTACAGGTATTCATGTTGTTGTGGATCAGCACCCGGATAAGAATGTTGAGTTTCAGCAGGTGGTGGAGTCGTTAGAGGCAGACGGGCAACCTGTGGACATTTATGGTGGGTATAAAAAAAGTATGTGTATGATCCTGTGGTGTATGATTATCAGCCAGAGGGTTTTAAAGAGAACACTGATGATGAACCCTGGGCGCAAATGCTTCTAGAACGGGATGAACTCACAGCGGATGAGGTTGCTAACCTGGTGACACACCGTGAAATGATGCGGCGTGCTGAGGAGGGGAAGATCGGTAAGCTGGAGCATTGGTTGTTGAAAAAAATATAATACTTTAGGGTATGCTTATGAGTATGATAGACGGAAAAGAAATGGTACTCTCTAAGAAGATTCTTCCTGTGTGGGTGCGGTATATGCTTGTGGTGAGTGTTCCCGTACTCTTATTTTTTTGGGTTAGCTAACATTGTGTACCCTGTGATTATGGCAGTCTTGGGGGAACCGTATGGGTTTGTGGTGAATGTTGCGTTGACGGGGTTGTGTTCTTTGGTGGCGGTGACACCGTTGTGGGTGTTCGCTAAAACTGAGGGCGCGTCTGTGAAACAACTGGTGGGGTTGCGGAAACCTGAGGGTGTGGCCTGGGTTTTTCAGGCTGCTGGTGTTGGTCTGGGTTTTTTTCGTGGTGATGGCGTTATCGTATTTTGTTATCCATTTTTTACGCATGTTGGGACGAATGAGACAACTGCTTCTATGTCGTCGTACCCGTGGTGGTCTACAATGGTGGCGTCTTTTATAGTTGCCCCTGTGTTTGAGGAGCTGGTGTTTCGGGGTACGTTGTTTGGGTATCTCACGTATCAAGGTTATGAGGGTGTGCGGGTGAGACGTGTCACCGTTGTGGCGGGTGCGGTACTGGTTGCTGTGTTTTTGCGTCTTTACATGTGACTCCTGGTATGGATGCGGTGTCTGCTTTAGCGGGTGTGGTGTCGTTGGGTTTGTTTAGTGGTGTGTTGTCGTGGGTTCGGCTCAAGTTTGATTCTATTGTGCCGTGTATGGTTGTTCACGCTTTCTATAACACCCCGATTGTGGTGATGAGTTTACTCGCATCATAATACAAAATTCTTTGCTTCTTCTTGTGCCCCGTGTTTTGACAGGAAACACGGGGTTATTGTATACTTAAAGTATTATGTCTAATCTTTCTTTACCCTCTGATGTTGTTGCTATGTCTAAGGAGTCCCCGTTTGCTGGTGTGATTCCGAAGCATGTGATGGACTCTATTTATCGTTTGACAGCGGCGGAACGTAACGCCCCTATAGATACTGGTTTGTCTTCTCCCGCAACAGGTACAACCACTACTATGGTTTCTGGGAGCACAGTTCAACAGGGTGCGGCTTTGGTGATGATGGATAACGAGGGTGCCCATATTGTGGATGACACGGTTGCTGATAAGTTCAGGAAGAAACAGATCAGTGCGTCCCTGATCACTGATTTACGGGAAGGGTGCCCTGCGGCGTGGTTGATGAAAACCTATGTTGTTCCTGAGGTGATTGAGGAACCAGATGACACCCCTATGGCGCGTGGTAGTCTTTTCCACCGGGTGATGGAGCACTTCTTTACACTACCACCAGCGGAGCGGACGAAAGAGAAAATGTTGGAGTGTGTGCGCACCACCATTTTTGAGGATGATTTCAAAGTTTTTGCTGACAACAGGGATGTTGCGGCATGGTTACAGGCTGCGTTACGTGGCTACTATCAGATGGGTTTCGAGGATCCACAGCAGGTGCGGGTTGCGTCTATAGTGAAACGTGGGGAGGAAACCCCAGCGTTGGAGGCGTTTGTGAAGGGCCGCGTGGATGGTGTTAAACGTAACCTGATTGGTTTCATTGACCGTGTGTCCGAAACCGATTCTGGTGTGTTGGTGGAGGATTGGAAGACTGGCGGTAAAAGCTAAGGAATGGTCTGGTAGCTACCCTGTGCTCACGAAGGGTAAGGATGGTGTGCCGTATTATGATACCCGCCATGCGTTAGGGTATGTTGAGGCTCGCCAGCAGGGCATGTACACTATGTTGCTGGAACAGCAGGGGTATGAGGTTGATGGTGCCCGCCTCATTTTTCCGGTTGCCCAAGCGGTGGTGGATGTCCCTGTTCACGACCCCGAGTTTAGAGGGAAGTGGAGGATAATATTCGTGAAACTGATAAGATTCTGGATGATTTGGAGTGTACGAATGAGTTCGCGTACCGTCCTTCCGTGTTGTGTTCGTGGTGTCCGTTAGCTAAAAATATGCCCAGCCGCGCAGGAGCCGTTTAGGAATAGTGAGAAGCAGGTTTTGGCGCGGGAGAGTCAACCGGAACCTGAAGTGTTCCAGGGTGCTGTTATGATGCGCATGTAGGGGGTCTGTGAGTGTTTGAGGCTAAAAAAAGTAGTTATCCCAGAGGTTTTTGGATGTGGATACTATGGTGAGGTTGCGGGATCATGCGGTGCGTTCTGCCCTATGGTATGCGGAGCGTGGGTATTCGTGTGGTATGATTGCCCGCAAACTAGGTTATAAGGGGTACCCTCAGGGTGGCACCCCCTATCATGGTGGTTCTCATGGTGAGGGTGGGGTTATTGATTTCATAGGGTATGCCCTCAATATTGTGGGTGAGGTTTTCCCGCAACAGGGATGAGTATGCGTTAGACCTTGAGAAACAGTTAGCGCAACGGGGGCATGAGTCCACCCAGGATTTGAGAACTAGACTATATAGGAATGGGTTTAGTGAATCACAGGTTCAAGGGGCTGTGGTTGAGTATGATGAGGTTCCTGCGTGCCTATGGGTAGCACAGAAACGTGCTAAGCGTTATGTCCGCAACAATGATACTCTCACCAGTGAAGATTTGCGAACATATTTGGTGCGGCGCGGCTTCACCACCACTAGTGTGGAGGCTACCCTTTCTGATCCTACAATAAAAACCTCACCTAGTTGTGGCTGGGCAACCCCGGAATTCTGCGTTGTCGGTGGGGAATATTTTTTTCAAGAGGTGATGAATGATGCGTGAATTTGAAAAACATTAGTTTAGAGCAGGTGTTGGATGCTCTCCATTTCCTGGTGGTGCGTGGTGTTGATAAGATGCCGCAACAGCATGGGGTGATTACGGCTGCGGTGACGTTTATTCACAAGAATAAGCAGGTGTTACAGGAGGTTGAGGGGTTGGTGAAACGGGAGTCGAAGGCGAAACGCATGTTGAACCCGAAACTGGGTGGTGTGGGGTCTTTGGTGGCTGCGGTAGCGAAGATGATTGACCCGTTGGATACGGTGGTGTTTCTAGTGGACTCATACAATAATGGGTTCCTCACGGAGGCTGTTGGGTTGATTTCTGAGTTGTATAGTAAACAGTTGGGTGTTTCTTTTGACGATGGAGGATGTGGGGGCTATTATGTCTCTTCATATTGTGGAGAAGTACCCGTTTGTGTTGGCGATCCCGAGTGTGGTGTACCGTGAAAATGATGGTACAGTAGATACGGTGGCTTTGGGGTCGTCGTTGAAACCGTTGAAGCTACGTTTAGAAGACTTATAGGAAGGTTAGGAAAAAGATTTTGGCTGTTATTGGTGTTGGCGGGAAGAAACGTCATGGTAAGGACACGTTTGCTGATGCGTTGGGGGATTCTTGGGTGAAGGTTGAGATGTCTTCCCCGTTGTTTGAGGCGTTGTCGGTTTTGAACCCGTATGTTGGTGGGTTCCCGAGGGTGAGACGTGTCACAACTTGGTTGCGTTGGTTGTTGCGTGGCGGTCATCAACGGTTTAGTGATGTGTTACAGGATGTTGGTGGGGATACGGTGCGGGTGAAAAGAGCACCCGGAAGTGCGCCGGTTGCTTCAAGTGTTGGGTACTGATGTGGGGCGTAACATGGTGGGTGAAGATGTGTGGGTGAACATGATGGTTGAGCGTGTTCAACAACTCGTTCATGATGGGTGGAATGTTGTGGTGACGGGGGTGCGGTTCCCGAACGAGTTTGCGGCCATCCAGAAACTTGACGGGTACACGGTGTGGGTTGAACGTCCTGGGTTTGGTGAGGATTCGGATGTGAATTCGTCCCATGTTTCGGAGCATGCTCTTACTTCTCATGATTTTTGATACGGTGGTGTCTACCCCGCATATTGGGGTGCTTCGTGAGGAAGCACAGAAGATCGCCCGTGAAATAAGTACCCTCTAAACGTGTAAACAGGATTACCCCCTCTGTTATTGTTGTTTTTGACGTGACAGAGGGTTTTTACTATATACTTGCTGTTATGAATAATACTTTCTATACGCCACTTGTGAAAAAAACTATGATGATCTGAAAACAGTGTCACAATATATTAGTAAAGACACACAGCAACAGGATGTGAACGGGTTATATAAGAGCATGGTTGTCCCGGACATGTTGTTGGAGGCGTGGCGTACTGGTACTAGAGTGTCCCATGATTTGGTGGCACAGTATCAGGCGCAGAACCTTATAGGGAATACTACAGTGGTGGATGCCAATGAATTGTTACCTAAACGTGTTCACAATGTGGATAACCCGTTTGGGTCTAATCCTGCGATGATTAATTTTTCTGCTTCTTATAATGGGAATATGCGGTTGACGAATACGATGCCGAATCTTCCATATAAGCTGGCTATTCTTGCTGGTGAAATGTCGTCGTTCTCTGATCTTGATTTCCGGTATTGTTGGGAGATAGTTCAGGGTTGGGCTATGTATGATGATTTCACAGAGTTGGCGAAGGATTTCTTTACCGCCAAGAATTATGCTACCCAGGGTCGTGGGCGCACGTTTGTTGATGTGGAGACCACGGGTACGCACCCAGCGAAGGGTGACATTGTTGAGGTTGGAGTGATTGTGACGGAGGCTGATGGTACTGTTGTTGAGGAGTTTGAACGGCAGTATGATACGGCGAGGAATGTTGCTGGGTTAGCTCGTATGGTGCCGTTGTTTCATGCCCATAATATTAGTGTCCCTGAGGTTGAGGGTCGCCCCGTGTTGATGGAGGACGGGGATGATGATTTGTTGGATGTGTTGTGTGACCCTAGTCAGGTGTTGGTGGCGCATAACACGAATTTTTGAGGGCAATGGTTCACCGCATTGTCTAAGGTCTTTTGGGATACTCGTAGTATTTTTTTCTCAACGGTTCGCTTCTTCTCATCACCGGGTGGCGTCTTTTTCAGGATACAAAGTATTTGTCGTCGTTGTGTGTGGATTCTAAGGGTAATCGTTTGAAAGATTTTTGTTGAGGTTCACGGTGATTCTTATGTGGGGGCGCATAGGGCTTTAGCTGATACACGGATGATGATGGATGCGTTCTATAAGTTTTTTTAGCAACTACTGAATAGTGGGGGTGGTTTGTAGTGTTGTTATCGTATACACCTCGTGTGAAGAGCCGTAAAGAATCAGTGTTTATGTTGGGTATTTGGGAGAAGAACGATCGTACTGAAGAGGACTTTCAGGACGTTCTGTCTTCTATAGTATTCACGGTTGATGATGAACCTGTGCTACCAGCGGCACTATGGGCTGGTTTGTTATGCGGGTTAGAGGAGAAAAACCGGGCACCCTGATGTGACACCTGTTGAACGTGAAAAAAAGTGTATAAGATGCTGGTAGAACTGTATGTTACGGAGGGTTCGTGTGCTCTTGCCACCGTGGCGGGCGCGAACAGGTTCACAGCATTTATTTTGTTTTACATGTTACTGCGCCCACAGTTCCCTAACTTCTTAGAGTGTGTACGGTTCATGATGAGGTTGTACCATACAGAGGTTTGTTTCACGTTAGGGGCGATGCGCGGGTTCCCGTTTGAGGATGTGCCAAGTTTAGCGGTGCTCCCTACCCATGTGTTAGGGTTGATGATGCGGGATGCGTACCCAGGGTGTTTTCAACAACCCAGGATTATCAGGGAAGACGTGTTCGGTCGTGCCCTTCAGGTGGGGGATGTGGTGTACACTCCGCAGGGTGGTGTTAGTGTGGTTGAAGAGTTCATTTTTGGGGTGACGGTGGCACCTTTACACGCTGGTGAGGGTAAGGTTTTTCATCTTGACCCGGAGGATGTTTTACGGTTGTAATGATAAGATATTTGTAGTGTAGGCGACTGTTGCCGCTTTTATTGATATTTCGTGTAGGTTTAATATGGGCAATATTAGATACTTAGTTGTAATCTAGGATACCGGATGGGAGGGTGTGTTGGCTAAGAATCAGACCTATAGGGGCTTTTTACCGCACGCCCGACCCACGTCCCTAGATTTGAATGGTGAGCTGTTGGATAGTTCCCCTATGTTGGCTCGGCTTGTATCTGAGGTTCGTGACATCTCAACTTACGCAACATTTGTTGTTCGTAACGATACTATGCTTGGAGATGAGCTGTCGCAGGTTACCGCCATTCAGCCTGCAGGTTGCTGGTCGTCGCGCGGGAGTGACTATGCCTAATTTTCTGATAACAGGTAAGTCTGGTAGGTCACGTAAAGAGTTTCTGGTTCAGCATCGTGTGGTCGCTGAGTATCGTTCATGGCAGGAGCGCATCGCCGCCGCAAACGGCGAAAGCTCTAAATATGTTTCTCAAGGCTGGAAGCGCACGGTAAATGCTTCCCCGCCGTCGTATGGCGAAGATTACGTTAATCTTGGCGCTGTTGATAAGCATTATGCTGTGATTGAGAATAACCCCTTTGCCGCTGGCGAGATTGTCCTCAAGATGGTGATTCAAGGCAAGTGGTATCGACTGATTTTTCAATTTCGACAACTCTCGTTTCCCTGAGGGTAAAGTCACCCTGCCTTTAGTGAAAGTTGAGAATAACCAACCAGTTTTCATCTTCACGGTAGTAACTGATAACCCTATCGTCCAGTTCTCAGGGGATTATGTTATCGGTGTAGATGTTGGTATTAACAACTATACTACCGTCGTTGTTCGTAACACCAAAACAGGGCAGGTAGCTTATGAAAGCACACTTTCTCAGCGTGTTCATTCGCTGTGGAACTCCGTCCGTGCTTCGGAGCGGCAAGTGAAACAACTTAGGAAGAAAGCTGACAAGCTCCTTTTATGACCGTCAAGATAGAATGGCGGCGCTTGACGAGGCGCAACTTCACCGTGAAGCGGCATCCCGAAAGAAACGTGAGCTTACTATTCTTGCCGCGCAGGAAATCGCCTACCTATCCCACCTGTGGGATAACGCGGTCGTGGCTGTGGAAGACCTCAGCTGGGTCACCAACACTATGCAGAACGGGCGGTGGAATAGAGGTCAGCTCACCCAGTGGCTTACCCACTATGTGTCACAGAATGGCGGCTGGGTAGTTGCGGTAAACTCCGCAAACACCTCACAAGTGTGCCATGCTTGCGGCGTTCGCGCTGCGCATCCTACTCATAAAGTCTCGATTTGCCCAGAGCACGGTGTAATAGATAGGGGACATGAACGCCGCCGCAAATATCGCAGCTCGTGCCGTGTCGAGGGTTACGAAAGCACGGAAGACCCGCACGAAAAAAACCGTAAACTTCAACCACAAGCGCCTCTCAAAACACCTGTGGCTAGGGGTTCCTTTAAAGTATCCCGGTAGGGATAGGACAAAGAACAAGCCTACACCGAAAAGGAAGAAGAAAAAAGTTTCTGAGGGGGTGATTCTTCCTTCTTGCCCCGCTAGGGTCAATATGACCACGGTACTAGCGGACTGTGACACACATGGTGTTTCAGAGACCAGCAAGTCGGCACTCAAACAAGGAAACGTAGCTTACGATTGTAGGTTATGTAGCCCTAATTGATACTGTACAACCATAACACTGTTAGTCTATTTTTTTCTCGTATTTTTTTGAGGTTTATTATGTCACATATTCAAAAGTTTGGTGCTGCGGCGGCGACAAGTGTCCTCCTGTTGGGTACTTTCGGTGCTGGTGGTGCGTTCGCTGATGAACAACCCACCAATGTTACGCCTGCGGCTACACAGCAAACCCAAGGAACCCCGCGTGTGGTTCAGGGTGAAGAAAAATAACGCACCCGCCCCTAATACTCCTGCCGCCCAGCAGGGGAGGGTGAGGTTCATGTGTCTACTGTTGCGTTCCGTAACGGTGTGGGCACCTCTAACCCTGCTGCGAACTTCCTAGTAGAGTTCAATGATGCTGGGCAGGGTATTCTGCGGGTGGTGAACACCTCCAATGCGCATAGTGATGACACGTGGTTAGCGGAGATGTCTGCTATTCCGCAGGGGTATGAGCTTGGTTCCCCGTCTCAGGGTGAGATAGCGTCTGGGCAGGCGTTGATTGATGCTAAGGTTGCTACCAGTGAGCATGTGTCACCGGATGGGTTGTATTGGTATATTGGTACTCTCACACCGGGGCAGTCAGCTATTTTGTCGGTGAATAAGGTGAAGGAGGCACCAGCCCCTGCGCCAACCCCTGCCCCTGAGTCACCAGCACCGTCCCTGAGCAAACAACTCCCGCGCCGGAGCCTTCACAGGATACTAATACTCCTGCCCCGGAGGCGACAACACCATCTGATGCGGAGTCACCAACTACACCTGCGGATGCGTCCCCTACTGGTGATGTGACAACCCCCGCTGGTGAACATGTGACGGGTGATGATACTGCTACACCGCAGTCTCATGAGGATAGTTTTTCTGACCCAACTTCCCCGGTGTCTGATGATGCGTCCACACCTAGTGGGGACTCTTCTACGTCTCGTGAAGGGGAGATTGTTGGTGTGGAAACTGTGAATGCTACTGGTGCCCCCAACGCATCTTCACAGAACGGTACTAGTGTTTCTCAGGGTTCTAAGAGCACCACTAGCGGGAAGAGTGCCCGTACTGTGAAGGGGCAACGGTTGAAGACAGGGTCATGCTGGTGTTGCTTCTGTGACTACCCCTGACCCTGTTGGTGTTGCTTCTGGTGTTGGTGCGGCGATCCTGGCTGGTTTGGGTGCTGTGTTTAGTGTTCGTGCCGCGCGGCGTCGTAAGGGTGCCCAGGAGTAGTTTCCTGTTCTTTTCTTGGTATAATAGTGGTTACTGAGTCCCTATCATGTGTTTGGGTTTTGGTAGCCACTATATTTTTTTGTTTTATTTTTTTGTTGGAGGAGTTTTTTTGGTGGGGGAACGTAAGGGATCAATCAAGGGTAATACTGGGGTTCGCCGTGTCTGGTGGGTGCTAGTGGTGGTGTTGTCGTCTATCATGTTGGTGGTGGCTGGGTTGTTCACTACCCATATGGTGGATAGGTCTTTGCTGTCGCGTTCTTTTTGGGGCACCGGGTGCGTGGGTTGATGGTGTGTTTGATGGTTGGTTGGGGTATCGTACTGTGAAGGATGATGGTGGGTTGTCTGTGTCGTATCAGGATGAGCATTCGATGGGGGTGACGGATACGGGGGTGTTGTTCGCTCCGAAACCTGTTCAAGAGTTTCGTCATGCTACATGTGATACGGTGGTGTCTACTCGTGCCCAGAATCATGATGTGGTGGATTCGTTGGGTGTGTCGTCGTGGGTGGTGCCTGGTGTTCATGATAAGAAGTTGTCGCCGGTGTCTGCTCGTGTGTCGTTGAGTGGGTTTGATGGTGAACCGATGGTGTTGCCGTCTGCCCCAGATGGTGTGTTGTATGCGTCTGGTGCTCAGTTGGGTGATGCTGAGGGTGCTGTGGTGGAGGCTGGGCACGTGAATTTTTGATGATGGGCGGGATTTGTCGCCGTGGGGTTATCTTCACCGTGTGGGTAAGTGTGAACATGTGTTTCAGAAGGATTCTTTGGGGCGTGTGTTTGAGTTTGTGGTGACGGATGTGTTTACGGTTCCTCAGCATGGCTTGGAGTCGTTGGGGGAGTTGTGGCGTGCTGATGGTGAGAAGGCTTTGTATTTGGTGACGTGTTCTGGTCGTTCGGTGGGGGATGATGGTTCTTCTGGTGGGAATACGTTGTTGTTTGATTATGAGTATAATTTGGTGGTGCGTGCTGTGCCGGTGGGTTCGATATAGTTAACATAACGAGTTTTGAGAACTGAGAGTTAGATTTTTATGGGTAGTGTAGAGCCTTTGATCGTGTATTTTTTTCTGCTGGTGGGGACACGAAACGTTTCGTGGATTCACTGGGGTTTGAGAGTGTGCGTATTACACCACAGAACGCGGATAACCTTGTGATGGGGCAGGATTTTTGTGTTAGTGGTTCCTTCTTATGGTGCGGGGTCTGCCCGGCGTGCGGTGGCTCCTCAAGTGGCACGGTTTTTGTCTAACCCAATCAATCAGGGGTATTGTGTTGCTACTGTGGGTGGTGGGAACAGTATTTATGGGCAGTTTTTTGCGTATGCTGCTGATTTCATTGCTGAGAAGCTAAGCCATGATACTCACCGGGTGGTGCCAGTGTTATATAAGTTTGAGTTATTTGGGTTGCCTGCGGATCAGGAACAGTGCCGTTCCCGTATCCTGGAGTTCTGGGAGTCTACCCATGAGGAAAAGAGGGGTGGGGGTCGTGTGCTATGTGATACCCCAGCAGGTGATGTATGTCCCCTTACTCTTCCTGCGGGTGAGCCTGTAGTGTTTGATACTGGTGTTGATCCTCAGGTGCGGTTACAGGTGTACCCGGCGGAGGTTCAGGGTGTGGTGGATAAAGTGTATGCGTGTGATCCTGATACGGTGACTGATGCGGCTGTATTGTTGTTGGGGTTGTGTCAACGGTTCACAGGGGAAGATGCTTCTTTGGATGTTGGGTTGTGGTGTGCGGTGTGTGATGCGGTGGATGCGTTGACATGGTTTATGGATACGGGGGATAGTTCCCGACTAGATACGTGTTTAGAGGAACTAACCAGTAGCCTTTAATGATTTTGAAACCTCTCTCTGTTGGGGAGGTTTTTATTATATTACCCGGTTTTTTTGTCATCTTGTAGAGCGCACACAACCCTCTCTGAGGTGGTGTCTTTCTGGTGTTAGATTCCAGATATAATAGCAACCGCAACAAGAACAGATCCTAAGGAAAAAAATTATGGTTGAAACAGGCAACATCACAGGGGTTACCCGTAAAACACAAGACGAACTAGAAGCCATCTACAATGCTCTTGACACCGATAATATTCAACTGACTGCCCCAGTGAACTGGAATAAGGTAGAAAACCCACTTGACGCTGACGCCTGGGATCGGCAGACCGCTAACTTTTGGCTCCCCAGAACGAGTACCCCTCAGTAATGACCTGAAATCGTGGCAGCTCATGTCCGATGAAGAGAAACAAACCGTTGTCCAGGTTTTTTTGCTGGCCTCACCCTACTAGACACTATCCAGGGTAAAGTTGGAGTGACCTCCCTCATTGAGGACGCTAAAACACTACACGAGGTGGCTGTGTATAATGCGTTCGCGTTCATGGAAGAAGTACACGCTAAATCGTATTCGTCTGTGTTCGCCACCCTCATCAGTAGCGCGGAGAACGATGAGGCTTTCCGGTTCGCTGAGAAGGATAAGCATCTGCGGATGAAAGCCGCTATTGTGGAACACTATTATCACGGCAACATTATTGACACTATGGGACGCCCAGACCCGGAGAAGAAGAAAAATCATTTCTGTGCTCCTTGAATCGTTCCTGTTCTATAGTGGGTTCTTCACACCGCTCTGGTATGCGGGGGCATGGGAAGCTCACGAACACTGCTGATTTGATTCGCCTGATTCTGCGGGATGAAGCTCTTCATGGGTATTATATTGGGCAGAAGTTCCGGGAATCTTATCATCTCTCCGACCCGGAGCGGCAGGAAGAGCTTCGAGAGTTCACCTACGACATTCTTCAAGTGTTGTATGCTAACGAGTTGAAGTACACTGAGATGTTGTATGACCCCATTAATTTGACGCATAAGGTGAAACCGTTTCTGCGTTATAACGCGAATAAGGCGCTCATGAACCTTGGGTTTGACCCGTTCTTTGAGGCGAAGGACACGGTTGTGGATCCTGTAGTGTTGACAGGGGTTGAGTACTGATGTGAGTGATAACCATGACTTCTTCTCAGGTGGTGGTTCTTCATATTCGATGGGTGCTGGCAGTGTGTCTGGGCAGCAATGGAGTGATCTGTTCTCCCAAGATAACTAACACAGCTAATAATGGGGGTTGGTTGACCTGATACTGGTTCTGGTTGCCAACCCCTCTTTTTTGTGTTCTTGTTTCATGGTTTGATATGCCTGTTTACTTGAGACCACAACAATTTTTTGTGGTGCCCACATTTGGAAGGCAGGTATTATATGAGTTTAGATAGGCTCCCTATTGAGTTTGCGGAGAACACGGAAGACCGTATCCCGGTTGTTGTTGTGTTAGACACCTCTGAGTCTATGGAGGTGAAACGTGCTGGGGAGAGTCGTTCCCCAATGGAGGCTCTGGATGGTGCGTTAGATAAACTGGTGGCGGCGATTAAGCAGGATCCGTTGGCGAGGAAACGTGCTGATGTTTCGTTCCTCACTTATGGTTCTGAGGTTCATGAACCTACCCCGTTCGCTACCGTGGATTCTGATGGTTTTGTTCTCCCCATGTTGGAGGTTTCTGGTAGAACTTCCACGAACCAGGCTGTGTTGAAAGCGTTGGAGATGGTGGAGGCTAGGAAGGGTGAGTATAAGGCTGCTGGGGTGAAGTATTATCGTCCTTTGGTGTTTGTGCTCACAGATGGGTTGGCTACGGATACGGAGTACCGTGAGGAGGCGTTGAATACGGTTGCGGATGCTGTGGCTTCTAAGAAGGTGACGTTTTTCGCTATTGGTATTGATGGTGCGGACATGTCGGAGTTGAATGAGTTCGCTAATTCGTCTCCTACTGGTGATGCGTTACAGTTGGCGGGTACTCGTTTTGAGGAGTTTTTCTTGTGGTTGAGTGCTTCCCTGTCGTCTGTGTCGCAGTCGAAACCGGGGGATGCTATGCCTGCTGAGATTCCTGCCCCGACAACGTGGGCTATCGGGGTTTAGCGTTTTTTCTTATACTAGTTTTGGTGTGGGTGAGATTTCTTCTCATTCACACCTTTTTGTTACCCTGCGCTCTTGGTTGGGGTGGATATAAACCCATCAAAACACATCTAACGATTATCAAATAACAATGGTTTTTGATGGAAGGCTGGTTATAGCTCATGTGGAACGTTTTTTTGGTGCCTCTTACCCTTCCCCGTATCATACTCATGGGGAGAACCAGGATTATAGTGGGTTCACGCAGGTTGGGGATGTTCACCTGATTGTGGTTGCTGATGGTGCCGGGTCGTGCCCGTCGTCACGGGTTGGTGCCGAGTATGCTGTGAACCGTACTATTTCTTTGTTCAAGAATGACTACCATATGCGGGATGTTACGGTTGATACTGTTTCTGCTCTCACGACACAGGTGAGAGCAGATTTTTTTGGAGACTTTCGGTGAGGATCATAAAGCGTATTCGTGTACGTTCACGGTCACTATTTTCACAGCAGACAGGTGGGCGTCAGCGACTATTGGTGATGCGTTCAGTATTGTTTTTGATGCTACTGGTGGGTACACGTATGTGTCTGATGATTCGGGGGAGTATGTGAACGAGACAGTGTTCTTGAATTCTAAGGGTGCGTCTCCGACGGTTGCTGAGGGTGTTGATCCGGTGTTTGTTGCGGCGGCTACGGATGGTCTTAAGAATGTTGCGTTGGAGAATAATGTGCCGTTTGTTGGTTTTTGGGGTGGTGTACAGGAAGTGTTCACTGAGCAGGCGCATGTTGAGCAATTGTTTACGGACATGGCGGCTAAATCCCGTGTCGTGGATGACACAACGTTAGTGTGTGCTACAGTGCGTGGTGGTGGTAATGACGAAACTCACTGTTAGAACACTCACTTCTACTGGTAATGTCACTCTGGGTGATTCACCGTTAGGGCGTGGTGGGGAAGGTGCCGTGTATGATGTCACCCACATCAGTGGGGTGTCCTTCCCGTACCCTGTGGTAGCGAAAATTTATCATAAACCCACTGAGGAAGATAGGGAGAACAAGACGTGGGCGATGTTAAAGAACCCACCTACTAGTGCTGCTGTGGCATGGAATGTGGGTGAACTGTACACTACACAGGGTGGTTTTGTTGGTTTCCTGATGCCGAAACTAGAGTTCAGCCGCTATCAGACGTTTAGTGAAGTGTCCTCTGTGGTGTCTCGCCGGAAGGTTGCCCCACAATTCACCGTGTTGTATGCGTACATGATGATAAAGAACCTGGCGGCTGCTATTGAGTCGTTCCATACGGCAGGGCATTGTGTGGGTGACATTAACGAGGTCTAACGCCCTGGTGGGTGCTGATGCTACGGTGATGCTGGTGGATGCTGATTCGGCACAAATTGTGGATGGTTCGCACCGGTTCCCGTGTACGGTGGGTAAACCTGAGTACACGGCAGCAGAGTTGACGCACGGGTCGTTACGGGATTCTGTGCGTACCAGTGAGTCGGACATGTTCGGGTTCATGGTGTTAGCGTATCAGGCGCTCACAGGGTGGTTCACACCCCACGAGGGCGGTGTACCGTGGGGAGGGTGACCCGTTGGATACGGTGGAGAAGATTCGTCGTAACATTTATCCTGCGTTGTTGCCGTCTTCTGCTCCACGTGGGTATTCTGCGCCGCTGGTTCCTGTGGCGGCTATCCCTGCTGGGTTCCGTTCCCTCGCTGATTGCTGGACTCAATAGTGATCCGAAGAGCAGGCCATCGTTTCCGGTGGTTCGGGAGACGTTGGAGCAGATTATTGGGCGTCTGAAACAATGTGAGAGGAAACCGTACCATTATTTTGACTCTTTAGAGGGGTCGTGTTCGTGGTGTCGTGTGACTGGTGAGCACCCGGAGTTGGATGTGTTCGCCCCGCAGGCACCGAAACCTGTGGTGGAACAGTCACGGTTACCAGCGGTGACGTTCACGGAACCAGCGGATAATGATGCCCCGGCGCGGCGGGTGTCTACGAAACCTTCCCAGAAAAAACACTAACCCACTTGTTCGTCCTTCTGGGGTGACGGGTTCTACCCCCAGAAAAAAACTGTTACGCAACCTGCGGTGCCGTCTGCTACACCAAGAAACCATACCCTACCCCAGTCGTCGCAGGGGAAACCTCGTCAACCATCTGGTGGCACCTTGTTCCCACCAGAACGTCCCGTCTATAAACATAAACTAGTGGTGGTTGATGGTTTAGGGCAGCAGGTTCAACGTCCTAGTTTGTTGAAACTCTTGAGTGCTGGTCGTTTCGGGTTAGTAGCCCAAGCGGTGGAGGCTGAGTTCCCGCAATGGTGTGTACCCTGGTGGGGAGGTATTCGTTAGCTGCCCCTATTATTCCTTTGCTGGTGGGTGTGTTCATTGGTTTTTGTGATGTTGGTGTCTCTTGTGCCACCGGTGATGTCTACTATCCTGGGGCAGATACCGGTACAGAGGTTTTTGTCGGCTACAGCGGTGGATTGGGTGTCTGCGGCACCGTTCTTTCTGGGGTGTGCGGCGCTACTGTGTTTGGTGGTGTCTGCTCTCACATGGCGTGTCATACGGTGGCGGCAGGCGAAGCCGCAGGGGATGAGTGTTGCTAAGACCAATTGGGTTTGGGGGGTGCTATACCCTATTGGTGTTGCGGTGGTGTGGTCGGTTCCCATGTTCTTTGGTGTTTTACTATGTGTGGTGTGGGGGGTTGTTGTGGTTTTTGGTGGATGCGTTTAGGGCATGAAACGGGTCGTCGGGTACACTAATATAGAGACAACATGTGTAACAGTAATGATGATGGAGGTAAACCATGGATGACACCCGTGAGAGCATGAATACTGTGGATGATGGGTTCTCTGATTTCATGGTGTGGGTTGATGAGGCTCAGGGAAGAGTATGAGAGGATTCAGCAACAGTACCATGTGGTGCGGTTTGGGTGGCTGGTTCTTATATGTACTGCTGTTGCGTTGGTGTGGGCTTCGTTCGCGTTTGATTCACCTCTTATCTGGGTTGGTATTGTTGCCCAGTGGGTGGGTGTTGGTGTTTGGTGGTGGGTGTCGCACCAGGTGAATTGTAGGGCGCGGGCGGTGTCAGAAGGAATATTTAGAAGAATTGTTGGAATATACGAAGTCTCATCAGAAGGTGCGTGATGTTTTATGTTAGAGTCTCAGGAACAGTATTCTTTAGGGGAGGTTGATCCGCAGATTCGTTCGGCGTATGTGCGGCGTGTCCTGTTATGGTTGGCGGCGGCGCTGGGGGTTTCTGCTGTCACGTGTTTTTGGGTTGCCCCGTTAGTTCCGGCACCGGTGGTGATGGGTGCTGTGCTGGGGTTGTCTATCCTGTTGCTGGTGTTGATGTTGGTGTCGGTTTTTCTGATTCGCACGAAAGCCGCCACATGGTTATCCCCAGTGCTGTTGGTGTTGTATGCTGTGGTCGCTGGCGGTGACTTGTATTTTGTGTTGTTAGCGGCTACTCGTAAACCAGCGTATGCGTCACTGGTGGTGTTTGCTTTTTGCTATTGCTGCTGGTGTTTTTCGCGGTGATGGCGGTATTTGGGTGGTTCACACAAACGAATTTATTGCGTTTCAGGGTGGGTCATGTTCTTTGGGTTGCTGGCTGTGATTGTGGTGTCATTGTTGAATAGTTTCGTGTTTCATCTACCGGTGCTGGGGATGGTGGTGTCGTTGGTGTCAGCCCTGATTTTTTTGCGTTTTTATGTGGCGTATGATTTTTCAGGCGTTAAAGTATGCGGGGTTGGGGTTGCCTGCGTCAATGATGGCATTGAGCTTGTTTATTGATTTTGTGGCGTTGTTTAAGAATATTTTAACAGTGTTGGGGTTCTTTAGTAACGACTAGTGTTCTAAGTGTGGGCGGTATCCTTCCCCTGTTTGTGTGGGGTTGGGTGCCGCCCTTTTATATTAGTGTGCTGGGTTCTAGGGGTGGATATGCGGTGTGCCATTGATGACATATTTTTTTGAGTTTGGAAGAAGGGTTTGTGGTGCGTGAACTATCTGGTGCTTTAGCACAGTATACGCGGGGAAAAGTTGCCGTCTCATTGTGGTACGAGTGTGATTATCAAGGCTTTTAATGTGCCTGCTGAGACGGTGGAAGGTGCTTTGACGAGTTTAGGGTATTTGAAGGATGGTAAACCGACACGGTTAGCGGTACAGGATGGGTTGTTGGATCGGTGGCGGGATAAGGTGTTGTGGCGTATTGACAATGTTCTTGGGGTGCTCAAGAGGGTGTTCCGAAAGTGGAACGGGTGTTGTTGAACCAGGAATTCCCGAAAGGTGGAGGATGGTTGTTTTGTGAATACGTCTACGATTGGTACGTATTTTGATGTGTCATCTGTGGTGGTGGGGCGTTGGTTGAAAAGAAATTGGGGTGCGTGATCCAGGGACGGGGAAGCCGTCTCGGGATGCGGTGAAAGAGTAAGTTGGTTCAGAGTTGCTGGTGTGGAGACTGCGGCGGGGCGGCGTGAAACGTATTTGTGGGATTTGCGGCGCACGTTGCGGTTGTTGGTGGATGCTGGGCATGTGTTTGATTATGACTATGGGAAGACGATGGTGGGACGTGACCGTAATAGTGATGTGAGTGTGTGTACGGTGGAGGATAAGGCTGCTGAGGTGGCTGAGGGGTTATCTGGTGCTGTTGCGGTGGGGGATCGTGCGGCTGGGTTGCGGTTGTTGCGGGATTGTCCTGGGGTTTTGTTGCGTTTGGTGGAGGAGAGGTTGCGGTATCCGGTGGGATCGTTGTCGGATCGGGGGTTTGTGGATACCCTGTTTTGATGTTTTATAGGTAAAATGATATGGTGTGCGCCTACTTGATGGGGTGCCACCATTTTTTTATGGTTGACGCTCTTGTATAGTGGATGCTACACTATGCGTAGTCGTAGGAGGAAACAAGTAAGGGAAAGGGGTTCCCTTTTTCTTTGTTTTCACTCAACTAAGGTAAAAACCATGCCACCCTCATGTGTGGTGTGGGGGCGGGAACATTTTTGTTTCCGTTCTTTTTGCTCTGTTTAGGGGGCTGGTTCGTCCCGCTAACATGTTGTGTTAGGAAAACCATTATTGGTTAGAGCCAACCAGAACAAAAAAACTAGATACTCGTGTTGAATAATGGTTGAGCATGTGTGTTTGTGTTGTTTTTGGTTGTTTTTTTCTTGCTTTTTCCTCCATTTAGGAATTAACCTGTGAGGGCGAGTCTGAACATTTTCGGAGACAAAAACAAGACCTTACCGGGTACATGAACCAAACCGGGTTTGTGTGTCCTTGGTGACTTCTTGTGCCGATCAACGAAGTTGGTGGGACTTTGAGCACCAAAATTTATTGGGAAACGAACCACAGCCGGTGGTTTGGCACGAAACTATAGATTTTGAGGAGAATTCTTCATATGAAGTTCAAGAACGTAATGATTGCTGCCCTTTGATTCTGGGGGCGTCTTTGGGTGTTGCGGCTCCAGCGAATGCTGTGGATACCACCACCTGGGATGCTTTTGGCTCAGTGTGAATCTGGGGGTAACTGGAACACTAATACTGGTAACGGTTTTTATGGTGGTGTTCAGTTTACTCAGCTAGTCGTGGAATGGTGTGGGGATGAGTGGTTCTCCACATGGGGGCGTCTAAGGAGGCACAGATTGAGGCTGCGGAGCGTTTGTTGGCTCAGCAGGGTTGGGGTGCGTGGCCTGCGTGTTCTGCCCAGATTAGGGGTTGTCTGGTCGTTCTGGTGCGGCACCGTCGTACCAGTCTCAGCCAGTTCAGGTACAGCAACAGGCACCGGTTGTGGAGCAGCCTGCGGCTCAGCAAGCACCAGCTACTAGTGCTAGTGTTCCTGTTCAGTCTCAGGCACCTGTAGTACAGGAAGCACCCTCTGCTGCCCCTGAGTACACTACAACCCCATCTGAAGCCCCTGTAGCGCCTGTAGCACCCGAAACCGCTTCTAGTGCCCCTGTGTACCAGACTCAGGTTCCTGAGGCGTCTGTGACCCCTTCTGTGCCTTCTTATAGCACATATAAGGTTCAGGCTGGTGACACGTTGAGTAAGGTTGCGCATCGTCTCAACATCCCCGGTGGGTGGGAAGCTCTGTGGAACGCGAACCGTGACACTGTGAGCAACCCGAACCTCATTTTTGTGGGGCAAACACTGAACATTCCCGCCTCATAGGGGGTGTGGTAAAAGAATAATTGAATATTTTCACGATGACGTGAAAACAAACTTCCGTAGAAGGGACTATAGATAAGGGCTTAATGCTCATCTGTAGTCCCTCTCTTTTTGTGTGCTACCAGTAACCCAACCACCCTACACATACTAGGGGTGGGATATAAACCCACAGTTTGAAAAACCACTATGAGGAAGAGGAAACAACCCTTGGCACGTACCAAAAACACCTACACTGCGAACGACATTCAAGAACTAGACGATAAACAACACCTCAGGAAACGCCCCAACCTCACACTAGGGGAAGAAACAGGAAACGACAATCACCCGTTCTCCTCCATGAAAACGCACCTGTGTGAGGGAAATCTACGAAAACAGTGTGGATGAAGCACTCCAAAACCAAGCTGACCGTATCCGTGTCACCTTCTTCCCTGATGATTCGTTCCTAGTCCAAGATAATGGGCGTGGCATCCCAGTTGATGTGAACACCACCACCGGGAAAAAAACGGTATCCTCCAAAACCATTGGTACTCTACGTTCTGGGAGGAACTTCGATTCTTTCGATAATAAGAAATCTACGGGTACGAACGGGTTAGGTGCCTCCGCTGTTGCGGTGTTCTCAAAACGGTTCGATGTCACTGTGTTCCGTAACAACAAACAGTACTCCCTGAGTTTCAAATATGGTGACCCTGGGTTTTTCACTGGTGAGGGGCGGATGCTCAGTTCACTCCTGCCACTGATAAAGCAGAGCTGAAGGTGAGTAAGGACACCCGGAGCGCAGCAGAGAAACGCGCCTTCAAAACCGGTACCCTGATTCGGGTGTGGTTGGATACCAGTATTTTCCCGACACCGTACCCGTATGATCGGGACGACATTATTGAGCGGTTACGTGCCACCTCATACCTTATCCCTAACACCACAATAGATGTGACGAACCACACCCCCGAGGGTGAGACACAAGAATACACGTTCAGTAATGCTGGTGGTGTGAAAGCACTCGTGGAAACTATTGTGCCCACCACACCGGTTACGGATGTGGTTCCTTTAGAGGGTGTGGCGTCCTATAGTGAACGCGCCACCATTGTAGCCCCGAAAGACCCCGCCAAAACCGAGACTGTGACCGTGGATCGTGAAGTGTCATTCCAGATGGGGTTCACCTATGTGAAGAAAAAACCAGACTATACGGTACGCTCCTATGTGAACACGATTTTCACACAGGATAACGGTGTTCATGTGACGGGGTTCGAGCGTGCCCTCAGAGACGTACTCAACCATAAGATTAAAGCGGTTGAAACTCATTCCGAAAGGGTATGATGAACCGTCAGCAGCGGATTACCGTGAAGGTTTGACAGCTGTGGTGTCTGTGTTCCTTCAAGAGCCTGGGTATACAGGTCAATCGAAGGATAAGCTCACTGGTGGTAAGGTTCAGAACGCGCTCACAGCTGCGGTAACAGAACAACTAACAGCCTGGGTGGGGGCGAAGAAAAATAGGGGGCTGTGACCGCTATGTGTTCACGGGTCGCGGCTACTGCGTTACGGCGGCAGAAGGAGCAGGAAGCGAAAGAGGTTCAGAAGGCAGCATCTAACCTGTCGGCGGCACCGTTACCTGCTAAGTTGAAGGATTGTGAACGTACCTCTGGTGGGGATTTGGAGCTGTATATTTGTGAGGGTGATTCTGCGTTGTCTACGATGACGGCGGCACGGTTCAGTGAGAATCAGGCGGTGTTCCCGGTGCGTGGTAAACCGATGAGCGCTATCAACAATTCTATGGCGGCACTGGTGGCGAACAAGGAGATTCAGGGTATTATTAACACGTTGGGTGCTGGTGTGGGGAATGATTTTGACATTACGAAGATGCGGTATGACAGGGTGTTTATTGCGGTGGACGCTGATGAGGATGGGAACGACATTGCGTGTCTTATCTACTTGTTGTTTTGGCGGTTGTTCCGTCCGGTGGTGGAGGAGAACAGGTTGTTTATGCTTCAACCACCGTTGTTCGTGTTTAGCCATGTGACGGGACTGAAAAACGGGGAGCGTTTGTTCGCGCAGAACGAGGCGGAGAAGAATAAGATGGTTGCCGAGTTGAAGGCAGCGGGGAAGAAGTTCACGTTGTCCCGGATGAAGGGTTTGGGTGAGATGAATCAGAAGGACATGACGGTCACCCTCGATGGATAAGGATACTCGTAGTGTGATTCAGATTAACTATACGGATGTTCCCGTGTTGGAGGAGACGATTGTGAAACTGTTTGATAAGAAGCAGGCGGATGCTCGGAAGGAGTGGTTGTTGGCTGCGGGTGTGGAGGATGAGAACTTTTTGGATGTTGAGGACACAACGTTAGAAGTTTAGTCACCCTGGTTGGTGGTGTGCTCACTGTGGGAACCTTCCTGGTTCTTCTAGTGGTACACCACCATTATGTTTTTCTGAGTAGTTTTCTGTCCTGTTCCCACCACACAGAATATGTGATGTAGCTAACATTTTGTTGTATCTATAACGCGCTGACTAGGCATAATACCATCAGCCCCCGTTTTCTGTCACCCCTATGTGTCTTCTAGTAACTCTAATAATGTTTGTGTGCGTGCTATGCTTGTATACGGAACCTCACCAAAACTTGTGGGGAACAGGTAAACGATCTTCCGGAAGGCTGAACTTAAGAAACATATGATGAACCAAGGGATACTACAACAACACCTCACTGGCACACCAGGACTATACTATGTACCCCTGAAATCGTATACGAAGAAACCAGCCTACCGTTACACCGCTAACCCGCACGTTATTACCCGCAAACCTAGTAGCAACAACAGTGTGACCGGGTACGGTGCTATCCCCACCTTCAATACTCTCATCATTGACTTTGACCGGAAAGACATGAGTGAGGAAGACTACCGTTTACGCAACAAGTGCCTGTCCCTCATCCTGGGGGTTGACCTTGAGACGGTGACGACGGTGGTGACTCCTTCCGGTGGTGGGCACCTGATTCTGCGGGTGAATGATGCTGACACTGCGGTGAATGCTTTTATTCAGGCGGGGAAAGGGGATGACCATAAGCCTGGGTTCGTGCGTGTACTGAGTCGGTTCGTGGGGGACGGTTTGAGCCGGGTCGAGTTTGAGCGTGTGTGTGCCGATGATTTTGGGGTGTGTTTTTGATGTGCGTAATGGTTCAACGTTGAACTATGTGGTGTGCCCTGGGTCGGTGGTGAATCCTGCGCGGGAACGTTTCATTGAGTTGAATAAGCTGATTCGTGACGCTGTGTCTGAGGTGGAGAGGCAGGAGTATGTGGGGGAGAAGATTATGTTGCGTTCTGCTGTGCCTGCTGATGCTGTGTATACGCTCAAGAACACTCCCGCTCAGTGTGTTGAGGGTGGTTTGTATCCGGTGGTGTCGCGTGAGGGTTTGAGCCGGTTCGCGTCTATCTATGTGGGTGGTGACACTACTGGTTTACAGGGGTGGCAGAGAGTTGTGGGAGTCTACTGTTTTTGTGGAGTCTGCGGTGGAGCGTTTGGTGTCTACGGGTGAGCGGTATGGGACGATTTGTTTCTCGAAGTCGCCGCGTGGTTCTCGTTTTGAGGATTTAGTTGAGGCCCCCGCTGGTTCTTCGTCTCGTCGCCCTGTTCGTTGTGGTGGTTCTGATGTTCCTGCGGGTGTTGAGGCGGCACCGGTGGTGTGTTCTGATGTGCGTGTATCGCAGGCGGCGAAGTATGATGCGGTGTATGGTACGGTGCGTGAGGAACGGTCGGGGTATGGTTTGTTTGAGTATGATGCCCTGGTTCGTGTTTTTTTGCTCAGTTCGGTGCTGCGGGGCGTGACCTGTTGGTGGGTGAGTTGGAGCGTGTGCGGCGTGTTTTTGGGGTGTCGGAGCCGTTGAATGCTGTGCAGAGTATGCGGTTTTGTGTATTCTGGCGCTGCTGGTTCTGGTAAGCATGGGACGGGGTATGGTGCCTACGCTTTTGACCGTCGTTCTGGTGAGGTTTTTGATGGGGTCTTTGTTCCGGTCGGTGAAGCAGGAAAAGCTGAGGGTCTAATCGTCGTGTAGTGTCAACGAAGAATTGTTCTACACGGTTGGCGGCACCAGTAGTGAAAGGGCACTCTGGGCGTGAGGTGCGTGGTGAGATTTGTGGTGTTGTGGTTCCGACAGCACGGTTTGTGGGTGGTAAACCCTGTGGGTGCGCCGGTGGTTTCTGCGGTGCGTTCGGTGGATGGTGCTTTTTGGCGGATACCCGGTTTGAGGCGATGCTGCGGGAGAGCGGTGTTGCTGATTTCTTGGGTCAGGCGCGGGTTCGTCATGATACGTTGTCGCCGGTGGGTGTGGGGTCTGTGAACCCAGTGGCATTGCGGAACAATACCAGGTTTTCTGCGGTGTCACATGGTTTTGTTGAGGTGAAAGATCGTCCCGTTGGGGAGAAGGCGGTGCGGTCGTATTCGCAAGCAAGGTTCCGTCTGGGGCAGTATGCGGTGAAGTATTTACGGTTGTTTGAGTTTATGGCGGCTGTCGTGTCGTTAGGTTTGGATTATGATACTGCCACTGGTGCCCGGTTGCCGTTTATGATGTTGCTGCGTGATGCGGTAAACATTTTTGAAAGCTAACGATTATTCCAGGTTGGTGCGTTCTGATGATGCTGTGTTTTTCGGTGGCGGTGGCACAGTATGGTGTGCGTGAGGCTGTGATGAATAAGGATAGTGTGGTGTGGGATACGGCTGGCCGCCCAGCGGGTGTGGAGCCGTCGCGTGGTGTTTCGGTGGTGGATGTTGATGATTATGTGTTGGATCGTGGTGTGGATGGTTCACGGTATGGTGGTTTGCTCAATGGTAAGGCGTATCAGCGTTTAGCGGGTGCGGTGAATCGTGCCTGGTGGGCGAAGAGTCAACAGTTCGGGGACGTGTATGACCCAGAGTTGGTGCTCCGTAGGCTTCTAGGGGTGACCAGGGGTAAAATAACAGTGACGGTGCGGTATGCGTTACTGGTGTTGTCCGCGTTGGATGGTGTGTTTCAGAACACGGCGTCGTTGAACATGTTTAGTTATGAGCATATTGTGGGGTCTACAGGGTTGACTCTGTCCGCAGGTGCGTCGGGCGAAGAAGCTGTTGTTGGCCTCGGGTGTGTTGTTTGAGGAGGTGCCTGCGCATACGGGGTCGTGTGCCTTGGTGCGGTTGAACAAGTCGGTGTGTGATAGGGAGGCGGCGTGGATGCTGTATCAGGCGCGTGCTTCTGTTGCCCCTGAGGGTTCTCGTGTGCCGCCAGTGTGTGCGTATTTTGACCGTGAAACTGGTGTGGTGTTGACTCCGTATCGTGATGGGTCTCTCCAACAGGTGTTGGGTGATGTGTCTGGTGTGTCTCTCGTGGGGGTTTCTGAGGTGTTGCGTGGTTTGGTGTGTGCGCTGCGTTTTTGTGCGACTGAGGCGGCCTTCGTGGTGGGTGAGGATTTTTATCAGAACATGGTGCGTCCGTTGGGTGGTAACCCTGCGTTAGGGTGAAGCCTATGGGGTGGATGATTATGTGTTAGCATCCAAAATGTTGGGGGAGGCACCGTCTAGTGTGCCGGAGTTCGCGGCGTGGCTAGTGAAGGCTGGTGTACTCACTAACAGTGTTGCTGATAAGGCTTGTGTGATGGTGGCGGGGATGTTGTATCGTCGTTTGCTGTATTGGGTGGAGTTTGGTGTGAGTGTTATCCCTGGTACAGTACAATGGGTGCGTGAATATGCCCCGCACTGATAGGGGTGTAGGTGTGGTGTCGTGGTATAATAGTCGTAACTTTTGATTATCTTTGTTTTTTTGTTTCTCTTGTGGAAGGATCCTTTTATTTTGTCTAATGTACCTGCCCCTGATTTTGGGGGTATTATCACGGACACTGTTGTCTCTGGTGGTGTCCCAGTCACCCGGTATCGTTTCGCTGACCCCAGGTTGGCTGGGTATGCGGTCACTGTTGTGTTAGACACGGTTCAACCGGGGAGTGTGGTTCGTGTGAGTGGTGATAATCCTGGGCGTATTGTGACAATGGTGGGTCAGTTCCCCAGGTGTGTACTCTCTGAGTTTAATACTCACCGTGTGTTTTCAAGAAATTCTGCGTCATCGCGGGCGCGTTCGGTGAAAAAGTGTTCTTGCCGGTGTGTTAGAGAGCCGTATGTGCCTGTGTTTACTGAGAATAGACCGGGCATGTCTGAGGGATTTCATCACAGACACCCGGAAGGTAGGGTATGCTGACTGATGGGTGGTTTGCTGCCCGTGATGCTGCAGTTGATGCGTTTCTGCGTCTCTTGTTGGGGAGAGGTTTGATGATTCCTTGGATCCGATGGGGAACATGGGGGTGTATTATCGTGACGTCTACCAGCAAGAAGGTGGTGTGTCGTTACATAAGCAGGATGTGAATCGGCTTTTGGAGCCGTTCATGTGGCATGAGGTGGTGTTCACGTCTGTGTTTTGGGATAATTTTTTGAAGCTCAGGTGTGATGCTGCGTCTACGTATGTTCCGTTTTATGCTTTCGCGGTTTTGGTGAAACATGCGTTAGAGGATTCCACCCCAACGGTGGGGGATTACCATGTACCATTCCTACCAGATGATGAGAGGGAACAGCTGACGGGGGACATGCAGGGAGGATCAGGATGTGTTGTTGAAAGCATCTGCTGCCGCTGCTTCCGTGTCGTACCGTGACATGGGGGACACGGAAGCTAACCTTGCTTTGGGGCGGAGGCTTTTAGCGTTAGGGCACATGTCACCGTTTGAACATGTCGCTTACGCCGCGAAGGAGACGCCTTCTGGTGTGGGCGGTAATTTTGGTGGTGACTGGGTTCAGTTCCGCCGTTTCCTGGAAGAACAATAAACAAACCCACCCCTGTTTTTGGGATATGTCAGCACCGCACTCAACCAAGATAATACGTTAGTGAAGGGTAGTTTGTGCGGTGTATGATGAACTCATTATGTGGGTGGATACGGAGACCACGGGTACACATGTGGGGTAGACTCTATCCTAGAAGTTGCGGTGACAGCCACCACCATGGACGGCCAGGTGGTGGGGGAACCGTTTGTGTCCCTGGTGGACCCGGCTGCCCCGTTAGGGGATGTGATTCAAGCCGCGAGTGATGTGGCGAAAACAACCCATGAGAATAACGGGTTGTGGGCTGAATTATGGAATACACCGATACTGCCTACTGTTGAGGATGTGGATCGGTTACTCATGGACTGGGTTCACCAGTTACCTGCCGCTCAGGATGCGGTGTTGTATTGGGGTGGTGCCACCGTATGTTTGGATAAAACATTGGTGTCCCGTGTGTTCCCGAACTTTATGGGGTGCCTCTCCCACAGGGTAGTGGATGTGACCAGTATCATGTTGTGTCTCACCAGGTGCGGTGTCCCTGCTGCGGAACCGGTGCGGCGGCAACATAGGGGCGTTACCGGATGTGTTATGCGCTATCGGTGATTATCAGCATTATGTTAATATAATAGAAACAATGAGTGAAGGATAAACGGTTTGGAAACTGTTGTATATGTGAAAGCCCCAGAAGACGGGTTCTGCCCCCAGTGTGTGAACACGAAACGTTTTCTCACAACGAGTGGGGTTGTGTTTGAGGAGCGTGTCATTGGGGATAAGGAACGCACCATGCTACGTTCATGCGGGTTCACCATGGCACCTGTTGTTGAGGGTGACTGGTGTCACCCTTGACATGTTTGAGGGTGTCCCCGGTGTGATCGAGGTTGAGGGTGGTGTGTCTTGGTGTGGGCTTGTTCCCCAGCGTTGGAAAGATTGAAGACTCTTCGGGAACGTGACAAGGAGGGTACTATTCCCGTGGAAACGGTGCCCGCCTAAACAAGGAAAAACCCGTGTGTGTGGGGTAATCATCAACAATACGTTGGATGGTTGCCCCACACTTGTATTTTTATCGTATAATAGAAGCAAACCACTATTTTTGGGAGTCATTTTTGGGGAGTTTCCAGAGACAGTAGCCGCCGTGAAAACTGCTGCTGACATTGTTGACTATATTGAATCCACAGGGGTACATCTCAAACCTACTGGTAGTGTCCTGGTGGCGTCCTGCCCGCTGCCTGGTCATGATGATTCCACTCCTTCGTTCACGGTTTACCCGCAGACTGGTACCTACCAGTGTTTCGGGTGCGGTCGTAGCGGTGACGTTATCACGTTTGTTCAAGAAACCATGGGTGTCACCGATTTTAAAGGAGACGCTACGGTTCCTGGGTAGCAAATATGGTGTGAATGTTGAATTCCCCACAATAACACTGATGATGAGGGGTCGGGTTTTGATTATCAGGGTGTCATGAGGCGTGCTGGATGATGCTCGCCGGTTTTTCCGTAAAGCCTACGAGGTGACGGGGGACGATAAACCCGTGAAACGGTTCGTGAAGGACAGGTATATTACCGATCAGAGCGTGTTCGGGTACGCCCCCGCCGGTGGGGACGTGTTATACCGTGTCCTCACTAAACGTGGGCACACCCTAGAGAACCTGGTAGCTGCTGGTGTGTGCGGGCAAACACAGAGCAGGCGTGTCTACGATTTTTGTGCAGGACAGACTCATGTTCATAATTATGAATCCTGCCGGGCAACCTATTGGTTTTTCCGGGCGCAAAATAAGTGAGGATACACCGGGTGGTAAATATGTTAACTCTAAAGCATCCCCAGTGTTTGATAAGTCTCGTGCCCTCTACACTGCTGACCCGGTTCAGGCTCGGGTAGTAGCACAGAAAACGAAGACAGTGTTCGTGGTGGAGGGTCAGTTTGATGTGTTAGCTGTTCGGCAAGCTGGGTTCCCTGCTGTGTTCGCGTCATCAGGGACAGCGTTCACCTCGGAGCAGGCTGGTTTGTTACGCCGGTTCGTGGGGGATGAGGGTCGTGTCGTGTTCTGTTTTGATGCTGATAAGGCAGGAGTGAAAGCGGCACAACACGTGTTAACACATTGTTCAACTGTGGTGCCGCAGGCGTGGGCTGTCGAGTTGCCGGGCGGGTATGACCCGGCGGATGCGCTCGGGTTCTTCGGAGAAACAGGGTTAGCAGAACTTCTGGGGGAGCAGACACCGTTACTGGATTTTTGTGTTATCAAAGTTGGTGGGTGAGTATGATGTGACAACGGTGGCGGGGAAGAACAGTTTCGTACAGGCTGCCGCACAGTTATTAGTGTCAGTGTCATCACCGGTGGTGTTGCGTGAAGCAATACAGAAGATAGCGTTGTTGGGGATGGTTGATGTGGAAACCGCACGTACCATGTGTGAGGACGCTCGGGTTCAACACACCATGAAACAACCCACCCCACCACCTGACACCACAGCCTCTACTGCTACTCAACCTCATAATGATGGTGATGATAGTGTGGTGGGGGAAGCGGTGGATGCTGACGTGGTGTTAGCTGACCTGATCCAGAAGGATGCGTGGTATAAAACAGCGGCGTCCTATATTCAAATCATGGGTACATGGAGCATGGGTGCGCGGCAAGCGGTCACTGGTGGGAAACATCGGGCGGTTATCCCAGAAGAGTTTCATCCTCTCCTGGATGAATTAGCTGCCATGAACACTGCCCCCTGCTGGTACCGGAGAAGTTCACCTACCAGAGAACAGCGACTATCCTGTTTGGTGTGTCGGATGTGTTAGGGCAGGCACGGTTTGAGGGGAGCAGGATTTTATGCGGCGGGCAAAAGTATTTGTTTCACCGGTTAGAAAAAATGAGGGCTGAGCATGCCCGTCAGGAGGGTGTGGTACGTGATTACACCATGTTGAGTGAGGATAATTCTGTGGAAGCGTTAGAACGTGTCCTCAACCACACTGACTAGATAATGTGAACATACAGGGAACCCCCTAACCCAAATTATTGTGATGGGTTAGGGGGATTCTTTTGTTGGAGGGTGTTTTTATTTTATGAGTGGTGTCAGGCTGAAATCTTCGTGGAACCGGTGAACCTGCAGGGTTGCTATACGGGTCACCCACCCATAGTTTTAGGTGCGCCTCATATTTTTTTGACGAGCTTCTTCCCTTCTTTACTGTCACCAGGGATCACCTGGTAGTCACGGGTGATGATTTGTTCCCCTTCGTGGGTTTGTGCGGTGCGAATAATGTTCTCTACCGTGTTCTACTAGTAGCAATAATAGTGTTAGTACCAGCGTCTTTTTGCTCCCTCTTAATGGTGCTGATAAGAGATGTGAGAGTGGTGAAAGACCGTAACGTCTGCTCATTTTTGAGGGTTAACACGATGTAGAGGCGTAGCAGGTTATATTCTAATGTGCCCTCTGTAGGGGGCTGCTAGGTTGTCGGTGTCCGTCATGAATATTTCTTCCAGCTCCTCCACTTGATGGTGAGGGATACGGAACACATAGGTGAGAACGGTAGGGAAGTGTTCACCAAAAACACAGGTGAGTTTCGGGTATTCTGTCACAGTTATAAACTCCATTAGCATTGTTACACCATTGTGGTGTGGTTGTTTTAGCATACCCCATGTTGGTGGGGTTCACCAAAACCCTTGTGAAGTGCGGGTTTGATATATCAACCTATAAGCAAGAAACAGAGTTCATGGTAGGGGGAATAATCATTGTTTGAGCATGTGATGCTGTTAGGGGCACTCGTTCACGGGGTGCCATTGAAAAACACCACCGTAAAACCGAAGAAATCGTACCCAGTTGACGTGTCAAACACTATCCTAGACACCTCAACACCACCTACCACCCTCCCAGTGGACGCTACCATACACCCACCAACTGTTAAAGCTCCTGGGTGGGGGTTTTTCCCAGACACTACCAGGGGCAACCACACCATGGGATGATGAGATACGGTTAGAGGAAGACACGCCCCCACCCGATACGCACCCCAAAAAACTATGAGAAGTTAGAGCAGGTAGCAGAATATAGTGACGTTATGATAGGGTGGTCGAGCATGAGTTATGTTGAGAACGGGTGGGAGACAGAAGATACCCGCCGTATCATTGATGAAGAACGCCGCGCCCATAAACGTTCCCAAGCCGCAACCATGTTCACTCTCACCCTTATCGCCGTGGGTTTCATAGGGTTCTTCGGTGCTGCTGTGCTCACTGCTACCGCCGTGTACCAGATTCTATTACGGCGACTGAAACAGCGTCCCTCCGTGATTTTCTTAGCGACTGCTCTCCCAGGGGTAGGGTTGCTGTGGTGGTTCACAAAAAAACCTGGGGTGTACTGTGGGGGAACCTCCAACAGAACATGGTGAACATGGATGTGGGTGGTGCCTGGGCGGCGTTGAACTGGCACCTCATCATTGCTGGTGTTGGTGTAGGGTTGATTGTGGGGTGGTTGTTCACCGTGGATGCTGCTGTGAAGTTCAAAACCTCAAAATGGATGGTGGAGTCCCCGTCCATGTGGTCGTATAAGTTCAGGTTTGCGGATACTCCGTGGGAGAAGTGGCGGAAAAAAACGTGTCCGCACCAGTATTACCCGTGACACGTATCGGGTGAAACCTGATGAAACGATTATTGGGGTGAACGTTGATACTGGGGAGCCGGTGCTGAGGTCGTATGATGAGGCGAACCGGCACATGTTCGTCTCAGGTGCCCTGGTACCGGTAAAACCGTGTTCATCACGTCCATGGTGAAACAAGACATTCATAATGGTGTGTCTGCTACTATTGTGAACTTCAAACCGGATCGGGCGTTCACGGAGAAAGTAGCGAAAGTGGGCGCATGAGGCGGGGCGTGTTTTTCTACCATTTCTCCTATGGTACTGATGAAGAGTATGTGATCCAAAACAACCCATCTGGGCACGCCTATTTTGACCCACTTGAGGGGTTGGGTATTACTGAGAAAGTTGAGATGGTGCTCAACATGCGTGCCTATGATACTGCCTCTGAAGTGTATAAGTCTGCGGCTCACGAAATCCTACAGGTGGTTATTAACGCGCTTAGCCAAATGAATATGGTGCGTGCCACCAGCACCAGGAACCCGATTGTGGTGGATGAAGGTGAGACACGGAAGTTGGCGTCTGCTCTCGATAATTTGGAGACGTTAGCGTATGCGTGTGAAGGCACCCCCATTTGGAAAGCTGTAGTGGATGTGAAAAACGGCTCACATGAAGGGTAGTAACTCGTCCCGTGGGTTAACGTCTCTTCAAACACAGTTACGCACTATCCTCTCTAGCGAGTTTGGGCAGTGGATTGGTAAACCCAAGCACCCGGAGGAGAAGTTTATTGACATTTTCAATTTGACTCGTGGTAATGATGCCCCTGTGATCCTGTTTGATTTGAATTCTGATTCTGAGAAGGATTTTTGCTCGGTATTTGGGGTCTATGATTCTTGCGAATATTACCTCTGCGTCCGCACGTCGTAGGGATGCTGGTGTGAGGAATCAAGCAGATGTGTATGTGGACGAGTTTCAGGTGCTTCCCCGGATGCTGTGCGTGGGTTGGTGGAGAAAAGCCCGTGCGTCTAAGCTCGCTATCACGTTGAGCCAACAGTCGATTCAGCAGGTGATTACCAGTGCTGAACGTAACGGTGAAGCGATGTTGGATGCCCTGTTGGATACGGTGGGGAATTTCGTTATTTTTGCGGGTTCTTCCCAGGATACGGCTGAGAAACTGTCCAGGATTGTGGGGCCTCATGAAGTGACGAAATACCAGGTGACAACTAGACGGCACGGGTTCTGGTTCAGTATTAACTGGGATGACATTCGTAAACCGTTAGTGTCTGAGAACGTGGTGATGGAACCTATTATTTACCCGGCGGAGTTCATGAACCTTGAGTCCCCGTCGGTGACGAATAATTGGCGTTCTGTGGCTATTGTGGTGAAACGTACCCCCATGGAGTCGGGGGTTGAAACATTATGAGGGTGGTGCCCTGACTCGTCGTGTTCAAGTGTTAGTTGCTGATGATGTGTTGGAGCCAGTGGATTTGGTGAATACGCCGGTGAAGGTTCAGAAGCCGTGGCTGGAATCAATGGATACGGCACCCCTGCCGCGTCTAACACCCCCTGTCGTGAGTGATGTAGAAGAATACTCACCAGAGGGGAGGAGACGGTGGAGGTGTCGCATGTGGTGCGGTCGTCCATGGTGAAGAAAACAAGTAGTCGCCCTGTTGAAATGTCAGAAGAGGTGTGGCCTCCACGGAAGCAACATAAGACCCGTATCATGGTGGAGGATGATAAGGACGATTTGCGTCTCAACACTGCCTTTATCTTCCTCCAAGAAGAATTCACCCACACCAGTACACCAGCACAGGAGGAGACTACTACATCGGTAGGGTCTTCACCCCGTGCCGGTCGCCGCCGTAAACCTGCTACTAACAGTTCGTTTGATATGTGGAATTCCAAGACAGACATCTACGGTAACACAACGAACAGTAAGGGTTTTGATCCTATTACTGACACAGATTTTTAGAAAAGGTTAACATATGGCTATCCCTAAGAACACCAGTGAGCGTGTTGATGGTGGGCGTGTCCTCACCGATGATGAGTACGCTCTTCAACAAATCACGAAACCAGCTAGTGAGAACGAAAGTTTACAGGCACCTCTCGGTGACACTATCACTCATCCCACACCGCACCCGAACGAAGAGGGGACTAGCGCCCCGGAGGAACGGAAGAAAGGGTTGGGTGGGTTATTCCATAAAAAAATAAAAAAAGACCCAGTGTCACCATATGAGTCGGAATATGATGTGAGAAAGGTGTTCTGAAACCTTTCGGGGATACGCAGGCACCGAAACGGAAAGCTAATACGAACCATTTTGATCCCAGGAAGAACACGAACCGCCGTAACTTTCTGATTCGTACTGTGACAATAGTGAGTCTGTTTGGGGTGATGGGGTTAGGTGCGTATAATGCGGCGTTCCCACCGGATGTGCCCACGGAACAAGACATAGCATCTATCGCTAAGAAAGCGACAAACAACACGAAATTCCCCAGGTCTCGGGCACGCATGTTTGTGGAGAACTATATGACTGCGTATGTGCGAGTGAACGCTGACGCTGAATCAGCGAAACTATTGGGGTACTATACGTCAGGGGATGAGAAGAACGATTCTACCACCACATCCCGGTCATATTCTGGTGCTGTGAACCAGTATGATGTGGTGTCCGTCAAATCGGATGATGGTACCGCTGTGAACGATAACACAGCAACGTTCTTGGTGACAACCTATGTGAAACCGTCGGTGTCAAACACGAATAGTTTAGAAAACCGCAACAACTCGTCGAACGATAAAGGGTGGATGAGGGTAAATGGTTGTCGTTCCGTGTGTCCGTGTTCTGGGATGAGAAAACAAATGGGTTCGCTATTGCTGGTGACCCTGCTGTGTTGCCGGGGATGAACATTATTTCGTCTGAGAACATTCCGCAAGCTCGGGAACTTGGGCAAGCTGATTCGTCTGCTACGAAGGATGTTCAACCAGTGGTGCTAGGGTATTTGAAGGCTTACGCGAAGTCCAGCCCGAAGGACACTTCTGATCTTCAACAGTATATTGTGCCGAACCCGAAACCGAACCTATTGACTGGGTTCGGTGGGAAACTATCATTTGGGTCTGGTTCTAACTCGAATGATGGTGTTCAACTAACGGCGTATGTTCCTGAGGGGTCGTCTGCCGAGGATGCGTCCACGTTGAAGGTGCGGGCGACTGTGGATTGGGTTGACACGGTTGAGGGTGTTACCGGTGATGGCACTACCCAGCAACCGCGTATTACGTATAAGTCTACGTATGTGTTGACTCTTCAAAAGCAGGAGAACGGTAAGTATTTGGTGTCAGACATGATACCGGATGTGTATGTTCCTGATGCTGCCGCGTTGAAGGAATACCAGGGAAGAAATAAACCTTATTGTTTGAACTTCCTGGGCTTGTAAAGTCTACGGTGTTTAGATATGTTGCCTTATTATAGCACACATCATTCGTGTGGTGGTGTGTTTGGATAGTTTTATGGAGTGATAATGGGAAATATTTTACTAACTACTTTCCTGTCGGAAGGTTTGTTGGCGGCTGGCGGTTTGCGTGGGCTGAGTGACAAATTCTTCTCTGACTGGATTATGCCAGCCGCAGCTCTTATTGGGTTCATCATTATTGTGGGTGTTGCGTTGTTCACCCGACAAGCCCGTGTGATTGCGGTCACCATTGTTCTTGTGGTGGTTGCGTTTATTGCGGCGTTCATGGTGAAGTCCGCTGCTGGTAATGATGAGTGGTAAATTCAAGTCTACAGGTGAGGAATGGGGTAACGCCCTAGGTGTGGTGGTTGCGCCACAAACACCGGGGGTACATGGATAACCCATCACCACCCCTACACTAAAAATTTTAGGGAACCCTAACCACCCAGGAATCTAAAGGGACGGTTAGGGTTCTTTGTTGTACACGATATTTCTTCACAACAACAACGTTCACAAATAAAAACTTTTTTTAGGCGAGGTACTGTGGGACTACGGAAGCAAGTCGATAAAAACAGCAACCCCAACTGTGGGGCTTATTGATGGTAAGAAAAAAACTCAACATTCTTCAAGAAGCTGTCATAGATAATATTGTGTTCTCAGATACTGAGCAATGGGCTGTGTATAAGCTCGCGCCGCAACCCTACGAATACTTACTGGATGAGGATAAGGTGACGTTAGCACGTCGTCTCATGGATGCTTTCGTGGCTATCATGAGTGATAGAGCAGTACCCCTGGATTTTTTTGCTCACTGTTGAAGATGAACCGTTCGATGTGGATGCGTGGAAGAAACAATCCTATGTGGCAACCACTAAACATGTGAAACCAGCCCCAGGGTACCCGCTTTATGCTGACATTCAAGCCCAAATGTTGAGTGAATCCGAGTTCAGTAGCCGTGTCGCCTATTTAGCTATCAAACTAGGGGGACAGGTTCGAGGTCGCTGAAACAGACGAAAAACCTGTTCCAACAGTATATGAAACAGATTGTGGTGGGTGCTAAAAAGTTCATGAATTACCTTACGAGGACACGTGCTGGTGACCCTACCCTGAGGAGGAACAGCTTGCCCGCGCAGAAGGAAGCGGAAATGTTTCAAATCATTTCCACGAGTGAACTTGGTGGGGTGCGTGTGCCTACCGCTGAAATCCTGTTGAACACGAAACGTTTATTCTACCCGGCGATGCCAACCCCGTATTTGGATGTTGACCCGCATAATAGGGCGGGTGCGTTTGATTTGAACCTTGAATATGGGCATCTTCTTGATAATAGTAAACGTAAATACTTGGGTATTACTCAGATCATTGATGATGAAGAAGTCACCGGGTACCGTGCCGTCCTCACCTTGACAGGGGTTCCCAAAAATCATGTCCTACCCCAATTCTCAACCGTTCGCGTCCTTCCTGGAAGATGTTGGTTCTAACGCCACGATTTATTCACGGTTCAGCTTGTTTCCGGTGGAGCGTATGGCGTCTAAAAACACGGTCAGAACGCCGTAAATCCAAGGATGAGGGTGGATGATGCTGCGAAAGCTGCTGACGCCTATGAGGCGAATATTCAAGGGGTTGGCGGAGGACATTAACAGAGTCGCTCCGGGATTTGAGTGATTTGGAAAAAAATTGTTACCATGGATAAATCCCCCTGGTTTGAGGGTAGTTTCAATATTGTGATTACAGACACCACACCTGCTGGGTTGCGGAAACAATTCGTGAATCTCCGTCAGTTGTATGCTGGTCTTGGTATCACGGTGACGTGGCGTGGTGATGAACAGCTCGCCATGTTCCTGGAACAAATGTTTGGGGACAGGAAACGAGTCTACGATGCGGATCAGACTGCCATGATTTCTATGTTAGCGACCTCTGGCGCTAACTTCAATAGTGGCTGTGGGGGATAGGATAAAAACCTTTGAACAACTATGTGTCACGATATGGTGTCACCCACACATAGGTGATAATACTCTCTATTCTTTTCTTGTTTGCTCTTTTGTGAGGTTAGGTGATTGATGATGCCACGCAGGTATAGTGGTTCTTCCCGTGGAGGGTTTTAGTATACCCAGTATCCTTTTCACTGCTCTGGTGCTTATTGCGGGTGGGGGCTTTCCTGTGGGCAGTCATTCAAAAACCATATTTCTCTTGATGACCCTGGCAGTATTATTGGGTTCTCTAAGAAGAAGGGGCATGACCTGGAGGAATGTTACAAACAGAACACGACAGAGCATATTCAGGTTGCTTGCTTCGATAAGGATAAAGGGGAAACAACCCAGGCGGCACAGAACACGAACGCTGGTGATTACACCACCAGGGTCGCTAACCTCCCGGTAGTGGAGAAGCAAGACACCGGGTATAAACGCACTGATTGGCGTCGTGGAGTAGCCAAGGAACCTGTGACACCCGTGTAACAGTGCTCATGACGCAAGGGCAGAACGTGGGAGCTACCGGCTGTAAGATCACGTCAGGCACATGGTTGTCCCCATATGACAATAAGACGGTGATGTCTTCGTCCATGATTGACATTGACCATGTTATTCCCCTGAAATATGCTGCGACACATGGTGGTGCTGGCTGGGATGCTGCCACGAAAGAGAAGTTCGCTAACGACACCACCCAATTATTGGCGGTGTCCCGTGAATCTAACCGTTCCAAATCAGATAAAGGCCCCGCAGAATACATGCCGGATGATTCCTATAAATGCGAGTACTCCAAGAAATGGGTGGATACTGTAGAAAAGTATCCTGGGTTAGGTGTGACGTCTGCGGATAAGGAAGCTCTTCAAGCAGGGTTAGCGAAATGCTAAACAACCTATAAAGGACTTGCCACCACACGAAACACAGAGGCGGCAACCAACAAAGTTATATTTGGTTGGTTGCCGTCTTTTCTATACTCAACAACACATCCCCCATTTTCCTCTGTGATAGCCCTGGTAGATATACACCGACACTACTAATACTAGAATCATGTGAATGTGAGAGGCTGATAGATGGGCACAGCAACAGCGGCTACCTACCTACCACAGGTAGAGGCACCCCTGTATCACGTTCACGTCTTACCATTATTATTTCAGCGATCATAGCGGCCTTCACGGTCATGTTCACCAGCACTAACGCTGGCATGTCACAAAACCATTGCCGCTATCACCCAAGGCGAGCAACCCGGTGATAACATAGCTCACGCGGGAGCGTTCGGTTTATTTGGTACCGCTGACTCACTCGGGCATGGGATGGATGATTATTCTCCTGGGAAGGTTCCTTCACGAACGTCCCTGTCCCAGAGAAAAACGGGAGGACGTGGACGCTTCAAGAAGTCGTGGGTAACGGCTTATATTTCGTTAACTATGGTGGTGAAGGTGAAGGAGACACGTTCACAGCAACCACGAACCCTGACCGGTTCCGTGACGTCCACTACCAAAGGGTTGAGACGACGAAAAAAACTTAAAAAGCTCCGCTCCTCTGGGACTATTCTCATGGGTGGGTTCGCCACCACTGGGGCAGACATCATGTCTGGTGTGTCCGGGCTAGTGTATGCTGGTGCCCATCTTGTGACAACAGCTGCTTTCTCACCGTCCTTCGTGTGCTCTGATGGCAAAGACACCGGGTGTGTTATCAACATTGTGAAAATCATTGGTGGTGACGGTCACGACGGTGGTCTTATTGGTGCGCTCAGGGACAGTATTTTCTTACCATTCATTGGTCTTATCGGGTTCTTCGCTATTATTATTGCCATGTCACGGTGGGGTTTCCGGAGGATCGGGACACGTGGACTGATTTGGCGTATCGTGTGGACGTTCTTCATTATCCTGGTGCTTGCGGCGTTCATGTTCGCCCCAGCCCTGGTGGCGTCAACCCCTATTACTGTCGCACAAACCGTGGGTGGTTGTGTGTTGGGGACAATGACTGGGAACGGTTGTGGTTCCGGTAACGGTGGCACCCATACGGATCGGGTATCTGGTGGTTCCACTTCTAAAAGCAAACAACATTTGCCAGTCCGCTGTGAACGGTTCCACAGCGAAAGACGAATTAGCGCTCGCAGTGAACGGTATGATGTGTTCAGTGTGGCGTACCTTCCAGTTGGATGCTTACTCCCGTGGTTCGTTTGGGCGTTCTTTCGCTAAAATGGATGTGGAAGACGAGAAAATTAGAAAGCTCTCGAAAAAAACCGGGTTGTCGAAAGACGACTTCTGTGTTCCTCTCAAATCCTCTGGTGCGGCGCAGGATTATTTCGGTAAAACACTGGAACTTGATGGTGGCTCATCCCATAAAGTATGTAACATTGTTGCGTACCAGTTGTTCCTCCGTACCGATGTTCAATCCACCACGGATAAACGGGAGAAAAAAACCCGGTGGATCAGCGGTGGTATAAGATAATTCTTCTGTCAGCACATGACGACCAGTTGTGGACGAACTGGACGTATAGTATTGGTTCTTCCATGAACCGTAGCTTCTCAGTACTCACCTCATTGTTAGCGCTTATCCCTGCCGCTATCTTGTTGATTGTGGTGTCCTTGTTCGCTATGGTGTACGAGTTCCTATCCACGTTCATGATGATTGTGTTCCCGTTCTTCGGGTTACTCGCATTAGACCCGGATAGGGGACGCCGGTTGTTCTTCGGCTGGTTGGGTACCTCCGTATCCTATGTGGCGAAATATATTATTTCTGCCCTGATCCTGGTGATAGTTGTTGCCCTATTCTCGGCTACCCTCGATAATGTGGATAACCCAGCAACCTCCAACCTGTTGGTGATTTTGTTCACGTTCACAGCGTTCCTGTACCGTGGGCAGCTCATGGACACGTTGGGTGTGTTCCGTTTCGGTGGTGAAGTGATGCGTAACCGTATCGCCGAGTTCGGTCAGAAACTTCAAGAACGGGAAGGGCATCGTATCCGTGCTCTCGCTGGTGGTGCCGCCGCTGGTGTTATCAACTCTGATCCTACCGCTGCGCTATCCGCCGTGGGGACAGGGTTCATTAAGAATGCTGGTAACATGGGTGCCGCTGTGTTCAAGGGTGCTATCCGTGGCGGTAGGTACGGGCATCATGATGACATGAAACGTAACGGTTCTGATTTCATGAAGAAAGTGTACCGCACCTCTGACCGGTTGGCTTCGGATAACCGTGTCGAAATTGAGCGTGGCGTGAAATCTGCGATGGGTGTTGCGGAGTCGAAGGAACGCGAAATCGCTTCCTTGGAGCGCACCCAAGATAATTCGATTGGTGAGATGGATGGTTTGCGTCGCGGCTATGAGTCTGCTCGGGCGAAAGCTAACAATGCGGCACCGAATGTTTCTGCTATCCGTGAGCATGAGGAACGCATCAGGTTGGATGTTGAAGTGAACCCGATTGTTGCTGACTATGTTGGGGCGAAGAATGAGTTGCGTGACGTGACTTATGCTCGTTCGTTGGCGTATTATCAGGGTGATAATGTTGCTGTGTCTGCGTTGGATAAACGCCATAGTGAACTGTCGGGTACGTTGGCTGCCATGGAGGCGGAGCATGGGCAGGATGCGTTACAGGCTGCTGAGGCTGAGTACCGTACTGATGTTGATAATGCGGTTGCTATGGATGGTGTTTATTTGGATGCGTCCACCCAGGATGCGGTGATGGATGCTTACCGTGCTGATGTGACCGCTGAGAAAGCGCATCATGATTATAAGTCTGCGGTGGATCGGTATAATGAGCGTGCCGCTGATTTGGAGAAGCTACGACCTGAGGCTGCTGGTGAGCGTGCCCGTGCGAATGCGTTACAGGATGCTCGTAACGCTATGCCGATGGGGAAGAACTTCAAGACTGAGGAACGTAACCGTATCATGGATAATGCTGATAAGGTCGCGGCTGAGGTTCGTGATGATACTGTGGTGTCTGAGCGGCGTATGGATGATTTGTTGTATGAGTCGTCTGTTCTGGCGAAGACTGTTCCTGCGGTGTCATATGCTACTCAAGCCTCTCAGGACTCCAATACTAATGGTGGGGATGATGGGGATGTTCCTCCAATGTCGCCACCGGCACCACATGATCCGACACCGCCCACTAATAACAATGGTGGTGGGGGTGCTACAGTACCATCACCTAAGGCTAGTGGTGACTCGGTGCCAACGAAACCGACACCGGTGGCACCGCAACCAGAGCGCCCACAGCAGGTGCCGCAGGATGCGTACCCCACGGGTGGGAACGATAAGCCACGCACCACCCCAACAGACTCGTCTCCTGCCCCGCAACGGGAACACATCAAGGACACACCGGCAGCTGTCACCCCGCCGGTACAGAAACCAGCGGCACAGGGATGCGGCGAAACCTGTTCCTGCAGGCACCAGCGGCTCCACCAACACCACCCCACCGGCACCTACACCAGCACCGGTTGAGGACACCCCGCTCAGGGTGAACCCGGTACCTGAGAGCCACGTGTCATGTTAGGGGAAGACAAACCCGCACCCAACATTAAAGGGTACAGTGTTCGAGTTCACTCCCGAACAGGATGAGGGCATCAAATCTACGTTGGATAGGATGCGCCGTAGGGCAAACCCAGGAACGAAAAACAGGTTCCAAGAACCGGAACAGTACCCTGATGATCCGCCGTTCTAGGATATAAAGCAACCAATAAATGGTTGTGAACACAAAACAATGACACAAATAGGTGAGGCAACCAACACGAGTAGGGATTGTCTCACCTATTTGTGTGTTAAACATGTAGACACAAAACATGGGGTAACAGGTATGGGTGAAGAACCAGAACAGAAGAAGAGTACGATACAGGCGACTCAAGAAAAAAATTCAGAAAGCACAGCAAGCGGTACAAACCATGAACACGGGTGTGACCGCCACAAAAACCACGTTCTCTGCGCTCACGAACCCGTATGTGTTGGCTGCTATCGGGATTATTTTGTTGCTTGTGTTGATTCTGGTGGCTGTTATTCCACCGTTACAGACGATTGGGCGTAATGAGGCGGCTGACGGGTGCTATGGTATCGGGAATAATAAAGAAACCTCTGGTGGTTCTTCCGGGTTGAAACTGGATAAGGACGCGAAAGTAAATTCCCATAACGTTGGTGTTTATTTGACAACCACGAACTTTGGTGGGCCTTTCGGGAATAAAACCGTTCACGAAAAGAAATGGCTGCCGGTGTGATCGGTAACTTTGGGCAAGAATCCGGGTTCAACAGTGAACTTACCCAGTACGGTGCTGGGTTGAACAAGGACATGTCTAATGAAGACATTATCGCCTTGGGGGTCTGGGGAACAGTGGTAAAGCTATCGGGTTCGCCCAGTGGGATGGTGCGCGCCGACAAAAAAACTCGCTGAGTTCGCTAAATCTAAAGGTGGGCACTGGTCTGATCTTGGTATCCAAATGGACTATCTCAAACATGAGTTGGAAACCGGGGAAGGGATAACCTGGTTGCTGGCGGGTTCACTGGAGCCAGGAAGAGCGTGGACGATTTGACCCTGATTTTTATGGAACGTTTCGAGGCGTGCCGGTCACCCTGCCATGGAGAACCGGTACAAGTTCGCACTAAGAGTTCATGAAAGACTTTCAGGGCGGCGGCACTAGTAACAGTGGTGGTGTTTCTGGTTCTTCAGCTAACTCTGGTAAAAGGTGCTTCATGTCGTTCTGGTGGTGGTTCTAGTGCTGACATGTCTTCGGTGGTTGCTCTCGCTAAATCTATGGCGTGGGATAAGAACAAACCGGATGAGGCAGCGAAAGTACCGGTATCCCCTCCGATCCTGATGGTGTACAAAACGCGAAGACTGAGTATAAGGATGCGAAGAAAAAAAGCCGAGGAGAAAGGCGGGAAAGACCCGTTCTCGTATGGTGGTGACTCCCTTTACGCTTCGTGTGACAGGTTTGTTGCTACCGTATTAAAGAACACTGTTGACCCTCAGGTGCCGTGGGGTGCTACTGCTGAACAGCAAGCCTATTTTTGAGAAGTCTTCTGATTGGCAGGAAATCCCGTCGAAAAGCAAGTGAACTTCAACCTGGGGATGTTATGGTAATTGGTGGTGGTATGGGGCATATTGTGCTTTTTCATTGGTGATCATAATGGTGAACCTCATGTGGCGCAGGCTTCTAACCAGATGGAGGTTGGTAGTATTTACCCGTATAAATGGTTCTTCAACGATGACATTGTTGATAAACTTGAGGCGTGAATATAAGGTTTTCCGGTATGTTGGCCCTAACTCTGGTGCTTTGAAAGGCGGGACTGAAGACGTGAAGGGTGGTAAAAAAATAAATGAGTTTCCTGGATAGGTTCAAAAAAACTGGTACTAACGATAAGAACATGGAGTTGGATGTTGAGGCGCTTGAAGCTGCCGCTGACGAATCCGTGGTGGAAGTGCTGTGGCGTCGATACAGTAAACACATCATTATCGGGTTAGTAGTGGTTCTGGTAACCGTTATTGGGTTAGCCGTGTTCTGGCCCCGTAATGATGAGTCCAGGAATAATGTTGCCCCGAAGTTCACGGTCTCCGACACTGATCGTAATAGTTTGGTGGAAACCACGAAAGGGTTTGTGCGTACCTCCGGTAAATGGGGGTAGACTCCGATAAAGTAACGGATACGAACGTGCGTGACATTTATTATCTTCTTGCCACCCGCGCTTCAGGGTACCGTAACTTCGTGATCGCCCGCACCGATGCGTATGAGAGTGTGAAACCCCTCATCTACCCTGGCTCTAGTGTAGACTATGATGCTACCACACTCAGGTCGTGGGAACGTGACTCATCCGTGGTGGATGCTTACCTTCCCTCCTTTGAGGGTGTCCCGTGTAGAGGTGAAAGTCCCACGTGAAGGCCACTATATGGCGATGAACGGTGAAAACGTGGAACGTCTCGGTGTTGAAGTAACCTGGGATTCCCGTGAAACTATTCGTGTTCTACGGGCAACCGATGCCGCCTCGGATGGTTCGTTCGGTATCTATGAGAAAAAAACTTCAAAAACAATAAAGCTACCATCTGGTATGTGAAAAAGACGGCAAATGGTTGGTTCATTCCATGGAGGGTGACAACAAATTCCTGCTGGTGCCGTTCGGTGTTGTTGATTATGAACAATACTATTTCACCCAGTTAGAGGACTTCTCGGATACTGGTTTGTCGCTTCACCCGAAAAACAGCTCCAGGACAGGACGCCGACAAGAAGAAACCGGAAGAGAACCCTGATTTAGGGAAGGAGAGGACCCGAAGCCGGAGGAAACACCGTCTGCTACACCCTCACCCACCCCAGAACCTACGAAAAACAGAAGACACTAAGCAACCAAACACTGGTGGGGACACAAATACCACCCCTCTAGTAATGGTTCGTTTACTCGTGAACCGCCTAGGGTTCACTGTCACCCCTGAAACCCAACAAGTAGAAGAAAAATATTGGTTATGGAAGATACATATTTTCGATGATGATGCCGCTGTACTCGCGTTTGAGGAAACCCTCGCCGCCGGTAAGGATGATTATAGTGCGTTCGAGTTAGGTAATAATAAGGCTCTCATCTATAGTTTGGATGATTTGTACACGAAAAAGCGGTGAGTTACATTCCGTGAAAGAATTAGTAGGTAACCCACCTATTCTACGTGTACGTGGGAAAGAAGAGGACGGGAAGGAGACAGAGTTCTTCCTGGTCCTCACCCCAAAAAGTGGTGAAAGACTTATCGTATAAATGTCAGGCTGTGGAAGCTGCTTACCGTGGGGTCGATGTTCGGGAACGTGAACGAGTATTCAGTAAACCGTGGTGGGCGCATCAAGCCGATAAAAACATATGAGGGTGTACGCCACCACCCTATTTTCACGATTTTTCATGGTGTTGGTGATTGGCTTCTGTGTGGGGGGCTATCACCAACTAACCACAATCCACCCCCCATGTTCCCTGTTCGGTTTGGGTTGGTACTGTATTTGACATAAACAGCCAACCCTACTATACTATAAAGTAAGCATATGACACAAGGGGCACACAACCTCCATGACAATACAGATCCTCTCACAACACCATCAGGGGCTACTTAGTTTTAGTGAAGAGAAAGAATGCGGAACCCTGATCCAGGCGTCCGCCGCAGCACTAAACCTGTTTAGAGGAGAACATCCAGTTAGACGGGTGGAGTACCGAAGATTTAGAAGCTGTCACCCGGTTAGGGGATAAAGCCTTCAACACAATGGTTACCCACAACATTGCGTTGGCGGCTAAAAGTAGCGCACTCCTTCGAGAAACGTACCCAAACCAAAGTTGATTTGGAAGACATCACACAGAACGCGATTGTTGGTCTTATTATCGCTATCCGCAAATATAATCCGTCACGCGGCGTGAAATTTGCTAGTATGGCTTACCCGTGGATTGAGCTTTCTGCCCGCCGCGCCACCAACAGGATAGCCACCCCAGTTGCTCTCCCAGAAGACAAGATCACGTTATCCTCTAAAATCTTCAAAACCAAACATCAACTTCTTAACGACGGGGAACATCACCCTAACTTGTATAGTGAAATCGCTAGTATCCTCCAAACCCAGTATACGGGGAAGAAAAAGCCCCAAAATTACGGAAGAACTAGTACGAGACATTCACAATGGTATTAGCTTCTCCTATAGTTTTAGACGCTAAACCCTATGAGAACAATGATAACGACACCACTATGAGTAACTTCATAGCAGAAAACATGGGTAGCAACACTACCACTCTAGAGGATGATACGTTACGGCGTCAAGCGAATAGGACTATCGCTGACGAACTTTCCAAACTGGAAGCCCGTGAACGTGCGGTCATGTCGAACCGGTATCAGCTCCCAATGGCTGACGGTTTCGTGGTGTCCCGTCGTGACCTGCGGCGGGTACATAAGGTGTCTGCTGATGAAGAAGAACGTATCCATAATAAGGTGCTTGACGGGTTACGTCCCCGGCTGATGCGGGTAGGGATTGAGAACCAGTACGATTATGTGCGGGGGCGCAGTAACTTTTCCTTCTAAAAACACAGGGGTGAATATTTTTAGGTATAGTGCTTGCTACAGTAGGTACCATACCTAAAATTTTTTCTTTGATGTTTGAGGATACAGGATACGTTGAGTAAACACATATTTGTGGGTTTCATTTCACCCCAGGATACGCACGGGACGAACCTTTACGGTTCAGACGCTATTTATCGTGAAGTCAGAAACACAGTTCTCGATAACATTACGGGACGTGACCTGAATATTAGTATCGCCCATGATAAGGACACGGACGGTGGTATCGCTGTCCTCAGGATTGAGGTGCCGTTCACCCTGGATAATGAAGATCAGCGTTTCTTCATTGAATTCCTCACCGAAGTATGTGGTGCGTTGAAAGAGTTACGTCCACACTTCACGGAAGAGTTACCGGCCATATTTTTTGAAGAGGTGAAATAAAAAGGGTGGTGAAAAACAAGATTCCAAACCAAAACAACCAGGTGAATGCCTCTATAAGGGGCGTAAGTTCTATCAGCTGCCTTTTAGAGTACCGGATGAGTGTTCTCATGGCGGATGGGCAGTGGTGGTCGCCGCAGAAGCTCGTGAACATGACAAGTTTCAATGACCCCCATAGTGATGTGGTAATTACCAGTAACCTTGAGGATGTTGAACGTATTCTTCAACAACTGGTGGATGATGGGGTGGCTGTGCGCTCCGAAACAGGGGCTAAATCGTACAGGTACCCGTTAGAGTCTGTGAAGAACTGGTATTTTGAGAATAATATTGATTATGCTCAACGGTTGGTGGCAACGAATTTTCCTGTGCGACTTTTTGGTGGCATGACTGAAGTGGAGGGGTTCTTGTCCGCCCCGTTACGGGAGTGCGCGTCCATTTCGTTTGCGAATGTTTCAGAACGTGTCACTTATGCTGTACGTGAAGCGTTAGCGGGTGTTGCTGTGGTGCGGCGCGGTAAAACAAACCGTATTTTTTTGTTCGTGCCCTCTCGAGGAGCCAGCCCGCAGTATTATTGAGGACACCCTGAACAAGTTTGAGGAAAGTAAGAACATTTCCACTTCGGTACGTAGGTTGTCGTATCGCCGCCCAGTTGCTGATCTCCCCCCAGAGTTTCATGAGGACATGATGAACTTTTATGTGATGTTCCTCCGTGAAATTTTTGAAGGGAAGGATGGAAACCATTCGTGTGTTCCTCCCCGCCGAGGAAGACCAGGTTGCCCAGTTAGCCGAATGGGTGACAGAGGCGGTAGAGAAGTATAATGAGATGGAGTCTGTGCCGTTATCTGGGTTCCTTCAAAGCACGGTACCGTATTGGGCTTTGGATTTACCACAACATTTCTTAGGGAAAGAGCTGGCGGTGTTTCAACGACAACGGTCGAAAGCAATCAAAGAATTACGGAAAGAACGCAACGTGGACGCTAACACAGAGTTCACGTACCGTGACATTGCCGATAAGATGGGTATCGAATTTGAAGAGTTCCTGGTGTTGAAAGAACAGAACGATACGTGGTTTAGGCAACGGAACATGGATTCCATCACATGGGGTGAAGATTCTGTTGAGGAACGCCCAGGTCAACCTGTGTTTGGGATTACTGCCACCCCTGACCGTGACTATAATCTGTCGTCTCGTGTACTGTTCGCGGCGTTAGGGTGCTGCTGAAGATACGGGACGTATTGATGATTTATTGTTGGTGTCTCAGTGTTCTTCAGGTGATGATGTAGCTGAGGCGGCAGAGAACCTGTCACCAGAGTATGTGGGTGCTTTCACGAGGAGGTTCGGTTCATATGGGGCATGAGAAGTTTTTTTAGAGATTTCCTTGAAGGTACTGTTGAGGAGCAAGAAGAAAAACACCACACATAATAGTGAACTAGTGGTTGTGGAGGATGAGTACCCGAGGCTGCGGCGTGGTTGGTTGTTTACTGGTGGGTTCTTCGCCTTCATCATGGTTATTCTTGTTGTTGGGTTAGGGTATTTTTTTATTCGCGGGCGGATGCGTTTCTCACCTCAGGGTTCCTGGTGTTTGCGGAACAGAACGGTGGGGTGGAGCAGGCGTCAGCTTTGGTGGGGGCTGGTGACTGGTTACCTGCTGCGTTGTGGGTTCACGATAATGTGGGTTTGATTCTTGCGGGGGTACTAGTGTTTTTTTGGTGGTTTATCCGGTATTTGTTTTTGGTTACATCACCGGTGTGTGAGAACATATAACTTGAAGATTGATGAGTTGATTGAGAAGGAGCTAACTCAGTGGGGAAAAACTAAGAATAACACCTCCAAGAAGACTGAGACGGTTGAGGCTACCGGTAAGAATGTGGTGGGTGATCGGGTAGCTGAATTGGAGTCGTTGAAAACCCAGTGGAACACCAGCGTGGGTGAAGACACTATTAGCGATCCTCCTGGTGGTTGTTCTTGCTGTGGTGGGGGTGTTGTTTGTGAAGAACACTACACGTGGGCAGGGTGCTCATACGGAGGCGCAGACAACACAGGTGTCCCGGTCGGTCACTGGTAAGTCTGTGGATGAGGATAAACGGGATGCGTTGAATGCTCTCATCGGGTTGTTGAATGAGGCTTCTACCCCAGGGGGCAGGATTACCGTGAACGTGCTAAGACTATTGAGGGTGGGGATTATTCGTCTCTCCCTGAGGGTTGGCGTGAGAAGATGGTGTCTGCTGAGGATAAGGGTAAGGTTGCTGGTTGGGAGGCTTTGATTGTTTTGAATGCTGGGATGCGTGAGTATTTCAAAAACTGAGGGTGAGGTGAAACCGGTTTCTGATTCTGCGGTGAACTATGTGGTGGTGAATCAGGAGGCTGGGGTTGCTCATATTCCTGGGTCTGTGTTTTTTTGGGTGCTGATGTGCCGATGAGTTTTGACATGGTGCTTGTGGATGGGCAGTGGCGTTTGGATCCGTATAATGTGGTTCAGGACATTTTTGAATTCTGCGGCTGCGGGTGCGCAGTCTTCTGCTGCTAATCCTGTGGAGCCTCAGAAACAATAACAGGTTGATACAACCTTTAGTGCGGGGGTATGCTGGTGGTGTACCCCCTTTTTTGTGTGGTTGTTATAATTCTGAGGTATGAATAATCCTAGAGCCTAGGGGGTTTGGTGGCTTTCCGTATTGAGCGTGTTGTGCTGGAGAATTTCAGGTCACATGAGTCGTTTGTGTTCACACCATCATTGGAGGGTGTGACTGCTTTTACGTGGCGCGAATGGTTCCGGTAAAACATCTATCGTGTCAGCGGTTGCTTGGGCGCTCTACGGGCATAAACCAGCGGGTGTGGGTAGAAACATTGATTTGCGTCGTAAAACCGCTCAGAAGGGCGATAAAACCCTGGTGAAGGTTACTTTGCTGGTGGGGGACACCCGGTATGTAGTGGAACGGCGGATGCGTGGCTCTGGTTCCGCTGAGGGTGATGTGTGGCGTATCACCCCCACTGGTGATTTAGAACATGTTGCTGGGCAGTCCATTAAGGACGTCACCACCTATGTTCAACAACTCTTAGGGATGGACGAAGCAGGATTTTTGACTGCTGTGTTTTTTGAGCAGAAAAATGTGGACGAATTTGTTCACACGAAACCCGCGAACCGACGTGAAATCCTGGAAAAACTTACTGGTATTTCTGGTGTATCTTTAGCGTTAGAAGAAAACAAGACGGCTCTTCGGGATGTGAAAGCACAAATCCGGGGCATGTCCGTAGACCATGTGTCGTTAGAGGACAAAAAGAACCGTCTCACCAGTCTCACACAGCAACACGAGAACGCAGTTAACACTGTGACGTCGCTAGAAACTAAACTCGCTGCCACCGAGAACAAACTCACTACCTTACTGAACGAGTACCAGGATAAGAATCAAGGGTTCATCACCCTACACTAACCTCACACATACGGTGAATAATCTCACGGATAAGGTGAATACTCTTGAGGACAGGATGAACACGCTTGCGGCGCGCCGGAAGAAACTCAAAAAAACAGTAACAATGCTTGGGGACAGTGGCGACTACACCAGTATCAAAAAATGAATATGAAGAGTTAGAAGGCAAAGCTACTGCTTTTAGCCACTATGATTAGTGCCCTCACCACCACAGAGGAACAATACACCCACGAGCAAGAACAACTCACCAACACTATTAGTGCCTGGGGGTCACGTGAAAATGTGGAGAACGAAAAAAACACGGGTAGAAACCCTCCAAGCGGAACAGGGTAGGAAACAAGACACCCTCTCAGAAACACTGTTCACCCATAAAAACACTGGTTGCGTCCCTCACCACCGCTATTGACAGCATCACCCAAGTAGACGGTACCTGCCCCACCTGCTACCAAGAAGTCAATAATAAAGACCAAGTTATCACTGACCTACAGACGCAACGTGAAAAAAGCCACCCGAAACATTACACAAACAGAAACAGAGATTCAGAACCTCACCACAGAACAGAATAAAAACCCAAGAAGAACTAGCCACCATCACCACTGTGCTAGACGCTCACCCAGGCTAAACACACTCACCCCCTCATCAAAGACACCCAGAAAGAACTAGACAAAAAAACAGAAAGAGCAAGCTGCTCTCAAAATTGAGGTAGACGTACACCGTGACATGTACGCAGAAGCGAAACACGCTAAAAACCATTCACGACGAACTCAGCACTGTTAACCAAGAATACAAGGACACCTACACTCAACACGCAGCAGCAACCCAAGAACTCACCAACACCAAAAACCTATTAGCCCAAAACTCCAAAGGTAACACAAAAACACGTTAGACACCCTCAACCAGAGGATCAGTAAAGGACGTGGTATCTCCACTCGACTACAAGCAACCATGAGAGACGCCACCAACAAAGTATCGGCGCTCAAAGAAACCATGTCCGCCCTCCAAGAAAAACATTAACAGAGACGAAGCAGAAGCAGAGAAATACGGGAACCTGTTGAGAAGTCAGGAAACACTCAACCATTCACTAGATGTGCTCTCCGCATTCCGTCAGAAAGTAGTAGACACATCCATCCCGACTCATGGTGTCATATGCGTCCACCCTCTTAGGGCGCTTCACACAAGGCACTTTTTTAGGGAGTGAACATTACCCCCGATTTCGCTATCACCGTGACCCAGTGCCAGTGGAGAAACCGTAGATGTATCCTCCTTCCGGTGGAGAACTCTCCGCTGTGAGCATGGCGTTAGGTGTTGCTGTATCAATGATGCTCTCCAACGGTGCTGGTTTGAATACCATCATTTTTGATGAAGCATTCGTATCCCAGGACGCCGCCCGTGTAGACTCCATCCTTTCCACTATTAAAGATGTGTGTGATGGGGGACAGGTTATTCTGATTGCCCACAACGACAATATTGAGGCTATTGTAGACACCCTCATCACCCTATAAACACAGGAAGAATGAGTTGTTTACCCCCGTAACAGTGTGTTTGTGATATGTGACAAGAACAATTGTTGCTTATCATTAGGATTATTCATGTCTACTTTCGGTAAACAAGCCCTCGTCGATGAAATGTTCGTTTTCCCTCAGACAGGAAGGTATCAGCATTAGCAGGGACACCACGAGTGCTCTCTACGATTTCATTTTCGCTGTCATGTGCCGTCAAATCAATGACGGGGACACGATCACTCTCGGTAAACTTGGTTCTCTCAAAGCTGTTGATGCTGCCCCAAGGAAAGGGTATGTTCCTGCGACCCAGGAAAGGGTTCATATTCCTGCGATGCGTCGCCCCAAATTTAATGCGTCCTCAGCTTTCACCACCGCCATCAACACTGATGGTGTTATCAGAAAAAGTAGTGCGTAAACGCAAATCATAACACACCATAATTACGGGTGGACGTCACAGAGCGTCCACCCTTTTGTGTCCCCCAGTATTATTCTGACATGAGTTTGCTATAAATTCTTTACTATGAATCAACACAAAAAGAACGCAACACGGTACACAGTCACGGTACATCTTGAAGAAACCTTCGCCGCGATCTTCGAGAACACTATCGACAAGCTCCTGGAGGAAAAACCAAGAAACTAGATGTCACCCTCAACAACCCTAACCATGGCAAAGACTTCTACAGCATCATCAGAGAAAACTGTCTCATCCAACTCGATAACAAACTTAAAGGTGTCACCGGGCACAACAGTAACACGATCACTAACCAAATCATCAAAACTAACATATACACGCTTCTAGACCATACCCCGCCGCGTCACAGCAGACCATCACGCACCCCGCAGCCACCCATCAGTTTCTCCGAATTCACTCAAAATCTATGGTGAAGACATGTGGGTGACCCGCACCGGTCGAGGTTTTGAACTGAGCCTCCACAGGATGGGGGATCGTGACTTCCACCTCAAAAACCTGCCCACCTACCTGGGGGAGCAGGCACATAAATGGTTAGACACCGCTGTCACGTTCGCTGTGATTAGTGTCGCCGACTACTATTTAGACCACAAAAACCAGTTAATAGGAAGAAAAACAACGACTATGGGTACACTCAGCTACCGTAAAAAGAATAAGAAACCCTATTGGGAAAACCATGGACGTTCTCAAAGGGAGAGAACTTTACGCCGCGATCTCTCACCGTTCAGGGATACGGCAGGATGTTGTCAAAAAAGTTATTCTCGCTCTCACCGATGTTGTGGTGGAAAGTTTAGCGGCGCGCGGGCAGAAAGTGAACCTACCCTACCTAGGGAACTTCACCTCCAACACATTCCTGCGAAATCCAACAAGATTACCTCCTGGGATGCCCATGACCGCCCACAATTCACGATAAATGTTGGTATCCGTGACCTGCTCAAACTCAAGGCGGCATTCCAACACCTTGACCGCCCCTTGATGTGACAGCTGATAACTGGCGTGACCTCATTAAAAAAATACACGTACACACTCAAACCAGGAAGCAAAACAGTACGTCACGGGTTCTCTTCCAAATCTTTGAAGAAAAACATTAGCGGAGGAAGATAAGGCGGCGCAAGCGGCGGCAGAAGCAGAAACTAAAGCCCGTATTGAAGAGAACCCGTTCCTATAAACTTGGTTTCTCGTGATATGAACCCCCATAAACCCGGAGAGTAAACAATAGGTAGGTGTTATCGGCACGTGTCAGCTCAGGCGCTCTATATGTCAGAAACCCCAGAACCGTCACGTGCCCCGCGCCGCAGGTTCTGGAAAGCGATCATCACAGCTTTATTATCCACCCTGTTCATTGTGACAGGTGTGGCACAAAAACGTTGCCACCGTCGCCTACGCTAACAGTGAAGATGACGCGAAAAAGAAACTGGAAGAATCTCAAAAGAACTTCGACATTGGGGAGAAGAACGATAAAGGATTCGCCCAGTCCCTAGAGAAAGCTAAGGGAGACCAAGACCGCAACAGTTTCGGGTATGTTATCAACCGTGTTATCACCCCACACTATTTGAATGAGACACCACAGTCAGCGGTTGATGGGCAATACTCTGGGGAGAAGAAATATAATTGTAAATGGGATGACCCGCACAACGGTTCCCTCGTATACCATAACTGTGATGTCCCCAATTTCACAGCAGAATTCTACCAGAAACTCTACGACACGTTCATACCCTCCGGTGTGCTCTCCGGTACCACAGAATCAGCTACCATTGACACGAAATGGTTCGGGTTACCCACTGAGCTACCGAATGATACTGTGCCAGCAGACCCAGGATCACGGCAAGCCAAATACACTGGGTTAGAACTCTTCGGGTACAACCTACGGTACTCTGTGTACGCTGGTGAATACGACAGTATCAAAGTAGACACCCAAGCACGGATGATGGCTAACTTCGGGTTATCCCAATCGTTCGCGTTGGGTACCCAAACCATTATTCAAGGCATCTCTGGTGGTCTTGAACGTGCTGGGCAACGCACCAGTGAAGAATGGAAGAAAGGTAACTATGTTGGTGCTTTCTTCGCGGGTATTGGCGGGTTCTTTGAAGGAGCCGCCGCCTCTAGTGTTAACACTATCCTAGACACCTCTGACGCTAACGTTTTTCGCTACACGCGGGTGGTCTCGTGTCGGGTTCGGTAAAACCGTGTATGGTGCCCGTGAGCTTTCCTATAAGGAACGTGAAACAGAGTTATTGAAGATTTTCTCTTCACTGTTCCAAGACCTCAGACCTGAGGATTCGCAAGTCCCTGAAGACTTGAATAAGCTCAAGACCCCACCGGCACGCCCTGAACAGTGGTGGTACCACCTGTACCTGGTCTGATGGTAACGGGGAACACAAGGATAAGGATGTTTCTGAGGCGGATTGTAAAACAACATGATGGTGCCACCTGGGGAGAAAGAAGGCGAAAAACGGGAAACCATCAAAGACTGGAAAGACAAGAACAAAGAATTCTTTGCCGCCGCTGACAAATATAACCTGGGGTGCCCGGGTTGATGAAGAAGAATCGAAACGGGACGAAACCATAGCAGGGTTCTACCCTGCTACCCTGACGCTTTCCAGAAAGTATGGAATAAGGAAGCGAAAACAGCTGATAACGATGCTGTCCGTGACTTCATCAAAGAATCCTTATCCGCATGGGTGATCCAAGACCGTCTCAAAAACACGAAAGCTCTCAATAACCCGGCGTTCAGTTACGTGTGTGTGGACGCACGTGGGGACGACATGTTAGATGGGGAGAAGCATGCTTACGTGTTCAATGAGGACGGCTCCTACACTGGTAAATGTGGTGTAGTGCGGTCACCCTATCCAAGACGGTGTGTACGGGAATGGGTATAGTAAACCGGTTCCCTAAAGATACTCGCCGTGAACTTTTTGAACCGTCTGTTAGTCGTGCTTTCTTCGACGCACCCATTGTGACGAACGGTGTAGCGAATGCTTCCCTATCGTTGAGCGCGTTCATGACTCGTGTGTCGAATACGTTCCTGAACTTGTCGTTCTCCCCGATCCTGAAAACGTTCGGGGCGGACAAAAATCATTGTGAACATGATGGTTGCGTTCCGTGATAGCCTGTTCTTCCCTGTTGATTGGGATTATTGTGTTCACTGTGATTATCTATTATATGGGGACGTCTCTTCGTGGCGGCACCAGACAGTTACTGATGATGATGTTCTCCTCAATCCTGATAGCGTTGTTTGGGGCTGTCATTTTTGCGCGCCCGCAACAAGTCGTATCCTTCATAGATTACGCGCCGTCCATTATTGCTAGTGACTTGGTATCCACGATTGTGGGTAATGGCACTGATGATGAACTGTGTCAGCTGATGGGGACACTGATTTTTACGATGGTTGGTACTAAGGGGGATGGTAATGTTACTGGTGTTGCCCGTGGTAACCGTATGCTCCGCGTGAGAACTGGCGGCTTGGGTTGTTTAACTATTGGGTGTATGGGCAGTGGGGTACCGACTTCCATAGCCTCTACGCGGCGGGTAAACCAGCTCCTGACGGTTCTACACTCACGAACAGTAACAGTAACCTTGTTGGTAATGCTGGGGTGAATATGGGTGCTGGTCGTATCGTGAACAACTGGGCTGTCTACCAGTTGGATACTATGACTGCTGGTACTACTGTGGAGAAAGATACTCGGGGTGTGGGTGAGATCAGTAAGGACATATACCGGATGGTGGATGTTCAAGCTGGCCCTAATAATGGTGCTGGTACCGATGGTAGGTTTTTGAAGAATTGGTCTAACCAGTCGTGGGGTAACCGTGTCTTTGTGGCGTTGACTGTCCCCTATTGGTTCGCTGGTGCTTGCTGCCACGGTGAGTATTTATTCTGCCCACAAGATTATTGTCACTATTATTGCTATGTTCTATCTTGCTGTCGCACCGTTAGTGTTCACATTAGCACCTATTGGGTTGCGTGGCAGGTTCACGTTGAAGAATTGGGCTATCACCCTTTTGGGGGTTGATTGTTCAGATTATTGCGCTTATCGTGTTGTTGGCGCTGATGATGTTCATTATTGTCAGTGTCGGTAATGGTGTTCACTCGTATTTGCCGATGCTGTTAGGGCACCTCTGTGACTGCTGGTATTTTCCTGTTCTACCGTAAGAAACTATTACAATTCGTCACTGTTGGTAGCGGTGTTGGTGGTTCTCTCCAGGCTGGGGATGTTCGCAACTTTACGAACAAGTACGCTCCGGAGTCTGTGAAGAACCTTTGGGGTGCGGTACCGGTTGGCTTCTCAGGGTGCCCGTAGCGGTTTCGTGGCTGGTTTGAAAGCAGAACGGTTTGCGTGGCGGTTTCCGGGGTGCTATGTTTGGTGCCCAGTCAGCACGCAACAATATGGCGTTCAAATCGAATGTGGGTGCTACCCGTACCGTGTGGGCTGCTACACAGGCTGGTAAACGTCAAGCTGAGAAAGATTTGCGTAGCCACACTGTTGACCGTGAACGGTTGGGTAAGGAAATGTCTGCTCTACATACGCATCAGAGTAAACTTGAGACTGGGGAAGAACCGAAACGTGATTTGCCTAACACCACGAAGGCGAAGGGTATGCGCACTATGCAGAAGGCTTCTAAACTGGCTGCTGAGCGTGACCGGAAGCTCGCGCAGGTTGATAAAACCTATCGTGCCCAGAAGGCTGAACAGAATAATGGTGTGGAACCTGCTGACCGGTTAGAGGGCGCTACCTTAGAGTCTGTGAGTGAAGACGTCACCACCTACCAAGAGGATCAGGATGCGGTACGTGCCGATAAGGAACGTATCAATAGTGAATTCCTGACTCAACTCAACAAACTATTGGGTGGTAACGATACACGGGTGAACCCAACCCATGTGGATACCCTCAACAACCGTGCTGATAATGAGGAAGGGGACAGGACGTACTCTGTGAAAGATGCTGATATGCTGTTGCGTATGAGCACCACGGAACTGTCGGCTCTCCTGGAAGAATTAGAGAACACGGAGAACCCTGACCGGGTGCTCATAGTTGAGATTCGCCGTATCTTGAACCTGAAAGAAGAACAGCTAAAATAAATGATAATAAACAAGAGTGGAGGTGCTTGTATGGCGTCTGAGGCGCTTTTCGTGGAGAGTGCTGACAGTGGATACAACACCACTAAAAACCCATATGTATCGTGGGAACCTGTGGCGTACCATGATAGCGTCTCTGCTGTCTCTTGTTTTCCTGTTCTTTGGTGTCGCCCAAGGGTTTGCAGGTTGCTCAAACACAGAAAGCGGAAGCATTCGATGTCACAAAATGGGTGGCCTGCGCGTGGGGTTCCGATGCTCTACCAGGGAAAAGCATACCAGTGGACTCAATCATCTGATGCGCAGTTCAACCTGTTCTCTAAATCAGCTATCTCATTCGGTTCGGATGAGGGTTTCTGGTGGTTTGAATTCGTTATTTGTGGTGACGGGGCAAGACTTTGAGCATGTGAACGAAGACATTCGTGGTGTTGATGAGAACGGGAAGAAAACCCATGAGTTCAATGCTGGCCGTAAATATAATTTCTTTGAACGGTTCGGGGTTGCGGGTATCCAGTATTCCTCCTATTTGGGGGAGTGGAAGCATGTGGTTATTAATGCGTGTGATGATGACCCTAAACCGCAAGACCCGAAAAGCTAACCATTTCTATGATACTCGTTTAGACCCGGAGTCCACGTGGGATGACATTTCGTCGTCTAAGGATGTGCGTACTAAACTTTTTGCTCGCGGTGTGACTGACCGGTATATTTCTTCTGTCTCAAATTTTATAGCGAACTGTTTCCTGTTTGTGACGAAACTGGTGGTTGCCCTGGTGGTGGCTTTCATTAGTTTCTCATTCCAGGATGTGGGGAACGCTTTCGGGTTGCCTACTGTTATTTTTGGTGCTGACGGGCACACCGGGTTCTTCAAGGATGTTATTGAGGGTGTTTTCTACCCATTATTGTCAGTATCCACATTATTGTTCATTATCTCGCTTATCAACGCTATGGCGCACCGTTCAGGTGCCACCGTGTGGAAACTGATTCTACGGTTCTTCTTCTCCTTTCTGCTGCTCGTCTTGTTTTTGACGTTCCCTGGTGTGGTTGCTTCTGCCCCGTTGAACACTGCGGTGCTGATTCAATCGTTGGCGTTGCGGGGTGTCAACCAGACTATGGGCGCCGATCAGGGGTTGTGTGCTACTGATTCATCTGCTGGGAAAAAAACCGTGTCGATTATACGAAGGACAGTAAGGTCACGAAAGATAAGGATTTCGGGGACGACTGGTCGTATGTTTCTAACTTCACTCGTGATACTGCGGCTTCCTTGGATTGTTCGTTTGTGAAACTGTTTGTGTTTGAGCCGTGGGTTCAAGGACAGTTCGGGACAGAGTTCAACAATTTGTGGGCGGAAGAGAAAAATCCCATCCTGGGCGAAAGACGGTAAATCTATCGGGAACGCTAACACGAAACAGGTTGGGGACGCTGGTGTTCCTATGGGTAACAATGAGTGGGTGACGAACTGGGCACTCTTCCAGGTGAGTACCCAAACGAACGCACATATTCCAACAGGGGCTAAAGGTGAAGAGGTGTCGAAAGTGTCCTCTGGTGTCGCCCATGACTGGTGGCGTATCGTGGATGCTGTGAGTAACTATACGGAGAAAGATGTTCCTGCTAAAGTTGAGTTAGAAGGGGACGCTGCTTCTGCTTCCAGTGATAACTGGGTTGAGGTTACTCGTGGTGAACCTGATGCGACGAAGAAACCTTTGAAAATGTGGGATACATGGAATGGTACTTCACCTGGGGCACGGTTGAGTTCGTCGTTCATGTCAATGTTTGTGGCGATTGGTGCGCTCATCATCCCTGGTATTCTTGGGTTGATTGCTGGTGCTCTCTCTATTGCTTTGGAGTTGAGTGTTCTGATTCTGCTGATGGGGTTCGTGTTCGCGTTCGGTAATGAGGCCATGTTCGCCTGGTTTGTGGGTGTTATTGGGATTGTTGGCAAACCGTGGGCTTTCCGTGTCGCTGCTGGTGTGTCGTTAGTATTCAGCATTATTTCGGTTCTGTTTGTGATGAATTCGCTTGCCCAGTTCGGGTGGTGGCAGTCCGTGCTGATGCTGGTGTTGTTGTCTGCAGGCAACGTGGATGAGTCGTGAACGTATCGCGGGCACGTTGATGGCGTTTGTGAGTATGGGTCAGGATTTGACGAGTAAACCTGCCGCCATGTTTTAAAACAGGTTGGTGGGTATGGTAAGGCTGCCGCTAAAAACAGTGGTTGCTGGTGGTATTTCTGGTGCTTCCTCAAAAACGTCATGGTGGTTCTTTTCACGAAGGGCGCGTTTACTGGTATGAAGGATAAGGCCCGGGATTTATCTCGTCAAACGGATACTGGGCGTAAAGCGTGGCGTGTGTATTCGTCGGGTAAACGTGGTGCTGAGCAGGGTGTGCGTGCTGACAAGATACGGTCGGGTGCGTTGGATTCTGCTAATATTGCTACGGGTGTGTGCTATTCGTGTGCTAACCCGGTAGTGTTGGACGGTTCACAGGAAGTTTACCGTGATTCAGTAGGTAACCTGTATTGTTCTACATGTGCGTTGGATGGTTTATTACCAGATGATGCGTTTGAGATTGAGGATTACAGTGCCTATGAGGAGAGTAGGGTGGTGAATCCCTGTCACCTCAGGTTCACGTTTGATGGGTAAGAATCATGTGTCCCCGTTGAAACGGTTGAAGGAGAATAATGTTCCTGACGTGTTGACACGAGAGCCGAAGGAGATGACGGATAAAGCAGATTCAGCAAGCCTATGTTGAGGGGTTGTCGTTGGCGCGGGCTGATGTGGCGGATGCTCGGGAACGGTACGCCCCTGGGGCACCAGTGATTGTGACGATGCCGGATGAGTTGAAACCGTTTGTGAATGAGGATTTGGTGGTGCGTGCGTGGCGTGAACGTAATTATGATTATGTGCGGTTAGCGTATATTGTTGCGTTGAAAAAGTTCATTGAGGAGAGCACGGGTCGTGAAGTTGATTTCTCTGATGAACGTAGTTTGAAGTTTATGAGGCATGGTGATTAGTGAGTGTGGGTGGTAGTGTGAAAGGTTTTTGGTTGGTTGCGGAACGCGGCTGATGATTTGGCGTCTAAGTTACCTGCTGGTGTGGGTGAGGAGAAGGTTGGGGTGATTGTGAATCCTCAGTGGCGTCCTTATAAACCGGAGCCTGAGGATACGGGCACTTCATCTGTGGTGGTTTCTTCTACAGGTGCGGTGGAGAAGATTGTGTTGCCTGAGAGGAAACAGTTCGTTATTCTTTCTGAGGAGACCCCTGTGTTTGATGTTGAAGGATTCGCGGGGGAGTTTGATCCTGACTTTGAGGCTTGGGTTCATCATGGTGGTGTGTTACCTGAACCTGCGCTGGAGGAGCCTTTATCTGTTGACATTGAAACGGTTGAGGTTGAGGCTGCGGACGCTGAGGAAACAATAGTAGAGGACACAGACCCTGGTGAAGATAATGTAGCGACTAGTAAGGTCGTGGAAACTATTATGAATGCTGTTGAGGAGAACACCCCAACACCACCTGTAGAAGACACCGCAAGAGGGGCCACAGATGATGATGAAGAAGAGTATGTGTTAGGGGACACTATTACTGTACAAGAGGCTTACGGAGATAACATGAAATTTACGACAACACTCACTGAGATTAAAGACCGGAACGGTAACCATATAGGGTATGAGAAAGATTCTGTGGATAAACTCATGACAGAAGTATCCGAAAAAACTGTGTCTAAAACCCTGACACCCATAGGAAACTCTAGCGGACAGGGTACGTTAGCTGACTTCTATAGTTACCGTGTCGTGTTCTCAGCGGCGGATCAGGTGTTCGTCGGTACTGTTGATGAGTTCCCGTCCCTGTCACATGTTGATAAGGATTTTGTGGGTGCTTTCCAGGGCATTCATAAGGTTGTGGAGGATGCTATTATAGTATTGTCTGAGGATGGGACACCGGCTCCCGCACCATTAGGGTTAACCAGTATGGATGAGTTCTTTTCATCTGTGCGCCGTGGTGCGGAATCTGTATAACCGCGTCAGGCACAAGTTATTGGAAGAAATTTTAGTTTAGGAGAATGTGCCCATGCGCAATTCAGAGATCAAGTGTGTTAGCAACGTTTTTAAGAACGGGGATTTGAAGACTACCAGTACCGGTAAACAGGTGCTGAATGTTTCATTCCCTTACAATATTTCTGTTCTGAATGAATCCACCAAAGAATATGTTGATGTGTTCCCGCCACAGTGGGTGAGTATCACTCTGTGGGATGAAAAACGCCCGCCACTGGAATGAGGTATTTGGTGATAAAAAGTCTGTATCTGCCCGTATTTGCGGCACAATGTACGGGGAGATCTACCAAAGCGAACGATGGAACCATGAAGACTCGTTTGAAGCTGGCACTAGGAGTGTTTGTCGTATTTGCCGCCACGTGATAATCAGGGTGGTTCTTACCAGGAGCACCAAAGAGTAACGGTTTCGGTAATCAACCGTTCCAGCCTACCACTAACACTGGGGGTAATGCTGCCGCCTATGATTCTGGGGACGCTTATGATGATTTTGATTTCTAAGCCTAGAAACCTATAGAAGATAGGTTGAGGGAAGATGACAGGGTGTTGTCTTCCCTCCTTCTTTATTCTAACATTACTCTGGGTTACCCTTTTTGGTTGGTGGTTGGATATAAACGGCACAGTAACGAATAGAACCGGTTGGGTGATACCTGTATGACATGGAAATATATTCTTGTGGGCTTATATGTGCTCACCCCATTTATCGCACCCTATGCGTATTCGTGGTTGCGTAACTCGTACCATAAACGGAGAAGGTTACGGGATCGGCAACATGTGATACCGGATTCTTATAAACCTACTATCCGTAAACGATTACGGTTCAACTGGGTGGATAGTCGGGACACTAGACTCTATAAATGGTCTATACCGGTTCAACGACGTATCACCCTTGCTGTGTTGCTGATACTGGGTTCTGTTCTGTTTTTATGTGTCCCTTAGTAATGTTGTGTGGGCGGGGAACACGGCACTCATTATTCTTATTGTCATGATTGCGGCGTTACAGGTGTCACCAAAAAAATTATTGACCGGCGGGACAGGGACATAGAAACCATTTTTGATCTTTACCAGTCGAAGATGCGCGGCAAAAAAAGATGATGTCCCCGAGGATGTGGTGCGTATCCTCAAATATGATGACGATTTTTGTTACACCTTTGAAGGTACGTATCAGCATCCCGAACCTTTTTGAGGATGTGATGCGCCGCCCGTTCATGGACGCTTTTAATGAAATTTGGTATCACCCGCACCTGGGTTCCTGATGTTCGTGAAGGGCAAGGGAACGGGTGGGACATTGAGAACCGTATCCTTGACATTTGGGCTACCCCACCATTACCGACTATCGCTAAATTTCATGAAAAACTATATTCTGGGGAAGGTATCTCTCCACGGTTCTTCCCGTTAGCCCTCACTAATGAGGGAGGTGTCACCTACCCTGACCCGTTCAATGAGGGTGAGTTCGTTCACCTTGTGGGGTTAGATTTAGGGTGGGGATCAAGCGAAATATTCAGAGAAAAGCAGGGTTACCACCTGTGAGTGGGTTCACGTCTCAACCGATGACGTTGATCGCGGGCGCTACTGGTGGTGGTAAAGCGTTAGATGTGGATACCCCCATCTTTCGTGTCACTATGCCCCTAACCTCAGAGGAGGTTGATACCTATGTTGGGTGATGCGTTAGAATTTGAAACAACTATTGATGATGGTCGTCCTCCGTCTGCTTGGGCTATCTCTTTCTTCAATTCTAAAAGATTATGGTGCCGCCACGTTCAACCCTGTTATTGACTCACATATGGGGGTGTTCTATTCGGATGATGTGCTTTATGAGTTGCTGCGTTCTGCGAAAAACACCTCGGGGGCGTAGTGTGAAAAGTTTCGTGTCGCTACGGTTCGTGGATTGTGGGGAAGAACCGTTGCTGGAGGATGTGCCACAGAATAATACGTTGTTTTATGAGCGGGCGTTAGGGGAGCACCTACAGGTGATGGGGTTCCTACGGCAAGTGATAGATGCTATCCGGGAGGAGTGCCGTAAATATGGTTTTGCTCAACCACCTGCCCGTGGCTGGGATTTAGTGATAATGGCTATTACTAGCAGGCAGAGCAGAAGAGTTAGCAACAATAGGGCGTGAGGATTTAGAGTATGTTCTTCACCAGGGCGCGGTGTTTCATGTGCCTATCATGTTTTTAGTGACGGGTGATCCACGGTTGTGTCCGTCTTTCGTGAGCATGTTGGATAAAGCCTTGTTTTTTGGTCGCCCTAATATGGCGTATATTCGTCAGGCGATGGGTGGTGTTGGTGTGTTACCGCAACCTGAGAAGTATCTACCGATTGGGTATGAACCGCGCCTGGATTATAAGACCCAAAAATATGTGTTGAACACGTTGTATACGCATGTGCGTAAGTCTAAGGTGGCTGATGTGCGGGAAACTGTGGAGCACCATAATAAGGCTGCGTATAATGACTTTTTTTAGCGATGCTAGGATAAGCGAGGGAGAGGGGAAGTATTTTTATGGGTTTACCGGGTGACATTGTTCGTTTTGGTGACCTCACCGTAGGGGATTATGTGTTGTCCCCACTGGGGGAACCTGTTCAGGTGACAGCGGCATATGAGGAACATATTCCGTCCCGCATGTTTGAGATTGAATTTGATAACGGGGTGGTGGTGAACGCTTCGGGTAACCATTTGTGGTATGTGATAACTGATGCTGACACAGAGGATTTTGGGCGGCGCAAACGGGACAGTAAACGTCTGCTACGGAAGACTTTGGACAAGGATACGGTGGAGGCGCTAGAGGCGTTAGCAACAGACACGACAGGGGCGTGTCACCTCGTTAGAGGGTATGGTGACTCTACTTCGACAACCCCTCTAACATGTTAGTGTCCGTGGTTGCTCGGTGCGCTGAAGCTATCGGTGTGTGTGAAGAGCACACATATACGGGTGTAGGTTTTGAAGAGGAACAGGTAGTGTCTGAGAACAGGGTGCCCATGTATGATGAGGGCACGGTTAGCGCAACAGCTCCTTCTCTTGTTGAATCACCGGAAATACCGTACCTATGGTGCCGTGTTACCTGGGCGGGTTTTGAAAACAACACAGTTGGAACCTATTTTTGACATGGTTGAGATACCTGAACCGGTTCATGGGTGATATAGTGGTGGTGACAGATAAATACTAGTGGAAGTGAGGTTTCCCACGTGTTTGTTGATGCTAAATCTCGACGTAAGGATAAGCAACGGGTTGCTAACTCGTTGAAGTCAATGGGGACTGTGACGGTTCCTGAGGGGGCTTTCCGTGATGGGGAAAAGTTTTCTCAGATGAAACGGGCGGTGCGGCGTTCTCGACGGCGCACTGTGAAACCTCATAGGGGATAAAAGATAGTATAGTTGTGGTGGAGTAATAGTGTTACTCCACCACCTTTTTCTATGTGGAGTATTGATGTGTAGTGTTCGTGTTCTCACAGACACCGAATATGAGGTGTGGGCTGTGACTGTGAATCAGCTGGTGGATGTGTGCCCTTATTTCGTGAAAACGTTATCGTTGTTACGTCCCGCTGTTGATGAGGAGGCTTCTACAGCGTACACTGATCCTTATGGGCGTGTAGCCTTATCCCCTAGGTTTTTTTACAGATCTCACACCGGGTCGTAGGGCGGGGTGGGTGCTTCATGAAGCGTTACATCTTATCAATAACCATTTTATGCGTTCTGAGGCGGCAGGACACCCAGGACATGGAGGTGTCTAATATTGCTGGGGATTTAGAAATCAATCAGCTGATCCGTTCCCTGGCTGGTTCTCAGCGGGACACTATAGGGATAGAGTTACCGGAGGGTGTTCAACCGGAACATTATCAGGTTCCTGCCCTAGGCTCATGGAAGAATACTATACTACCCTCCACACAGGTGGCAGTAAAAAAATACGGGCGAACCGCAACAGGGGCACAAGTGGTATGAGCACACCCCAGGAGGACACAGGAAACAATATGTCTTCCCCTCAAGGTGAGGAAACCATGAACAGTGAATCAGAGGGGCAGTAACATGCCTGGGGACCCAACCAGTGGGCAAGACTCAACTCAAACATTAGAACACAAAGAAAATACGGCGCACTGGGTTCTGCCACCCTGCGACGACACAAAAAAACCCAGAACCTAGACGCCGCCAACATTCCCCGCGCCGAAGACATAGACATCACACTCGCACAACAAGACACCCAAACACAGGTAGAAGAATACCTCAAATCCCACCCAGGGAACAGTGCCCTCAACAATGCGTTACATGTCACCTTAGACGCTCTTCAACCAACCACAACGGATTGGCGTAGTATCCTCCGCACCATTATTGGGACCATCAAAACAACACATGCTAGAGGGAACCGTCACCGCACGTATCGGCGTCCCTCCCGCAGAACCGACGCTATCAGTGATAGTGGCATACTTTTTACCTACCACCTATGGGGATGAGGTGTCAGCTATGTTCGCTGTTGACACGTCCAGGTCTATGAGTAATAAGGATTTCACGGTGTTCGCTACAGAGGTTACGGAGGCACTGAAAAAACTCAGTAAGGGGCGTAAGAAACCTGTCCCTATGTTTGCTGTGGATACGGTCGTGAAGAATGAACCCATGTTCGTGTCAGATGTGGCAGATTTTTGATTTCACTGGTGGTGGGGGTACGGACATGGCACCCGCCTTCACCTATATTCGTTCCTTAGAGAAGCACCGTAAACCAGGGGGTGGCACCCAAGCCCCAGGGTTGTTCGTGCTCGCCACTGACGGGTACGTGCCGTGGGAGAAAGTTGTGAAAGAACTCAAGGAACCACACACCTACACCCCTGTTATCCTCATCACTCATGAAGGCGGGTACCAGCAAGTTCCCGATAGTATCAAAGAATACGCCCATGTTATTGATTGTCACCAATGATGCTATCTTACTTAGGCAACAAAAAAATTGTACTCGTGAAGGGGTAAGGTAAGAATAGTGGTAGCACGTAAGACACTCGAAAAGGTTGAGAAGACCGGCATGGATGACAAACAGTTCCTGGCGGCGTTGGAGGCGTGGCAGAAAGAATCTGTGCCAAAAGGCTAATATTGTGATGGGTAGCGCACCCGCTATGGAGATTGACCGTATTTCGTCTGGGTCAGTGGTGTTAGACGCTATCACAGATGGTGGTATCCCTGTGGGGCGTATCACCGAAATTTATGGGCCTAACTCATCTGGTAAGACCACGTTCGCGCTTTCCTCGATTGCGCAGGTTCAAAAGAATGGTGGGCGTGCCATCTTCATTGACTTGGAGTATGCGTTCAACCCGAAGTGGGCGAAGAAACTGGGTGTAGACCTTGATAAGTTGGTGGTGTCCCGTGTTGAGGGCGCGGAAGCCGCTCTCAGGGCTACTCAAGTCAGCGATTGAGACTAACCTGTTCGACATTGTTGTGTTCGATTCTGTGGGTGTCCTTAAAGCGGATGGTGTGTTTGAAAAAGGGTTAGAGCATAAAGGTATGACTGAGGTTCCGCGTATGCTCTCCACCATGTTACCCCCAATTGCGTCTGCGGCATCAAACACTAACACAACGGTTATTATGATTAACCAGACCCGCACTGACTTCTCAGGACCTATCCCAGTACAAACCGCGACCGGTGGTAAAGCTCTCGGGTACTATGCTTCTCTCCGGTTGAACGTCCGTAAAATGGGTAAGGGTAAACAGATCATGGAGGGCGACCAGGTTGTTGGCGTCACCCTGAAACTAACGGTAGATAAGAGCAAAATCGGTGTCCCGTTCCGTCAGGCTGAAACCGTTGTGAACTTCCGTTCCGGTTTGGATACCAGGATTGAGGGCTTTCGGTGTTGGTTTTGGCTCAGGGGCTTATTTTCCCTGAAACAAAGATGACCTATGTGTTTCACCCCCACCGGTGAAGTGTTATCGAAGAAGGGTAAAGGGGCAGGCGGTTCAAACCCTCAAGGATAACCAAGAAATTTATGATTCACTGTTGGACGTTATCTACAAGTCGGTGGGTGATGATAAATTTGATTTGAGTGAACTGGATGAACCCGTCAAGAAAAACTGAGGAACCAGAAACAGAAACAGAATAAACCTTCCCTGATTTGAGTACTACTGTGGCACACTAACCTTACTAGGAGTTGGTGTGCCCTTTCTCTACCTCTTTACGATACAACGGATAAAAATACCATTATGATTTCTGCTTTACCTCTCCAAGACCTCATGCCACTCGTGGAAACCATAGCATTCCCACAGGTCTCCCAAGGAAAAATAGTGTCCCCTGGTATGCCTGTAGGGCTTATCAGTAAACCCGGTTCCGGTAAAACCTCGTTCATAGAAGACATAGCCACCCGCAAAGGGTACCGTCTCGAAGTGCTACCGTTATCAACCTGGACAGCAGAATCCATTAACAGTATCCCTGCTAAAGAAGTACGGAAAAATACCGGACAGAAACGGTGAACTTGTTGATTTCGCGCTCTGTGTTGATGTTGCCCCAGATTGGCAGTTCCGTATCTTCGCTGAACACGACAGGGCGGGGAGAAGGAAACCAACACTCTTGTTCCTGGATGAGGGCGTCTAACGTGGAACCAGCGGTGATGGCTACCCTACTCACTCTTGTACAGTCCCGCCGGTTACCGAATAATATGCGGTTACCGGATGATACAGTCATCATTCTTGCCATGAATTCACAGGATGATTCAGTGAACGGGTTCCCCACCACCCCTATGCAGAACCGTGTCGCCTGGTTCGCGTGGGAGGTGTCCCCCACCACATGGGTTGAGGGGTTCCGCCGCAATTGGGGGCACCCTATCCCTAGCCGTGAAGAACAGTATTGGCGGAACATTATTGGTGACTATATTGCTGATAACCCCTCAGAGTTAGAGGTTCCGTCCAACGGTGGTGTTGATAACGCTGTGGGGCGCAGTAAAGCAGAAATTAAAGAGGCAACCGCGTATGCGTGGCAGTCAGGGCGTTCCTGGGACAATATGGCACGTCAGTTCGCTAAATTCGGTAGGGGACAGCATCTGGTGTTAGGGGCGTGTTGCGACCGCGATTATTGGGGTGACGGGTGCGCAACGGTTCATGGGGTATTACCGGGAGAAAGCGTCCACTATCACCGTCACTGATCTGCTCAATGACCCGAATACTGTTATCGACCATATACATGATGTGAACCTGCTAACCAGGCTCATGGATGGGGTGGTTGCTAAAAATAAATGCTGAGAAAAACACCGCAGATAGCTGAGGCTACTATTCGTCTCTACCAGAGCGCGGGTGAGAGGAACAACTTTCTGGGTTGAGGGTTCAGTTAGGTTCCCGGATCACTAGTGTGGTAGATGCTTTACATGGGTTACCGGACGGGAACCGGTGGGTGAGTAGGCTCATGCCTGTGTTGAAACAGTATTATGGCGGTATTATGGGTAACATGGGATAAGAGAGGCAGACCTTAGGTGAACGAAGACCTTTATATGGAGGTTCAGGAAGATTTAGTGTCTTCCATTATGGCTGATGGTGGCCTGATTACCCCTGTGTTGGAAGCCTCTATCACTGTGGATGATTTCACAAACCCACAGTTGCGTCTCATTTTTGGGCGCAAACTGAATGTCACCGTACCGGCCAGAAAAATCACCCCTGTGGCGGTAGCAACCATGTTAGCTCAGAACGCGCAGGAAGCCGGTGGCACCCTGGAGCAGGCGGGTGGTGTCGCAGAAATATATAGGCTTTACCGTGCTGGGGCGGATCGTATTGCGGCGGGTGACATTCAATACTATGTGCGGTATGTCCTCCAGGAGTCCTCGAAACAGCAGGCGCGTGACGCTATCGCAAAGGTTGCGGCTGGGTTGCGCCCTAATTCTGGGGTGGATGTTAATAAGACGCTCGCCCATTTGAAACAGGTTTTTTTGATGGTATTACGGTGCGTGCCGCAGATAATACGGAGGTGTCTACTGGTAAGGATTTAGCCCATGATTTTTATGGGTAAACTTGCTGAGCGTGCCCGTGTCCGTGAAGAGAATGCCATGTTGGATGGGTTACAGGGTATCCCTACTTTGTTGCCTGGGTTGGATAAGTATACGTCCGGTTGGCAGGGTGGGCAGATGATTGTGATTGCTGCCCGCACTGGTGTGGGTAAATCGGTGTTTGCGGTGAATTGTGCGGCGGCGGCTTGTGCCGCTGGTAAAGTCGGTCATGTTTTTTTCGTTAGAGATGAAACGTGACGAGATTGAGAACCGGTTGGTGTCGTGTATGTCTGGTGTCCCTTTGAATGATTTGAAGCAGGGGACGGTGAAACCGGAGGATACGCAGAAGCTCAAGGATACGTTGGATGCTTTTGCTGGGATGCGGTTAGTGTTAGATACGTCTGCGTCTGTCACTATTGATTCTATCCGTTCTAAAGCGGTTGCGCAGGCGCAGTCACCGGCGGGGTTAGACATGATTGTGATCGATTATCTTCAGCTGATTGAGGCCACAAATGTGCGGCAGAGTGCGTCCCGTGAGAACATTGTGTCTGGTATTTCGCGTGGCGTTAAAATGTTAGCGAAAGAGCTGGATGTGCCAGTACTGGTGTTAGCCCAGTTAAATAGGGCTAGGGATGGTGAGGAAGAGCAGATACCTACTCATGAGAAGATGCGTGAGTCACACGGTATTTCTCAGGATGCGGACATGATTGTGATTCTTCACCGTGAACAGGCTACAGACAATACGGTTATCCCGAAAAACACGGGTTATTTTTGGATAAGAACCGTCACGGTGCCTCTGGTAAAACTATTCTGTGTCATTCTAACCTGGAGTGTTCGTTGTTTAGGGAGATGAAGAAGAAACCGAAACAACCAGAAGCCCCAGATGATGATACTGTTGTTGAGGATGGTTTAGACGAGTATGGGGATAAGGAGGATTGGGATTTCTGATGCCACGGAAACGGAAGTACGCGATCAAAGATGACCCGATGGTGACGGAGGACACGGACAATATTTTTTTGATACTGTAGAGGAAACAGGGGACAGTGTTCGTGTGGATGTTTTCATGAGTCACCTGGTGAATGATTACCATATGGTGGGGAAGTACCGCACCTATTTTGAGGTGAATAATGTTTCCGCTACTTTGGGGTTGATTCGTAACCTGTATAAGCATTTTTGTGGTGTCTGATGGTGTCCCAGAGAACGTGTTTGTGGCGGCGGTTGAGAAGGTTATGAGGAAAGAGCAGGTGTTGTCACTGAAAAGTGTTGGCACCTATGTTTTTGGTGGCACAGAAGAAACAGCGGAGGCGGGTATGAACGATAAACTTGAGCAGTTGAAGGCTACTTTGGGTGATTCTGTGTTGGCTAAACCAGCTGTTGTGAACCATAATAGCACGGATTATGGGCGTTTCCATGATTTTATGGAAATGTTTTTCTCGTAACCATGCGGCCACTGATGCTGGGACACGTGAAGCTGTGGTGTCTAGTAATCTTCAAGAGTGGGTTTTCTCTTTACCGGTGAGGTACCGGGATGTGACGGTGCGTACTCTCAAAACCCAGTATGCAGGGGAGTCTACCACATGGGTGTGTGAGATCCTAGAAGCCACTGATAAGCCTGTTTCATGGTTCCTGGGTGGTAGAGGTGACTATAATAATGTTGCTGCCGCATACGCTATTCTGCGGCGTTACATGGGGTTAGGGTATACCACTGTGGCGGGTTCCAAGATCATTAAAGAAACCGACCTGCTCAGGATGGGGCGTGCCGGGTACCGTGGAGTCACAGAATACGAACAACTACTCAAAACACCTATCACCGCCACCATTTTTTTGAAACCAACAGTATCACCACAAACTATAGTGAACAACAAGACACCTACATTAGTGGGTTGCTAGAAAAAAATTCTATGAAAAACAACACCGCAACCATCATAGTGTCCCCCTACCCTTCACAGAATGGGTGAGCAAACTTTCTCATACCACAGAAAACCAGGTCAGGGAAATGGTGGGCACAAGAATACTAGACGCAACCCCAAAAACCGTAACCAACAACACAACAACCAACACGACGAAATGGTGGGATAATGAAAATTAGAGTCACACGCCCCAGTTTTATTCAAAGCAACACAATGGGTACGTAAAGACACAGGAAACGCCAACATTTGGATTCTCAGCATTGACGATAACGGGGAAGGCACACTCTCCAGTGTCTCCCCAACAGGGTTCCTCCTTGCCCCGTTCACCATACAAGGAGTAGATACGCCACGTAAACTCTCCGTCCGGTTAGATGGTGCGTCCCTCCTCAACGCTCTCACCGTCATCAAAACCAAGAACGAAGAAACCCCTCTTCACCTCACCTTCGAGTTCACAGGGCAACAAGTAACCAACGTCACCATCCTTGACGGAAAAATCCAGGTTCCGTATACCCGTACTTGGGGGTTCCCGCCGCACCCTACCAGAATTCACCATGATCGGGCATGTGGACGGGAAAGAATTCATGTCCCTGTTGAAAGGGGCACACGAAATCACAGATACCCAAAACACTGCCCGCCCCTATTTCTCCGTTATCTTCCTCAAAAACTCAGACTGATAAACTGGTTGCCACCTCCGCTTTAGCGAACACCACCTTCCAAAGGGGCATGTGGGTTCACCCCACTGGAGGGGTATCAAGAGAACATGGTGTTCAATGTCCCTGAGTCGGCTGTGAAACTGTGGGCACCTGAGGGGTATACAGAACTTCTTCACGTACCCTCTACTGGTGCTTTTTGGGGTGCACTGAAGAGGGGAACATCACTATTAGGAATGTGGTATCTACTAATGTCCCCAATATTGAGGCGAACACGAAACGTCATGTTGCTGTCCCCAAAAACAGTGTGATACTACCGAGGGCGGCTGTGCTCTCAGCTATTGGTGTTGCTAAGCAGGCGTCCCGCTCTGAATCCAGTGTTCTTTTTCAAAATTGCTGATGATACCTTATTTGTGGCTGACCGGGAACAGAACACGGTGATTGAGGTACCGGTTACAGGTGTGAACACACCAACGGAGGAGGAGTTTTCCTTAAAATATTCTGGTGGCAACCCGCCTGTTCAAAGCCGCTAAAACAGAGAAAGTGCTTTTCGCTTTTGGTGGGATGAATTGTTACATAAAACCCATTGAGAAACAGGAACCAGTAGAAGATACTATTGTGTGCGGGAAACTCGCTAAACACTAACAAAAACAGGGAGAGGACGAGCAGTGATGATGGTTGCCCCTATTATTGTTTTTATGGGTGGTGATGTGTTGCTGTCAGCCTCCATCCTGGGTGACCCCCCGCAAGACTAGCTGGTTCACATGGGTAGGGTTACACACCATGGCGGCACTCGTTGGATGCGTCACAGCCCTCATCCCTAACACTAAGTTCCTTCTTCCTGTCCTGGTGTATGTGTTCATTGTTTCCACGGTGACGGATTTGTGGTGGCGGAAAGTGTCAGAGCCTTGGTTGTATTTCATCAACTTTGTAACACTCACCTACTATACGGTGGCACATGTTCAACAACCCCAACTGGTGGGGTATATTTGGGCGTTCAGTCTTGTCTTCCTGCTTCTTGCCCGCACCCCTAACCATGTTCGCCGCCGATGTGCTACTGGTGAGCACCTATATTACGATCACCCTACCCGTATTATTAGTGGCGGAACCGGTGCTGTTAGCTCTCAACACTATTGTGGCTACACTTCTGTTAGTGGTGGGGTTCCTCACGTTTTCGAGAACGCGGGTTCCCTGCCGCACCGTTCATAGGGGTTCCATTCCTGGCATGTATTTTTGATATGAAACCCCAACATATTTCCACGGACACACTTCTTTTTGGGGTGGTTAGGGACAAGAAGGTAAGGTAAACCATGAGTGATGAAGAATTTGACAACCTTGATGATGTTCTCAACAACACAGGGGACAACCAACCAGTTGACACTGTTTTTAGAGGCTGTAGAGACTGAGGTTATAGGTAACACAACCACCACTATAGAAGATGATACCCCACTCACTCAGGATGAGGCACTGGAACTTACTGAGGCTATCCAGTCAACAGTGACCTGCAGTATATGTGATGCTGTGGCGTGCCCACCAGGGAAAGCATATAAAGCGTTAGGGGTATGACACGTGGGAAGAGTATGTGCGTGAACGGTTTGATTTTAGTGTCCGTAAAAGCTACCGTCTCCTTGATTTAGCGCAAACTGTGAAAGCTATTGAGGAAGCCGCCCCTGAAGACACAGAAGTACATCTCACTAGTGCCCAGGTACAGGACATTAAACGTGAACTGCCTCGTGTTACAGCCCGTGTCCGTACTGAGACTGAGGGTAAAAACACCTGAAGAGTCCGCACATATTATTGGGGGGTATTGTGGATGAAACCCGTGCTGAAGTGAAGGAACAAAAGAACGTTGTTGCCCCTGAACCACACGAGAATAAAATCACCCAGGAAAATGAAGATGTGGCGCGGGAAGAAACCGAAGAGGAAGAGTACGCTAGGTTAGAGGAAGAAGCAGATAAAATCCTCGAAACCCACAATATTACACCTCACAGCCCGTCGCCCCATGAAGAGCACCCAGAAACCTCCAAGGACACATCAAACACTATGTATGATGATGGGGAAACAGTAGCAACACTGAGCATGGATGGGGAAGAGAACACGTTAGAGAACGGGTTCAAAAAGATTAGTCTCCACAACTTCTATACGTTCATTGCTCACCTCCCGAACCTACCGGAACCTGAGATTGCGGTACAAATCATGCCGGAAGAACGCGCCCGTGAAACCATTATCGCTGTTCAAAGCGTCAAATTGTGGGCAGAAATTTTCTTGAGTCTCCTCCCCGAAGATTTACAAGAAGAAGACTTCGTGAAACTGATGACAACCCCGAAAGAATAACCACCCCTCATAAGACGGGTCGGGGTTCACCAGGGTTAGGTGAACCCCTTTCTTTATGCTATCCTAGAAGGTAACAACCTGAATAGTTATAGAGGAAACAAAACCTGTGATCTACCCGCTTTATGGTGAAAACGTTATCAGCTACGATGAAGTACCAGATGTCACTCGTGAACAAGCGCTCCGTATCCTAGAGAACCTTGCCGACCAGAAAAACTGGTTCCTGTGTGCTCTCTGGTGGTATTGGTACGGGGCGGATGTTCCTTATTTCCTGTCTACCGGTGGTGTTAGACAGGTACCCTATGACTGGGTTCGTCCCTGAGGGTGCCCTCTATATGGCGAACACACCATACCAGGAAAACTATGACCCATCACGTGAGCTTCAAGACTATTTAGGGCAGAACGGGTTACGTGAAGACACCGTGTTTGTGGTGACTTCTGACCCGAAGGTGGCAGTGAACGTGAATTTGATGGTGCCTGTAGTGTTGAAAATGGATACCATGGATTATGAGCAAACCTACCAGGATGGTTTGTTCACATATTGGCCTGTTGTTGATGTGAATAGTGTTGATGTGAGTGCTGATGATGTGGCGGCTTCCCTCAATATTTTTGAGTCCACAGGTGTGTCACATGTACCCATTATTGAGCGGCAGGAATCTATCGGTAATTTCATGTCTGCGGTTATGAGTAAATATTCTGGGGTGTGGCATGAGTTCCCACTTGGGTGTTGGGTGGATGCTTATTCTAAAGCCGTAACAGTGGCGACACTGCGCGGGTTAGGTTATGGGTTGGATGCTTTCTCTATTATTCTTACCACCCACGCCCACGATTTTGAACGTATCTTTGTGGAGAATGTATTCATGGTAGAAACCAGTGTCCCTGATGTGGTGGTGTCTAAGACGACAGCGACCCCCCAGCGTGTGGAGACACCACATCAACACCCAAACCCCAACACTGGTAGTAAACCGGAACATGTTGTGTTCCGTGATTTACAGAAGGTTATAGAGAACCTGAAACGTGAGGGTGGTGGGGCAGGACGAACCTATCAACCAGATTGTTGGTTCTCTTGCTGTCCCGGCGGTGGGTGTACGTGGGGAGAAACCGTTGCGTTCTTTCTTATTTATGGGTGCTACCGGTGTTGGGAAGACACAGACAGCGAAACTGATGGCGGAGCATGTGATGACTAATCCCATGAATTTTGTTCAAATTGACATGAGTGAGTTCGAGGGAGAAACATAATGTGTCCCGGTTGATTGGGTCACCCCAAGGGTATGTGGGTTCCGAAGACCCCAGCATGTTAGAAACCATTCTCACGGAGCACCCTCAATCGTTGATCCTGCTTGATGAGGGTGGAGAAAGCACACCCGGACGTGTGGGATGTGTTTCTCCAGGTTTTTCCAGGACGGGCGGCTCACCACAGGTCAAGGCGTCACCCTGGATTTTTAGTGAAACCATTATTGTGATGACCTCCAACCTGGGGTCTGATGTGTTATCGCGTCAACCAACAGGGTTCACTATTGGAAAGCAACCCGCACCTGATGTACGGGAACTTGACGGGGTGTTGCGGGCACATTTCAGACCGGAACTTATTAACCGTATTGATACGCAGGTTGTGTTCAATAATTTGGAAACCACAGCGTTAGAGAACATTATTCATCAGCGTATTAGTGAGGCGAATACACAAAATCAGTGCTCAAGGACACAAATATGTGATTGAACCTCTTGACACTGATACGGTTCAGGTTCTTATTGGGAGACTGGATTCACGGTATGGTGCCCGTGGTGTCCGCCGTGTGGTGGAAGATGCTATCATCACTCCTGTAGCCCAGTTTGTGCTCACTCAACCGGGTAGGAAACGTGTTCAACGGTTGAGGGTGGATATGTCTCAGGATGGTGTGACCCGCGTGGAACCTGTGACTGGGCGGGCACAGAAAACGAAGAAAGCCGCATAAACGGAAGAATGAGGTAAAACATATATGGGGTTCCTAGACAAAGCAAATAAAGTTGAACAATTTTTCTGATACAGGTGAAGAACCTGTCACCCAGGGGGTACAGCATCACGTGAATAGTGTTGATGCTATGCCTGCAGTCACAGTTCTCAGGGTAAAAGCTAACTCAGACGACATTATAGGTACCAGCACTGTTGAAACCAATAGTACACCTGTGACCGCCTATAATGTTGCTGATGACATTGTTACAGCAGATGTGACAGAAGAGCTGACACCGGCTGTTCAACCCTAACCAAGAAACCACGAAATACGGGTTCGACACCACCACGCATGAGGATACAACACCTGTTGCGTCTACTGTGGAAACTAAACCCACAGAAACCACAGGTAAGAACCAGAACACTAGTGTTGAGAAAAACCACTCAAACACCGAAACAAGGTGCTCAACGTGTCCGTGGTGTTGATGTGCGTCGTGTCCTCCGTGTCTCCAACAAACTTAAGTCTTTGGAACACGACATGCTGGTGCGTGTCCTCTCCTTCTTCAACATTACTGATGTCACTGACACCCCAGAGGCACACGAAACCCATGTTGAAGCCGTCATCAGTTACGACCCGAACATTCGTACTGTTTTGAAGAACTTCCAGTCCGTCACGGGGTTAGATTCAGACGTGTGGGCGGCTATCCGCACACTACGGCTACCGTTGAGTGAAGCATGGGACCTATATGATCTGTTTAGTGCGCTCACCACCTCCGATGAGAAGAACAAGCCAGAGGATTTGGATGGTATCGCGTTCCAGGTTGCTAAAATGACGAAAGACCTGGACGAAGACGCACGAACATCTGTACAGATTGTTGAAGAACTCTTCACCATTGTAGACGACAACAAATAGAAAAAAACATGAATAGAGGTGCCGGTTAGGGTATGGTACAAAACTACGACGTATATGTGAACCATAACACACAATATGATGTGTTGGAATTCACGGCTACACAGCAGAAAAACACTGCGGGACGTACCACCATAGTAGCGTTAAAACCGTACCCTACCGGACACCACTCTCACAGAACACGATGACGTACTCACCCTCACCACACCGCTCACAGCAGCAACCCGCCGCACTATCACCCGTGTCCTCTCCGGGTTACGACACAAAATACGTGTCATCACTGACACAAACCAGCTCTACGAAACACTAGGGTACTCCGGTGTTATCACCTACACACCTGGGGCGAACACTTTCCAAGCAGCACCACTCCTCCCCGACTTCCATACAGACACCAGCACCATGCTCGCTGGTATCGGGGCATACCCCAACAAGGACGGTACCCGCAACATCTCCTTAGCGAACCTCTTCGGGTTCCTCACATCTAACACCAACACCACCTACCCGTTAGTGTTAGACAAAAACATTCTCTCCATCATCTCACAACCCATCCCAGGGTTCACCGGTAACCTCACCAACCTACAAGAACACACTATAGGGCGAACTATCCTTCGTAGCTAACGACACGCAAACAGCGAAAGACCGCCGTAAAACCAAGAAAACACTCACCGAAAAAAATGGAGAAATTCGGGTTCACCAACCTCTACGAACTCCTCCTTAACCGTCCCCGACACTATATAGACAAATCTAAACCACAAAACCTTTCCGACCTCACCCTCGGAGAAGAAGCAACCATTATCGGAGAAATTGATTACATCAAAGACCTCGCCAACAATGCGGGTGTCCTCTTCCGTATCAACCTTGACGGCGGCGGCAGTATCAGTGTGAGCTTCTTCAAACAGCATTGGCTTAAAACTAAACATCCTGTGGGTACTCAAGTGTTGGTGACAGGAACCGTGAACGAGTACCGTGGGCGGCTCACTATGACGGGTAAAACCATTGAATCCCTCAACATAGGTAGAGACGTACCCGTGGTCCCGATCTACGCTCAATCACCTACACAAGGGATCACCACCAAAGTAGTGTCGAACGCCACCCGTGAACTTTTGACACGTCTCAGCTTCAAGGGAACCAACGTATTGTGACACCCCAATATTTGCGTGCCCCTAAAATCATGGGGTTCCAGGAAGCGTTAGAAGCTATCCACTACCCAGCGACCACGCAGGAAGCCTACCAGGGGATTTATGCGCTCGCCTATTATGAACTCTTATACACCCAAGTGTTGTTGAAGGACGCGAACGAGGCGGCAGCTAACCGACGTGGTGTCACCAACACTCCTACAGGGGAACTAACCCAAAAAGTGTTTGACACGTTACCGTACACACTCACCAACGACCAGAAGACCGTATATGAGAAAACGAAGAACCTCATGGGGCGTGAGGAACCATTCACTGGTTTATTGAGTGCTGATGTGGGGGCTGGTAAAACCATTATCCAATTCTTGGCGTGCCTTCAAACAGTGGAGGCTGGGAGGCAGGCAGTGATTATCGCTCCCACCGAAATCTTGGCGCGACAACTCTACACCAACCTCACCCGTATCCTAGAGGACGCTAACCTCACGGATACGGTGTCTACAGGGTTCCTGGTGGCTGGTTTGACAGCTAAAGAGAAACGTGCCCTCACGACGAGTATTCGTGATGGTGGGACACAGATTATTGTGGGCACCCATGCGACTCTCACAAAGCAACTCGAATTCCATGATCTGGGGTTCGTATGTTTTGATGAGCAACAAAAATTTGGTGCCGCACAACGCACTGTCCTTCTTGATAAACGTGAGGATGGACGTGTCCCTGATTTTATGATGGCAACCGCAACCCCCATCCCAAGGTCTGTAGCACAAATCATGTTCGGCAATATTACTCTGCTAGAGATTCATGAAAAAAACCAGCTGGGCGTAAACCTATTAGAACAACCTGGCACCAAGAGCACCCCACTATCATGATGGAAGACTACCATCACCCCATGTGGGAAGATGTATGTGCCGAACTGGATCTGGGGCATCAAGCGTTCATTATCACACCCCTTGTGGAAGCGTCAGAGAAAAATAGATGCCGCCTCCGTGACAAGTACACATCACGAACTTACCTCCACCGTGTTTAACAGGGTACCGTGTTGGTTTCGCGCACTGGAAAAAAATGAAACGCGACCAGCAAGAGGAAGTGATGCGTGCTTTCCGTGCTGGTGAATATGATGTGTTGGTGGCGTCTACGGTGGTAGAGGTTGGGGTAGACATCCCGAATGCTACCCGTATGGTTATTTTGTCTGCTGACCGGTTGGGTGCTTCCACGCTTCACCAAATCCGTGGGCGTGTGGGCAGGAACTCGTATGATTGTGCCTGCTACCTGGTGGCGCAAGCAACCAGTGAGAACACGGTACGCCGGTTAGAATCCTTAGTGAATAGTCAAGACGGTTTCCGTATCGCACAGGGAAGATTTGTTGAACCGGGGTGAGGGGGATGTTCTCCAGTAGTACACAGGCTGGTGGTGCGGCTACCCGGTTCGCGTCGTTACGGCATCATGCGCACCTGTTAGAGGCTACGAGTGAGCATGCTGACCGTATCCTGGGTTCACCGTACCGGCAGGAAGCTATCATAGAAGCCAAACGAATGTTCGGGGATGTTGAATTCCTCAAATAATAAAAAGATCTTAGGGGTTTAGTATGGGTGAAACAACGAAGAAACGTTTCAGGGAACACATAACGAATTTAGGGACTGTCGCCTATGAGCGGGTGTTCAATGTGCACCACACTGGGTGACATCCGAAAAAAATCTATAATCAAAAAAACAGTAGGGCATACCGTATCATTCTTGGTGTCCTCGCTGTTTCTACTGTTGTTGGGGTGCTGTTGGATGTTTTGACACCGTTCCAGCATGTGTTTTTGGTGTTGCGATGTTTCGCGGCGCTCGGTGTTAGTGTCCCCGTGTTCATTCTAGGGTATAGTGGTACGTTGTGGCTTCATTATAAGCGTGTAGCTTCCGCTGACCCAGCCACTCCGTGGGTTCCGTTACGGTTACGCCCGTGTTCAGTTACCGCAACCGTATGTCTTTGTTCATTATTGTTGCCGCTATCTGTGTCGTGTACGCTACTGGTGTGATGAACAAGAACTGGTCATATTCGTTCATGTTTGGTGTTGTTTTTCGCCATTATTTATGGAATGTACACGTTTACCCGTAAAAACAGCTGACGAAACCGCCCGCACCAAGCTAGGTGTTTCCGCTAACCCCGAAGAATATGATGTGATAGCGAAAACCCGTGAAGCTGTTCAAAAAACGGCACAAACATCAGAGGCTCAAGAAGCAGCAGAAACAGGGTGGCGCGTGTACGTCGTACCCGTGGTAAAGCTAAAGCTGAAGAGTTACAGGCACGTTTTGATGCTGAAAACCAGGCATATGATGAACAAGAAGCTAAGAATAATCCTGATGTTGCGTTTGACGAAATCGTTGCTGAACTAGAGAACGAGTTTGATGACAACCCGCAACAGGGGTAGTAACGAATAAAAATACCTGTACTATCCCTATAGTCCCCCACGGTACTCGAAACTGTGGGGGACTATTTTTGTTCTATAACCCCATCAAACGAAGCGTGAGAACACCTGTTATTATAGAATCTACTAGTGGTAAACCCAACCAGAGAACCAGCACCCAAAAGATGGGTGATGATGATATGGGTGCGCCCTCTTAGATACGTATGTGAAGGAAAAATAGTACCTTGGAATTTGAACAACACACCAACAACCCCTACCACGGGTTAGAAGCACCCAGTATCAACGCTCTTCTGGGGATCCCTAACCCGGATGACACCATCAACCTAGATGCTGATAAGGAGGCTGCTCGCCGTTTCTTCCTCGATCATGTGAACCAGAACACTGTGTTCTTCCACACTCTCAAAGAGAAGCTGGATTATCTGGTAGAAAACGACTACTATGAGCATGAATTCTTAGAGAAATATAGTGAAGAATTCATCAAAAAACCTGTATAAACGAGCCTATGGTTATAAGCACCGTTTCCAGTCCTATCTTGGTGCCCTCAAATACTATACTTCCTATACTCTTAAAACGTTTGATGGGGAACGGTATTTTAGAAAGGTACGAGGATAGGGTTACCGCTGTAGCGCTCTACCTTGCTGATGGGGACGAGACACAGGCTGAGCATCTAGTAGACGAAATCATGAGTGGGCGTTTCCAACCTGCCACCCCAACATTCCTCAACGCCGGTAAGAAACAGCGGGGTGAACTCACCAGTTGCTTCCTCCTGGAGATAGCAGACGACATGAAAGCTATCGGGCGGGCTATCCAGAACGCCTTGGAGTTGTCGAAACGTGGTGGTGGGGTAGCATTCAACCTCAGCAACCTCAGAGAAACTGGGGCACCCATCAAGAAGATTCAGAACCAGTCCTCGGGTGTGGTACCAGTCATGAAACTTCTTGAGGACGCTTTCTCCTATGCTAACCAGTTGGGGGGCGCGTCAAGGCGCAGGGTCTGTGTCGTTGAGTGTACACCACCCGGACATTATGCGGTTCTTGGATACGAAACGTGAAAAACGCGGACGAAAAAGATTCGTATCAAAACCCTCTCTGTGGGTGTGGTGATGACCGATAAAAATGGTGGAACTTGTTACCACAGGTGACATGATGTACACCTTCTCCCTTATGATGTGGAACGCATCTATGGTGTACCGTTCGCTGACGTGAACATTAGTGAAGAATACGATAAACTGGTGGAAAACCCGGAGATCACGAAATACCAGGTTGACCCGCGTAAACTGTGGAACACTATTGCGGAGCTACAGTTTGAGTCAGGGTACCCGTATATTATGTTTGAGGATACTGTGAACCGTCGCAACCCGATTCATGGTAAAATCAAGATGAGTAACCTGTGCCACGAAATCCTACAGGTACAGACACAGTCCACGTTTGATAGTGAAGGTCATTATGATAAGCGGGGGCGTGACATTTCCTGTAACCTGGGGTCTATGAACATTGCTCACGCAATGAAGTCACCAGATTTTTGGTGGAACCGTGGAAACAGCTGTTCGTTCTCTCACCGCAGTATCAGATATGGCTGACTTCTCTTCGGTGCCTTCTATTAAACAGTGGTAACCAGTTATCGCACGCTATCGGGTTAGGGCAAATGAATATGCACGGGTTCCTTGGTTCTGTGGGTATCCCTTATGATTCTGAGGAAGCCCTAGATTTTACGAACATTTATTTCTACACGGTAGCGTACCATGCGTTACGCACTTCTAACTTGATCGCACGTGAACGGGGGAAGTGTTCTATAATTTTGAGAAGTCCACGTATGCTTCCGGTGAATTCTTCACTAAATATGTTGAAGGTGACTTCGGGGTCATTAAAAACTGAGAAGGTACGTGAACTTGTAGAAAACTCGAACCTGTACCCGCCTACCCGTGAAGACTGGGCGCGTTTACGTGATGATGTGATGGTGTACGGGTTGTACAACCAGAACCTTCAAGCCGTCCCACCCACGGGTTCCATTTCGTATATTAATGGTGCCACCTCTTCTATCCACCCGGTTGCGGCGCAGGTGGAGGTTCGTAAGGAAGGACGTGTGGGGCGTGTTCATTTTGCGGCACCAGGGTTAACGAATGAGAACCGGCACCTGTTTGAGGATGCGTATTCTCTTGGCCCTGAACCTATTATCCGTTTGTATGCTGCCGCGCAGGAGCATATTGATCAGGGGTTGTCGTTGACATTGTTCTTTAATGATACGGCTTCTGCTATGGATTTGATTGCGGCACAGCATTATGCGTACAAGCAGGGTATTGGTACTTTGTATTATGTGCGTTTGCGTCGTTCAGCGGTTCCTACCTCTGAGTGTGAGTCGTGTACCCTCTAACAAGAACAACAAGGGCTTCTGTAGTGTAGAAGATTCTTGGGTGTGAACTCTACCCGGTTACTCAACAAGTGGGAAACCAGGGAGGGTTTTCTACTGTTGTGCTAGAATATTAGTACACCCGCATAGACACAATATACGAAAACAAGGACGGAGAGGTATGGTTAGTGTGACACGCACCCATCCTCTCCGTCCTTATTCTTGTCGTGATAAGAAAAACCGGCAATGGGATCGATCTCCGCGACGTATTAGAAGAATTACGCAATGACGCTACGCTATGTGCTAAAGAGGCACTGAAGTACATCACCCACGAGAACCTGGAAAAAGTTTCTGGGTATGATGGTTTGAAGCCTGCTGAGGTTGGACGTAGGATGGGCATACAGTTCTTTGTTCCTGGTCGGGGTACGGGGCGGAGCAGGTTTGAGAGAATGATCCAAGAGTATGCTGTAACAATGTTACGGTCTTGGGGTGAACGTCGTAAAAACTCACACCGGGCGAACTGATAAGTATGTCTCTACAGGGGTTTTAAAACACACTGTCAATGCTAATAAACCAGCTTTCCTAAAACCGCGCCTCGCATTGGGTGCTACTGATAGAAGCTACCATACAATTCGCAAGGTAGGTTCTACTATCGAGCTTGACATGGTAGTGAATCAGCGGTGGGTGACGTTCCGTTTCAAATCACCTGAGAGGTTCCTTGAACCTGGTGTAAGGATTATTGCCCCAACCGTATATATTGATGACCGAAACCGTGTCATGTTCAACTGGTATATTGAAATACCGGTAGAGCGAGCACCTTTTAACACTAAGTATGTTGTTGGTGTTGATGTTGGTCTGGAGAATCATGCTACAGCTGTAGTAAGAGATATTGAGACCGGTCAGGTTGTGGAAGCGTCGTTTATGAATCGTCGTATCCGGTCTTTAGAGAATAAAATCAAACGCGCCAAGACCCAGATCGCGGTCTTGAAGAAGCGAGGCAGGAACGAAGAAGCAGAACCACACCGCAAGGCATTATCAAACCGCCGGAAAGAATTAGCTGTTCTGATCGGCCAAGAAGTCGCTGACTTATCCTGGCGGTATGATAACGCTCTAGTCGCGGTTGAAGATCTATCTTTCATCACCAATACTATGAAGTATGGTCGGTGGGTACGCGGCATGATCATAGACCGTATCACTGACATGGTTGAGTCGAACGGTGGGCGAGTCATGAAGGTCAATCCTGCGTATACGTCGCAGCTTTGTCATAGATGTGGTACTAAATTAGAGCCTAATAATTACCGCACCCCTATTTGCTTGTTGTGTCGTATTGGTTGGGATCGTGATGAGAATGCTGCTGCTAATATTGCTGATAAAAATCAAAGATAGGCATAAGAAAGCCTGTCAGACTCGCAAGAAACACGCCTCTAAAACCAGGCGGCGTAACTCTAAAGGGGTCGTTACGCCCACTCAAACATCCGTTGAAGAAGATGGGGCCGACTCCAAAAAGCTCCACAAAACAGGCCCGTAACCAATCATACTATCCACCATAAAAAGGTGGCTGTTAAGAAAGCGTGGGGAGGTGTTTTTCCTGTTTTGTGCACGGCAGGCTGGTCATTACGTGATAGTAGTGTGAGCGTTCCTGCCGTGGGTCTCTTTCGGGATGTCAGACAATCAGCCGCACGACTATTCCTTACTCCACTGGTGGTAGAGTTCCCACGTCTTGTGGAGATACCAAGGTATAGTCATACGCTATAGTAGATTATAATACTCACAATTTTATACCTTTTTGGAGAGGCTGGTACCTTATTTTGTCCCCACAAAACCCCAACCACTGCTACACAGGATTTCGCTCATGATGTGATTGAGCAGGACGCCGCTGTGTTCCTGGATTCACGGCAAGTGTCCTATAGCCGGTATGTGGTGCTCAACCGTGCTCTGGTGCGTGCTGACGGTGTTAAACCCTGTGGTGCGTCGTATCCTCTATACTATGCTTCAATCCGGGTTAACGCCGGTGAAGAAGCATATGAAGGCTGCTACAGTGGCGGGGCGTGTCATGGAGTATCATCCGCACGGGGATTCTTCGATTGAAGAAGCGTTAGAGAACCTGGCGTTGGATCATACGATGAGGTTACCGCTGGTAGACCCGCAAGGCACTATGGGGGAATAACTTTGGTAACAAGCCGCCCGCGCCCAGGTATTGGGAGGCACGGTTATCCACCCTACGGGTTTTGAGCTGGTGCGGGAGACGTTACAGCATGCGTTGCCGATGGGTGTGAATTATTCGGGGAGAAACCGGAACCTGAAGTGTTACCAGCAAGGTTCCCGAACACTATTATTAATGGGACGTTCGGTATTGGTGTGGCGTTCGCGTCTAGTATTATGCCGCATAACCCGACAGAGGTTATGGAAGCCTGTGTAGCGTTGAACAAGAACCCTGAGCTGAGTGTGGATGAGCTTCTAACGATTATGCCTGGCCCTGATTTCCCGACGGGTGGTGTGGTGTCTAATGTTGAGGGTATCCGTGAATACTATGAGACGGGTGCGGGCACTATCACCCATACGGGGGCGTATACGGTGGAAGAGATGGGGCGCGGGAAAAACCCGGATCATTTTCCATGAAAATACCGTACCGTGTAGACATTAACACGCTCATGGAAACCATTAATAAACATATGGTGGCTGGGGTGGACGGTTTTGACCGTATCGCTCGCGCCTATGATGCGTCTGGTACGAAACATAGGACACGTGTCATTATTGAAACGAAACCTGGTGCGCCCGTACAAACCGTGTTGGACGCTCTGTTTAAGCGCACACATTTGCGGACAAGTATTAGTGCTAATATGACTGTGTTGCGGGGGAACACTCCTACACGGGCTGGGATGCTCACCATTCTTCAAGACTTCTTAGATTTGCGGTGTGAATGCGTGAAAAAAACAAGTTCACGTATCAGGCAGAAACACTGGGTGGGCGTCTCACTAATTTGCAGGGCTTTAGAAACTATCCTAGTGGATGTGGATAAGGCTGTGAGTATTATTCGGGGTAGTAACACCCAAGAGTCTGCGCTAAAGAAACTGAGGAAAACTTTTAAGTTGACACAGGGGCAGGCGGAATATATTATGTCACTTCAACTGCGTAGGCTAACCCGTGCTGATAAGGCTGAAACCATTAAAACCATTGGGGAGCTTCAAACCGAGTTGGATACTATCAACAGTATTGTTGCTAGTGAAGAGAAACTACAGGGAACAGGTGGGTGTTGAATTGTTGGAAACACTCAAGGTTGTTGCTGATGCGCGGCGCACTGTTTTGGATTCTAGAACAAGTGAACAGGTGAAAGAGGCTGAGGCGCAGGCGAAGAGTCAAGCCCAGTTGTTGGAACGGAACGAACCAGTGTGGGTGACACGTTTCACGAACGGTACTGTGATACGCACTATGACACCGTACACACCACCGGCGGGTAGTGTTGGGTTTGGTTTTGTTGCTGAAACTATTCTGGTGCGCCCGAAGGATAGTATTGTGCTAATTGGTGCCGATGGTATGGGTCACCGTGTCCCTGTCCTCAATTTGAGTGAAACCACGCCCTATGATTTGGTGGGGGCTGGTGTAGACACGGTGGGGGATACCCGTATTGTTGCTGTTGCTGTGGAGAACCCGTGCGAACCTGCCCGTGGTGTCTTGTTGGGGACACGGTTAGGGAAAGTGAAACTCTCTGCTACTGATTTCGTGGCTTCTCGTGACGATTTCCCAGTGATAAGTCTTAGTGATGGGGATACTGTGGTGGGTGGTGCCTGGGTCCCTGTTGAAGGTGATTACCGTGTCCTGATGGCGTCCACTGATTACAGCATGTTGGTGTTTGATGTTGATGAGGTGCGGGTATCTGGTTCCCGTGCTGGCGGTGTTGCTGGGTTGAAACTTAAAGGGGAAGCAGAAGTGGGGTATGTGGGTGTCACCCCAGTAAGTAAGGTACAGGACACTCTGATTGGTTCTACCACCAATAATAGTATGAAATTCACGGCGTTTACTGATGTGCCGGTGAAGAAACGTGGCGGGCAAGGTGTGAATGTTCATAAGCTCCTCAAGAATGATACCGAGTATACAGGAGTCGCTGTTGGTGCTGATCTCAAAGTAGTGGTTGATGGGCGGGTGGTGGCGTCCCCACCGGTGACCCCGAGGGCGCATAGTGGTGTGAAAACCCCTTCCCTGTAGAGGTTGGTAATATTTGGGTGGGGAGAAGCAATAGTATGTGTGTCACCGATCATGTTTTACACCGTAGCACCCCGGATAAGGCGTTGATGGGGGCTGCTCATGCTTCCTCTGGTTTAGCTGTTTTTGTGGTTATCCTATGTTTCGCTCCGGCGTTGGCTACCTGGTTGGTGGGGTCTTTTACCCCTGTGATGGTGGTTTTGGGTGCGTTCGCGTTTGTGGCGGGGGCTTTGATCCCTGATTTTGATAATACGGCGTCTACTGTGAAGTCTGCGGTGGGTGTTCTGGGTGCCCCAGTGAGTGGTTTGTTTCGGGGTACGTCTTCTGTTGTTCAACGGTGGCGCACTAAATATGATCCGCCGTCGGAGGATGTTCACCGTGGGTTTTGGCATTCTTTAGCTGGTGCTGTTACTTTGGGTGCCCTAGTGTGGGTGGTGACGAGTGTTAGTGCCCCTGTGGGCGGGGTGTTGGGTTTTGATACGGTTGGTTCGTTGTGTGGGTTTGTGTTGCTAGTGTATTGTGCTCATATTGCGTTAGCTGGTTTATCTGCTGATGTGTTGAAGAAGATGAAAAAAATGCGCGGGAGAAACATTCTGTTGTGTCGTTCTTGGTGAGTGTGGTGGGTGTGTATGCGTTGTTCTGGTTTTTACCGACCCAGGCGGCGGGTTCGTTCCTGTGGTTGGCTGTGTGTGTGGGTTTGGGGGCTGTTGTACATATTTTGGGTGATACTCTCACTGTTCAGGGGGTGCCGTTGTTTGCCCCGTTAGTGAAGATTAGGGGTAAACGGTGGTTTGACATTCGTTTTGCGATGTTCCATGCTCACGATGAAGGACTCAATAGGACGGTCAACGGTTTGTCGGTGCTGGTGATTGTGGTGTCTCTTATTCTTGTGTTCCTGCTACGTTAGAACCCTGAGCAATAGTGAGTGGGTAGGTTCCTTTTGGGTCTGCCCACTCATTTTTGTGTTGGCTACAATAAAGACGCACCTGGGAAGAAGAAAAGCAAGGGGACACTATACTTATGTATGAATGCCAAGACTGCCAAGAAACATACCGTCATCTCACGTTCATGTGCTCCAACTGTCGAAGCACCAACATCACCAAAAATAGAGGCACCCGCATCTACTACCAGAACCACGAAGAACGGTAAACCCCGTGGCGGTATCAAAACGGTAGCTGCTCAACCAGTAACCCCTGCCCGCAGTCTCACTCCTGGCACAGATTTCACGGTTGCCCGCACCGCAACCGGTATTGATGAGTTAGATCGTGTCCCTAGGGTGGCGGGTTTGTTGATAATGAGGTTGTTCTCTTCGGTGCTGTACAAGGTACCGGTAAGTCCACTTTAGCGCTTCAAATGTGTGCTGCTTTCACCAGGCAGGGAAGAAAGCGTTGTATTGTTCAGCGGAAGAAACATTTGAGCAGATCGAGTGCCCGTGCTGCCCGTCTCGGTATTACGAGTGAGAACCTATTTGTGGTGGCTACGGATAGTCTTGAAGAGGTTCTGGGGGCATTTTGATGCTATCCAACCGGACTTTTTTTATTATGGATTCGTTACAAACAGTGGCTTCGGAGGCTGTGACTGGTAAAAACAGGGTCTATTAGTCAAACAAATGAGGCAGCACACGTGTTGACTGCCCGTATTAAGGACACACCGGGTGCTAAAGGGGTTTTCATTAATCAGGTGACGAAAACGGAAGAGTTCGCAGGGTCTAACACGGTTCAACATTTGGTTGATTGTGTACTATTTTTTTGAGTCTTCTCATGATAGTCCTCTCAAATTTTTTTGCGTGCCTATAAGAACCGTTTTGGTGAGACAAGTGAGGTGGGGATTTTTAGGCACACGAACACTGGGTTAGAGCAGGTACCGAACCCTGCTGAAGTGTTCCTCACCGGTGAGGAGTATTCGTCGTCCCTGGTGCTGTGTTCACGGTCATGTCGGAGGGTATACGTCAAATACCGTTAGAGGTACAAGCACTTGTGGTTCCTAGTACCCTGTCAAACCCGAGGAAACAGTTCAACGGGGTAGACCATAATACAGGGTCAGATTGTGTGTGCTATTGTGGATAAGTATTGTGACGCGAAGCTGTGGGAGAATGATGCTTTCGTGTCTACTGTGTTCGGGTTTGCGACTCAAGGATCCTCTCACGAACCTGGGGGTTGCTGCCGCTATCCTGTCGTCGGCTACAGGGCGGGCACCAGTGGCGGGTACCGTGTTTTTGGGGGAGCTAACGCTCACTGGGGCATGTGAGGTCAGCGTTTGACATAGAATATAAGGTGAAGGAGGCGGCACGTATGGGGTTCACTCATGCTGTGGTTCCTGCGGCTGCTGAACATGTGCTCAAGAATGTGGGGACGAATATGGTGTTCACCTATATTGATACGGTACAAGAGGTTTTGGAGGTTTTCTAGAATTATGGTTATGGTGGTTATTGCGGTTGTTATTGTGGTTCTGTTGGGGCTATCTATTTTCTATTATGGGCGGTCTTGTCGGAAACTACAGGATGTGATAGAAACCTACTGGAATACTATTGCCCGTGTTTATGGGGAACGTCTCAACCAGGTTTATGTGTTGTACAATGATGCTGTTCAGGGCGGGAAACTTGAGGCGGCGGAGAAGATAGAGCGTGTGATGAACAATATTGCGTATGCTCTCAAGAACCATACACCTGCGAATTTGAGGTTGAGTGATGATGCGGTGACCAGTATTGTTGTTCCGTTGGCGTCATCTGCGTCTTTAGGGGATGGCGGGTTCAGTGTGGATAGTTTCTACACCCGCACCCAGAAAGAACTGTTGGAGGCTGTTGAGGGGTATAATAGTGCGGTTTTTGGAGTACCGTAACTATTCTAAGAATTGGCATAAACTGTTGCGTCTACTACGGCAGGAACCTCACGAATGGGTGATGTTTGAAGGATATGAGACGGAAAAACGTGAGGACACCATAATGGCTATACCTATCAATAATACTACACCTAATACACCCCGTATACCGGAACCTTCCCGACCAGAGTATGTGGATGACCCTCAAAAACCCGTACCACGGGTTGTACACACAGGATAAGAAGACAGGGGAGTGGTTTGTTCCGCTACCGAAAACGGAGATTGACCCTGTAACTAATATGCCGGTTCTTGTGATTGAACCAGCAGATACGGTCACTACTGATGGGTTGGATGGGCAGGCTGTTACTTTTTTTGCGTCCACTTCAGATACCACCTGACCCGCAAGAGTTGGCGGCGGCACGGAAGAAAGACCGGTTACGGCGGATCCGTGAAGCTAAAGAACGTGCCGAAAAAGAAGGCACAGTAGGCGGTAGGTTATTGTGAATCATGTGTCGTGGCGTAATTGGATGATTTTTCGTTGTTGTGATTGTGTTCCTTGGGGTATATGTTTTTTTGGTGGGTTCGATCACATGTTTGAGTTCGTTTGGGGTTGGCTCACTAGAGTATTCAACTTCTTCTATGAGAAGTTCATGGAGCTGTCGTGGATATAATGGTACACCCCTTTCACCTCCCAACGTAGCCCCCGCAACCAGCATAAACCATGTTGTAGGGACTACGTTTTGCTATAATATAAGGGTGATAAGAGACTCACCATCAGTCTCAAAAACCGCTAGTTTCCAAGGATCTTAATGATTTGAACACAAGACGACAACTAACATGTTTTTCTCTCTGGATGGGCGCGACGGTAACGGTGTGCGCTGACGTTCAGGTCACGGTGGGGGAAGCAATGGTGGAAGAAATTCGTGCTCCACGTGGGAAGAAAATGGTTCAGGTGTATTTTGTTCCCCGTGACACTGCTGAACAGTACCCTATTTCTGGTTGGGTGCCCGCAACAGGGCCTATCATTGATGCTATTCGTGACGCCGACCAAAAACAGTAAGCCGATCAAGTTCCGGTTAGAGTCTGTGCGGCATAAGAACATTGATCGCACCTGGACTGTGAATAAGAAGAAGTCTAACCAGATGAGTGATGACCCGAAGGCACCTAAATATGTGGAAGGGAAAGATCGGTTCAAACGTATTGTGGGTGTCGCCCCAGCTGGTACGGAGGACTGGTATTATGATCCTGGGATGATTCAAACCAACCCTAAAGAGGACGCAGTTTTTCAGAATCATGGTGGTTCTGCGTTCAACATGAGTTTGGAAGAGTTGAACCCGAGCACAGTGAAACCTGCTTCAACACCAGCGTACACAGGGTATGAGGCACCAGTGTTCCGTGACTTCAACCAGGATGGTTCCCTTAATCTTGGTGGGAACGGTGTTATTGCTGCCTTGGGTGTCTTATCGTTTGTGCGTGAGCATTTGGAGAAGCAGAAGGTGACCTTACCTGAGGAGAAGGTTTTCATGTTGGCAACGAACCTCATCGCTATGGTGAACAATATTCAAATGAATGTGTATCACACCATCGGAGGCAACCCGCCAGCACCCATGGTATCCGCTGGTTCACACACCCGCATCCGTGGCGCAATGTTCACCACCATCACCTATAATCACCCCATCACCCAAGAAGATGTAGAATCCAAAGAAACACTCGGGGCGTGGGCACGAAAAGTAGCGCAAGCAACCCAAGAAACCGTCGAATGGGCTGCCAAAACCATAGAACCCCACCTCAAACACTAACAACATAGCATCATCACAAACATTGAGGGGAACCACACAGTAAGGTGGTTCCCCTCAACTATGCCCAAAAACTAAACCGACACTTACCCCACAACAGTCCCCCCCATACGATATAAGAACATCAAGAACAAGAAACGCTCAAAGGTAGGGGAAAACCATATGGGGCACACTGAAACCCTCGTGTTCGCTGTACACCGCAAACACGTACTCAACGCCAACAAGATGCTACACCACCAGGTGAAAGCTAAACACGTCAAACACTTACGCACCCTCAGCAAAAACACTAGGGTACCCAACACAAAAAAACAAACACACCAACACCACCGGTGAACCATTCCCCATATTCCCCGTGTTCACTATCCTCTTCAAAGTCTACCAGCCACAAAAACGGTGGATAGACCCACCCAACTTCTCACCCACCTCCAAAGCACTCATTGACGGATTAACAGACGCAGGCTGGTGGGAAGACGACAACCTAGAACACTCCCTCGAAACCACCTTCCAATACGGCGGGTTATCCGGGATACCAGAAACCTATGTGTTTGAGATGACAATCACAGAACCCGACGACACCAGCAAATATGTGCTCACCCGCAACCATGAGACCAACATCCGAGAAAAAGGTGGAACAAACACTATGATTGAAATCAAAACATTCAACGCAACCAACCTCTTCAACCGTATCACCCACCTACGGATGCTCGGTGACATGCGTTTACCGGTTGCTATCCCCATCCCCATGATCACCTATTTCTTCGGGTCAGCTATCATATGGTCCCCACTGTTCCTAGCATACTATTTCATGGTAAGCCCAACCTTTTTCCCGCTCGCGTTAGCGTTCGTGCCACCAGCATTATTCGCCGCCTCCGCTGGGAAGCCCAATTTTTCCTGGTAAACGGTTCTTCCTGCCCTTCTTCTTCGCCTGGATTAAACACCTTATGGAGCCACGCGGGTTCGCAGACAGCAAACCAGACGATTTGCGTCCACGCCGCTACTATGTGTCACAAGAAACCGGTATCTCCCGCCGTCGGGAACTACAAGAACTTCAAGAAGCTTTATTAACCAGAAAGCACAACAAATAAGGGGTGAACAGTAGGATTGAGTACAAAACCAAAAGATAAAGACGAATACCGGTATTTTCCCACCAACTATATTGGGTACACCACTAGAGGCGCACGCTCCCCAGTGTTCTTTGACACCAACAACGCACTCAGGAACGGGAAACCACCAGGAACACTCGTTACTGGTGTCCCCGGTACCGGTAAAACATTCTTCCTAGACACTATCCTCGCCACTAACACGCTCATGGGGAAAAATGTCTATCGTCCTCGACTATAAAGGGGACTTCCTCTGGGTCAAAAAAACTAGGGTACGAGCTTGGGCATGTGGATGTGTGGGATGTGTCCGCTAAAAACTCTCGTGGACTCCTTGACCCGTTCTTCCTGGGACAAGGCGACACCGAACAAGACCGTAAAGACGACACCATCAGGTTAGTCACCCAGTTCGTGGAAATCCTCATCCCACAGATCACACAAGAAACCAAGGCGTTCGTGTCAGCACTCGTTGCCGACCTTGTCAAATACCATTCCTCACCCACCATGGGGACACTCGTGAACAAGCTCCTCAGCCACGAGAACGAGCATATGCGTAACGTCGGCATGACCCTGTACGACACTATGACAACGAACAAGGACTCTAACATTTGTTTCGCCCGTGACGGCAGTAAACACCGGCAGGTAAGGTTCGGGGCAGGCACCACCGTTGTGAACCTCTCCGGGTTAGGGACACTACCGAAAACCATTAAAGAGGCACGCACCTCCGGTTCAGGGCGTCTCGCTCTAGGGATCATGTTCCTGTTGACTGACTTCGTGTCCGCTATGCTGTTAGACACCTCTGTGAAGCTCCCTAAAATGATTATGGTGGATGAGGCGTGGAGTATCCTCAACACCGAGCAGGGTGCGGCCATGATGGAGAAAGCTATGCGTCTGGGGCGGTCTAAGAACCTGTCCTTCGTATTAGGTACACAAGTGTATGATGATATTACGCATCTGCCGTTGAATGACATGGTGTCCACACATTTCATGTTCCGTAACTCCACAGAAGCGGTAACGAGGGCGCTTGCTGCGTTGGGGCGTAATGCGTCAGGGGATAACAGTCGCCTGTTGAACCTTTGTGACCTCACTGACGAAGGGTGAGTGTTTGATGCGAGACTGGACGGAACAATTCGCCCCGGTACAGATTCATGCGTGGCGTGAAGAATGGAACGAAGTGTTCGAAACTAACCCGGAAGACGTCAAAGAAGAAGAGGACGAAGAAGAAACGGAACCAGCACCCGTATAACCATTTCCTCAACAGTATTACCCATGGTGGCAGCCACACGAATATGTTGTGGCTGCCACCCTATCTCCCTTTGTTTTGTGTCACCCCTGACACAAAAAAACACCGTCTAACCCCACAAAACCGTAACACACAGTTCACCAATCGCCTCCCTATGATATATACACCACAAGAACAAACAATGCTCATGAAAAGGTAGGGGAAAACCACATGACAGTACAACCAAACGCCGTCTTCATCGGCACCACCAGCAACGGTGAACACATCAAAAACCTCAACACCAAATGGAACTGGCTACCCACACAAGAAACCCTCGGAGAACTCGCCACCAACATCAACACCGGTGACATTACCAACGAAATAGAAATCATCATCACTGACACCTCCAGGGTACAAGACCCCACCGTGAACACAGAATTCGTGTCCCTCCTCCTCACGGTTAGCACCCTACTGCTTCTTCACCATCCTCGGGAACGACACCCCAGATTTTCACACCAAAATCAGTAACATCAGAACCTATTTGAGCAACCCAGAACTCGGTGCTGAAGACGCTAAGTTCTGGGTTATCAACCGCAGCAACATCTCCCCAGAATTCAAGGCAGCAAAAACAAGAATTCATCAAAAACCCGACCCCCAAAAAACCGGGAAGCCGCCGCCATCATCGCCGGGGACGTTATTGAGCGGCACAACACCCAAACCAGTGGCGACACCACCCTCCCATGCGGCTCAAAGAATACAACCCCGAACAAACCTACCCTCGGTGGTGGAACCTACGCCGGTAGAGTCATCACGTTCACCTCCACCAAAGGCGGTGTCGGCAAATCCACGACAGCACTCAGCGTCGCCACCGGACTCATCCAACAATCCCGTGCCGCCGTCAAAGCAGGACGCGAAACACGAGAACTGAAAGTCTGTGTCGTAGACCTTGATAGGGCAGACGGGCAAGTAGGGTTCTACCTGAAACAATACGACCCCACCATCACCGGGTTATACCGTGAATCCATGAGCAACCGTGACGAAGACGGGTACAACATCCTCACCGAAGACATGCTCAAACGACACATGAGCCACCCTGACACCCTCGGATTCGACACGCTCCTCGCACCCAAAAAGCATCAGACGCCGAACACATAGATGAAGAATTCTACCGTGACGTTATCCAAGCCCTCCGCCGCTACTATGATGTTATTATCCTAGACACTAGTGTCCCCTGTCCCCGGTGACTATAATGATGGGTTCCTCAAAACCATTGTTTACCCAGCATCCTACCGCCTCTACTATGTGGTAGAACCCGTATCCGCTGCCGTACTCTCCATGACACGGTGGGTGAACGAAAATCCTAGACTCCAAAGGGACACTACTCACACGCCCCGACGCGACCCGTGTCATCATCAACAAAATGGTGACCCAAAAAAACGGGAACAACATTGTGTCCCTAGAATTCATTGACAAATCATCACCCGGCGCAGAAATCGTGTCAGTCCTCCCGTTCAAACTACAATCAGCATGGTCTACCGCGAACACCGGTATGTTCACAGACCTGGTGAACTCCCCAGGTTTCAAGGATGGTGTTGAATGGATTCTAGACGACTTCACCCAAGACGAACGATTTGACTACGATTTGTTTAGTGATAAAGACTTGTTGCGTATCAGAAGCAACTAACAAGGGTTTCACCCCTACCCACAGCAAGAACCTTCCTGATGTGTTTGTTGAGGTTAGAATCCCCCCTACCACCTCCCACAAACCACACCAGAAGAAGGGGTAGGGTAGGGGTGAACAATAAGAAAAGTAACCCCACAAACATGATGAAAAACGTGTTTGTGGGGTTATTCTCATTATAGAGGTGTTGTGGGGGTATCATCCCACCAATTATAGATTGTTGGTAAACCCACCGGATTATATGGGTCAACACACACCATAAACCCTCCTGGTGCTATCACCTGCCGTCTCACCCGCAACCGTCTCTCCCGAACAGCTCGCCTAGTATACACCATCATCACGCCACACCCCACCATCACTGGGGAACCCACCCCCAGGTTCTCTTGTTTCAGCGCATACTCTTCTTTCACACGCCGACACGCCACCCTATACGCCCGCGACATGAGTATCCACCACACATGAACCCCATACTCACACCACACCCGCACACCCATCCCACGAACAACCTTCACAGCCGCTACCATGAACACCGCACACCAGCCCAGTATAGAAGCAACACAGAGCACCCCCACCAACCACACCAACACACCAGGGACAGGAACCCCAACAGCCCCCAGGAAACCAAGGGAAGACACCACAAATACAGGTGACACCAAAAACACTATCACCCACACCCGCACACTGTTACTATTATGACCCACCAACAGACTCACACCCCCTTTCTTATTTCAACAAGACCATGTACACATATAATAGCCAAATACTCAACCACCATCACACATAAAAAAATAGTGTGCCACCCCAAACAGGAAAGTGACACACTACCCAAAACAAAAACAAACTAACCCATAACAAAAACTACACCAACAACCCCTACTAAACCATACCCCCCACTCTCTCGTGCCTCACGCAAAACCCGCTTAAACAATAATGGGTCAGACGCCGCCCGCACCGCATCACGCTCCACACAATCACCCCGCAACACAGCCCGCACCAGCTCATGCTCCAACGTGATACCCTCACCCACCATATAGTCACGCAAACCACCAACATCACCAGCACGTACCAAATCCACCACCCTAGAATCCTCAAACAACAACGTCTCACGCACCGCAAAACGACTTAACCCATCCGGGGCAGTAACCAACGTCTGCGCAATAAACCCACGCGCCGTCGAAGCCAAAGACGACAACACACGAGTCTGCTCAGACCCCTCAAACAACGACTTAATACGATCCAACGTCACCGGCGCAGACAACGAGTGAATAGTCGAAATCGTCAAATGCCCAGACTCCGCAGCCCGCAACATCGCATCAACCTCAACCCTATCACGCACCTCACCAATCAAAAATAACATCAGGATTTTTGACGCATCGCAGAATTCAAAGCCCGCTCAAACGACTTCGTATCACGACCAACCTCCTCTGCATAAAAAACGACGACATTTCTGGTGTGTTCTCAAACTTATACTCAATAGGTTTCTCAATCGTCACCACAGTCTTCGCCTCCTCCCGTTGAATACGCCCCAACAGGGCCGCAATACTCGACGTTTTCCCCGAACCCGTAGCACCCGTGAACAACACCAACCCATTCGGCAAATCAGTCAACCCCAACACATCATCACCAATACCAAGCTCCTTCGGTGACGGAATAACATCGTTGTGCACACGCAACGTTATCGCATGCTCATGATCCGCCCCGTACTCCTGAGAATCAGACCACACCACATTCATACGGCACCTACGCCCAGCATACTCACCTTGCCGCACCACATACGACACATCCAACTCATTATCCCGGCTAAACGACAAAAACGCCTGATTACGCACCACAGACCTGAACAACTCCTCCAAATGAGCCTCAGAAACCACACCCCAATCATCACGCCACACCACACGACCCAACACCTTAAAAGCCACCCGCGCCCCAGGTTTCAAATAAATGTCAGACGCCCCAGCCTCAATAGCCGCCCCCACAATAGGGGTACAACGGGAACAACGCATACTCATCCGTGTTATGCCGATCCTGCTCATACTCTTCTTCATCCTCTTCCACCATGAAACCAATAGTAGTAGGCACCACATTATCTCTACTACCCTCATCCTCAGGAGGAACACTAACACCATGAGCAGAACCATCAGTTGAAGACTCCACAGGTTCAGGCGGTCGCGGAATATTAAACAACTCCTCATCCGAATACACCACACCCCCATCATCATTGTCTTCTAAGTCACCCAACGACACCACCTCAACACTACTATCAACAGCTCCACCACCCACATCATTGTGAGACGTATTCACCACATCATCATCCAACAACACCATCGACTCAGAAACCACAAGCTCCTCATCATCACCCAAAGAAACCCCACCAATACTACCATTGTTAGTATTATGAGAAACCACTCAAACCCCCTACAAAAAGACTCAAAACAAACAAAAAAATAGCTAACCCACCATATCCAACCCCACCAGAAACCCCTAACAACGAGACAAAAAGAAGGGGTGACACCTGCCCCCAAGCAAAAAGGGAACAGGTATCACCCCAACACCAACACTCAACCAACAACACCCACCAAAAACCTACACCTCCCACACATTCACACCAACCGGCAACACCTGCCCCTCACCATCCACCAACGGAACCACCTGAATCCTATCAGCACCCTCCCACGGTGCGCATCCACAAACTCCATAATACGCTTCGCCACAGACCCATGACGCACCACCCACACCACCTCACCAAACAACACATCATCCACCATATACGACCGCAACGTCTGCTCCAAAAGCCTCCGGAGCCTTCACCGACAACTCAACCTCCACCGCAACACTATTCGGTGCCCCATCCGCATCACGAGGACGAGACAACACAAGATCAGGCACATGATACGCCCGACCCACCCCTCTGGTGGAAACAACGCCCACATAAACTCATTCCCACGATACTGCTCAGGCGACACCGGGTTCACAGAAGCACCCCCAGCCTCCTCCCACCTGGCAAACGCAACATCAATACTCTCCCGAATCACCGGCACAAACTCCTCACGACGCATACCCCGACGCATCACCCCCAAAGAAGAATTAATAACCCTATCAGGCACCATATAATCACCAGGCACCACCAACCCAGTACCCGCACGCCGATTCATCCGAGGATACTCCTCATCCATCAACACATTCACACTAGCCCCCCACAACGCAGACGCCACATGATGAAGCACCGTATTATGGGCAATCATCATCACATTAATGTCACGCTCAAACAACTCCCGCACATCAAAAACCAGACACCCTCAATACCCGCCTGAGTCAACATCCACACCAACTGCTCCAGGCACACGGGCACGCTTCACTAACCCAAACGACTCCATCCGAGTCAACCTAGAATACGCCGCCTGATACTTCTCCCCAAACAACTGACCCAAATGACGAGTACGCACCCACCCAAACATCGCCAAAAACGAGAGCGTATCAACCCACTTATAATTCACCCGAGAAGGGCCACCACGCACATACCTCTCCTCCCCAACACAGCATCCTCCAACCTGGAAAGCCGCGCCTCATACTCCTTCACTCGACTCAGGGAACCCACGCAGGCTCCACCAACCGTGACCCGCTCTTAGCCGCCACCATAAACGTATTCTCCTCAAAAGCCCTATAATTACTCATCTCAACACCACTCAACCTGGAGAGCCGACCATCATAATCAAAACGGAAACCCGACCCACCAGCATTCTCCACCACAGGGGAACCAACCCCCAACACACCAGACCCATCCGCTTCCACGGGTCTACCGTACCCTTGTTGAATCACACCATAATCAGCATCAGAACCATGAGACCACACCATCCCAGGGGTCACACCCCACGAAAACCCACCATGAAACGACATGTTATGGGTGAAAGCGTGAGACACCATCGGCACCAAAGACCCTATCCGAGAGCACACCAAACCCGTGTTCACCCACCAGGTCAGACTCCACACGTGCCTGCGCCCTGGTGGCACGGCGTTTATCAAACTCTACACGAGACTGGGCAGCCCGCTTATCTACACGAGACACACCCCCACCAACAACACCCTTACTGCCTTTTACCCTTCTTACCAGTGTCCTTGTGTTTTCCCCAAACCAGGTTCCCCTCACAAACAGTATTCATATTCAAACCCCCAACATACAATAAAGCACCAACACCACCACACCCAGGAGCAACACCAGTATCCACACTATTATCACTTGTTTTCTCCAAGTAAGTGTCCACCATTCCAGCGGTCATCACCCTGAACCCATCCTTAGGGTGGCACCAACACCACAGGTCTCATGAACACCAGGCGCACTAGAGAAACCACCAGAAACCACATCACCAGTATTATTCTCACCACCCACACCATGCTGAGCACCAGTTCTAATCCCAGTAGTATCCACTAAGGGAACATAATCCCCCACTATAGGGGAAACCCACCGGCACCGCAACCTCTACATGTCGGGCACCATCCACCACACCATTAGAAGCAAGAGAAGACACTACCTTTGTCCTCACCTGTGCCGCCCCCTATATTCTCAACCAGCACACGCAAAAAGGTTAGAACGAAACACCCGTGCCACCCAAAACCTCACATCATCACCCAAACCCAACACACGTGGGGTTACACCCACCATAGTAGACGGGAACACTAAAGCATCAATGTTAGAATCCACATTAGATGAAAGATACGACACTGATACATCATCCGACACCACCGGCAACCCCACACCCAACGGACGGGTAGACCCCAGCAAAGATGGTTTAGCCGACATTGATACCACAGACTCCGACACCAATGAACCCAAAAACCTTGTATAATAATCATCCCCAGAGACACCAGCGCCACCCGTCACCCCAACAATAGAACCACTAGAATCCTTCTGGGAACCTATCAGCATCCACAGAACCCAACACAGATGCGGGGACACCAGAGACCGGTACCACACCCCACGACGGAACATACACCTGGGATAAGGACGGGGCACGGGACGCCACCACATCCACCACACCCCTGACTAGAAGAACGAGAACGCCGAAGAGAAGCCTTCCTTCTACGTCCACGATCATGTGTAAGCACATACTGGGCGGCACGCAACCGTTGAGACACCGACCTCAGCTCACCAAAAACCAGCACCCACCAATAACTGCTCCTGCAGGCAAAAAATCCTGAACACCCACCAACGCAGAAACCCCATCCCCAGTAGGCAACACCACACCTGAAGCGTCAGCATTCTCAGGGAGCACTGGCACCCTCACCGGCTGATCGTGAACCACGCTCCCCACCAGAACATGGTTAGTATCATCAACCTCAGACACAAAACGTCCCAGGATAAACCCCACCAGTATCACCCACAAACACTGACACATCAAAACCCTGATGGTGAGACATACACAACACACCCCTAATACTAGATTACGAACACAAAAAAACACGGTACACACATGATAGCCAACACGTAAACACGCTCCTAGAATATACGCGCGCCAATACCCACAAGCATACACCATAGGGAAAGAAACACCTACCAAGCAACCCATAACAGGGCAGCACACACTCACACCCCCACATATGACACACTCTACCCTTAGAAACGTAGCCACCACACACTAGAAACCCTCAACACACAGCCAATACACAACCAGTCGCCCTCAGCAATACAGGCAACACAAACCCCACGGAACCAGTAAACACCCAGAAAAACACGCTCAAAAACTACACCCCACAACAAGTAAGAAAAACTAAACACAACCCCACACAAAAGAATAAAGCATTAGAAGCCCTCACAGAAGCCCCCCAAAAACACATGAACCACCAACCATGCCCAAGAACCCACAAAAACCCCTCAGAAAGCCACACAGCCCCGTACAACCACAAAAAAACAAGCCCCCACCAACAAAAACCAAAACCCAAACACCACCCAAATGAACCAAACCAAACACCCACCCCTAAAAACACCCCCACACACCCCCAAAAAGGTCAAAAAACAACAATTTTTGTAACAAACACCACCATACATGATAAACACAAACAAACCATCACATGAACACACCAGAAAAACCAAGAATAAACTCAAACAAAAGAGAACCAAGAGGACACAGAACGAAGACAGGGAAACCCAAGACACTCAAGAAGCCACAGAATACACATCAACAGGCACACTAGTACCCAAGAGAAGCACAGGTAAACCAAGAACCTAAGAACACATACACCAGAGAAGCATAAGGGAGCAGACAGGAAACACACTACACACCAGCGCATACAAAGAACACCCAAAGAAGAAACAGAATACACAAGGGAACCACTACACCACATGGGACCATACAGTAAAGAGAATAGACAAAGAGAACCTAGTACACATCAGAGTAAACACCAGAAACCACGAAGACAGAGAGCTAGTGAAGAAACTAGGAAGACACTCATAACCTAGTAACTAGAAACACCAAGCATAAGGGAAGAACATCAGACACCCAAGAATACACATCAGTAAACACCATAGACACACAACCATAAACATAACACACATACAGACACAACCACATAACAAACCACACTCATAGACACCAACAGATAACAACCAGAGAGACAACATTAGATAACATGAGACAACCACTAATAACAAACACCAAATAACAACCATAAACCAACACGAACACTAGATAACATCAGATAACACAAGGGGAACCAGGCAACAAGGAAGGTAACATAGGGGAACTGGATAATAAGGGGTAGTATGAGGGGTGACTGGGTAGTGGGTGATGTGGTGAGTGTGGGGTGTGATGTTGGTTACTGGGTTTTGGGTTGTTTTTCGGGGTTTTTGTTTTTGGGGGGTGTACCTTTTGGGTTTTGTGTGGTGTGTGTCACTTGTTTTTGTGTTTGTTGATTTGGTGGGGATGTAGGGGGTGTTATGGTTGTTTTGTTCTAGGGGTGGAACGCAACTGGGTATTATCAATTGGTATTCTTTTTTTGGTTGTGCTGGTATTTGGGTGGTTTGTGGTAGCTTTGTCACCCTTTGTGGCCTAGTTTTACTGCGTGGTGTGGTTTTATTGGGTAACTAATGTTTTGGTTGATAATCCGTGATGGAGCTATGGGCTAGATGGTACTTATGGGTTCTTGGTGTTAGTTCGACGAGGTTGCTTGAGTTGGCTAAGGTTATGCGCGTTTGGTGGTGAGTCTACGTTGGCTGAGGATGAGTGAGCAGTTGAAGTTTTTACAGTGTGATCGCTCAGAGTTTTTTTAGATAATAAGTAGTAGTGCTCTGGTTCTTCTGTTGGGGGTTGGGTGGATGCTGGTTGTTTGCCTGGCTTTTTTTGGTGCCGTGGCTGGCGAGCGCAGTTATTTTTTTCTGACGGTGTGTTGGTTCTTGTGGTTGTGTGGTGTGTGGGTTTCTTGGTGGCGTATGTCTTGATGGTGTCACGGATTTTTTTGGGGGTGTTGGTTGGTGGTGATCGCGTTGAGGGTTCCCCTGATTATGGCTTGTTGATACCTGTGGCTTTTTGGCTGGTTTCGTAATGTGATTCTTGGGTTTACTTTGGTGGTGTTTGCTGGTGTCTTGGGTTTGTGGTTCTTTGTGCTCTGGTTCTCTAGTGGGTGGTTGGTGGCTTTGTGTTGTAATGTTGGGTGACTCTATTTTTGGGTTTTGCTGCGCATTTGCGGATTGCGTTCTGTACCGTTGGTGGGTGTGCCGCGAGCGCAATAGTTACAGTGGTGTGGTGGGCTTAGGTTCGCTGGCTGCTGTGGTGGTTGTCGAGCTGATAACGTGTTTTTGGGTGTGTGTTGTCCACACTGGGTAACAGGGGTGGTAGTCTAGCGTTACCGTGATGTGGTGCTCCGGGGTTGAGATTCGCTGCGGCGATTGGTATCATAGAAAACATGATGAATGAACAAGAAACCAGCGAAAACCAATTGGAAGCACTCACGCAGAATGAGGTGGAAACAACCGCAGGTGTTGCTGTTCTTGAATTTAAAGAACGTAACGAGTGGGAAGGCGAAACATGGCGCACTGGGTACCTTGTAAACGAGGATAACCAGTCAATAGCTAATAGTATTCAAAGCACTATTGATGAGGGTGAACGCGCTCTACCAGAAAGCATGGGATCGTGATTCCGCGTATTCCGTGAGAATTGTTCCTGCTCAGCCGGGTCGTGTGCCAGAGCAGTATCTTAAAGATTGTGATGAACTGTTAGAGGATGAAGGCTGCTATAGAGCGGCGTACACTATCGGTAGTGACATCCGTAAACTTTATCATGAGACCGAAAAGATTCGTGAGAAGATCCGGGACAATAATATTTCGTCAGTTGAGAGTATTCAGAATGATTTATCAGAAATCGTTGATAACGGACTGTATAAGTATAATGATCGTAATTATTTGTAAGTAGAGTCCCCGGAAGAAGGGGCAGTAATGAGTGGGAAGTGGCCCCAAGCATATGGATGGTGCCGCTCGTGTGTGTAGTGTGTCAGGTGTATCAAATGGAGCTACAGCATGTAGGGCGATTCATAGTGTAATGTGTGTTCCTATGCGATTTTACGTGAGTAGCTGTGCTCGCCTTGTTCATGGTTCTTGCGAGCAATACCCGCATAGTTTGTTTGTGTGACGTTCCCGATCTGGTGCGGCACGCATTTTATGTTTTGGGTCTTTCTGTATTGGTGGCGCATGATGACAATATACCAGGGTGCGGGCGGTTGTTGTTCTATGCTGTGAGCCGTGGTTTACCTTATGTGCTGGTGATACTGTGTGGCTTGCTGATCCTGGTGGTTTCTAGTATAATGTTAGTGGTATAGGGGAAACCCTGACATCATGTGATCGGAAATGATGTCAGGGTTTCGCTTGTTGGTTTTTCCCATCATGTGTTTTTAGTCTGTGGTTTCGGTGACAGGGTGACCGTCCCAGGAACATAGTACTTAGCTCCGTCACTAATACCATTGAGGGTGTGAGTGTAGCCGCCCTTGGTTTTTACGTACAGTTTTACGGGTGGAGGCGCTGATAATAGCCTCCGGGTTTTTCGTCTAGTTGCCCCATCAGGACGGCTGTAGTCGTGGCGGGACGGTGCCAAACCACCATCAGGGGTGTAGACACGTTCAATAGTGGTGTACCAGATTGTGGTGCCGGTGGTTTTCGTGATAACAGCATAGTAGGTATGGGGAACGGTTGGAAACCAGAATGTCACCTGGTTGTAGTTCGTCAAGGTTGCTGGTGGTGTTAGGTGTGGTGGGTAGGTAGTTGGGGTTCATGGTTTTTCCTTTCTTTGTTATACCACTAGTGTATCATATGTGTTGGTGGTTTGTCTAGTTGGTGTGGGCGGGTAGTCTTTATGCTCTTAGGGAGAGAATTTACAACAAGTGCTCAATTCGTGTTCTTAATCGTCTATATTATAGGTGAGACGATAACACGTTGACCTATCTATAAACATGACAAACGTTAGGAAGACAAAAACAGAGAAGGCACACCAGTCACATCATGATGGTAGGTGTGCCCTCCCAGAGATAACCAGCTTAGCTTTACGCGAGTCATGAGGGTGTACTACCGCCGCCTCAAGGCTACGTAACGTATTCGTAGTGTCCCAGTCGGTATTCTCTAGGATGTTGAGGGTGAACACTTCCATCTTCGTTTCGTTATCATCCCAGGTGACCCCCTGATAGGTGAGGTACCCGAGTTCCATCAGCGGTTGAATCAGTATCATGTTCCCTGTCCTGAAGGGTCAACCCCGACATGTTCTCCAACTCTGCGGTAATAATGTTCATGTGGGGTACACTCGTTTTTATAGTACGCCCGCTCCCTACAGGAGAGTGAGGGTGTGGGGAGAGTAGATGCCTCGTAGGTTTCCAGTATGGCGGCAGTGTTAGTAGGGGTATCCATAATGTATTGGTTTCCTTTCTCTTATGTCTACCACTTAGTTTACCATATATGGTTACTCTAGGGAATAGGTATGTGAAATAGTGAAGCATGTATGCGAGCGCCCACCTCTTTTTGGGTGACACCACTAGCATCTTCTACACATATGGTATACTAGTTGTGTTGAGACTACAGAAGGAGTTCATTCATCATGACATCAAACCACAACGCAACCTGCAAGGTTCCCCTTCCACCTCTACGGCTCCGAAATCGTGGTATACACCTTCGATTACGACGAAGCAACACGAAAGACAGTAGATAACATCAAAAAAAGATTTAGCTCTGATACACCATGAGACCGCGATGTACGGTTTCTATATTGGTTCCCGCCCTGCTTTCGCCCGTGAAGTGCGAGAAGTCGAAGCTGACAGAGTGATGAGTGTTGATGAGGGTGAACGAGCTTTCAGCTAATGTTGCCCTGGTGAGTGAAGAGTTCTTCGCTCAACTCACCAGAAAACATCGTGAATACGATAAGCGGGCTGAGAAAGCATATAATGACCTGACTGTCTTGTTTGAGAAGTTCTGCCAAGGGTAACAGCTGAATAATTATTAAACAGCAACCGTATTAACGGACAGTAAAAATCATTGGGTTTTAATGTCCGTTTCTTTCTATGTCACAATGGTGTATCATGAGAATCAAAGATCAAGACGCACTTAATAGGAAGGACAGCAACCCCATGCCCCACCTTATACGTCACCTCGTCAAAGCGTATCACCGCCGCACAGGTAAACCCTATAAAAGGATCTTCAAACCAGTTCGCGGTACTGGTACTATGTTGCGTATCCAATGCTCCCGCGAACATAACCCTATCGACATAGACCTGGATCGTACTTATACTCTCAACACTTCTCGGAACGAAGCATTACGTGACAACATCCTCACGGTGCTAGAACGTAACCTTGGTGGGTACGGTGACAGACTCTACACCTACATCATGAGCACTGTCATACCGATACAGAAAACACAAGTAAAACGCTCCCGTCGCGTGTTCACCACACAGGGGAAGAAGAGGAGCGTAACCGCAGCGCACGTGAGAACATGAGGATCCACGCAGACATCATAGGGGTACTTCACTCCGTGAGAGAACACTATGAAACATACTACAACTATAGGGAACCAGTCTATTCTCAAGCGCAGCAGAAGGATTTGGATACGGTATCACCATGTATTAGTTATGTGGAGGCTGTGTTCTTTGTTGAGGTTGCCCACGCTATTTTCCTTGTCTCACCGGAAACCTATACTACCTTCAACGCGAACCCGCACGATCTCACTGTAGATGACACAGTATCTATGAGCCGTGATGTGCGTGACACCATCAACTACTATGTTCAGCATAGTAAAGCTACCAAAACTCTTCTCGCTAACCGCCTGGCCGCTGGTGATACTTGGGATTACCCGATCAAAGATTTAGGTATCCAACCAGCACCTTATAAGGGGTAGCTTATTAAGTAAGAGCGGATACAAAAATATGAGGCGGGCATTCCATACAGGGTGCCCGCCTCATACGCAAATTTACTTATTCAAGTAAACTGTATCATAGTATTTTTTTGGTATGTCAACACAGTGAAACCACCGCTCATCAAGTTGCTAGAAGAGTGTTTGTTGAGGGTGAATGTTTTTTTCTTAAATGAACAGGCGGGGAGCCTGATGAACTCCCCACCTACCGAATGACAGTTTTCAAAATGATTCTTCACTACGTTATGAAGCTGGTACATCGTTCAGCCTCACACTATCTACTATAGCATACACTCGTCACGCTTGCCAACCCTTATATGGTGTGGGTTAGCGGTATGTTATTTCACAGGTGGTGAACGAACCCTTGGAACCAGGGGTGATTTTCATGGTTTTCCTACTACTGTTCTTCCCAGTATAGATTTCCCAGTAGTCGTTGTCATATTCCACGGAGAGACCGGTAACATTCTGGTGTACCAGCTCTGGGGTGAGTCCGTAGCCGGTGAACGCTGCTGCGGCTGGGATGCTCAACCCTTCCCCTACGGGTTCTAGGCACCCGGTGACTATCTGGGAGAGGATACGGTGGGATAGTACCTCTAACGGTATGACGAGTGACTTTATCTCCATCTCTTCATTATTATTGAAAGTGCGGGTGAGCACATTCACCAATGGTTCATGGGCGAGGTTGAGAGCATCGAAAACGAAACCCCAAAAACCTTATGTAAGCATCCGGGTCGAACCGTACCGTATAATCATCATCCACAGTTGTAGTAGCGAACGCAATAGCCGTATCTGTGAGTTGGTTGGTGAACACGGCAGGGGTGACCCTCAAGTCCTGGTGGGTGTTGTTGAACTCTTCGATAGCGTCATCCCGTACCTGTGAGAAGGCGGTGTCCCAGAGGGTGGTGTACCATTCCTCGGCAGGGAGAACATCACCTTTGACGCCTTCATAGAACACTGCGGCAACCATGCGGTGTACCTGGTGGAAGATGGCTGCGGCTTGTTTCACAGCGGCTTTCTTGGGTTCACTGAGTTTCTGATACACAGTCGGGTTGAACACGCCCCCATCCCACACATTCTCTAATTGTTTCCAAGTGTTTTTCGTGGCTTGTTCTTGCCCGTAGGGGAGGAGGAAGTCACTCATAATGTGCGGGAACCTACGGTCTGCCACAATGTTGCGGGTACCATCAGTGAAGTCTTCCACATAGAGGGAAAGGTTCATTGGGGCGTCCGGTGACTGTCCTGTCAGATTGGAACCGGTGCCGCCCTGTGTTCATGGGGACTAGGGGTGCCTTATGTTGTGGGGGGTGGGGTGAGGATACCCTCAGGGGTGCCGTAGAGCTGAGTATTAGGGGCGGGAGTACGGAAGAACAGTTCACCCTCTGGGGTGAGGTGAAACATGTAGGGTGAACACGGTATGGGTGCGTAACCAATCATAGATAACAGTGTCCCGCAGGTGGTGGCGGATAGTTTGGTAGTTTTCGGTGCGGCGTAGAGCAACCATGATGATTTTTCCTTTCTGTCTGTACAACAACTACCACTAGTGTACCATATGTGTATCATGGTGGGGTTGGTGACAACACGCTTTCGCAAGACGCCCGAAGACAGCTTACCATGTGTTCCCTCATTTTTCTTGGATATGAGAGGGAACCAAGTGACAGTGAACAAACCATTCCTCATTGGATGGTTTGTTCACTTTTTACTGTCACATCTGTCACAATTCTTTTTAAGGTTATGAACACAACACCAACAACTATGATACCTACATCCATGACACGGGAAGAACTGAAGAAAAACATGCCAGGACGTGTTAGATAAACTACGGTACTATGGGCATGTTGAAACAGCGAAGCAACCCCTCCTCATTGCTGCTGCCATCCTTGCTCTCCACCATCCAGAAGATGCTCTCCCAGTAGGAGTGGAACTAGAACCTAAGGGTAAGCCGCTCACAACTGTCGTATATGACACCGTACATGATTACCTCACTGGGTACACCAACCTACCTGAGAATGATGTGGCAACCATGATGTCACAGTTCGGGTTCCTCACCACCCACCCCAGGCTCAACCAGTACCATGAACCACTCGGGGACACACTACTCGGGTGGGTTATCATGAGGGTACATGAAACCATATACCCGTACATGGTAGGGGACACACCCGGTGGGTTTGATGTGCTCAGGGTATTTGTACGCTCAAACGATGACTGGGGACGGGCTTGGGTTGGGGATTGTTCTCACCCCGGAACATATAACCACCCTCATCACAGATGTGCTCAAGGTCACCCCGGATGATGTGGTGTTGGACCCGACAGCGGGCACTGGTTCTTTCCTATTAGCGGCAGAGAACACCGCACACACCCAACACAAGCTACGAACACCTGATACCACCCCTAAATCCTTGGAAGGAAGGTTTCATGGTATCGAGTTACAGGATAAGCTATTCACTCTCGCCACCACGAACATGCTGCTACGGCATCATCATGTGTCCCGCATTCAGCATGGCTCCATTTTTGAGGTCACCCCAGAGGCAGCACCCACGGTAGTGTTATTGAACCCACCCTATGGGTTAGCGAAGAACAAAACCATGCGTCACCTCTCCGAACTAGCGTTCATTGAACGTGCCCTCACACTCACTGCTACCAGTGGGAGGGTTGCCGCCCTAGTACCACAGTCCACCATGATCGGTAAAACGAAGGACGATAAGACACGAAAACACCGTATCCTCCAGGAACACACGTTAGAGATGGTGATAACCGTGAACCCAAACGCTTTCACGAGGGAGCGGGTATTCGCCACACACCGTGATTGCTATTTTCACAGCCCATCAGCCGCACCCAGTAGGGAAGAAGGTGCGTTTCATTAATTTTGAGGATGACGGGTGGGTCACCTCAAAACATGTGGGGTTAGTGGATGATGGTTCAGTCACCCAGAAACGAGAGTACCTATATGATGTGTTGAATGGTGTTGTTGAAGCAGGTACAGGTTTTATGGTGTGCTCTGAGGTGACGGGGGAGGATGAATGGCATCACCCGTATTTTTATTTCAATGACACCCCGCCGTCTGAGACTGATTTTCTGGGGGTTGTTGCGGATTATGTATCCTGGCAGGTGAACATGTTCACGCACGGGTTAGGGGCATCTTATCACACCACCAATAGAAGAGAATGAAGAAAAATAAGGTAGATGGTACTTCACAGAAGGATGGGGAATAGGTATGGGTGGTTTAGTGTGGGAACCAATGATGGTGTCCGATGTGTTTGAGGAGGTGATGATGTCACCCACCCAATATAATCACCACGACCTACGGTTGAGTGGTGAACCGGTGGCAGTGTATGTGACTCGTTCCCAAGAGAATAACGGTATCACCCAACATGTGCCCCACCAAAACAAGGCACCAATAGCAGGCGGGTGTATTACGGTGGGTGGTGCTACTGCTACCGTGTTCTATCAGCTGGGTCGGTTTTATACGGGGCAGGATGTGCTCATTCTACGGCACCCGAAAATGGGGGAGGCGAGCGCCCTCATGTTGGTGGCGTTGCTGCGGGTACAGGTGGGGAAGTTTTTCGTGGGGTAGCCATGGGGTGACTCTTACTCGTTTACGGCGGCTACGGATGATGGTGCCTGTGGTGATGGTGGATGATACGCCGCAGGTTGATTGGGTTGGGTTACAAGCACTGGGGAGCAGATGATGGCTAAGGTGCGGGGTCGTATTCCTACAGCCCTGTTTCCGCCCACCTCGCAGGAGAATTTATTATCTAGAATGAGCATGGAATCCCCAAGAGTACTTGATCCTATTGTTCCTTCGGGTTCTTCTTGGGAACCGATGATGGTTGAAGACGTGTTCGAGGTGTGCCGTCAGAACCCGTCATGGTTGTATGTGAAAAAAACATTCGTGAAACCCAGCGGGAGCCGTTGTACCCGTTGGTGACAAACACGCTCACCCATAATAGTATCTACCGGTTCATTGGGGGACAAGATCAGGAACCGAACCCAGGGAACGCTATTACGGTGGGGGTGGATTCGCAGACGGTCACGTATCAGGGGCAACCTTTCTATGGTGGGGAAGGGTTACTTGAGTTGCGGCACCCGTCCCTCACAGCTGCGAGTGCTCTCGTGTTAGTGGCATTATTACGGCAGGCGGTGGAGGTGTTTTCGTGGCATCATAAGTCTTCATCAGCGAGGGTGCGGCGTACCCGTATCATGGTCCCAGTCATCCCGGATACTGCGGGTGGGGTTGTGGTGGATTGGGGTACACTTCACCAAATAGGGTGTGTTTTGTTGGATACGGTAGGGGAACGTATAGGGGATTGGGTAAATAAGCCATGACGTCCCTGTGTAGGGTGTTGTAAGGGGTGTTTCCTGTGTGAGACACCCTTTTTTTATTTGTATTAGGTAGTGTATGGGAGAAGAGGATGTTAGACAGAACCACTCTACACACCTTTAGTTTGGCTTCATGCTAGGCTTGAAACATTTATCAAAACATAGTAGTGTTATATGTGGTTGATGATCTCTAACCTATCATCACATCTACACACTACTATAGAAGGAATCCCTCAGATGGCACAGTACACCCCTGATAACACCCCTGGTCTTCACACTTTCATGAACCTCTACCATCAGCAGGTAGGGCACGAGTTGTCCTCTGTTCATCAAAACACAGTAGGTGAGACATTGTCTCGTCTCACAACTTATGCTGATAAGGTGAATACTGCTCGGGCGTTATTGACGTATGGGGTGCGTCTTGATTGTTTCGATTTTTTACTGGATAATGTTCCCCCGATGGTGAAGATTTGTCAGCGCTATGCTGGTAGTTATGAAGACGAAGAATTAGAAGATTATCTGAAATCTTATGTGATAGGGACGTATGATTTACCTGATGACGCAAACATTTTAGATTGTGTCCAATGGGATAAATACCGTGAAACGTTGGAAGAAGAAGGGTTCCTGTTTTTTTGGAGGATTACGATGATGCTGAAGTAATACACGTGTTTACCTCGTAAGACGAAAAACTAATAAGACCCGTGTTCACTATGTTGTGGGCACGGGTTTCTTTTTGTAGTTGGTTTAGGTACATAAAATTGGGTGGTGTACCAAGGGGCTCATCAGTAGCCAAAACTTGTGTACACCCACACGATGAAAAGTCAGTGTTGAGTTTCATGGCGCGTTTTAACCCACACTGATTATATCAGGTACCCCTTACTCTTTTTGAGTATATGGGTGGGTGTGAACACATAGTACCCGTGGGGGCGTAGTATGTCATATGTTTGAATAAAAACTGTTACGGGTACTCAATTTTGGTAGGTAGGTGAGGGTGAACGGTGCTATCGTCTCCACATCTGTGTTGGTGGTGTAGATGAAAGTGTGTGGGGTATTGAAGATGGGGTAGTCGAAATGGTTGTTGATCCTGTACTCTGTGCTGGAGAGTAGTTTTTTTCTTCCCCCTGGGTTTCGGTGAGTACGTCTACTTGTATCATGGGTGTTGTTAGGAATTGTTTGATGTTGTGGAACCGGAGCATAAGGATACTGTTGTGGGTGCGATAGGGTGGTTGGGGTTGGGCAAGAACATTGGTGAAGTTTGTGATGATAGTGTCCGGTATGCGGGTAGGGGTGAGCATATAGTGTTTGAGGGTTTCCTGGTATTCCCAATGGTCGGAGAGGTTACGGTAGTTGTTGAGGTCTTCTTCTAAGCTGCCTAGATGATCGGTTACAGGGTGACCTAGAGACTTTTGTTTGTAGCGTTGGAGTGTTTCTTGGGTTTTAGTGATGCGTTCTTGTAATGGGTTTCGGGTGAGATCAGGTTCCCCAAGACCGGTGAGGTATTGGGTGCCATTATAGGTGTGTATGCTTGTTGGTGTGACGGTCATAGGTTTATTCGAGGTTGAAGACTGGTTGGTAGGGTTGGGCGGCTTCATCGTGACAGAATACCCCAGCTTTAGGTGCGGTACTGAGGCTGGTGATGTTTTTGGGTGGCAATAATGTGTTGGCAGTCGGTGACATGCGGGTTGATGGCACCCACGGTGAGGGGTGCCATCAGGTAGGTGGCGAGGCAGAACCCAATAACAGTAGAACCGCAGAGTGCGGGGGTAGCGATTTTATGTTCAATAACCCAAGCTGTCTCGCCAGGAGAACACTATAAGTGGTGAGAATAGTGAAGACGGGAAGGAACTGTTCATTAGAGATAATAGTACCGTAGAGATTACCGCTGATAATAGTTGTTACTATAAGGGTAGTGATGAACAGGAATGCGGCTACCGCTAGTTGTTCATGCCGATTGGGGTTTTTTTGTTTACCGTGTTGTGTGTGGTTACCATGATCTTTGTTTAGGGGTTTGCTTGTACTTTTCTCTAGTATACTGTTCCTGAGGGTGAGTGGGCAACTCTAAGCGGTGTTGCTTCGTTTATCTGTGGTGTTTATGGTATGATAATGGCAGAAAAAAACTACTACATGGAAGGAACACCTAGCGATGGAATCTTTTACTCTCACCATTGAGGAACCTAATAGCCTGTGTGATTGGGTTGTGACTGAACGTGTCACGGGCACCCTTGAAGAAATTGTCACCACACTGGAAGCGGCGGTGGAGCCTGGTTCACGGTTTGATAACGGGTGCCAGCATTACAATAATCCCACCGATTATAGGTGTTGTAAGGACACAACTACAGGTGAGGTATATGAGTCCACGTTCTATGTTCCTGATTGGATGTCGGATGAGGACAGGTATGGGTTGGGTGTTGAGGTGATTGACCCTGATATAGAGGAAGACCTTGACCCCGAGGATGAAGAGTTTCAGGATGAGTACAATGAGAGTACTTTTATGGTGCTCACTGAGGCTCTCGGGTATGTTGAGGAGTATGTACGGGATTGGTTAGACAACTATTATGATACGTGCCGTGGGAACGGGCAGCGTGTCCGATGGAGTCTCGCTGAGAATGAGTAACAACTATAGAGGAAAGTAGGTTTTACCTATGGGTGAGAATAAGAGTAGGATTAAGGGCCTGGTGCCGCAGTCGCTGGTTGATTCGTATGGGTAGTACGCTCCTGTCGTGAACTACCTGTTGGTGTTGGCGGAGACCCCGCAGATGGGGGTAATGGTGACTTCTTCTGTGAACGACTTGTATCAGAGGCAGAACGAGGTTGGGAAGAAATCACTGTTTGAGGGGGCTTCTCGTTTTTGGGAGCATCAGCCTGATAAGTTGAAGCATGTGTTGTTTGTTATCCCTGGTGGGGTGGATCACCTGTCTCTCGTTGAGATTGTGTCGGAGTTGGTGACGCAGAATCAGGGTGGTGTGTATGATCGTGTGTTAGTGACGTTGGTTCATGAGATTCACTGTGTGTGGAAGCGTGCGTTCTTTCCTGACGGGTCGCCACAGGATCGGCGTGTTATTCAGGCGTACCGTGCTGCGTGTGAAGCCCTTGAGGGTGTTGAACCGTTCCCGAGGGCTTTAATAGAAACGATGCTAACCCCCTCTCTTGTCCAGTTTTTTTGTTGGGTTGAGTGAGGGGTTTTATTTTTTTATAAACATGTGTCATATTTGCTTCTCGTAACATGACAAGGGGTATGATAAAGGCATCAGTGAAAAACTCAACTCTCAAGAGTAGGAACATCATGGACGCAGCAATTACAAAAATACACAAAACCCGATTGATAAAGATGTTATCCGTGACGCCATTCTCACAAAAGGCTATCGTAGAGTACCCTAACGAATATGATTGGCTTAGGGGTAGTAGTATTGAAAAAAATGGCTTTTTGGTGCCCATGAAACTCTGTATCGGTTATTGAACCGTATCAGCTGGGAGGAAAGCCGTACACTGGAGAAGACTTATACCAAGTTTTTTTGGCAGCTAAAAACAGAGAAGACCAGGCAGAAGCACCTCACGATTCTTGTTGATAGTATTTTTGGGCATCTCACTCGTGGTGTTCACAGCAGATAGTTACCAGAGACTCATAGAGCATAGAGAGCAGTTGGAGGATTTGGTGGAACGTGGTGTACAGGCACAGCGGAATCAGCGGGTACTGGATGATTTGAATGTTCTTTTGAGTGCCCCGCTCTGGAAAAATGTTCTCGATAAGGATTAGGTTAGGGTTGGTGATGGATTCAGGGTAGTTCAACACCAATGACCAGAGCTTTTTGGTGTTCCTAGTCGGTGGGGGTACACAACAGCCCTTAGACGGCGCTAGAAAGCTCTCTCACGGCTTTTACTGTAATACGAGAGGGAAGGGTTAGTAAAAAAACAGTTTTGACGTCTTACAGGGGCTTCTACGGCTTCATACTGGTAAGATGATCTGTGAACTTTTGCTTGATAAACCGTACAACATCATTTATACTCAGAACACCAAAACACTAAAACCTATTTTAGGAGATTCTATGGCAAGCCAGAATGAAGACACTGATAAAACCCTTCAAGAGTTAGAAGAAGCACGTGATAAGGTGCTTTATTATTTACGAGCACTCAACATCTAACCGTATGACTATTCTTTAGTCTCTTTTTTATGTTGTGCCGTCACACCCCTCTTTTTGGTGTGGCGGCTTTTCTGTGTCCGCATAGTACTTGGATAACACGGGGGTAGTGCAAGCGGGGGACACATTGTTGATGATGCGCCCCCGCTTTTAAAGGAGAAAAATATGAACTGATGATGTTAGGGTTAGCTGATTCCCTAACAACATATACTGTACCACAGGTAAAACCAGAAAACAAATCCACCCCATTATATTTTTTGGCAGGTAGGCTTCTTCGGGTCTCTACGGTATACTAGAGAATAACACAACCTACTACCGATGAACGAAAGAAAAAAACTATGAAGAACATCACTATCACCTTCCCGTACTGTCACGTCCAGCACATCCTGAAAAATCCTCACCAAAGCTATCAGCATGAGCGCCTCTACAGAACAGCCTCCACAGGTACAATTCACCAGGGGTGTCGAGGATACGGTAACCCTCACTGTTACTATCCCACAACAGGCGGGTAGCATCATGGTTACTCAACATTACCCAGGATCCACTATGGGGCACACAAAGGTGTCGTCTACTAGTATGGTTTCAGCGGAGACGGTGAGAGAAAAACTCACTCAAGCTCTTGAGGATGGTGGTTCTTGGGTGTCTGTTTCCCTACCAAAGCAGAGCGTATCGGAAGCATTATTCGCTACTGTGGAGCCTCAGCCGTCTTTTGTGCCGGTGTCGGTGTTTCAGATGAAAAAACTTCTGTGGTGCGGGTATTACGGAAACATCATAGTTATTTGTGGTCTCAGAACACGGTGGGTGGGTTGATTGGTGTTGCTTACACAGATAATGGTGAGTTCGCGCATGTGTATGGTACGAACCATATGGTGACAACACATTATACGGCACCTATTATGACACCAAATAATGTTGGGGGTTCGCCGCAGCAGTGTTTCATGACGATAGATTATGATACGTTGGCTCTCTGTGTCACTGTGTTTCAGGGGTCAGTAACTATGTTCGCCTATGATGATGAACAGTGTGTGATAACGGATGATGAGGGTACTACTCTCACCTGTGTTTTTGAACCGACACCGAGGGGTGGTAGTAATCGTGCCCTTGAGGAGAAGTATTTGTGGGGTGTTCATGACAATAATATGCGAGGTAAGTTACAGAACCATACGAACAGAGGGACAGTGACGTTTAATCGTAAAAGTGTTGCTGGATAGGTTGCGTGATGCTGTGAAACGCACGGGTGGTAAGCCTTCATCGTACCGTTTGGATGTTCGGGTACGGATAGAACAGGGGCAAGATGTATGTTGTTTCACAGTGGAGAACCGTGGGAATAGTGCTAGTAGTGTTGTAGCACCAATAAAGAGCGCTGATGGTGTGGGGTGGGAGCCAACCACGAAATACCATACCAACCCCAAGAATCTAGGCGATTTAGAGGAGCAGGATCGGTGCCCCGTGTCGTATCCTGCCCGGTTCTTCTTGGATGGGTTACAGGCGGGGAGAGGCGAGTATGTGACGTTGATACCGCCACAGTATTTTACTGACCCGTTAGTGGCGTTCTGCCATGATGACCCTAATAACACTGCGGGTAGTGAGGATTGGTGGATGCTACCAGGCACCATAAGTTCATGTAATGATGAGGAATTGTAGGGAGTGGGTTTGATGATGTGGCTCATTACTGTTGGGGTACTCGTGGTGTGGTGTGTTGTGTATACGTATGAGTATTATGAGGATAAAATGTCGTCTGAGCCTGGGTGTGCGATGATGGTGTTGTTTATCCGTTACTGGTGTCACCGCTGGTGGCGGTGATAGTGGTGTCTAAGATTCTGGGTGTGGAACCGGTTCGGGCGGCACCATTTGCTGTGGGGGGCGTTGTTGTGTTCTGGTGTCCTATGGTTTGTTCATGACCGCTGGGATGCTCGGCGGGATCGGGTGATTGAGCGGGATAGGTGCGTGAATGTGGAGGGTGTTAATGGTGATGATCTTACTGTGGATGAGGGTGATGGATTTTTGTGCGGTCACAGGATGCTCGGATAGTGGTTGATGTGCGTTCCTCTGCTGATGCGTCGATGTTTTACTGTGGAAGAGTTGGTGAATGCTCTTGATGGGGAAGGGGTGAAGTATGTTGAGGTCCCAGTGTTGCGTGTCCCTAAGGATGTGATGTTGGATGTGGATTCTGACCCGTCTGTTTGGAAAAATGGTGGCGGATGGTTACCAGGGAGTATGTGGGATCGAGTATCATGGCGCGGGAAGCTGTTGCTCAGATGCGGGGGATGGCGCAGTCGGTGTATCCGCAGAAGTTGGTGGTGTTGATGTCTGGTGAGGTGTCGTATTCGTACCAGTTCATGGTTCTTCGAGATAGGTTGTGTGCGGAGGCGCGAGTGTTTAGGTTGAAGACGAATAGCCTGTTGTACTAGAGATGGGTTGAACGGCACCCTACTGTTTGTTTTTTTGTCTGGTTTTTGTGTGGTGTAGGTTACGTGTTCCCAGGTTTGACTTTGCCACATATGATAGGTATTATTGTTGTAGATGGTTCAACCGAACACTACAGAAAGAAGGAACAAGACCATGGCACAGCAAACCGAACTGAAATTAGTATTGAGTGACGGTACGGAAGATGTACTCAAGGTTGGAGACCGTATCATATACGTTGAAGGTGGACACGAGTTCAAGTGTTTCGGTAAGGTTGCTCGCATCACTCCTGCCCGCGCCCATCTTGAGCGCGGCGGGTACATCACGAAGAATGGTCTGGTTCAAGGAATCGGCGGTTTTGAGGCTCGCTACGTCTCTAAGCGTGGCGTGAAATAGAGAAGACCTCTAAATAACCTGAGAAGATAACTATTAAAGGGTTTTCTTCTCAGGTTTTTTTTGCTACCCAATTCCCCCTCTTTACATATGCGAGCAACTGGTGATGAAATACTGTTGGTACCATATATGTTTCTTTTAAATGTCAAGCATACATGTAGATATTGCTGTAGCTTTAACTATCTAAAGGTGAGCACCCAAAAAAACATAATAACCCTTGATTTTGGGTGCTCTTTAGGATCACACCATACCCCACCTAATTCACAAGGGGGTATCCGCTGGCAACAACCAAGCCAGCACCAAGAGCCACACCACAGACACACTCACACTACTTGTGCGATGTTGGTTCTTCACCATTTTCTGTTAGTACTAGTAAGAGGAAACACTTTTCTTGATGAAACCACGTAATCTGACACGTCTAACACTTACCTCCATCACCACCTTGGCGTTACTTACCCCGTTCGGTGTGTCCGCGAACGCCCATGTGGAAACACCACCACCCACAAGACACACCACTACACAATCAGTAAAGTATCAACAACCAACACAAAAACAACAACCGCAACACAACTCTGATCCTGACACTGACGGGGACGGGCTGAGCGATAAAAATCGAAACTGAAGGATACGACGCCAACGGTGATGGCAAACCAGAAGTAGACTACAAGAAAATGAGGGGCAGACCCCAAAACATAAAGACCTGTTTATTGAGATGGACTACATGCCTGGTGAACTCGCCTCTGAAGAAGAACTCGACCGGATCGTAGACACCTTCAAAACCCTCAAGGTAGACAACCCAGACGGGAAAGAAGGTATCAACCTCCACTTGGATGCTGGGGAACGCGCGCAGCTCTAAATATAATCTTGGTGGCGGCAACCAGATACAACACCAAGCCCTCAACACTGATTTAGGGGATAACGGTTCCTTCGCCACTATTAGGAACAAGAACTTTGATGTGAACCGTAAAAACAGTGGGTTCGACTACATGATTTGGGGGGATTACCAGGTAGATCAGACTGGTAACCGCAACTCGTCTGGTCTCGGGTTTGTGGGTGCCCCAGGGTTTATGGTGACCGTTGGTAAATCCTACTGGAATGATAGTAAAGGGAACATGAGTGACATTCGTGTTGGCACCTTTATTCATGAGTTAGGGCATAATCTCGGTCTACAGCACGGCGGGGCGGATGATGTGAACGGTAAACCGCAATACTACAGCATCATGAACTACCGGTACCAGTTAGCTGGTGTCCCTAAGGCGGACGGGTCTAAGTATTTTGGGTACCTTCAAGAGGACATGCCTACCCTTGATGAGCAACACCTTGACGAACGAGCCGGGTTCGGTGAACAGGCTAAAGGGTACATCTACACGTATAAGGATCATTATGGTAAGGATGTAAGTGTGCCCGCTGATAAGCCGATTGATTTTAACCGTAACGGTAAGATTGATAGTACACCGGTGGCGGTGGATCTCAATGGTGGCGGCCTCGGTAAACTCTCTGCTGAGAGTGATGTGAAGCACCTCAATCTTGCCATGAAGCCTTCTTCAGCTGGGGCACCGCAGGCTGAGGCGCAGTCTTCACAGGGGCGCTCGGCGACAGTGGATGAGGCTCGCACCCTCAGGGTTACTCTAATCTCATCTTCACAAAAGAAGCACAGCAGGAACACTCAGTGACCTGTACTTTTTCTATACCCTCCTTTAGGATGGGTTGTGTTGTCTGTGCTAGTGCTGGTTGATGATACTTTGGGCGCGGCGGATGAGTAGGGGTGTGTAGTTGGCGACGAGACGTTTATCAGGCGGGTCTATCACATACAAGTATTGGTTGACGGTGATGTCGCCTTGTTCCCAGAGTTGTTGTATCTGTTCAGCGAGTTGTTGGGCTTGCTGTTGTTGGGTTTGCGGCATGGTTTTCCTTGGTAGTAATGATAGGAGAAGATCTTTTGGTGATGTGGTATGAGATAGAACGTATTCATAAACTGAAACATATACTACAGTTTACGAATACGTTCCCATGGGTTAGTCCCTATACCAGAAGATAAGAGTCTTCTTGAGCCTGTTGTACGACCATTCGTCGAAGTCGTATCCTTCTTCCAGGTTCTCAGTCTGCTGGGCAAACTTACGGTGACGGTAATATATACTCTCAATTGCTAGGGTTTCGTTATCGAGGGGAAAATGATGGATGCGGTTATTGGAGTCCATGATTTCGAGTGTGGGCTGGTTGTTGATGGTGATGTACCCAATGACTCGCTTGTTGGGGCCTTCTTCATCAAGGATTTCTCGAATCTGTTCGGTGGTTTCGCCAGTGAGCTTGAGCGCATGTTCAATAGTGTGTTTCATGATGATTTGGTTCCTTTCTGTGTTTCTATACTACTAGTTTATCATATGTGTTAGTGGTGTTGTCAAACCAGAAACACTATGAACTACCCCACATCATCACCAGAATCTACATATAGTAAAAAGGCAAGCACCACTACAACATGGTACCCGCCACACTAGTACTCTACTCACTCGTTGTAGAGCACAATATTCTCAGCACCCGAATAATACACACCAGAACCGCGACACGTCACCCGCAGATTATTACTATTATCAACCCGCGACCACGTATCCACATCACAGGATTTCACACTACCATCAGGGAGTCTAATCTGTGCCTTCGTGAACGTATACTCGGTACTCAAAATGTCCTTATTGCCGCACCCTGTCAAAGCTCCTACAAGAACCCCCGGCGGCAGCTGTTACCATCAAAAACTTCTTCATAACACCATGATACCTTATTAGCCGAAAAAAATAACTACCTCGGTGAGAACAGAAACGTAATGGTTTTTCTTTTCAGGGTCATGTCTAGTTCCCGGAAACCAAACCGACTCTAAGTCAGCCACATATTGCCTCAAATCTTTATGTTCGTAGTAAATACCATCAATCATAAGATTCTTCCCAAAAGAGAAAAATGTTCTTTATCATTGTCATCTACGACACATAACACAAATTTATTGCCATGAAGCTCCAAAAACAAGTGAGGGGTAGTAAACCACTTATCTCTGATAAGCTCATAGATTTTAGCTGTATCATCCCCGACAAACTGTATCGCACAATCGTCAATATAAGAAGTTGTTGCTACAAATTGTTCCCAATGTTTGTTATCTTGTTCCAAAAATTTCCTCTTCTTTAGGGATTATAGGAACCCTCTAACGAAACATCATAACTATCGTGTGGCAGATTGTAATCTGAATACCCCCACCACACGCTTGTTGTTCGTGTTTTCCGTGCCCGTGACCTTTTATAAGGTTTCTTGGATTTCTTCTTCTTTTTCTTCCAGGCAGCAGACATAAGTCCTCCTTCTAGCCAATAAATTCTGTGACACGATACATACTCTTGGTATCACCGGTCAAGTATTCTTGATGCGCGTGCCGCCCCGAGTCAGTGCTCAACATTTTCCAGGGGCGGGAATTCTGGGTTACACCCCGTATATTTACTGCTCTCTGCCCCCTAACCCAGCAAGGAACGATAACCGATCAGGTGAATGGGTAGAACACAGCAAGTCAGCGTCACGAATCACACCCACTAACACAGGGTCAAGAGAATCATTGGTAATCTCCTGGTGTGGGAACTCGGTGACCTTAATATAGTCTGCTACCAGCGTCTGGAAGGGGTCATTGAAACGGGTGTTTGCGTACTTCCCCCAGAGGCGCACGGCTTCACGAATGTTGTCGCTATCGGGGTGTTCTCCTGCCTTGTATCCTATGTCGTGGAAGAGTGCCGCCATGATAACCGCACAGAAATGCTGGTGATCATGAACACCTTCAGATTTGGCGAGGTCACAGGTTTTGAGGGTGACATCAAAAAAATATGCTGATTATTATGGTACCCAAGACTCTCGCTATTAGGGTTGTTTTCTAACACGAAGTCTACCGCATCAACGGGTAACCCTGTCTCAATGAGCGTGGTTTTCACATCATGGGTACGATCGTAGAAAAAGGTAGCCGCCGTGCTGAGTGATCTTGTCTTGGCTGATAGGTTGAAATATGGGCATTGTTTCCTTACTTGTTGGTTTGAGAAACCCTTGAGATGATGATTCTCTGCTTGGTTCTATTGTACCATAAACCACAGGTGTAGAGTAGTCAATACTACCTGTGTATATGTATACAAGGGTTTGTATAAAACATGTGTTATTGTCGTGGTTTTTGTATGCTGTGGTTATAGTTATTCATGTGTTCCCTGTATTGGTGGGGTAGCGAAAAAAACCCTCTCCCTAGACTTGTGATTAGGGAGAGGGGTGTGTTTAGTATTTAGCTATGATGGAAACCTTGCCTTGGTACCGTTTGATGAGTATCCGCAGCTTCCAGTCGAGCACTTTGTCACTCTTCGGGTCTACTTCACGGCTCCACACCATCCCATCAAGATGGGTGAGTTTATCCCCTTGTCCGAGGGTGAGATGTTTCTTATTGGGCAGTAGCCCTTGTAATTCGAGAACCGTGTAAAGCGTATGTGCGCCGTCGAGGGCTTCCCATTGTCCGTTGTCTTTTTTTGTTCGACGGTGAGGGTGAAGGTCTGCAGGCTTTGAGGAGTAGGTTTTCTATGAGCTGGGTTTTCTGTTCTACACTCAACGCATCGGTGTAGTTGTTGAGGGTGAGTGCGTTGTCTTTGTAGAGGCGGGTGAGTTCTCCCAGGCTCATGGTGTACTGGTCGGTGTAGGTTTTGTTGCGGGCTTCTTCTATCTGCTGGTTGAGGTCATTATTGTGTTTTTTTCTATTTCTTCTTCTTGTTTTTGGAGTCCTGCAGGGGTAGTTGGGGTTCATGATGTGTCCTTTCTGCGTTCCTTTGTACTACTAGTTTATCATATGTGTTTGCGTGTTTGTCAAACCAGAAAAAAACTATGAATTACCCCACACTATCGTTGCTCACTTATACACAAGCTCAAAACTCTCCCTATTCTTCATGACTGATGATTGGACTATCGTATCCCCAAGATACGCGCCTCGCCCGCACCCTTATAGTATGCTCACGTTCGTGTTCCTTAAACCAATCATCAGGAACCATTTTTTTGAATCAACCAATACCGCACATACCTTGGCTCCGGGATCCCTAAAAACATTAAACCCCATCACCGCAACCGCCACCATCAACACAACCAGAAAACACAAAAACCACCTCCTCAACACTACTAGCACTTTTTTTACCTGAGTAAAAGGAACCATCGCCGCACCCACCATAAACACAAGAACCGACCCCCGCATCTCAAACGTGATAGGCAAAAACCGCGCGGGCACCAGCCGTTGTGTACCCTTCTTCACCATCAGGTGTATAGAATTTGAGACGTTTACGCACCCACAGGATACTGTGCGCATAGGGAAACACCCAGTCTTGCCAGGCTTTCGTGTCAGTACGAGCAAAAATCAGGGCAATACCACTACCGTTATGGTGGGTAACATGTTCTGCCATGTGTTGTAACCATTTGTCGATCCCACGCCCATAAGGTGGATTGAGCCATACCCGCCCCTCCCAGGGCTGTATGAGTCCGTTATCTGCCTCCGTGTAGGCGATGCGGGTGTTTGTCCAGGTGGGGTTTTCTTCTGGGGCGCACGGGTCTGTGTCGAAGGTTCCGAGTGGGGTGAGGATGTGTGGGGGTGTGAGCCAGGTGTCGTTGTTGTGGTGTCTTGTGGGGAAGCCCATGTTCTTTTTGTTTCCTTATGTTGTTTTTGCGTGTGTTTATGGTAGCTTCCATGCTACGGGTAATAAGGAGTGTGGTGTGGGTGTAGTGATGTAGCTACATTTCACTGTTGTCCCTTGGTATAGTAAGGGTTGAGGGGAGTGGTCGCCCTATTTTTAAGTGACATTAAAAACAATAGTAGTTAGGTCTAGGTTTTTCTTCATGCGGTTGCTTGTTCTTTGCTGATCTAGCTCTCCGGTTGTTGGGGGTTGTGTTGAGTCTTTCTGCTGTTGGCATGATACACTAATATACACCACAAACACAAAAGTTAGGATCATAGGAAGGACGCTTGTATGAGTAGTGTAACTCGCACTTACTCTCTCCGTCCTTATTCCTGTTGTGAGACGAAAAACTGGTACTGGTCTTGATTTTTATACTATTCTGGAAGAAAGTGCGGAACGATGCTACGTTATGCGCAGAAGAAGCACTGAAACACATCACGGTAGAGAATCTAACAATCATCTCTCAATATGACAAATTGAAACCCGCTGAGGCTGGACGCCAGATAGGAATTAAACTATTTTTACCTGAGCGTGGTACTGGTCGTAGCAGGTTTGAGAAAAATGGTTCAAGAGTATGCTGTAACAATGCTGCGATCTTGGGGTGAACGTCAAAAAAAGTACACGCAGGAAATACGGATAATTATGTGAGTGCTGGCTATCGACGCACAAACAACAATAAGCCTGATTTTCTAAAGCCTCACCTCGCATTAAGTGCTACTGATAAACAATACCATGCTATTAGGCTCCAAGGTTCTATTATTGAACTTGACATGGTTGTCAATAAAAGATGGGTCACCTTCAAATTTAAAACACCCAGCAGGTTTTTAGACCCAGGGATCAAAAATTATTGCCCCTACTATCAGTATTGATGGGCGAGACAGAGTAATATTCAACTGGTATATTGAAATTCCTGTTGAGCGAGCAGAGTTTAGCCCCAAGTATGTTGTTGGTGTTGATGTTGGGATCAATAATCATGCTACGGCGGTGGTTCGTGACATTACCACTGGTGAAGTGATTGAGGCGTTGTTTATGAATCGTCAGGTACGTTCTCTAGAGAATAAAATCAAACGTGTTAAAACACAAATCGCTGTCCTAAAGAAACATGGCAGAGACGAAGAAGCAGAACCGCACCGCCTAGCATTATCAAATCGTCGGAAAGAGTTAGCTATTCTGATCGGTCAAGAAGTAGCTGATCTATCGTATCGTTATGACAATGCTCTTGTGGCGGTTGAAGACCCTATCCCACATGGCGAATACTATGAGGCATGGGCGTTGGATAAGCGGCCTTATTGTTAAGCGTATCACGGACATGGTTGAGTCAAACGGCGGCAGGGTCATGACAGTGAATCCTGCGTATACATCACAGCTTTGTCATAGGTGCGGCATCATGCTCGACATGAAGGATTACCATACACCTATTTGTACCTCTTGTCATGTTGGTTGGGATCGTGATGAGAATGCGGCAGCAAATATAGCTATGCGTCTGAAAGACAAACACAAAAAGTCGTGCCAGACCCGCAAGAAACACGCTGCTAAAACAAGGCGGCGTAATTCTAAAGATACAACACGCCCCTTGAAACACCCGTTAAAGAAGATGGTGCCTACACCTAAAGCCCCCGCAGAACCAACCCAAAAAAACGGGATAATTCTCACCATGTTCATCATCAACACATGATGGTTAAGAAGCGTGGAGGGGTGTACCCGATTTTGTGCGCGGCAGGCTGGTCATTACGTGATCGTAATGTGAGAGTTCCTGCCGTGGCACCCAGTCATGGGTGTTCAGACAAAAAGCCGCACGACTATTCGTATAACGGGGCAATCTTGACAGATTGTGTCTATACTAAAGAATAGTCATACTCTAGAACACGTTCCCCTGTGGTTCAATATTCATACCCCATCCTTCCGTATCCCGCATCTTATGTAACACCCATACTGTGGTTGCTAAACCTAATCTATCAGTGTTAAGGTTTTTCATTAATTTCAAAGATTTGCGTTATTTTGCTGGTTGCTAACTTGAATTCCCAGCAAAACACGTTCATGTAATTATTTTCTGTACCGGGGGTGCTCACAAAATTGTATGCGAGTTCACGTGCTGGGAATAACGATTCCATGGTGTCAGCCCACAACCGGTAATCATCGCCTGTGAGGGCATCGTACCCTTTATGGAGCCATTGTGATACTAATTCGTCGGGGCAGTGTGCTAGGGCGATAGCTTCTTTAGACCATGAACGGCTGTAGGGGTGCGAGACGATAGCGGATTGGTGTTTTAAATTCTAGGGCACCTTCATAGGTGCTGATAGTGTAATTTTGGGGGCGACGGTATAACGAGAAGTAGTATAACATTATGAGGGGTGCCATACGGGTGGGGGATACCATCATGAGTGACATGAATTTGATGAAGTCGAACTTGTTGTCTGTGGATACTACTGGTGGTTTCACTGTCGTAGTTTCGTCTGTAATGTTGCTGATGAAGCGCATGTTCTCGAAGTACGGGTTGCCCTGTTTCCAGGTGTGATGGTTGAGCACTTCCGTTTTGAGAGTATCTAGGGTTTCAGGGTCGAATAGTTTCGTCTGATACCCGTCAGCGTCTTCGAGGGGTACACTGTGTTTGAGGGCGCGCATCACTACGGTCAGAGCGGGGTGTGTAGTGTTGGGGGTTGCGGAGTGTTCTTCCCAAATGATTGCTTTGGGGATGTTTATATTTTTCTGTACATGACTGTGCGCGATCATGTCAAGCATGACGTGCTGTTGGTTCTCGTTTGCGTGTTCGTAGAGTTCATAGAATTCTTCTGCGAAGTACTGGTTATCGTGAAGTTGGTTGAGATAGTTGAAGAGTAGAGTGAAGATGATGTTGTTGGGTTGTTCAGTCATGATGTGCTCCCTGTAGTGGTGTTATTGTCTTTCTGCTCTGTAGGGTTTCCTACTATACCACATATGGCACACATGTACAACCGAGGGTACTACTAGGTGTTCTCACCGTGTTAGAACATGTATTCTTTGGTGAGCACTATATTCTCATATGGGGTACTGTTACGGTGATCGTCTAACACCCATTGTGTTGTTTTCTCCCCTATCCCCCACATTTCTGTGGTTTCCTCGAAGGCGTCCGTGATAGTCCCAAGAACCATGAACGTACTCCATAGGGGCACCAACTCATACCCCTGCTGATGTGTCACCATATTGTAGGCGTAGGCGCGGGCAGGAAACAGGGACTCCATGGTTTCAGCCCACTTAGAGTATTCTTCCCTCGTCAATGATTCACCTAGAAGAATTTTTAGTGATTATCGGTTCAGGACAGTTCGTGAGCGCAGCAATAGTCATATGTGACCCGTGGGTGATGGGGACACGTGAAATAGCGCACTGATGTACATAGTCCTCATACATCATGGGGTGTTTAACATGATCTAAAGACGTGTAGGGGTGCCTAATAGTTTGAGTGCCGCATACATGTATTTAGCGGGGCACAGTAGCACTAACGATAATGTGCTGATAAGATTATAGGTTTTTCAGGGTAAAGGGTTGTGACGGTGTTTTGGTGGTGGGTTTGTTTGTCTCATAATAGTATGGGTTTGCTCTCACCCAGTGTTGATGCTCCCTCACCTCTGCTGTCAGTGTTTCTAACTGTTCTGGGGTGTCGAAATGTTCCTTCTGCTGCTCGGTAACATTGAGGTGGCTGAGCCTATAAATAGCGTCCATAGTAAGAGAAAGGTTCTTAGGGATGGTATTATTGTCGTCAGTGTACATGTCACCCCAGTGTTGTTCTGTGATGTTGATAGCGTTCATGGGGGAACGTACTTGTGCGTATGCGATCATGTCTAGGGATGGCGTGCTGGTGTGCTGTATCAGCTTTCACATAAAATTCGTTGAGTGTGTCCGGCTCATAATAATAGGTGTCTTCAAAGTATTTCAACAGTAACCCCCATAGGGTGGGTGCCACCATAGTATTATTGTGGTTCACACTACCCCCTTCCCTCTGGTGAACGGTTCATTCTTTAGAATACATGATTGTTATCAAGGATCATAATACCCTCCACCTGTTGCTGTTCCGTCTCTTTCTCAAGCACCCATTGCTTCGTAGGTAACGGTATGACAATACTCCTCTCCTGGGAGGGTTGGAACGCTTCTACAGGTTCTTTGAGGGCTTGCCGAATAACCCAGTCCGGTGTTTGCTGGGTACATGTACCCTGTGTGGACGTATTGGGTGGCGTGTTCACTGGGCATGGTATAGCGTCTCCATCATGTCAGCTAACCACCCTATACTCTTCATCATCCAGTGGTTTTCGATTCCCATATTTTCAGTATCACCCTCTACGGTACAATATGTGAGCGCTAACATGAGACACAACTGCTCCCTTCCAGGTTACCAGAAATAACGCATTGATGATACAGGTCTGTCGCACCTGGTAATGTTTCATCATATTGTACAGTACAATGAGTGGTATCCACTGATTCCACGAGGAGGGCGCGTATTCTGGGGGTCTGGACACGATAGCCGCCGCCAGGGTTGCCATGGTTTTGGCGTATTCTCAGGGGGTAGCCATAGTTTTAGTTTAGGGTTTTTCGCGGGGTATTCTGCTGTGAATTGGGTACCAAAAATATAGGTATAATCTTCTGCCCACCTGTTTTTGGTCAGTTACTTCACGGGTGAGATCACCCACAGATGAGCACTGATGTCATGCGGTTTCTGGTCTTGTAGTAGTGGCGACTGTTTTCCTAAACATGACATTGCGGTTGCGGCACCCTCAACGGTCAGGTTCCTCCAGGGGCGCATCAATCCACCCAGCAAAAACTGAGGAAAAAAACCATGTATACTCATTACAGCCTTTTTGTCTCACTGGTGTTTTCGCCATAACATCCAGAATGACATGTTGATGTTCTGTACTGCTGTTACGGTAGATACGGTCAAGGTAGTTGATGTATGTGGTTTTGTTCACTCCATATGATGTTTGAGGGTTGTGATGAGTGTAGACCAGATGGTGGGGGCAACAATACGGTTCATGAGTACATCCTGTTTTTTTCTAGAATAAATAGTTTTCGCTAAGCGTCATAGGTGTATTGTTATTGTACTGTTCTTTACGTTTTTCGTCCAACCACAATACGGTGGGCAGGGGTGGCTCAATGAACGATACCATAGGGTTAAATCCTGTAGTAATGAACGGTTCCGTGGCTTTTCCAAGTGCCCTGTAGATGACCCAGTTGTGTTTTTCTTGGTACTGGTATCCTTCTTGTGTGAACGTTTGGTGTGCGTGTACCCGTGCGGGGAACATGTCTTCTACCTTCTCTGCCCAATACTTGTATTCTTCGGTGGTGAGTGGTTTATTCTCCCAGACTTTGCGGATAATGGTGTGTGGGCAGTGGGTGAGGGCTATCACTATCATGTAGGAGTTTGAATTCTCGTTTCCCGGAGATGACGCATTGGTGGTGTAGTTCTACCGCACCAGGTAGGTTATCATTGTTCTAATGGTGGGGATGGTGTCTTCAGGGTATTTGAGGATGAGCGGCGCGTATTCTGGTGGGCAGAGTGTGATTGCCGCTATTTGTGTGACAATGTTTTGGATGACACCGGTAGCTAGGGGCATGGTGAGTTGGTGTTCTTCGTTGCTGGTGGGTTCTTCATGGGTGAGACGGTAGGGGAAAGTATACGGGTTGCTGGTAACCCATGTGTTGTGTTCGGTGACTTCTTGGGTGATAGTCCCCAGTTTCCGTATTCTGCTACAGGGTTCTTCTGGGGTGGGGTTCGAGCTGCTGGTTAGTTTCGAGTGCCGCCATGATGGTGGGGAGCATAGTGTACCCGATTGCTTCGTATTGGAGGCGGGGTTCGTGCCACCGGCGTGTACGCTCCCTAGAAAATAAAATCAAGAGAGCGAAAACTCAAATAGCAGCACTATACTGTAAGGGACGGGCTAGTGAGGTTGAGTCCCATCGTAAAGCTCTCTCCAATAGAAGGAAAGAACTCTCTATTCTTATCGGTCAAGAAGTAGCTGATTTATCATACCGTTACGATAATGCTCTTGTTGCTGTTGAAGATCTATCTTTCATCACCAATACTATGAAGCATGGGCGTTGGGTACGCGGTCTCATTATCAAGCGCATTACCGACATGGTTGAATCTAACGGTGGTAGAGTAATGAAGGTCAATCCTGCGTATACATCACAGCTTTGTCATAGATGCGGCACTACATTAGAAGCTAATAATTACCACATACCCTATTTGTACCACTTGTCGGGTTGGTTGGGATCGTGATGAGAATGCTGCCAGCAATATCGCTATGCGTCTGAAAGGCAAGCATAAAAAAGTCGTGTGCGACTCGTAAAAGCATTCTTCTAAAACCAGGCGACGCAATTCTAAAGACACGGTCCGTCCGTTGAAACATCCGTTGAAGAAAAATTCACCGACTCCGAAAGCTCCGCAGAACCAACCCAAAAACGGGATAATTCTCACCATGTTCATCATCAACACATGATGGTTAAGAAGCGTGGAGGGGTGTTTTTCCTGTTTTGTGCGCGGCAGGCCGGTCATTACGTGATAGTAGTGTGAGAGTTCCTGCCGTGGCGTCCACTTCTTCTAGTGGGTGTTCAGACAAAAAGCCGCACGACTATCCAAATAATAAACACAGATTTGATGATGTGTGTTTACCTAAGGAATAGTCATACTCTAGGACTGATAGTTTAGTTGTTGTTGAGTAGCGGGTCTGGGGAATGCGAGGGCGCTTTGCTGTTCTTCCTTGAATTTCTAGGGAAGAACGGCTTTGACGACCCTATTTTTTAAGTGACATTAATACTAGTAGGTTCGGTAGTGGATTTGTCTTTCAGGTTGGCGCTTTTTGGAAATGCTCCTCGTAAGAGTGGGCATTGAGAAAAACGTCAGTTAAAAACATGTGATGTGGCTAGGCTGGTGGGTTATGTGATGAGGGTAGGCGCTAAGGATACTTTACATGTAACTGTTTGATGGGGTTTGACCCTAGATTAATGAGTCTCGGTAGCGCTGCTCTTTATACTACCCTCTATGCGGGGCTGTATTGCCCTGTGAGGGGTTTTTGTGGGTGTGGTGGTAGGAATACTTGTTTATGAGTGTTGGAGTGCCTGTAAGAGGCGTATAGTGGGTTTGGTGTTATCCCCCAGAAGCAACAAAACTTTTACAGTAAAGTTTTTGCGTTGAGGGGATGCCAGCAGAACCGAAATAATGAGGGACACCACCTCAATTACCATATGACAGGCTCACAAACAATGAGTATCACCACGGAAACAACAAGCAGAAAACAAGACTAATCGCACTGAGTACCATCAGCACAGTACCTACCTCCCTAACAACCTATCAATTGCTCGGTATTCCCAATGATACTTCAACCCTTTTATACTCTGGATGGGTAGTGTTCAGCAATCTTTTTATTAACCTTATTAGAGCATGTTGTACAGGTGTGTGGTGCCGCAATAAAGGTGTAGACTAACCAATTACGACTATTAGTGCTGGTGATAACGGTGGTGTAGGTCTCTTCCCCATTATCGCTCAAAATCTCAGCAATATGATGGGCTTTGTGTGCTATTGATGCTTTTTACTTCGAGCCGAATTCCCCAGAAAAAAATACACATGCTTCAGTTCTTGCCTTTACTTCATATAACGCATAGCTGGATACTTTTCCGTGGGTTGCTAAAACATGCCCCTCATCTTCCTTAGGGTCAATGCCGATAGTAACAATACTCAGTTTAGTGTGCTCTGGGGTGATACCGAGAACTATAGTGATGGTGTCGTCTTCATCAGTGTACGCCCAGAGCTTGTGAATACTGGGTTTGTTGTATCCGAGCAGATGTTGTAAATCTTTGATAATGAGGTTGCTGAGGGTTGTGATGTCCTTTTCGTGGTAGGGGAGGATGAGGCAGTATGCCCATTCCTGAAGTAGTGGAAGGTCTTGTTTGGCTTTTTCACGGGTGTGGCAGACAGGTTTGACGTCCCAGCAAGTGCTGTTGTTAGGGTGAGTGAGTTTGAGGTTGATAAACTCAGTGAGAGCATAATAGGTTTTTCCTTTCAAGGGCTTTCTGTAGTGGTTTTTGTTGCCTATGAATCAGTGTACCATATGTCCCCCTCGGTGCTGTGTTTTTTTGTGTTCGTGTGTCGTATCTTGACAACCCCAACAACACATATGGTAAACTAGTGGTAGCAACGAAAGGAAACCTAAACAACCATGTATGGAATTATCCACAAACCCCAGATTGATCCTTCAAACCCCGTGTCATCAAAACCAGTATCGAATACGGGGCGCTCCTGGACGATGACAACACCATTACTCACGAATCGTTGGCGTATTGGCTCTTTGGTGACACCGATAAAGCGTACCGGTTCTTTGAAGTAGACGCCGCCCATCTCACCATGAAGTACCATTTCGTTGTAAACGCTCGAAACCCCGTATGAACGGAAAGAAATGTTGAAGAAGCTCACTAAACGTATTCAACGCATTGTTAGTGATGTGGTTTATGTGAACGCGGATGGGGGAATCTCCTGAATCCTTTAGCGCTCTACAGTGGTTTTACTCATGTCAGCCACCATCATTGTGTACGCTGTTTCTGTGCGCAGACGCACCCTCATCCTTCTATCCCTGCTGATGTCAGTGCTTGCCGTCACACAGTATGCGGCACTAGCACAGTGGGGTGCCGTAGCCCTCACTATAGTGAATCTTGCCTATAGTGTGGTAGCGTTACTGGATGCCAAGTACCCTGTACTTGGTGCTCTGTGGGTGAGAGTCTTCTTCCTGAGCACCTCCGTTGTTCTCTCCAGTGTTATCGAGTACGGTGTTCGTGGGTATAGTGTTTTCTCAGCCAACACTCTCGCTGTGGCAGCATCTATCACTCAGTGTGGTTGTGATTATGGTTCCCACATTTATTCAACAGAAACTTTTCACTATTGGTAGTGGTGTTTTCTGGTTGTTGTATCAGATCATAGTGGGTGCGGTCGGGAATATACCGGGGGAGATCGTCTATATTGTGGGTGCGTGCCTCGTGTTAGGGTGTCGCCATATACCAGCATAAGAGGTACCAGGTGCCTTATGAGGAGACCCCCTCGTTACCAACACTGATACGTTCCCTCATGAGACGTCACAGGAAACAGGGTAACACACAATTCATCACACCTCATGCGGTGCTTGAATACTTACCCTACCCGCATCATCAACCATGATGCCACATATGGTATAGTTGTGGTAACAAAGAACTACACGAAGGAACACCCCTCATGTTTTGAAAACCTTTGAACCAACCCACACTACAAGTATCAGCACCACTGGGTACACCATCACCGATGACACCCTAGAGCCTGGTGAATACTGGGTAGGAGACCTAACAACCCTCATCAACCCCAAGTCACCTCTCCCTCTAGAGACTATGGTGTTAGATACTATCGCTAAGGTTGGTGCCGCTGAACCTCGTCTTGGTGGGGTCACTCTCACCTATGAGGGTAAAGAAGCCCAGTTTTTGGTTGATAAACCAACCTTCCCAGGGACATGTATGTTCGCATCTCAGATGATACTGTAGTAGACGTTTCCGGGTTGGTGGTGGAGGTTGATACATATATGGTGGTGATGCCAGTGACACAGGTGACGGTACCTGACGATAATGTGCGGCGTCATTTACAGGATAATGGTGTGTTCCTCACGTTCAAGGAGCCTGTATCTGTGTCGAATGCTGTGTGTCTTCATTTCTTCAATAAGGACGGTTCCCGTATTGTGGCAGAAGTCATGTAATCCTGGACTAGACACCGGAAACACATATGGTATACTAGTAGTGTTAGGAAAAGGACAACATCATGACACATGAACCAAGCATCCTCACCGGACGTATCTATGTCTCTGAGAATAACCATTACGCGGTGATTGTGCGAGAAAACACCAACACCGTCACCTTATTCCACAACCTTGACAGTTTAGAGGAAGCACAACGAACCCGCTACCTTATCGAAGACACGAACAGTGTGGTTGCCACCCTGAATGGGATACAGGACACCAACCCGGACGTGAAAGTATCCTACCTAGCAAAACAATTCATAACCCCAGATACTGTACACTCACCCAGCGAAACCTACCACTACACGAAAGAAGAGGCATAAACCATGTTTGAACACTACTCCACCAACCTTGTCCCCGCCATGAGTGAGGGTGAACGCCTCAACTGGATGATTATCTCCCTCCCTCCCGAACCGCACAGAAGTGGGTGCGGGAATATTCCTCTGAAACCACGAAAGACCTTCTCACCCACTACGGGAGTGAGAAGCCCTGGAAATTGTTTAGTTTAAGAGAAAGTTTGGAGAAACACTTATGGGTATTAAAACCTCGCAATGAGAACGCACCCGTAAAGAAAGCTCCTGCCTGGGGTTGGTCGGCTGTCCTGTCCCTTCTAGCTGCGGTTGTCCTATTGGTGGCTGTGCTACCGAATCAGGATGTTGCCATGTTTGCTAACCCCATCTGGTATATAACCATGGGACTGCTAGGGGTTCTCGTTGGTCGCTATCCTGGTGTGGTCGCGTAAAACCAATAAGTAAACCACAATAACTGGTGTGCGGGTAGACACTTACTGTTCTACCCGCACCTTTCTATCTCAACATTATTTCTTTTTGGAGGGTAATCATGGGTTCTTTTCTCATTCACCTACGCGGATGATACGAATATGATCCGGAACATTATACCGCAGGCACAATACAAAAATACTCATCCCCCATGTTTTTGGTGGCGGGTATATAACCCAAAAACTATTTAGACTATGGGGATGTTGTGTTTCACCACCCAGGTGGGGGTGAAGCATGAGGTCACACTGTTTGGTTTTGTTGGGTGCCTGGAACACCCTGGTGCGCCCCTTGATGCGTGGATGACAGCGGGACGGGAAAGCCCCTATGAGCCGGTGGGGTCAGAGTTGTCGTTGACTGCTGAATCCATGCGCGCCCCTCACCTACCCATTAAAGCCTCGTCTCCACCGGGTTTGAGGGCACCTATGAGGATTGTGCGGGTGTGTCGGTACCGGATGAGTATCAGGGTGTGTTTGGTGTCACCCCACAGAGGGTGTGGAACTCGTGACGGGGGATGATGGTTCCCTGGCGGGGTTGAAACACGGGGGTGTGGTGTATGATGCCTCTGAAGTATTTGGTGCGTTACTAGTAGATGTACCTGCCCAATACCACCCAGAACCATAGTATACTCCGTTTGTTACATATACGTAACAAATGAAGCAGGTTACCATATGTGATACTGATATTGGGGGTTCCCAACAACAAACATGAATGAGGATCACTTGGTGGTCCTCATCTCTTTTTATATATGACACAAACATTGACAAGGAAACAACTCCTGGCTGGTGCCCTCCTCACCCCACCACTACTAACCCCTCTCACGCCTGCTACGGCTGCCCCTTCTTTCGGGTACCAGGTACGGGATCGCGGCGCAGAACACAACCTCTACACCCGCGACACGCCACTACACAGTATCAACGAAACCCTACCCCCAATCTTAGAGAACATACAGGGCACCTATCACCGTAGCGTCCCCGCTCCTCTCCCGGTGCGTGGGGAACACACCTGTGTACGTGCCACCATCAATTCTGGGGTGAAATACGCGGATCATCATGACCGTTTCATCGGGTACGGGTGGGGCAAACACGTATACACGGTAGCCCCTCAGTAGCCGTACCCTACACCAGTTAGGGGTCACTCGAGGTGGGGTGTTTACCACAACACCATGGAACCCCAACACCTACACAGCAGGTGAGGCAGCATGGGCTGGTATCACCACTGGGACACATATTATAGGTGCCATGAAAACAAACCCATGGCATAGTATGGGTACATGGGTGAACCCCCACTATGCGGCGGCAATCACCTATGAGGACACATGGTCGGAACCCAACCGGCGTATCCTCCCCTATGAGTGGGCACGCCGGTGGGGAGACGACTTCTCCACAATAGAGTATTGGTACCACTAAAACGTGGACACATATGGTACACTAGAAGTGAAAAACATAAAAGAAAGGGGAGATTAACTCATGTCACATCACGAAACTACTGGTCTTGAACCGGGGAACGTATCACGTTCTGGATAACCGTTGTATCAATCATCATCACTCTATCTTGTGCTATCGGGGTGATTACCCTGCTACTGACGATGGGGGAGTCGCCGGTGGTGATGGATGCTGTTGTGGTGGTGTCCTCGGCTGGGTTCTTATCATTGGTGGTGGCGGTTGTGTCGTTCATGTTGGATGCTAACACGCGCAGGCATATACGGTTCCTGAGGCACCAATAAATATAAGCAAACAAAAAAGGGGTAGATTATCCCCTTTTTACCCTTTGGTTTCTCGTCGTTATCTTTGTCGTATTCGTAATACTCCAGGATGTTTGCTACTTTTTCGTCGAACTCTTCAGTGGTGAGCATGGTTTTTGAGGAGGTTGTACATGGTGTGTGCGTCCTTACGGAAGGTTTCACACCAGGATTCTACCTCTTCTAGTTCCTCAGTTTTCTCACTAAGCTGCCGGTCAGCTTCCTCTTTAGCTTCCACCAGAGTATCTATTTTATTCAGTTCGTCATCAAGGTCGATAATGCCGCTGGTTTGTTCGGTGAGGTCTGGTAGGGTTCGAGTGTACGTGTCATAATAGTGGTGGGCGTCGTTCTCATTGTGGAAGACAGCAAACCGTTTGCCCGGTGATAATGTGGGTGATAGTTTTACCCGTGAGTTTCCACATGGTGGCGTCCCGTATGGTGAGTTCACCGGTGTTGACAATCAGGTTTTCATCCTGTTTGGCAAGGGCTGCGGTGAGTTTCGCGGCGGCAGCAATGAAAAAGTGGTGAACATTATGAACAGGGTTGTAATGTAACCATTCTTCTCCCACATGGTAGTCGTCACGTTTCAGGGTGGAATGTGTGGGCGGGTAGTCACAGTGAGCGAGAACACTGTTGTCACTGGTGCGGATGGTGAGGTTGTTGGTGTTGGGGTCGTGGTGCCCTGTGATAGTGAGCATGGTGTTGGTTTTTCCTTTCTTGTGGTTACCTAAAAACTAGTATACCATATGTGTTACTGGGTTGGCAAAAAAACACGAACACCAACGGTAACACCAGTGAAGAACGCTAGAGGACAGACACCAAAAAACGTCACACTACCATTCGTTGAGTTACGGCGTGTCCTCCTCCGCACCATGCTCTCACCATCTAAGAAGAAAACATCATGGTTCGTGTAGGTAGTGAACCTCCTATAAGCCTCCATATTATCCATGTTCACTGTTACAGGAACACTCGTATCCCCCATATGGAGTGCCCACTCAAACTCCTCCGTGGAATCAGAGTCACAACGAGTTACTTCAAGTTCTAACGGGTGCCCAGTAAGTACACGGTTCATCATGTCCTCCCAATCATCACCACTAGAAAGAAACAGTAACATATGTTTCCACCGGCTCGGTCACATCCCATGTGGACGCAGAAACAATCATAGTATTTATTCTCCTTCACGAATGTAGGCTTGGTAACGGGTCGGGTCAGTAGCAATAGGGAAGGGTTGTGCCTTGGAGGCTGGGACACGCAGAACCTTGTCCGGGTCATAGAACCCACCATCGGGGAGCTGATACAACCCAGCCACCACCTCTGGTTCATAGTCGGGGTGGTGATGATGTAGTGTTCCCCGGTTTTCTCCATGATGTTAGTAACGTAGGCGGTGAACACGTCTTCAGGGTTCATGATTTCCGCCCCAATAGTGCCTTCAAAACATGGTGAGCGGCGGGTTTTCTCCTTCACGGATAGCATGGTTGAGGACACGAATCTTTTCAGAACCAAGGTTGTCGAACTCTTTGGTGTCGCAGAAGGGGTGTGCCACCCGTTGCTGACGCTACGGTTCACGAGTTCGTCGAAACTGTTGTTGCCTTTGGTTTTGTAGGCGAAGAGCGGGGTGAGGGTGGTTCCCATGATGAACACGCCGCGTGTCATGTCATGGGTTTCTGGGTCGTAGTAGAGGTAGTGGCGTGTGGGGGCTGTACCCGAGGAGACGTTGTATGTCTTCGAGTGTCCCGTAGTATTGGGTGTTGTAGGGTGGTGGTGAACGTACCGGGTTCCGGGTCAGTGTAAAAGGCAGTAGTCCATGGCTTGGTTCCTTTCAATGTTTTCTGTTCCTCTAGTATACCATATGTGTTTTTACTGTTGCCACCGAAGAAGACCACCAAACCAAACAACCAAACATTTATTAGAGTTACTAGAAGACACATAGGGTGACAGAAAAACGGGTGCGGAGAGTATTATGCCTAGTCAGCGCGTTACAGATACAACAAAATGTTAACTACATCACACATTTCGGGTGCTGGGTGCTGGATAGCTACATAGGTGTGAATTAGGGTACAAAGAGGGTGGGCACCACAGGCAACCCACCCCTATTTGAGAAATATTAAGTTTTTAGTCGCAGTTCCCATGAACAAGTTCACCATTCCACGGAGTGTAGTAGGGTGAGACCACCATCAGACAGACCAGTATTAGCCACCTGGTTCTTCTTACGGTCTCTATAGTAAATGTTCTTGCGAAAGCTCTGCTTCTTCACGGTTTTATGGTCTTCCTGAATGTCTGCCATGAGCTGTTCATAATCACTACGACTCGGTGCTGCGGTATGCTCACTCCAATCACCGGTTACGTATACACGGTTAATGTTCTTGAGCCATACACTACTGTCACTGGTGGCTGTAACAACAGCGAACTGGACAAATGTACAGTTCCAACCACCGGTAGAGACGAGGACGTCACCTACTTTGAGTTCTTCAATCTTAGTAGTGGTGTTGGGGGTTTCGGTGAGGTGAGTCAACGGTCGCCATGATGTTTATTTTTCTTTCTGTAGGGGTTTTTCCTGTCACTACTAGTGTATCATATGTGTACCCGGTGTCAAAACCACCGCACCGCAACACTAAAAGGAAAAACACGGGACAAGATCAGAATATGCTCTCAAACGCCACAGAAACCCCTCTCACGCACTCACAGCAAACAAAAAAACATTGAGGGGAACCAAGAACACTCAAAAAGCCACCTCAGAGAAGCCTACAACAGTAACCCCAAACAAAAAAATATTCTTAACAAGGAAAAAGGGACAAAACCAACCAAAACCAAAGGCTGATTCATCCCTTTTCCCTTACTACAGAAAAGGAACCCTTTACCATGAAAGGGAAGTCACATCATTGACTCACCCTACAATACTACACACACCACACCCCTACGTCAAATCCACATCACAACTTCACTCAGGGCGAACAGCAACACTCATCACCCTGACGAACCCGCCCACACCGTCCGTGAACACACAAAACCCCTGCTGGTTATACAACGCATCCAACACCGAAGAGCACAAATCCTCCACCGTCAAAACCTCAATCACCCCGCTGGAGACTCATATACCACCGGTAAGGTTGCGGTTATCAAATACGTATCCACCGATTTTTCATTAATAATCTCTCGCATACCCACACTATACCAGAACACACACAATGTGACAGTAATGGCAGAAACACACCAGAGACGGAACTATTCTGCCATCAAAAAGCAATATGGTATACTACAACAAGTAATAATCAGGAAAAAGAGTACGAAGATGACACCCAACACAACCGGTAAACTATCAGAGACACAAGAGTTCATTACTGAACAATACCTGCTGTCCCCAATTCGCAGTAGGAAACACCAACTAACCCATTATAGTCACTATTCTATTGTGGGGTGAAATAACCGTTACGTACACTCATATACACATGCCCCGGCAACTCTAATAACCCCTTGGGTTGCCCACGTCCTCGATCATTCCCCACAACCCAGGACACAAGCCGTCCCCCATGTTTTTGTGACGCTAGTGTCACATCACAGGCCACCGTCAACACCGCCGCCTTATCCACTATTGGGGACTGATCGTCCACACCCAACCAGAACGCGACAGAAGCCACCGCTGACGGCACCATACGCCGCACCCCACCAATTGATAACACAGTCTCACGGAACGAATCATATGTGACCCGTTTACCCGCAAATACTCTTTCGTGAACCCCTCCACCGATCCTTTTCATATAATCCCCAGAACGTGTTCAACACATCACCCCCACCCCACGTGAACATACGGGAGTGCGCATGATCGAACATTTTTATACTATGATCCATCAACGAGGTGCTCAAAGGGGGTACGCGCCACCGGCACAAAGAATCCACCCTATTCTTCAAAGAATACGCAATATACTGTCGCACAAACACACCTCACCTCAGACGGTGGCACCCTATACTGTGCTGACACCCACAACAGTAGCATCTCAAAACCAGTTGTTACCTGGACAGAAAAACTTCTCCCACTCATCCGGTAACCTATACGCCTCTATCGTCTCCACTAGGGTAATGTCACTGCCCACACGCCGCAACTCTTTACACAACACCCACATACCCATGGATACGACGCGACAACACCCCCAAACGCTCCCATAACCCACGGATACAACCCCACCAACATTGACGACTCCCAAGAAGAGGGGTCTGTTAGGGGTGAACCGGTGGCGGGTTCTTACCGACCGTACCCACCACCCTGTATAATGACAAGAGAACACAATACTCCTCAACCCCATACCATGAGAGACAGGTAGTGAGCGCATCCAATGGTGTCTGCTGGGCAGGGGTGAGAGCATCCACCATCGTCACAAGAGTACGTTTCACCTCATCCGCAAACTGCTGGGTGAACCGTAAAAATCCGTAACCCCCATAATATGTTCACGCAGCACTACTGCTCCTGGGATGCTAAAAACACTCTTCAGTAAGGACAACAAGATAGTAGTGCGCATCTCAAACAACTCCACGGTTCCTGAACACTCGACATGAGCGTATACAACCCAGCAACCGGGTTCGGTTTTGCGTCCTTTAATCGTGTCCCTGTTCCAAAATCCCTCAAACAGTATCATCCACAGGATTAACGTGAAAAACAACACTAGCCCTTTATCCGTGTTCGTGGACCTCAGTGACACCAAACCACGGGATCGTGAGGCGAGAATACCATCAAAAATGTCGGCAGTAATCATTCCCACGCCGCAGATGCGTATTCACATCACGCACATCCTCCAAAAATACAACATGTCCTGTAACGATAGGGCGTTCATATAGTTTTTGAGGAACGGGTGATGCGCATCCTCATACAACAAATGGTGCAGCGAGTTTCTCCTCGCGACAGTAGAAACCGGTAAACAATTCAGTTTATCCCGTTCACTAATAACTGGTTTCTCCCATTTGAGTACTTGTGGTTTCGGGATGCTCTCAAGCATGGTAACGAATCCCTGATAGTTGGGGTGCTCCATGATGTTAGGGTAGTCGTTAGCATCCGGGAAATGATGATCCCAACAGGATTTAGCATGCCATAACGTGGACTTCGACACGAACACGTCAGTGCGGAGCTTATAGAGTACACCACCCAGGAATAATACCTACATCACGAACAAGTTTCTCTGTTTTTATTGGTGAAGAACCGTTTTTGGGGTGTACGGTAGATACGTTTCTATGAAATTCAAGAGTGGTTGCTTCGTGTTGATTTTCTGGTGGGCGTAAGCGAAATCGTCCGTATAAAAACCATGTTTACATTTTTCCAGAAAATCCTCACTCGGAAGGTTACGCACATCCACCACTGTTTTAGTGTGCTTATAGAAGCGTGACGTCACATCCCACAGTAGCGCCTCCTTCTCATGTCCCTCAAAAGACGGGAAGGGTTTTCGTGAGATACTTATACGCCTTCTCTGTTTTATCTTCAACCAGGTTTTTACGGAAATCCCAGGTTTTGAGAGTAAAAACAAAGCGTGAGATCTTATCTTTGTTGACCCCAGGAAGACCCCAGTAACGTTCTATATACTCTTTAGTTAAAGACTCTACTCTTCAAGTTTCATGCTCTCAAGTATACCATAGGACACTATTAGTGGTGGGTGTTATCACAGCGGATAGGACACCACACCATTACCACATATGGTATACTTGGTTGTGAGACAACAAATGAAAGGGAAATAAACACATGTCAACCGTTACCTTCCACACCGAACCCGCAATCTTCACCTTCGCCCTCCCTGTCCCCTCAGCATTCTGACGCAACCTACTTAGAATACGCCAACAAAATCAAAGACCTCGCCACCCACATTCTCAACACCCCAGACAACAAATTTCCCCAGGCTACAAGTCACCGCCGAACAACCCATGGACGTGACGGCAACCTCGAAAGACCTCACCTGGACTATCGCCCTCTTCTACACAGACCACCCTCCCACGGCGACAACTTCCCCATGAGGGACGCCGTATACACCTATAGTGAGGACGACAAACTAGAGTGTGAACCAATTCGTAAACTTGAACGATACACCAGCGAATACGGGCGACTCGTTTTCACCTTTCGACACCCCGACACGAAACGTATCGTTGAAGGAGAAAAAATTACGATACACCAAAAACGCACCCGTAGGAATCTAAAACAACCAGGAAGTACACAAAACCTATGTCACAGATTGAGTTCCCCACAAAAACTGTGGAGTTCACGTTACATCTGCTCTCTCCTGATAAGGAACACCCCAAATATGAGGCGTACCAGGCTAGTGTTGATGCCATGAAGAAACACATGGCTGTTTGTGACGATAACATGTTCCCCAGTAATTCAAATCACTACTGAATACAAAACCGTCAACAGTGCCGCATATTTTACATGGAATGTGTCTCTGCTGTATCAGCGAGATCCTAACACAACTTTTTGCTTTCCTGTCACAGGGACACTATCTGCTCCTACGGTGATGCCCAGTGACAAAGATAATATGGGGAAAGTTTAGAAGCTCTTGCTTCCTATGCTCAAGAATATAAGAAACTCGTGTTCACCTTGGATACGGATGATAGTTATGCTCTGATTCAGGGTGCCCCAGTGACCTTACAAGAACAAGTGCCTACCTCGTGGGGCCACAATAAAACCATAAGAATCGAGGAGCCGCTGGATCAACATCCTTGCGGCTCCTTTTTATCTACCCTTTTCAAGTTATAGTACATCAGTGATGACCTCTAACATCAACAGGTGAAAACCTCTTCTCACGCATCACCCCTACTACTTGGGTGCACCTTTGCTGAGAAGACCCCGACACCACACCCACAGTAGCTGTCATCCTCCACCAACCATAACGGTGTGGTGTTCCGTTCTACAAAACTCCAAAAAGTGTACACTATAGCTAACCATATGGCATGGGAATCTTGAGTAAACGTCAGGTTCGGGGAGCTACAAACTTACGTTCCTCCGTTTCCATCCATGGAGGATAAGCAATACCCGTATGTTTTATGTCAACGTGAAGATACGTATCCAAGGCGTTACTTCCTTCCACCCACCCGGTGATAGTAGCCACCGTCTGCTCCAGCCACATCAGCCACAACCCCACTAGTGTCAAGAGTATACCTGGCTTATACTCTGGGGGTAGGTGCCACCAGCAGGAAAAACAGGGTACCCATGTGCGGCTCACCCTGCTGGTAGGACTCGATAGTGTACCAGAGGGATTCACGGTCACGGTTTGGGTTCTCTACAGAGTATGACTATTCCTTTAGATAAACACACATCATTCGATCTGTGTCTACTAGTTGGATAGTCGTGCGGCTTTTTGTCTGAACACCCATGACTGGGTGCCACGGCAGGAACTCTCACATTACGATCACGTAATGACCAGCCTGCCGCGCACAAAATCGGGTACACCCCTCCACGCTTCTTTAACCATCATGTGTTGATGATGAACATGGTGAGATTATCCCTGTTTTTGGGTTGGTTTCTGCGGGGCTTTAGGTGTAGGCACCATCTTCTTCAACGGGTGTTTCAAGGGACGGGTTGTGTTTTTAGAATTACGCCGCTTCTTTTTGAGAAGAATACTTCTTCCTAGTTTGACACGCCTTCTTATGCCGGTTCTTTTTCTTTTAGTTTACCGGCAATATTAGCGGCAGCATTTTTCGTCACGATCCCAAGCGACACGACGACGAGGCAAGTAGGGTGTGATAGTCGGTCATGTCCAGGCTCTCGCCACATTGATGGCACTTCCTAGAGGTGTACGCGGCTGGAACAGTCATGACCCTACTACCGTTAGCCTCAACCATGTCAGTGATACGTTTGATGATGAGACCGCGTACCCACCGACCATGCTTCATCGTATTAGTGATGAAAGATAGATCTTCAACGGCGACAAGAGCATTACCATACCGCCACGATAGATCAGCAACTTCCTGACCTATAAGGATAGCTACTTCTTTACGGCGGTTCGATAACGCTTTACGGTGTGATTCTACCTCGCTTATCTTACCTTTACGGTGTAGTGATGCTATTTGTGTTTTCGCTCGCTTGATTTTATTCTCTAACGTTCTTACCCTCCGGTTCATGAACGATGCTTTGAACCACTTCACCAGTAGTAATGTCACGCACTACAGCGGTGGTGTGATGAGTAATGCCGACATCCACACCCACCACATATTTACTGCTAAAAGGGGTACGTTCAACCGGTAATTCTATATACCAGTTGAATATAACCCTGTTTTTGGTCGTCAATACTAATGGTGGAGCAATAATACGCACCCCTGGTTCAGTAAATCTCTCAGGTGCTTTGAATTTGAAGGTCACCCAACGGCCAGCAATCACCATGTCTAAATCAATAGTAGGGTCATTTAGTCTAATGGTGTGGTAGTTTTTATCAGTGGCACTGAGTGCGAGTCGCGGTTTTAAAGACTCTGGTTTATTGGGGTTGGCAGTGCGTTTGAATCCCGCAGATGAGTATTTATTAGTCCGCCCGGTGCTTACTTTACAACGTTCCTGCCAAGAGCGAAGCTGTGACACGGCGTATTCGCGGATCATCCACTCAAACCGACTACGACCCGTCACAGACTTCCCCGGAGAAATTTTAATACCCATCCTGCGACCCGCAACAGCAGGTTTCAACCCATCATGTTCAGGTAATTTCTCTAGGTTATCTACAGTAATGTGTTTTAGTGCCTCACTAGCGCATAGCGTAGCGTCATTGTGTAATTCCTCTAATACGTCATGAAGGTCGAGGCCGATACCGGTTTCTTATCGAAACACGAGAAAGGACGTAAAGAAATAGTGCGGGTTACACTACTCATAAGGGCGTCCTTTCTGTTTTACTAGTTGTTGCGTGTTGATGTATACGGTGTATACTAATATATAGTATAACGAGTCGCAACCCACTGACTTTATGGGTGAAGCCTATGAGGAAAGAGCATGGGAGAGTCCGCCTCTATCACTCATACGGTTGAAAGTTTCGTCAACCAACATTACGAATACGGTATTCTAGATGTATGATGACGATGAGGAGGATTTAGGCCCATGTTCTGCAACACCCATATTGCTAATCTTCAACAGGCCCGCAGCGTGTTACAGGAACACTGAAACCGTCATGGCGGCAGTCTTTGATTCATATCCTGTTCTGGGGAGTGGGGTCTACGCTATGCCCACCACCACTCTCTGCCTGACTTGTTCATCTAGAACCCATCCCTGTGGAGGTGTTAGCACAGGACACCATGAATGCGTTCCTCCTCCCTACGCTTATGAGCCGCGAACAGCGTGGGAATTCGACCCATTCTACGATGAGGAACCAGCACAGTCTGCTCTGGCGCAACGGTAAATTCCATGACTTCTCTATCTTGAGAAGGTAGTGCCGAACGGTGTATTCGATGCGGCAGCCTATGATGCGCTCACACCCCAGGAACAGGCGGAAGCTACATGAACAAGCTACTTTATGGCACACTGTTCACCGCCGTATTTTTGAGGACGCGACTCGTAATCCGTCATCTTATGGGTACACTAAGTTCGGCTAACCTCATTGACACAGACAGACAAAGAGCACCCGCCCACCTAGTTTCTTCTATGGAGGGTGCCTTCTGTTATTCTTTCAGTATATTCTCAATCATGTTCAACTGAACCATGAGTGGTATCCCAACCACTCATCCTGTATTACATCATACCCAGCCGGTGGGGAGCGATAATGTGAAGAAGCGTCACTCAAACTCATGGTGCGGATAATCCAACTGGTGTGAACCACTCCCACACTTGCTCCGGCCTCATCCTCCCACATGTTAACATGGGCGATAAGCCACCGGCACCCCTGATCCGCTTGAAGAGTTGAAACCGTTGTGGAAGGGGTTTGTTCTTCTACATCTCAACAAGGCAGGACACTCTAGGCTCCTTTTAATGCGAGTGTACCCTGTTGTATGAAGAACCTTAAAACATATGTGAATGTCCCACTATCACACCCATAACGGTGGTGAAAAATAGAACCATGTTGGTAATGGTGCCGCCTGCAGCGCGAGAAGATCGATAACATATTTGGTGCCTCTGGGCACCTAATGGCATTCATAGTACCCGGTGAGGTGCCGCATCACCACCCGGTCTCTCCACCAATTGTTCTATATGTTCTGGTGTCGGGTGCTCAGTGAGTGTTAACCGTAGATAATGTGCCATATTGGGGTAAAGGTTTGTACCGGTAATAGGGGGTGAGCACTCTCCGCCTGTGTTGGGGTGAGTAGATGCTGGAACCGTGTCCCCGTGATGTGTTCTAAATGATCGAGTGTTTCCTGTTTAGTGAGGGTACGATGACGTTGTTCTTATCATACACACATGGTACATCAGAAGAACAACAGTACCAGAAAGGAACTGCTCGTGACTGTTAGTATTGACGGCATCTATGACCCGTACCAGAACCTGTACACTCATCCGAACTCTCTAATGATAGTATTGTTGTTGCCCTCGATTTCCCACCCACAGACACCCGTGTCACCTATCGGCGCGGGTTCGAGAAGATAGGGGACGCATGGACTTTACCAAAAACCCTGGTCACCAGTGTTGAAGAGTTCTTCAACCATGCTGCCCAGAAACTTCACGAAACCCTCGTGGAACATAACATCTACCAGCATGTAGTGATTGGTGAACTGGTTGCTAGGAGCCAGAATACCAGGTACCACTGCTGCTCATGGTGTCCGTGTCATCAACAAAAACGACGGTAGTGAACAACTCATAGAAAACCCTGAGCATGATTCATCCTGGGATGCTGTTCGGAGATGTTGCCCTGAGCATTCCTCAAAACTCTTCCCCAGATACGCTGATTGAGCTGGATGGTACCCTCATTAACGATGCCTCGATAGGATACATGTGGGTAGAAATTCCACAAGAGGTTCAACTAGCTACGGTTGCTACTGCTATTGATGGGTTAGATTATTATGTTGCGTATCCTGAACACCCACGTGAAACCTATAACACTCGACCCAGTTGTGATGGAGAACACACATGTGAATCGGGTACGGTGGATTGTTAGTGAAGAATCATGCGGAGAAAATCCGTTGTCTATTGTGTTGGGGTTGTGCCCTATTCTCGCCTGAGTTTCACCTACACCCGTGACAAAAAGGATTGGGGAGAGTTCACGCTCAGTGTGTTTGAACCTATCCCTAAAGAGCAATTGAAGAGTGGGCGTGTGGAGGATGTGTTTGTTTTCCCGTACCATGTGGAACCGGTGGTGTTGTTCCTCTGTCGATGATGGATGATGAACCGGTGTGCGACATGGTGATCCTCACCGAGGATTATGAGATAACACCAGAAGGGCTTTCCACCATGTTTACCATGTTGGAACGAGTCATGGACACAGGCGTGTTTGACCGGGTTGCTTATGATGCTCTCACCAATGTGGAGAAGGAGCAGGCGCGGGCAGAAATGCTGTTGTGGCATGATTTTAATCGTCGTTTGTTTCAGTCTCAGGTGGATGAGCACCGCCTCGTGGTGAAACGGTTCGGATAACCCATAGCGTACCAACAATAATTTGGGTGTTGTTCACGATCCCCTTATCGTGGGCAACACCCTTTTTCTGTCCTTGACCTGTATCTCATGCTTGTTAGACTCTGTTCTAGGCGGCTGCTCAGCAAGGTCTTTGATACGAGAAAAACCCTTACCTCATCTACTAGTATTTTTAAGTGTCACTTAAAAAATAGGGCGACCACTCCCTAGTAACCCTAGAAACTCAAGAAAGAGCACGGTTGATCACCCCTATGAGGAGTATGTCTTCTGACAGGGGTTTTGTTGTGCCCTAAAAACTTGTTTGTGTGATTTTTAATCATCCCATGTGTGGTGTTCAAAACCTCTAACTATAGATACGCACCGTACTGTTTTCGGGGAAACCATCACAAAATACGTCAACCGGTAGTTTCATAAACCCACAAAACCCCAAACTTTACACCTAAACCAACAGTAGTGGGTGACACCAAAACCCCGCCAACACAAGGCAAAACCAGCCACACATGATGATATTATCCCAACACAATAAAGGGAAGAAACCAACACAAACACACAGGGCACACCACAGAAGCGTGTGCCTAAAACCATGTCACGGGTCCCTCTTCCCCACATAATCCGATAACACCATAAGGGAAAATAACAATGTCAGCAACAACCCCACGGAAACACAAACACCAACACCCCCATCAGCGCCGCAAAAACTAGCATTAGCAGCAACCGCGCTCGCACTCACCGGGGCACAACTCACCCTTTGCTCCGCGGTCACCATCAACGGGCACAACATCAACACGATCACCCGCAACACAGACGCAAACAATAATCTCCAAGACGTACCCGTTGATTATTCTGCCCTCGATGCTGCGGTGAAAGAAGCCCAAGATGCTGGGTTCACCATCAACATTACTGATGAGGCACCCACCACCGTCCCCAACACTCAAAGGTACCCGCAGCACTCAAGGGTGCGGAACAAACTGTTACCGGGCAGGCACAAAAAAATACGGGACGCCAAAACCCAATACGAGAAAGACGTTGCCGCCCGTGAACAAAACCATCACCAACGGTGAAAAAGATCTAGAAACCAAAAAGGCTGAGCTTCACAAGATCATTGAGCAAGCAGCAACCGTGAACACTCATGGTCACCGAAGGTCAAACCCCAGACGTGAAAAACTGATTACGCGACCGCACAAGCCGCCTACGATGAACAAATCAAGGCTATCCAGGCGCTCATAGACAAGAAAAACAGCCCGTGACACCCAGTTAGCGCAAAACCGTATCGTCCAACCAAAGAAGCAACTCAAATGTGAACCACTTCATGTTGCCTCCTGAACGACATTTCCAACAGTATCACCTACCACGGGGCTAATGGTAAACCTAGTGAGCTTTGCCCAAATCAAAGACGCCAACAAAAAGCTCAGGAAAAGCTCTCCACCATCCCCGGTGCCACAGTCACATTCTTCACCTTCGGCAAATACTCCCTGTCTGGCTACCAGAAAGCGGTAGACTACAACACCGGTACTGGGGAACGCCGTGTTATTGACGGTAACCTACCCTCTATCGCGTTCGCTGTCTCCACCCCGAAGGTAAACAAGCAGCCCTGGACTGGATTGACGGGATCACCCCCGGCAAGACCGATGACGGGCGCGATGTGGAAAAACGTACCCCAAGGCCCCGTGAACCAAGACACCGCGAACCTTGAAGCGCTCTCCACCAACACCAAGGCCGAGAGAAGAAATCGAGAAATACTCCCAAAAAATACTCGATAGACTTCAACGCTGTCCTCATCAACTCTGATGGTGTCCCCACCTCCGGTGGTGATAAACTCGGGCAACCTGGTGACTTCTGACCGTGAAGCCTGGGGTTCCATTAGTTCCTGGAAGCAGCACAGAAAGTGATTTACTGTCTCGAAGAAAAACGGTACCCGTGTGTTGCCGGTTATGATCGCTGACCCTGCTGACCCTGTCCGACCCGAACCCTGCTCCCATGGACTCTTCACCCTGAAGCGTCGGAGGCAATGTTCAAGAAACTCGCTAACTCCACGAACCCTGTGGAGGGGAAAGATTATTGGCGGAACGCGAACATTGCTGATTTGGGGGACCAGTTAGCGGCAGCTATTGACGAAACCTGCCCCACCTATGAGGCCGCCCCTATCACTGTTAACATACCTGAGGTTCCGAAACCCACTGTGGATGTGGTAAAACCTCATGTGAACACCCCAACACCAGCAACCGAGAAGGTAGCGGATAACGAGAACAAGGTTGTGCTCGTTGGTCAGGAAACCACACAGCACATTAGCCAGTCTACGGGGCACCGTGACCCTGACGTGTTCGTGCTCGGTGATAATATTAGGTTCGTTCAGGATGAGGGCGGTACGTTACGTTCACCCGTATCCGTTGACCCCGCGAAAGTAACTGTCACAAATGAGGCGGGCGAGAACGTGACTGACTGGTTCACCATTACAGGAGGATGTGACTGACCCGAACGGGGCGCATGTGCGTCAGGTCACCGCCGAAGCGAAACCTGAGCACCTGAAGGACTTGGGCTGTTAATAAGCGGTACACAATGAATGTGACTCAGAAAGCTGAGTTGGATGGTGTCGCCGATCAGGAAATCGACTACGGGTTCAGTATTGTGAACGACCAGTACGTGTTTACTGAAGACCACACCTACACCGAGTACATTCCGGCACCGAAGAAGACCATGAAAACCATGCTGGTGTTGAGGTGGACGGTAAAACCGTGTTGCCCGGTCAGGAACTCAACTATGAACTAACCTGGATGTATGAAGTTCAAAGATTCTCAGGGAACCTTTCGATTCGTTGGGGTCTGAGGATGATTACGACGAGAACCATTACACCCCACCTGGTGTGTTTGAGGCGAAAACCGTTGATGGTACTGATGTGACGGACTGGTTCACCCTTCGAGAACTGGACGGTAAAGCCAACAATCACGGCGAAACCCGAGAAACGGTGACATCACTAATCTGGGCAGAACATTCAGTGGACTTCTGTTCGGGCATGTGAATAAGGACGCGAAGCCGGGTGGTTCAAGAACACTGTTGCTCAAATCACGAATGGGGATCGTCAGAACTCGAACACGGTCACTAACCAGGTTCCAAAACGTGACACCGCATAAGATCTGTGGGGCACGGTGGGTGGTTTTTCCGCTGATTCTCATGCTGTGCTACCGGGTCAGAAGCTCAACTATCATCTCACCCTTGTTGGGAGATACACTCACGAACCTGTCCGATGAGGTTACGAAACACGGTATCGTAGACCATTTCACCAAGGACTACTACCAGGTAGACACCGAGAAACCTGTCTCTATCTATTCTACCCCTATGGCACTCAAGGATGGCGTGGATACTCAGTGCCGAGGTCAAGAATGAGATGGTAGAGGAAGACCCGTCAAAGTTCAAGGTCACTCAGTCGATAACGAGGAAGGGTGATCGCACTATTGAGTTGGTGAACCCAGCTGAGGGTGTCGGTAGGAACTATTACATCGTGCTTCATGGTACGGTGAAGAAGACCGCGAAACCGGGTGAGTTTACGAACACCGCAACCCAGTTCACCAACAACTATGAGAAGGATACGGAGACGGTGCGGAACCATGATGCCGAACGTGGACCCGCACAAGTACGATCTACACCCAGAAAGTGGTGCCAATATTGATGGTAAAAACCTGTTGAAGTTGGTAGCATCCTGAACTACACTTTGAACCTGGATACCACAAAACTCACGGACGCCGCTTATACGGTTCACCGTGTGGGTATGCGTGATGATTACGATGAGGAGTTCGTGAAGATCCTCAAGGATCGGGTGAAAGTGTACCAGGTGAACCCGGAAGTGGATTTGTCTGAGGTATCCAATGTTGCTGGGGTTGTTGCCGCCCAAGGTAAGGATGCTGACCGACAAGTTCACCATCACTGATGACGGGAAACAAGCCGTTGTTGAGATGAACCGGAACGAGGATGGTTCCCTGGTGTTGCCGATGGGTGCCCGGTACATTATTACTCTCCCTGCTGAGGTTATCAAGAACACTGATGGTGACATTAAGAACACTGCCTACCAGTTCGTGAACGACACCGAATATGTGACCGAAACTGTGGTGAACCGGCTCAAGAAGATTGAGCCGCACAAGGATGTGGTTATCAACGTCGGAGACAAGGACAGTAGTAACGGTTCTGAAATCCCGTTGGATACCACCTTCAACTACAAGCTCTCTACACATACACGGGCGGCGGATTCTGCATCCACCATGAAGGAACTATCCTTGATTGATAAGTATGATAAAGAGCATGACAGGTATAATGAGGTGTTCAAGGTTCCTCACCCGCCACGACGTGTACGGTGAAGACGGGAACATTCTCTACCATACTGGGGATGATGTGACTGAGCATTTCACCCAGAAACATGACGCTATCAATGGTACTGTGGTGTTTGAGGCTAAACTGTCGTGGATCACACTCTATGAACCACCAGAAGAACCAGGTAGGGGAGACAGGGTGTGGACGTGTACATGAACGTCACCCGCACCAAAAGCCTCCGAACGTGTCGAATAAGGTAACCGAGAAATATAACGGTAACCTCATGGATTCTAACGTGGTATGGACTCGTACCCCGAGAAACCAGTGGTACCACCCACACCCACAGAACCACCAACACCGGGTACACCCCCACACCAGAGGTTGTGCCGCCTGTAGAAGACTGTGACACCGCCACCATCCACACCACCGGTGACTCCGCAGAATGTGTTGGTGAAGTCAGGTCTCGCCCATGATGACGGTTCACCTTCCGCTCTAGGGCTTGGTGTCCTGGGGTTGGGTGTGGTGTCGGCTGGTGCGGTGTGACCCTGGTGGTGCGTAACCGTTCAGGTCCGGCGTGCCAATGAAGTTTCAGAGGACACTATGACTGAATAGGTTGGTGGTTCTCTGACAAAAAACCCCAAAGAATAACCCTAACCCTTGTGGGTTTAGGTTTTTGGGGTTTTCTACTGTGTGTCTAGAATATTAGTACACCCCGCATAGGCACAATATACGAAAACAAGGGAGGAGGTATATGATTAGTGTGACACGCACCCATCCTCTCCGCCCTTATGCTTGTTTCGATAAGAAAACCGGTATTGGTCTAGACCTTCATGACGTATTAGAGGGAGTACGCAATGACGCTATATTAGTGCTGAATGAAGCACTACAAACACATCACTGTAGAAAAACCTGGAAAAATTAGTTGAGCATGACAGAGTGAAACCCGCCGTAGCGGGTAGGAGAATGGGTATACGATCTCTCGGTCCCAGGTAGTTGGACTGGTCGTAGCCGGTTTGAATGGATGATCCGTGAATACGCTGTGACAATGTTACGGTCATGGAGCGAGCGCCGTAAAGCACACACCGAACAAACTAATAAATACGTATCTCCTGGGTTTCAAACGTACAGCAAACCCTAATAAACCAGCTTATTTTGAAACCTCGTCCGCGCTCAGCGCTACTGATCAGCAGTATTATGTGATCCGTCAGGTTGGTTCTACTCTTGAGTTGGACATGGTGGTGAATAAACGGTGGGTAACGTTCAGATTCACTACCCCGGATAGGTTTTTGGAGCCTGGCGTGAAAATTATTGTCTGACTGTTTATGTTGAGATCGGGGCAGGGTCATGTTTGACTGGTACGTGAAAAATACCAGTTGAGCAAGCAGAATTCAGTTCACAGTATGTGGTTGGTGTTGATGTTGGTCTGGCGAATCATGCCACAGCTGTAGTAAGAGATATTGAGACCGGTCAGGTTGTGGAAGCCTCCTTCATGAACAGGCGTGTCCGGTCATTAGAGAATAAAAATCAAACGTGCTAAGACTCAGATCGCGGTCTTGAAGAAGCGAGGGTAGGGACGAAGAAGCAGAGCCACACCGCACAGCATTATCGAACTCGCAGGAAAGAGCTTGCTATTCTAATCGGCCAAGAAATTGTGGATTTATCGTGGCGGTATGACAATGCTCTTGTTGCGGTTGAAGACCTCTCTTTGTAACGAATACCATGAAAAATGGCCGGTGGGTGCGGCCTTTATCATCAATCGGATTACTGACATGGTTGAGTCGAACGGTGGGCGAGTCATGAAGGTCAATCCTGCGTATACGTCGCAGCTTTGTCATAGATGTGGTACTAAATTAGAGCCTAATAATTACCGCACCCCTATTTGCTTGTTGTGTCGTGTTGGTTGGGATCGTGATGAGAATGTTGTTGCTAATATTGCTATGCGTCTGAAGGATAAACATAAAAAGTCGTGTCAGACTAGGAAGAAGCATTCTTTCAAAAATAGGCGTCGTAACTCTAAAACACAACTCGCTCGTTGAAGCACCCTCTCAAAAAGAGGGTGCTCTACCCTAAAGCACCGCAAAACAGGCCGAAGGCCAACCATACTATCCACCATCAAAAAGGTGGTTGTCGAGGAAACGTGAGGGGGTGTACAAAGATTTTGTGCGCGGCAGGTCAGCCACTACATGGTAGTGCTGACCGTTCCTGCAGTGGTCCATACTTATGGGTCAGACAATCAGCCGCATGACTATCCTAATAATCGGTATAAAACCAATGGTTTGTGTTTATACTAAGGAATAGTCATACTGAGTGCTGACAAAATATATATGGGGTGGGGGCACCAGCAGATGTAGTGTCCCACCCTTTTCCTTCGAGTAGGGTAAGATTAGTTGGTTTGTGATGGGTAAACGTAGAGTCCTGACGATAAGCGCCTTCATGGTGTGCGGGTTGTTGTTAACAATGGTGAGGTGTGGTTGCTTCTGCCAGCTCAGGTGCGGCATCAAACCCCTGTACCTAATACGGTTCATGAGATCACTGATGCTGTTACTGGGGAAGAGAACAGGGGTTGCCTTCACGCATCAGGGGGACGGGTCACCAACACGGGTGGATAGTGACACCTATGTGAACCCTGATAAAAACGGTTACACATGCTGAGGACACAAGGCTCCCTGATGATGCTACGTGTGGTGATACGGTTCCTGCTGGGTTTTTGTGTAGCTCCTGCTGGGTGGTTGAACACACGGCCTGTCCCCACGTCTATGGTGCTCACCGGTTCTGGGGAGCATGAGGTTACTATTCCACCGTCACAGTTCTCCCGAGTGGGTGACTGGGACACCAGAGCTTGGTTCCCTGTGGGTGAGGGGGCGGATTATGTTGCGGGCGCACCCTGATTGTAGGGGCACGTCAATTTTGGTTCCTGGCAGGATAACACTGGGGCACGGACAGCAATGGGTGGTATTGGTGACGCCCACTGTAGGGACACCGTACTTGTTGGGTACCGAGGGTACTGTCCGGTACCGTGTGGTGCGGCATGATAATGTGACCTGGGCGGGGTTAGACCAGTATTTACGGGACACCTACACCCCCAGGGCATGGGGGCACGCACCGGTAGTGTTGGTGACGTGTTTCTTTGATCGTACTGATGCTCATGGGAACCCTATTTATGATAAGAATACGGTGGTGACGTTGGAGGCTGAATAACACGTATTAGTTTTTGTTAATAGTAAAGAAGACCAAGAGACACATATATAAAAGTGCTCTTGGTCTTCTCTTTTTACACTCTATTGTTTTTAGGTGTAGTAGGTGTTTCGTACTGAAGCGTACACCGCATACGGTGACTCTAACAACTCCACGGCTGTTGAACATCAGCTATCAAAGCTAATAAGCCACCCTGGGACGGGTGCGGATACTTCTCACCATGTAGCATTAAATCTATACTCACCATAGCTGCGGTAGCTAACTTCTCGTCCGACGACTCATCTGTTACCCCCAACCATGGGCAGACAGCACACATAATTGGGTTGAACATCTTATAGGTCTCCTGCTTATCAAAAAGCTGTAGGACCTAACTTTACGGTTCCCTGTAGACTGTCTCAAGGTGTGCCCGGTACCGGTGAGATAGTTTTTCACAAACCCCGCCGGTGCCTTCTTACTGGTGCGTACCCTGGGGTTTGGATTACGATACCGCTACTGGTGCCAGGTTAGATGTTCAGGCTCTGGTGGCTGATTGTGTGCGTATCTACCAGATGGTTGAGGGGGCGCAGCTGATTACAAAAAGCAGATGAAGACCCGTACTCTATGCGTTTGGAGGACTATGGTGCCACTATTGGTGAGGACACGGAGGGTGAAGAATAAGAAACGTGTCGGTTCCAAGAAAGCGTATGGCGTAAACGTAGGGAAAAGGAAGAGGATACGGTGTTGGCGGCTAACCCGGATGGGTCTCACCGTCTATGCTTGGGGGCGCACCCTGAAACACAACGGCGGATGGCAGGGGGCAAACCGGAGAAAATCAAACGTGTCGGGGGATGAGGGGCAACACTATGGTGTGGTGTATGATCTGGAGAAGGTGACGGCTGCGCTTTTTGAAAGCAGGTGGGTGTGCCGCATGCTGGGTACGCTAAGGTACGGAATGCTCTCATGTTTTTACTGGCGTTAGATGGGACATTCCAGAATCTCATGGTGACGGCGGATGGTGCGTGGCTGGGTTCGATCATGTTCATGAAATGGTGGGGATGACGAGGAACATGATTACTGTGGCGTTGAAGAATCTGCGGAGCAGGTATTCTCACGGTGACGTCCCCCGCTACTACTGGTAAAGCACAAAAACTGATGGTGAACCCAGAGTTTAGGGACACGAAGGCGGAGCGGATGCTTGGGGAAGCACGGGATAGGGCGGCCGCTAATCGTTCAGCTGATGCGTGTGATGTGCCTGTGACCGCTGTGTATGACCGTGAAACAGGGCGGGTGATAACCCCGCATGATGATGGTACCTAGGAAACATGGATGCGTCGCCGCTGGGAGGATGAGGAAACCAAGGAATACCGTCCCTTGGTGGTGTCGGTGTATGGTGCGTTATTGTTTTGTTCTCATAGGTGCTGATGTGACGATTGGGTGGGATAGGTACCAGGAGGATGTGAAGGATCATCATGAACCGGGTAGTAAGCATTATAGGGCGCAGCATCACCGGAAGGTCTTGGATGGGATGATGGGTGCTGTCCATAATTTTTATGGCGGCGTTCTCAACGGTGAAAGATTTCACAAAGTCTCTTAAGGGCGAGGGGTGGTTGTTGGATCGCCCCGCGAGCCGTGGGAGGTTTGGTGATAACCCGTTTGGGGTGTTTGCTGGAGTTAACATTTGTGGCAGTGTCGCCTGATTTTTCATCAGCTCACGTTTTATAGAACCTGGGGGTCGTGGTTTAACCCGGATTTGGTGAGGTTTTGTGTTTGAGATGTGCCCGTATCTTGGGGTTTCTTTAGTGCGGGCGGATGAGTAAGTAGGGGTGTAGTGTACCCTTTTCACGGGTTCCCCCAAGTTCTTTTTGTTTGGTTGTGGTATACTGTTGTCTAAAAACTGTTTTTACACTGAGAAAACTGGGGTTCTGGTAACCTGTTTTTTTGGTACCGGGTCTTTCACGGTCTCGGATGAGGCAGCTGCGGGTGTATCATGTGTGGCAGGAACGCACCCCGGATGGTGTGTTACGAATATACACGGCTGAGGATGGTGAAGGAGCCGGGGATGATGGGCAGTCAAAAAGCTGTGATGAAAGATGATGTTCCTGCTGGGGGTGAACCGTATGTGGAACGCACACCTGTGTATTTGGTGGATACGATGTTCCGTGCCGAGAATAATGGGAACCTCTGTGTGAAAGATAAGGATACTGGGTGCCGGATGAATGCGAAGTGGGAGTACGATAAGATTGTGTTACATGTTCCAGCTGGTAGTGTTGTGCCTAGTGTAGACCCGAACCTGCTCGTAAACAAGTAACAACTAATAAGAGGTTAAAGACAATGAAAAACACGAATATGACGTATCAACAGAACACGCTGAATCTCAAGAACCATGAATGGCGTGGAAGAGAAATCAACCTCTATATTGAACCTAAACGCCCCTACCCAAATTACAATCCTTGGTATAAGGGTGACTGGCTACTATGCTTGCGGAGGAAGAGGTACAATTCTCGCAATACCCCTATGATTTCTTTAGGTTCCGGGACAGTGCTGCGATTGAGATAGGGGAAGACCATGAGAAAATCGTAAACCTTCTCTATACTGCTGGTGTTATCACCAAAGAGCAAATATGGAAAAAGCATTGGAGTTTCACGAAATGTATATGCTATCGCCTGACCGACCAGGCTCTCGAATACGCTAAACGCCAATAAGAGGACAGGGTGAGAGGGTGAAACCATCATGGCTGATAAAGAAAACCATATTTGTAACCAACATTCGGTATATGGAAGAAAAAAACGGGTAACAATACATAATACTGACGTATATGTGTACACTATCTATGGTATACTGGTTACTGATCCGGTACTACTGTAAGATGCCGACCACTGACACACATCAAGAATACTAGACAACATACTTGAGGAGAATCATGTCACAGAGACATAAAACACCCTACACGTTACCTGGTGGTGGGCTACAACGTGAAGTGTTCAAAAAGAACAAATACCAGAATCCGCCTCGTCGTGAACCCCTCCCTCAACGTTCCTTCCAGGAGCAGAGAATAGAAATATTCTGGTACCTCTTTTTGATGGGTTAATGTGGTTGGGGCTGGCACGCTAGCACTCGGCAACAGTGGTACCACCAAAAGTTACGAATAAAAACAAGAACATTTTCTCCTTCTAAGTGAAAAGTATGTTACTATGGTAGAGCAACAAAAGCTACTCTACAGAAAGAACCAATACTATGGAAACAGTTACCCGAACCTCATGGAATATTAACCCTCCATCACCACCCATATTGAATTGAAATTCACGGGTGACACATGGGAGCAAGACCTAGTACGTGTTTTTAAAACGACGGAAACCCTAACACTATACATGAAGAAACCCGTCGCAGAAGATGAGTTATACTGGGTTTGCTAATATTTACGCAGACAACACTATTGTTACTGGTGTTGTTGTACACATCAACAGTTTGGAAGCTCAAGCCCGATTCAACAAATATTATGTTGGAGGTATGCTGATGATTAACCCCGATAGCCTGCGCCGAGATAAAGTATGCCGAGGTGAAGATTACGGGGTGGTTGATTTTATCGTTGATGTTATATAGTCAACCTAAATAATACCAAGAAATCAAGGAAACAACATAGTGAACTTCAATTTTACCGCACACCTATGATTCCAAGAGGAAGGACATGATTTTGGTGAGTCACACGTTCCCTGATAGGTGCCTGTAAACTTAGTGTCCTTCTAACAGGAATATGGGTACTCACCCGCAACATTTCTGGGGAGTTTGTGCCCATGGTGGTTATACCCAGCGCTATGGGTGGTAGGGGTATGTTCTTTCAACAGTAGACGTTGATAATCTAGAAAACAAACCCTACCGGGTGCTTGTGCGGCTACTCATCTGCTGGGTCACTATCACAGCCATATGGGCTGTGGTACGTGTGTGTGAAATGTTCGCCTGGGATGTGACGAATCAGTGGCAGCATATGCTTCTCATGATAGGATTATTCTTCGGAATAACCCCAACTACCGTTAAACCTGAGTGTCAGGAATGCTACAGGTGAATTATTGCGTGCTACTCAACGAAGGAAGGTACGATGCGCGAAACAAAAAGCTCAAAAAAACTCGCGTACACCCTAGGAAACAAGTGTTACAGTATGCCTCTATGGGGATGTGCGGTGTCTCAAAAACAGTGGTGAACACTCGGGAGAACACCGCAGAAATCCTGGTAGCCACCACTACCCCTGCAGGGGGAAGACCGTATCCTAGAAGCATTCGCGGAACACATTGCTCCTAACCCGCCAACCAGGTATAATAGTGGATGTTGTGTTTATTCCTGAGGATTCACCAGCATTCAAGACAGAAGGAACCAGGTACCCGCATATTGGTTCGTTCACATCCACCACCGGAAATGAGGTGCCGTGAAGAAACATCATATAGAGCACGCTATTATCACCCAGGACGCTCAACGATACACCAAAAACAAAGGGCAACACCCCTCACCCATGGTTCACGAGACACCCCAACCAGTTTCAACACATGGCACAAGCAACCATCATCAGGTGACAGGAAAAAACAAGTTAGAAGAATAACGTATGATCCGTTGAGCAGCCCCAAGAAACCACATAAAACAACACCCCTACAAGAAATTCACCATACGATCAAAGAGCCATATGTTCCATCTGTAAAGTTTTCTGGGAATGATTATCAGACCAAGTGTAAATAGTGTCCTCCCCATCATTGTTTTTCACAGACATCCAACTATGGTACAACGAGACACAATCAAAAATTTTACGCAACGTATACCCATCATCATTAGTGTCCGTTAACACTAGTTCAGGGAACTTGAGGAAAAACCGCATCATGGTCAGCAATGAAAACGTTCAACAACGTCTTGCGGGTATCCGACGGCAACACAAACTGACACATCGAAATGTTCTCAAAAATTAGGGTGGGAGCACAACATCCGCAGGGTGTGGCACGAACGTCAGTTCATCAAAATCCCAATGAGTACCTGGGTGTCCGTCAAACGTATTCCGTCCGGTGATGTACAACATACCCGTCCTTCTGATAATACGGGAACCCAAGAGTATTAGACGCGATCTGATACCATTGCGCATACGTGAACTTTTTGGGTATACTTATCAACCCATTCCTGCGGTAACTCCTCCCACCCGTAAGGATCCCAGGAGAAAGGTGTACCCTAATTTTTCGTTGTGACATGCTGTTTACCCTTTTCTGCTTATCATTTCGTGTTCTTCCCCTAGTATACTACACCTCCACGATATGGTTTTATTATGACAATCAACTATTTACATATTATTCAACACGCAACACACCTCATCAACACAGGGGCACCAGATCAACAAATCGCCGACTACATTAGAAACGCACTCAACAGTGACGACAGTACCCAACCCATCAACACATAACTCCACTATCACTACAGTATAATAAGCGCTCATACATAACAAGGGAACCACTAATATGTGGTTCCCTATACTTATTCTAGTAAAGTGCCCTACTCATCCTCCCGACCCTCAATATAAAGTATATCACATCATTACATATACCACACTAGATAATATGATACCTAAAATAAGGGAAAACCAACCAAAATTAGCCCTACTTTGGTAAGCATCTAAACGTTCTACACCTCTAAGATGGCGGGTGCTGGAATCAGCGTTCCGCCATATAAGTAGAGGTAACCCGATAATAAAAACGCCTACAATGATTAGCCATAGGGATGAAGAGACCCATAGTACTACTTTCTCTCTATTATGATTTGGTTGTTCCTGCCCCATTACTGGATTCCAGTTGTTCATCGTCTTCCGTGGGTACGATACCAACTAGATCATTGCGGGCATCTATCAAGGGTTGTATGACCTTCTGGTAGATTTCTTCATTTGTTGCCTCAGCGTATGCTTCCGCAACAGCTTGTGTGATAAGCGCCCGGATTTTAACCCAATCCGCAGCCGTCAACTTAGATTCATTCTGGTTAGCATTCTGATGTTCCATACTACCAATATAACACTACAACGCCCATCTTGCCATTACCATACTCAACACGTATACTATACGCATGAAAACATGTACACCAGAGAAACGTGCTCACATTCTCCAGAGCAAACATTGGGTAGGTTACCCTATCAATCCGTTTCTCATCACAGAACGAGAAGGCATTATCGTGCGCCACAGTACACTACCAGATGATGTAGCAGGAGTATTAGCCCGCGAAAACCCTCAAAAACCCATCATAGCGGTTATCAACACAACGATCACCGACCATCTACAGAAAACCACTATGGCACGCATCCTCGGACACTACACGAGACTCAAAACAGAAGACAAGATCAATGAACGATTCGGTATCCTCATCACAGACTTCACCGAACTTTAACCAACCACTAAAACACCAACAGAAACGACAAGTACATTATGACAACCACTTGGTACCAACAAGTCACAGAAGAACAAAACCCAAACAATGATCATGCTATCCGGATCACTCGAAAATGATGTTGCTTCAAAAACTTCCTCAACAACACCCACCCTACAGTATCTACACTGAATACGTTCCGTACACTCTTGAAACATACCATGTGTCCTACTAGCAGACGATAACACTCTCTACAACCTCACTGACGGTTTCACCATCACCCCACACGAGACGGGCACCTCTGCCAGCTCAAGACGCACATACAGGGAGACCTACATGCCCTCACTGAAGATAGAGATGCCACTCATCCAAGCCCTGCTCATGGTATGCGAATATGTATAAAACAGTAGATAGCTTGTTGCGCAATATTCTATGGTATACTTTATAAAAATATTGGTGTGACATCACGCCAATAAACCAACAAACAATCTAGGAGTTCAACCATGAGCGAAACCACCACCCTCAACACTACAAAACCAGTACCCCAGAATTCTCGAAAGACTTCGTGTTCGAGACCAACAAACCAGGCGCAAAAAATCACCACAGAAAACATGAGCTTCAAAGCTGTTCTCGAAAAACATCCACTACAACCCATATTATAAGATACGAGCAACCAAACACTATGTTGACATGCTCGGGTTCTTCTACTTCGGGTTCAAGCCCCAAAAGCACACTCGTAGACATTACGAAAGCATTCCAGGTATATTATGATCCCGCAACTGAGGGAATACTCGTGGCAGATCAAAGAACGGCATGTGAAGCATTTAGAGGAAATTCTTCACCAAACCTCTACAGCAGAAAAAGAACCCAACATTGTGGGTCACCCTACGAACATCTGGGCAAACAGTAATTTCAACAAAACCAAACTACAGGAAGGAACCTTTTCGTGTTCACTATGACACAAACCCCGCATGAGGTGAAACTATACTCCGAACATGGGGAACTACTCATAGAAACCTCTCTAGATAGCATCAATGTAGGGTATGATTCACCTATGGATACCGCGCATGGGAGCTTCAACATCCCTACAGTTGACACCATCAACCATGTTAAAGATGATGGTATAGGGGTACAAGTAAAAACGCCGCAGTGGAATACTCAGTGTCAAACAACTGACCCAGCGTCTACTCAGAAACGCCTACGATACTAAGGTGCTCACCCCAGATTCACTCATCCAAAACGATAAAGGTGTAGTGAAGAAAGCTCGCTGGTACTACCTGGGGACGTTCTTCCCTAACCCCACCAGCGGCACTCTAATTGACACACCCCGAATAAGTGTGTTATTATGTAAGTATTGTTCAGCCCGCGACACACGAAAAACGAACAGGTCACCCATGGTATTTCTAGAGTACCGAACCTGGTTGGTGTGTCAGTGGGCTGGATCTCTATCCACCAACTCGCCTAGAAGAAAGAGAAAATGTGAGTGATAAAAACCTCAGGGATCGGTGGTGCTATCCTAGCTATTGCCCCTCATTATCATTGGTGTGAACGGGTTTCGTGCCTGTAGCGATCAAGGAGTAACCCCACTCATAGACGACCACTAGAGTACACGACACAACTCACCTCACTACACCTCGATCAGTCACAAACCTTACACGGAACCACGCATGGAGAAACCACTGGTAGCATCCTCGGGTCTGTCGGGTATGTGAACGGGCAAATAGACGGGAAACCAGGACTCTACATGTATATTCGGTACCAGGATGAGCACGGCAACATTATTGACAAACTCATTCCCCTGAGACAAAGTATCTCTACGGAAGACGCTACCGAACAGCAAGGTTCTATCGAATTCAAAGGCTCCTGGGAACGCACCGCCACAAAAACAAGAATTCCGGGAAAAATAAACACAAAAAACCAGGAAACTTTCTTCCCAGCACGTGAGAAGAACGCAGACGATAACCCAGCCCCTAGACCGTGTTTCCACAGGTGGAGAACTGTTGGGACGGTGCCAGTAAAAACGATACAGACGTGAACATTATTGTACACATCCCCAAAGGGGCTATTATCCCAGACATAGACCCGAACACTATCCACAAACAGTAACCATACTTTTTTTGGAAGGAATAAATATTATGGATGAAAATTGCTGTTGTACCCTTATTCCTGCTCGCACTCTTCGCGTTCTTCGCCGCTATTGGTGGTGTCACCGCCTGCGCTCACAACGAGTTCGACACCCCCAAAAATCAGTGATCACTATTCCTACAGTGCCCCACTCACGTCGTTACAACTAAACCAGGGCAAACCACTCACGGCAGCCTTGAAGGACGCAGCGACTTCCTCGGTGTCGGGTATGTCAACGGTCAACTCGACGGGCACCCCTGAAATCTATGTTTACGCTCGCTACTATGACGAACACAACAACCTCGTTGACGCACTCATTCCCCGCAGTAAAGCCTCTATTCGTGAAGACGTAGACGAAGGCAAAGAACCCTGGATCGAAATCTCAGGCACCTATGAGCGTACCGCCACGAAACAAGAAGTACGTGACGGTAAAGCAAAAACCCCTGGTAAAAGCAGAAAACGGGGACGACACACCAGCAGAGCACCCCTGTTTCACGAAAGCAGAAGACTGCCGGGACGCCACCAACAAAACCGATAATGATGTGGAAGCTGTTGTTCATATTCCTAAGGGTGCCGTGATCCCGGAGATTGACCCGAATACTATCCACAAACAATAACCACACAAAACAAAAACACACAAGAGGGGGTACACATGTTCCTCAAAGAATATGTGGTAGGCAACTACAAAAACCATTACTTTCACCGGTATAGGGTTCACCACACCACACAACCCACAAACAGAATACGTGAGCTGCGGACTATACGGCCCCCAACGGTGCCGGTAAAAACCATGATCCTAGAAGCATTACACACTGTGGGCGAGAACCTGAACGGTTCCCCTGTTATTTACGCCCCACATGTGAACGGGGAAACCGTGAAACACTATATCACTGTTGGAACCGAAGAATACAGTTGGGAGTATGTGTACAATATTGGGGAAACCGGTATCACCTACGAATCATTATCCCGCCGCACCAAAACCCGAGAACATTGAGGGATTTAGGGTGACCTGGAAAACATATATGTTCACACACCCACTGAACCCACACATAAACTCGCAGGGTACCAGTATTTACACAACAAAAACCCTCCCAGAAGACGCGCACCAGGTACTCGAATATATTGCCACCATGTTCTGGGGTACACCTAGGAACAGTTACCTCTCCCCAGAAACTCATGGAGGCAGGGTACACTCGTGAAACCCTCACCACCAGCATCCTCGAAACCATTGGTGTCCCCAACGACTCAGTGTCAGAGGCGCACCAGGAATGGGTGAACACCATGATCGGTGTCATGTCCGCCCTCACCGACGGTAAACTTGTTATCATGGATGATTTTGGGAACAATGTTCACCCAGAAAACCGCTACCACGTTCCTTGCCAGCCTACAAGCATGCTCCACCCCAGAGACACCATACCACATAGTGTATGCGACACAGAACACAGCAATCATGGCGCACCTCATGACCCTACCCCATGCTGGGCAGAAACACCACATCATGCTCGTAGAATACACCCCGGATGGTACCGACACGGTAAGTCTCAACACCATGTTAGGTGAAGACTATAACCCTGGGGAAGTGTTCACCCAATACGTGGAAGGACACTATGGTGGTATCCCAGAAACCTATATGGCAGGTTACGGGAGTATCCTCACCACTGACACCTAAAACATGTCTAAACCTTACTTACTAACCATTAGGAAGTAGGGTATTATCATATATGAACACAACAGAATGAGACCAGTAAGGAAAACACATCATGGCGTCACGCACTTTCACAGAAGCAGAACTTCACCACCACTACAACAACGGCGACTTCTTCAATATTGAAGTCACCGAAGCAGAAAAATACGATGTCTACTATGAAGCCCTCTTCACCGCAGACGACAACAAAAACCTACCGGGTGTTTTACCAGGAAGTCCCCGAATATGGTGACGTGTACTTCAACATCCTCGACTGTGAAGAGATGTTCTTCACACCCATTATCAGCATCAGTGAAAAATACACCGACAATCCCGAACCCCACGTAAACATGGATGTCCCCCAAAAACATGAGTGAAGAACAGAAAAAAACATGTACATTGGGTTACTACAGCAAGCACTACACCAAATCCAAGAAAAACTAAAGATAACCAAAGAGAGGTGTACAATCACAATACACCCACTCAATCAACACGAAGCTACCATAGTAAAAACATGTTCCGAGAAGAAGGAGAGTCATTGTTGGAAAAAAACTTCATCACACGCATCACCAGGCTCATCACACAAAAACACTAAGGTAGCGCTCAACATATTATCATTACTCATCCCCATCACCATCACAATTGTAGTGCTGTACCTATATTGATGTGCTACCAAATGAAGATTCCCTCTGGGTTTTCTTCGTCACAGTCATAGGGTTATGGGGTTTATCAGCAACCTGGATCCTTAAACAAGCAGGGGTTGATTTTGAAGACTTCTTCTAAATCTTCACACCCCACACACCCTCCTCACACCTTAGGAGAACATGATGTTACCCAAACTCAACAACATTATCAGCAACTTCATGACCCGTTTCACAGAAGATACCATATATAAGCTCCGTATAGTGCTCACGGTTCTCACCCTTGACCTGTTTGTGGGTGCCTCTCGACAGTCTCCCACCTCCTACCATTCTCAGACATTATTCTTCCATCATGTGCGGAGTCAATTGTGGATTCATCGCCCTCATTATTGGCTCAATATTTACACCAAAACATCAACGCGAACCATAAACCGAACAGAGGTATTATTGTGAGTACACAGTATTTCAGTACACAAGAACTAGAACACTACTTCGACAATGACCGTATTCAACACGAACACATCGAAGACATCGGCAGCAAGTACACCACCTACCAGGCGGTACTCACCACCGAAGACAACAAACACTATGCGGTTACCTACAGTACCCTAAACGGCGGCAGTGACATCTGTTTCACGCACAAGACTGATGTTGAGTTATTCAAAGCACCAACCCTCAAACTAGGGGTAAGATACACTCCTGAGAAGGACACCCAATACATGGAAGTACCAGAACTCGCAACCAAGCAGGAAATAGAAGAATACAGGGGCATGTTAGAAGTGGCACGAGAAGAACTCCCCGGCCTCATCATTCCAAAACAAAACCAGTAGAATAAGGGTTCTAGTAACAAGGAGGGCGGCTACAGTTCATGTAGCCGCCCTTTTCTGTCTCTAACATTCAAGACCCGTACCAGCGTACAGTATCATCCAACATCAACTCATGTTCCGGTTCCCACCAGGTTTCCAAACGTACCGGATCAGTACCACAGGCAACGTATGATCGTATCCATGGGAGCAACCGCACCACATCATCATTACCACTAAAACCATATACTCCCGTGCTCTTCCGACAGATAATGGTTTTCACCCAATGGAAGAATAACCCGACTCCCCAGGGTAGGATATACGAATGCGGCACGGAACACTGAAGCAACTTCTAGTTTCTTCGGACGCGGTATCACCAATTCTTTCTAAGGTTCGGCAACAGAACCTCTTCTAAATCATCGGCAAGGGGCTTCTATCGTCAACGCGGGTTCTATACCGACACGAGTAACATAAATAGTCATCATCCCAGTATCATCAACCATGTTCCCCAGCTCTACGATCCGAGGCAATGAATCAGCGGTATATTTCTGTGGTTTGAGGGTATACTGTGTGCCCGCCTGTACTCATCGTAAGTGTAGATGGGTACGTGAGAATCACTATCTAGCACTAAAGGTTATTATGTGCTGCCACAGCTCGCACATACACTCGTACACGGGATAAAATGTTCTTCACTACACCCAACTGATACCGTATCTGGTAGATCATCAAAAAACGATAGAGTCCTTTTAAATCAGTATAATGTATATTCTTCCACACCGTTTCTGCTATATATGGTTTACTGGTGTCATCATAAAATGGGGTAAAAGCGGTTTCTCCATGTTAGTTTCTCTTCCGCTAGTATGTACTTTTAGAATCCGTCCATTTCCTCGGTTAGTATATATTCGTGCTCGGGTTCCCACCAAAACTCCAACCGCACCGGATTCCATGAGGGGTTATCGTACACGTCGCCCCAGTTGCGCACAGCAGCCGCATCGCGCTTGAACCGCAGCGTCACTGACCCGTTATTGTTCTCTTCGATAGTGTACTGGTGCGGCGGGAAAATATGAATCTTCCGGTCATCACCCTTGTACCTTATGATGGCGCACCGCAACACAACCGGGCCTTCAAGGATCTGTAGGGCGGCACACCGTGACCCCATCAACCAGATTAGGGATTACATTACTGCTGAAACTGTCAGCACGCGCCTCCAATGTGAGCGCCTGCTCAATACCGACACGAGTCAAATAAACCGTCATCATCCCTGTTTCGTCAAGGGCATTAGTGTGTGGGAGCAGTAGTTGTACACCAGAACCATGCCAACCAGTCTCCAACGTAATACTTTCTATACCACCATCATCATTGGAATTATAGACGGGTGTGTGCTCCGGACGTAGCGAAAAATCCTGGTGCGCAGCGACCGCGTTCGCGTACATCCGCACCCGCGTCAGGTGCTCCGGTGCGTTCCCAACATACACCTTATCTGGTGTAGGGAATGTGAGCGGTTTAGTTAGCTCCGTGTGGTGGATGTTCACCCATGTGGTTTCCATATAGTCGCAGTCTTCAGTATCTAGGAACGGGTATAGAGGGTCTTCAAGCTCTAGCATAGTTCACGACTTTCTGTATTATGGTTGTGTTGTTTAGTGATACGTAATCCTAGTATACCAGAAAACAGTGGAACAGGTAGAAGAGAAAGAAGCCTCAGAGCCGATCAAAAACACCAAAAACTCTGAGAGTATGACTATTCTTTAGATAAACACAAATTATTCAATCTGTGTTTACTAGTTGGATAGTCGTGCGGCTTTTTGTCTGACCTATGAGCATAAGCCACAGCAGGAACTCTCACACTACTATCATGTAATGACTGGCCTGCTGCGCACAGAATCGGGTAAACACCTCCCCCACGCTTCTTAATCACAGTGTGTTTTGTGATGAATGTTGTGGGTATTTCGATTCTTTGGCCTGTTTTGTGGAGCCTTTGGTGTAGGGGTTGGTCTTTTCAGGGGGTGTTTGAGTGGGTGTAACGATCCTTTGGAGTTTTTGCGACGCTTCGATGAGGCGTGTTTCTTGCGAGTCGTACACGACTTTGTGTGTTTGTCCTTCAAACGGGCGGCAATATTTGCGGCAGCATTTTTCGTCACGATCCCAACCAACACGACAATTCACACAGATAGGTGTATGGTAATCCGACACGTCTAACTTGGTGTTACACTTATGACACAGCTGTGACGTATACGCGGGATTGACTTTCATTACTCGCCCACCGTTTGATTCAACCATACTCGGTGATGCGTGAAACAATAAGTCCACGTACCCACCGGCCATACTTCATAGTATTCGTAATATTTGAAAAGGTCTTCTACTACGACTAGAGCATTACCATAATTGTAGGACAGGTCTGCTACTTCTTGACCGATCAGAATAGCTACTTCTTTCCTGCGGTTCGATAATGCCTTGCGGTGAGGTTCTACCTCACTCAACCCGTCCTTTACGGTGTAGTGCTGCGATTTGTGTCTTGGTACGTTGTATTTTATTCTCTAACGACCTGATACGCTGGTTCATGAACGACGCTTCAACAACCTCGCCCGTTTCAATGTTACGGACTACAGCGGTAGTATGATTAGTTAAACCAACATCAACACCGACCACATACTTTAGTGCTAAAAGGTGCTCGTTCAACCGGAACATCTATATACCAGTTGAACATCACACGGTTGTTATCGTTAATACTGATCGTTGGGGGCAATAACCCTTACACCTGGTTCAATGAATCTTTCAGGTGCTTTGAATGTGAAGGTGACCCACCGTTGATTCTACAACCATATCAAGTTCAATAGTAGTGCCATTTAGTCTAACGGTATGGTATTTTTATCCGTAGCGCTGAGCGCGAGACGAGGCTTCAAAAATCAGGTTTATTCCCGTTATTAGTGCGACGATAACCAGCGCTCACATATTTACTATCTTTATTATTTCGGGTTGTGGTTCTCTCATGCCAAGCGCGAAGCATTGTTATAGCGTACTCTTGGACCATTTTCTCAAACCGGCTACGACCAGTACCCCGACCAGTTGAAGATAGTTTTATCCCTATCTGGCGGCCAGCCTCAGCGGGCTTCAAACCATCATACTCAGAAACTTTTTCGAGGATTATTCAGGGTGATGTGTTTGTATGCTTCTTCTGCGCATAGCGTAGCGTCATTGCGTAATTCCTCTAACACATCATGAAGGTCTCAGACCGATACCGGTTTTCTTATCGACACACATGAAAGGACGGAGAGAGTAAGTGCGGGTAACACTCATCTGGTCGTCCTTTCTATGATCCTAACTTTTTCCGTATTTGATGTGTGCGGTGTTACTTATTCTGGTATAACAGTAGAAAAACCCATTATGAAAGCTCCCCCTACCAACACACCTCTAGGTGATTTTTGGGTGGCTACAATGTTTCTTTCATCACTCAATATATCATGACGTATCCAGGAGATGTGTTTACATGCGAACATTGAAAGGTCCCGCATTAGGTGAAATCTCGCCCGTATCTATATAACGTTTAGTTGATAACATTCTATAAAAGAAGTTACCTAAAAATACGGATTATATAGCTTCCACATACTTTCCCCTCTACACTAAACAACAACCAACAACAGGTTCTTTTTAGCTTCTTTGAGAGCATCTAATTTTTTTCGCTTACATACTCTTGAGTCAAGGTAGCATGCTTATACTCGCGTACCGCATCAATAAACACCTGTAGCTCTACAGGATGCTGATAGCAGCGCTCCCGAATGGTGCCCAGTGAAACACTAGATGGTATATCGTGATGGTAAATAAAAGCGTGCCGCCAATAGTTTTTAGCGATGTTCTAGAACTTTATTGCCGTTCCATTCAAAAAGTACGTAGTATCTCTAGATATATCCTCATTACCAGAGAAAGGGCCAATAGAAATTCCTGATAAATTATCACCTGTATAAGATGCTGTGAACAGATGTAGCTGATTTAGGGGTCTTTCAGTACAGTTTTCTTGAGTTTCCCTGTTAGTATTTTCCTTTTTACCCAAAAACATGTTTACTCCTCATACTCTCTGTAGCTCAACGATTACTTGTTGTCTGGGTGTTTAGCGTGTTCCCAGTCGCAGGAAAACCGCTGTATCGCTCCCATTCATACCGTTCACGTTAGCAGTCACACAGTACACTTCAACACCGGATTTTTTTCGTACTTGTCTAAACAGCTGACGGCTTGCCCATATATACCGTTGCTTTCCGCACATTTTTGGTCTCCACGACCACCACCGTCAGCACCAGCTCCGGCGATAGATGACACACCAACAATGATGAGGGCGGCGGCAAGAACCTGACTGATTTTACGCATCACGTTTTCCTTTCTGATGGGATGCTCAAGAGTTTGGGGAACACTAAAGTGAAACTCGATCATGGGGCACCACCTATCTTACCAGATGGTGCCACCAGCCCACAACAAGGGCACCGCCTGGGTTACCCTTCCTGTGCGGGGGTGTTGCGTGCCGCTGGTACTGTAAACCACAGCAACGTATCTAAAGCATACGTGAACGACTCCTGCCCACCCGTGTTTGAAAGGACACTATCAATGAACTTGTATTTATGGTTATTCGTGGTCGAGGCGAACACGAACGACGTCATAATCAGAACATTACCAATAGCCGCCATGCTCTCAGGGCTGTTCACCGTATCCTTAAGGGTTTTGAGGACACGGCTTTTCAGGGTGCCATCCGTACATTTACTCATATACATTTCCATGTTTTTTTATGGAACGTTTTCACATCAGGGTTGCTAGTAGCTGTCCCAATGTTGGAGCAGATACGGGTCAGCATTTCACGGGTCTTATCCCCACCGTATTCTTCACGAGTCATATACTTATCATGCCCTGGAGAGCAATCAGTTTCGGTGTTGCCTCAAGGACGGTTTGTGCCACATCTGTCACATCCTGGTTACTGAAATCAACCTGATTCAACCCGGACACAATGAACGATAAATAGGTTGCCAACCGTGGGTACGGGGTTCGTGGTGAGAACCTGTGTCACCGTATCCTTGAGTTGGGTGTTTTTGATGTTGTCCCAGTGGTCTACGATTTTACCCACATGCCGTTTTTGTGAGTTCAGTCATGGGGTAGGTGGTGATAATAGTAGACACAAACCCCATGAAGCGGGTGGGTGGTGTCATGGGCGCACCACAGCAGCTTCTAATGTTCTCTTTCTGTTTAGAGGGATAAGAATGTTGGTGTGGTTGTTAGCCGCCCACACCGGGTTCAGGGCAAGATAGGTGAGGATGATAGCTTTCGTGGTGTCATCTAGGGTGGTGTTGAGCGCATCCTCCAGGGTTTCCTGCTTCTCTTCAGGGATGGTTGAGACCTGTTTGTCCCAGTAATCGTCGTCGGTGGGGAGGGCGTGCTGTACTTCCCAAAATGTCGGGGTTGTGGAAGTAGCTGTGATTGAGGTCGTTCGCGGCGCTACTGTACGTGTTCATAGTAATAGTTGTTCCTTTCTGGTTTGTCACAACAAGTGTACCACATATGCTATATGGTTACCAAATATGGGGTGGTGTGGTATATAACACAGGCATAAGGGGAATGCGGCAGAAGAACCTTATAGCCGCTCAGCGCCAAAGCAACCAGGCAACCCATAACACTATGGGTTGATAATAAGAAAACTCCGTCAGAGAAGCACACAGAGCCTCACAACCCCCATATAGAGAGAATGTAAGACCCCATGCGCTTCACAACAAACTAATTGTGACTCTACCCTGCGAGAGCACGGATACGCGGCGAATCCATCAAAGCCCAAAACTTACCCTGACAACGGCGAACCAACATCAAACGGGTCAAACACAGCCGACACCGTATCCGCAGACACATGCTCAAACACCGGCTCAAAACTCTCCGTAATCACAGGAACCGAAAACTCAGACTCACCCATACGCGACAGCAACCCCTCAGCCACCTTCACACGGTCACTATTCTCAAAGTTACCCAAGAAATCACGCACAAACTCCGGTGACCACGAAACAATTTCAGCAACCGGGGCGTCCTTCACAAAGGTCACAGCACCCTCAACATCCGTAGGGACACTCGCAGCCTTATCCCTCATCCCGCGCCTCCATCAACGCCTGATGCCAAGCCTCAGCAGAGAACTCAACCTCTAACGGCATAGACGCACGCACCGTATCAACAGTGGGTTCCCACAGGAAATTCGCCACCAACGTATCCATACGACGGGGAGAAACATATTCCACCTTGTTCTTCTCTGAAGCCTCCAAACGTGCGTTCTCATACTCACGCCACAATTTCACAGCGGTAGCACCACTATGGTACCCATGCTTACTACGGAAGTACTTCACGTCACATTCAGGTTCTACCTGGTAGAAGAAATCGAAACGGTCCATGATAGCCTTTATCAACCCTCAGTGGTGTAGTATTCACCGTTAGCTGGGTTACTCGCCGCATATATAGCCTTGAGGTTGGGAAGTTTCTGCCCATTAATGCTCTTTGAACTGAATAGCCTCCATCAATGCGTTCATCGTCGCTGGAATAGAACGAGGTGAACTCATCCAGAATCAAATACTTAACATTGTCAAGATTGAGGGGGCGAACAAGGTCAATTTTTCTTCTTGCCCGGATTCTCAGGGTCATCATAGGGGGACAGGGGTACCCACAATAGTCAGGTATGGGTCAATCGTGGAACACGACAGGTAAGCATAAGGTTCACCGGTCTGTTTAATAGCTTCCAATCCAATAGCGGTTTTACCAGTACCATGAGCACCAATAACGAAAAACGTTCTTACCGTTTTCCAAAGAATTACGAACGTTCTTGGCATTGAGTTTCGCCATGAGATGTGTTTCCTTTTCTGTAGGATGAGGACTGTCAATCAAACCCGTGTTGGGTAGTTGTTTCGTATCCCACTATAGAACCCATTATTATCATTTGTCAAATATGGTACATGTGTACATTCTCACATCCACCAACCCCATGTAAACTTGCCACCCCAAAAAGCACATATGGTACACTCATAGCAGACCAAAAACACTACAGAAAGGAACAACACATCATGTTCAAACGCAAAAAACAAAAACTGGCACACCAACAAATACAACCAAACCCTGGACGAAGTATTCTTAGCATCCCTCAGGACTCTACAGCCCTCGTCAAAGCACTAGGGCCCTCACGCTTCGACTCCAACACTGAAACCGCAAGCGTATCCTTTGAACGCAACCCCGACCACGACACCGATGTACCCAAAAATCGTGTTCAATCTCAACCCCGACCTGTTCAAAAAAACTACCCCCAGAACAGGTGGCGTTCCTCATCTCCCTACGAGTCCCTACATGTTGCTAAAAACATCTCCAAGAACACAAACCCAGGACAAATACCCTGAACCCGCGTATCCTCAACATGGCACACGAAATGTTGATTAACGACACCCTATCAGGTTCCTACAACATGACACCACCCTATGAACCCAAACACCCCCATTGGTGAAGAACCAGAACGTATGGGTGTGTTCGGTGATGAAGTCGAATTCAACTTTGACGGGTGGGGAAACCCCTGCAAGCATACCCTGAAGCTCGTGGAACTTCTCAAAAAGAAACAAGAAGAACAACAGCAACAACAGGGGCAAACACAGGAAGGGAGAGCGAAAACTCCGAACAGGGTGAAACCAGCAACACCGGAGAAAAACACGGATAATCAAGATAACGATTCTGAGGAAACACCTGAAAACACCAGTGAAGGCAACCCTCAGGGTGAAGAACCCCAGGAAAACCCTGAGAGCACCGAAACTAGTGAAGACACTAACCCTGAGAACATGGGCGACAACGAAGAAGACACCAACACCCCCGAAGATGGTGATGGAACCAGTGCTGACGCTGACCCCAACAACACTGACACTGAGGAACCTGAGGGGTGACCCCCAAGACAACGGCACCACGGTGAAGGTGAAGCAGCAGATGGGGACAACGATAACGAGGAAAAACGGTGACAATGATAACGGGGTAGACGGTGAAACCTCTGAAGACAGCACCGACACTAATAGTGAAGGCGAAGGTAACGAGGAAGAAGCGGATAACCTAGACGACCTTATCGACGACATCCTCAACAACCAGGCGGGCACCTGTCTCGAAACCCCAATAACGATGGTGAGGACTCACAAGACCCCACCAACGAAAAACGACACCAACAATGATGGGGGAGAAGGAGCAGAACCAGAGTTCAGTGACGAAGCCATCCAAGAAGCTATCGTTGAATGGTTACAAGACGCCCTCCAAGACGCCATGAACAACAACACCATGAACGAAGCACCTCGCTGACCTCATCAACGAAGCCACCAGTGACGGCACCCTAGACGAAAAACATGGTATCCGGTACCGGTTTCACCATTGGTTCACCCACCGGGAAAACCAGGGACACAGATGATGTGAACATTCCTGATAACATGTCGTTAGACTGGGCGCGTCCTCAAAGAAATTGACCCACGTATCCTCACCGTCGGACGAAAAACACTAGCATTCAACAACACGGAGCAGCGTTCCTTCGCCCGCGTCTACCGCCCTCTCGCCACTTTCTACCCAGACGTCATTATCCCAGGGCATATTGGGAAGACGGCACCCCTTGACGGGGACGACAATGCTGTACCCACCATTATTCTGCCCTCGACTATTCAGGTTCAACCCCCGAATGGTTCCTTGAAGTCATTGTGGCTCTAGCAGACACCATCCCCACCGAAGGGGCGGATGTGAGGGTTATCACCTGGTCTAATGATGTGGTGGAATGGGACGAAAACCGTAACGTCTATGAACAGTGGGGAACCGACATTGACTTGGTGTTCGAGTACGCCAAGGAAGTGAGTGAAGAAATTAACGGCGACCCGTATGTGATTGTCGTCTCAGATGGTGAGTTCAACCATGTACATAGTCACCATGATTTAGGGTGCCCCCAAAGAAAACTATTACTGGGTAGGCATTGAACGCCGCGACAAGTCCTCGTTTGAACATAACCTTGAAGACGACCATATGGAACGTTACTATGATTTAGCTGATTTGACGGACATGTCTAAATACGAGAACTGGTCACGCTGGTAAAAACCTCATAGGTTACAGTTAGTGAATATGGTACATCCCACACACAAAAAGGTGTGCCATATTTGCTATATGTGGGTGTTTCCAGTATCATAAAAGAACACACCAAAAAAACTACAGGAAGGAAACACTCATGGAAACCCCTGAACACTGACAACCACACGGGGGAAGAAACCGCGCAATGGCTCAAAAACAATATTGTCGGACAAGAAAATCACCAACATCACCAACACCGAAATCACCCTCAAAAAAACGGGTACATTCTCACCATAGAATGTAACGAAGGTTGTGGAGCCTGTAACAACGGAGGGCAAAAATGGGTGCTCAAAAGCAGCAACACAAAAAAGGTGTTGTCATGGATGTAGGATACAAAGATAACGACCCGGATGGTGACACCTTTAGCGTCTTCATCTATTGTGAAGACACAACAATCACCATCGAAGGAGACAACGCCTACGCAGAAGCATGCTACGGGTACGGGTTCTATCTCACACTCACCAGCATCACCCAATAAAACCACACCAACAGCCCAGGAAGGCACTCCCCTACACGTCTTTAGATCATGTTAAACACCCC